>Ga0315273_10014449_pt1 | contig 10172 bp, 6 predicted proteins | sample YL17G02_0_MG_FD_205753 | JGI IMG/M metagenome (GOLD analysis project Ga0315273, IMG submission 205753) | Sediment microbial communities from Yellowstone Lake, YNP, Wyoming, USA - YL17G02_0 | ecosystem: Environmental > Aquatic > Freshwater > Lake > Sediment | place: USA: Wyoming | collected... | reverse complement strand
ACAACTGGAGCGACCTGACGAACCCCCGCAGGAACCGGGCTACAAGGATGCGATGCACCAGCGACTCGGTAGCTAGGTAGAGCAAGCGGCGTAGGAACGAGGTGCCGCCGCCGAGAAGTCGCGCGGCGAAGTCGTCCACCAGCACCGCGAAGGTGGTCGAGGCGCCGACCACCATCACCTCGAACGAGAACGACCCGAATCCGGAATGCTCCGAAACGTCGACCGCGGTCCTGACGAGCAGGCCGCCGACGATGGGATACGACAGGCGGGCGTAGCCGGGTCGCGACTCCAGATGAGGCGTGCCCAGGCGGATCAGAGGCAGCCGGCCGGTCGCTGCGGGTTGGAGGATGAAGCTGCGCAGTGGGGTCGGCTCGCCGACGGGGTAGTCGGCGAGGGCAGTGGTGGGTTCGTCGAGGTCGGTCGGCGTGGCCGTGACCAGATTCGCGCAGCTGGCAGATAGACTGCCGAAGTACCGGCCGGCCAGCCGTGAGACGAACGACGTGGCTGTCGGCGCGGGCGGGTCCACCGGCGTCTCGATCGCCAGGAGCGATCGAACGCGTGCGTCGTCTACCGTCTCTCGCCAGTACACGCGTGGGAGGCGGTTGCGGGGACGAAGCGGCCTCGGTGCGTTTTCCACGAGGCCAGTCTAGCGCGTCCCGACGACACCGTGCAGTGCGGTCCCCCGCGGCACGGGCGGTCGGTGACCCAGGCCGCAAAGGGCGCATGTCTTGATACCATCGTTCCATGCGGGGCGAAGCCCACGTACCGAGTTCGAGGACGGCTTGCGCGAGGCGGCGGAACCGCGGACACAGGCGACGAGGCGACGGAGGCGACTGTGAAGCGTCACAAGAAGGCGGACGGGGCCCGTGTGCAAAGCTAAGAAGCGGCGTATCGTCGTTCCAGCCGGGGAGCGAGTGCGTTGACCGCGGGCTCCACGGATTTCGACCGCCTCGTCGATCGCACCGGCACGGCCAGCCTCAAGTGGGGCGTCTATGGCGCTGGTGTCCTCCCTCTCTGGGTGGCCGACATGGATTTCCCCGCCCCGCCCCCCGTCGTCGCCGCTGTCGAGGAGTTCGCCGCTCACGGGGTCTACGGCTACACCCGGGTGCCGGGATCGCTGGAGCAGGCGGTGCGCGACTTTCTGGCCGGAAGCTATGATTGGCCGATCGAGCCCGAGTGGCTGGTCTTCCTGCCGGGGGTCGTGCCGGCGCTCAACCTCGTCTGCCGCGCCTTTGCCGCGCCCGGGGAGGCGATCATGACGGTGACCCCGGTCTATCCGCCGTTCCTCGAAGCTCCCCGCTTCCAGGATCGTCTTCTGCAAGCGGTGCCCGCCGTCGTGGGGGAAGGCCGCTGGCGCCTCCCGCTGGCGGAGATGGAGGCGGCGATCACGCCCGCCACCCGGGTGTTGCTCTTCTGCCATCCTCACAACCCGTTCGGCCGAGCCTGGGAGCCAGATGAAGTAGCTGCCGTAGTCGACTTCTGCCACCGGCACGAGCTCGTGCTCTGTTCGGACGAGATCCACTGCGACCTGTTGCTCGACCCGGTGCGTCACCTGCCGGCGGCCAGGGTGTCGGCCGAGGCGGCACGTCGCACCATCACGCTCATGGCGCCGAGCAAGACCTTCAACCTGCCCGGCCTCAACTTCGCCTTTGCCGTGATCCCCGACCCGGATCTACGGCAGCAGTTCGTCGAGGCGGGCCGGGGGCTGTCGTCGCTCCCGGGGTGTTTCGCGGTGGTGGCCGCCGAGGCGGCCTACCGGGAGGGCGGGCCCTGGCTCGAGGAGCTCCTCACCTACCTGCGCGGAAACCGGGACCTTCTGGAGGAGTTCGTCGCCACCACGCTCCCCGGCGTGACCATGGCCCACGTGGAAGCCACCTACCTGGCCTGGCTCGACGTGCGGGCCCTGGGCCTGGCGGACCCCGCCGCAGCGTGCGAGCGGGCGGGGCTGGGACTCTCCGACGGTCGACTGTTCGGCGGGGAGGGGTTTCTGCGCCTCAATTTCGGCTGCCCGCGGTCCCTGTTGATCGAGGCGCTCCGGCGGTTGCGCGTTGGGCTCGGGTCCGAGAGATCGGCCCGCGGCGAATAGAGTGGATCGGCCCTGAGTGTTGGGGGTGGCTCTTTGCGGTGGTGCGCCGTTTGTTCGTGCTGCGGCTCCGCTTGACACCCTGTCATACCGCTTGGAAACGGGGGCTTACCGAGTCTCACTCTCGCCCTTACAATATGAACAGGAACGTATCGGTGGCTGCCGGCTGGTTCCCAGGGGGGTTTCTGAGGAAGGGGGGTTCACGTTGATCCACGCACCCGACCCACGGAAGTCGGTCGCGCCGCGGCACAGCGAGCGCGACTGGGTACACGGCCACACCGCACGACCAAAGGAGTAGCCGCATGGGATTCTCTGTCGATATCGACACAGGGGGGACCTTCACTGACGGGCTCTTCAGCGACGGTACGCGTCTCGCTCGGGCCAAGGTCGACACGACGCCCCACGACCTCACCATCTCTCTGTTCAACTGCATCTATGCCGGGGCTACGGCTTTCGGCCTGCCGAGCGTCAAGGAGTTTCTGCGCCAGTGCGACATCGTGCGCTGGTCGAACACCATCGCCTCGAACGTCGTGGCCGAGGGCAAAGGCCCACGGGTGGGACTGTTCGTGACGGCGGGCTACGAGCGCTCCCTGTATAGCGGCGATGGCGAGAGCCCCGCGATCGGGCGCGTCGTGTCAGCCGAGAACGTGGTGGGCGTGACGCAGCCCCTCGAGATGGACGATCTTTTGGGGCGGTTGAAAGCTCTACTCGACCAGGGGGTGCGCCGCATCTGCATCAGCCTCAAGGATGGTCTGGAGAACAGCCAGGACGAGGGGGCCATCAAGCGGGTGTTCGAGGACCAATACCCCGATCACTACCTGGGCACCATCCCGCTCCTGATGGGAAGCGACATCTGCAAGCATCCGGACGACATGACCCGCACTCACGTGGCACTCCTGAACGCCTACGTGCACGGTCCCATGGCCCAGGCCATGTTCAAGGCCGAGGACGACTTGCGCCACCAGGGCTTCGGGAAACCCTTGCTGATCGGACACGTCAATGGCGGCGTGGCCCGGGTGGCAAAGACCAAACCGGTCGATACCATCGAGTCCGGCCCCATATTCGGCATCTACGCGGCGGCCTACTTCGCCGAACGCTACGGGCTGCCCCGCGTGATCACCCTGGACGTGGGGGGAACCACGACCAAAGTGGGTGTAGTGCTCGACGGGCGCCCGGCTCTGACCCGCGAGAGCGAAGTGTTCGGCGTGCCCCTGCGACAGCCGATGCTGACGCTCAAGAGCATCTCTCTGGGTGGGGGCACGGTGGCCCGGGTGGCCGGCGGCGCCCTGACCTTGGGACCAGACAGCATGGGTGCCTACCCTGGGCCGGCCTGCTACGACCTGGGCGGTACCGAGGCCACGGTCACCGACGCCTACCTGGTCAATGGCTTCCTGGACCCCGCCTATTTCGCCGGGGGCACCAAGCGGGTGGCAGTTGAGCGGTCTGAGCGGGCGTTGGCTGCAGCCGTGGGCGCATCGCTGGGTATCGACCTGCAGCACGCCGCCGTCCGGGTTGCCGACAAGGCCGCCGACATGGTCGCCGAGGACGTGCTGCGGGCGGTAGTCGGCGGTCATAGCGGTGAGGCCTCCGACCACGTGCTCTTCGCCTTCGGCGGCAACGGCGGCATAGCTGCGGCCCGAGTGGCCGAGAAGACTCACATCCGGAGGGTGTACGTCTTCGCCTTGGGCTCGGTACTGAGCGCCTTCGGGTCCTCGGTGGCGGATATCTCGCACACCTACGAGTACTCGCCGTTCGTGCCCGTAGAGGACGCGGCGAAGCTCGAAGCCCTGGCGAACGACATGTGGGAGGAGGCCTGCCGTGACTTCCGCGGCGAAGGCTTCGACGAGCACGACATCAAGGCCCAGCTGGAGTTCACCGTGACCCAATCGCCCGACCACCACTCGGTGAGCGACGTGGTATGCGGGATGGCCATCAACGGGCCGATCGCGGCGGCCTCCGCGGGGCTGTGCCTACTTGACGGGGGGGTGCGGGCCGGCAAGGATTCTCTAGTGGAGATCGTCCGGTTGCATGCCAAGGTGCCGGCGGTGAAGACGGACCTGCCGGGCCGACCGCTCGGACCCGAGGACCCGAGCGCCGCCCGCAAGGGCAGCCGCATGGTGTGGTGGACCGCCACCGGCGGTACCGAGACCACGGTCTATGAGTGGGGTCGCCTGCAGCCCGGAGCTAGAGTGGCCGGCCCCGCCATCATCGAGGGCACCGACACCACATACCTGGTCCCTGAGCACTGGGGCCTCAGCATCGACACGTTGGGCAACGGACTGATGGAGAGGGGGTAAGCACATGGGCCGTCGAGTGACTATGACAGAGTACCTAGACGTCGACATCGACGACATGAAGTGGCTCTGTTCCACGTGTGACGCGGAACTCATCGACGCCGACAGCAACTACAAGAAGGGGTGCCTGGTGCACGCGCGTGACCCCCGGGAGGTCCACAACCCGGTGTTCGAGGCGGAATACACCTTTGCTCCCGACCCGAACTGGGTGCGCATCATCGAGTTCTACTGCCCGAAGTGCGGGGTGCAGATCGAGACCGAGTACCTGCCCCTGGGTCACCCGGTGACCCACGACATCGACATCGACGTGGTAGCGCTTCGCGAGCGAGTCGACGCTGGTGAGCTCTCGATCGTGGACAAGCGGGTGGAGGTGCGTTCGTGAACACCATAGACATCGACGCCGGCGGCACGTTCACCGACTTGGTGCTGAGGGTCGACGGCGACACCGTCATGAAGAAGGCGCCCACCACGCAATACGACCTGTCGGTGTGCTTCCTGAACGTCATCGAAGAAGGCGGACGCGAACTCAGCATGGAGCTCGATCGGCTCCTACCCAAGATCGACCTGGTGCGCTACTCGACCACGGTGGCCATGAACCGCCTCATCGAGCGTAAGGGCCCGGCCTTGGGCCTGATCACTACCGAAGGCCAGGAGGACTGCATTCTCATCGGCCGGGGGGCGCAGTGGGTCGATGGCCTGTCTCCCACCGAGCGGCGCAACTTGGCCATCCAGAAGAAGCCTCAGCCCCTGATCCCACGGGAGATGATCGTGGGGGCCAAAGAGCGCATCGATAGCTTCGGCCGAGTGATCCGGCCCCTGAACGAGGCGGCGCTCCGCAAGAGCATCCACTACCTGGTCGACAAGGGTGTCCGGGGCTTCGTGGTCTCGCTTCTCTGGTCCCACGTGAACCCCGCGCATGAGCGACGGGTCAAAGAGATCATCCGCGAGGAGTACAAGGACTACTGCCTCGGGCATCTGCCCGTGGTCCTCGCGAGCGAGGTCATCGGCCGGTTGGGGGAGTACCAGCGCACCATGACCGCTGTGCTCGACGCGTACCTCTTCCGGGCCATGCAGATCGAACTCTCGGGCATGTGGGATACCCTACGCGGATACGGCTACCGGGGCCCGTTCATGATGGTGCACAACTCCGGCGGCATGGCCGAGGTCTTCAAGACCGACGCGGTACGGACCTACAGCGCCGGACCCGTGGCGGGACTCATCGGCTCCCACCACCTGGCCAAGAACCTGGGCTACCGCAACGTGATCGCCAGTGACGTGGGCGGCACGAGCTTCGACGTGGGTGTGGTAGTCGACCAGAATGTGCGCAACTATGAGTTCCGCCCCATCATCGACCAGTGGATGGTGGGCATGACCATGCTGCAGACCATCTCTATCGGGGCAGGGGGCGGCTCCATCGCTCGGATCAACCAACTGGTGGGCAAGCGCCTCGAGGTGGGCCCGCAGAGCGCCGGCTCCTACCCTGGCCCGGCCTGCTACGACCAGGGAGGAGAAGAGCCCACGGTCACCGACGCCGACGTGGTCTTGGGCTACCTGGACCCCGACTTCTATTTCGGCGGGCGCATGCTGCTCGACAAGTCCCGGTCGGCTGAGGCCATCAAGACCAAGATCGCTGATCCCCTTGGGCTGCAGATCCCGGAGGCGGCCTTCCTGATCCGCAAGATCGTCGACGCCAACATGGGTACGGCCATCCGCAAGCAGATCCACCTGCGTGGGTACGATCCGAAGGATTTCGTGCTCTTCGGCTTCGGCGGGGGCGGCCCTACCCACGTGGCCGGCTACATGGGCGATATCCCCACGGCCGTGGTGTTCCCCTTCTCGCCGGTGTTCTCTGCCCATGGGTCGTCGGTCATGGACATCGTGCATGTGTATGAGCTGTCCCGGCGCTTCATGCTGATGGAGCCCATGACCCGGAAGTTCGCCACCGACTTCGAGGCCTTCAACGAGGCAGTGGAGTCCCTCATCGAGAAGGCCAAGAAGGAGTTGGCCGGAGAGCGCCTACCGGTGGAGGAGGCCGTGTTCCGCCTGGAGCTCGACATGCTCTACGGCGGTCAGGTGCACCGCAAGCGGGCGAGTTCGTCCCTGCTCTCTCTGAGCTCGGAAGCCGATGCCCGTTTGGTCTACGAGGAGTTCGAACAGGAGTTCAGCGAGACGTTCAGTCCCCTGGTGGTCCACCCGCAAGGCGGAGTCTACGTGGAGAACTTCGTGGTCACGGTGAGCATCCCCACCGAGAGGCCACCGATCGCCACGTACTCAGGGAACGGCGCCGGCCCTGAGGTCGCCCTCAAGGGCAGCCGCAAGTGCTACTGGGGCGAGGCCGGCGGGTTCGAGGAGACGAAGATCTACGACTACACCAAGCTGACCCCCGGCCATGTAGTAGCGGGTCCGGCCATCTTGGAGACCGAGTACACCACGGTCGTGGTGCCGCCGGCCTTCCGCTGCAGCATCGACAATCACCTGTTCGGCCACATCGTGCGGGTTTGAAAGGAGGGACGATGCCGTTCCCCACTGCTGAAGAGAAGCTGGCCATGATCAAGGTGACGCCGCCCGACGCCGACGAGCTACGTTGCGTCTACGCCCTGGGTCAGGGGGAGTACGAGGTTGGCTTCGAGCGCACCAACAACATCCTGGACGAGGCCATGGAGGTGTTCACCCGCTCGTCGCGCAGCTCGATGGGCGTGGCGGGAGACTCCATGGTGGCCCTGTTCACCGCCGACGGCGATCTGGCCAACGCCAGCTGCGGCACCTACCTGCACGCGGTGATCCAGCCCATCATCATCAAGTACATCATGAAACAGTACGGCCAGAACCCGGGCGTCAAGGAAGGCGACGTCTGGTTCACGAACGACGCCCTCTACGGGGGCATCCACAATCCGGACGAGCTGGTGCTGATCCCGGTGTTCTACCGGGGGGAGCTCATCGCGTGGACTGGGGCTGCCGTCCACACCAGCGAGACAGGGGCCATCGAACCGGGGGGCATGCCGGTGACGGCCACCTCCCGCTTCGGCGAAGGCATGAACTGCCCGCCCATCAAGATCGGGGAGAACCACGAGATCCGCGAGGACTTCCTCGAGATGATCGGCATCTTCGGCATGCGGGCCCCGCAGATGGTGGTGATCGACCTGAAGGCCCGCGCCACGGGCGCCGACCGAGCCCGGAAGCGCATGGTGGAATTGGCCGACGAGCGCGGCCGCGACTACGTCGTGGGCCTGCTGCGCAAGATGCTACTGGTGGCCGAGGAGGGCGCGCGCAAGCGCATCAGCTCCTGGCCCGACGGTAACTTCACCTGCGTCAACTTCGCCGACAGTGTCGGCATCGAGACGGGCCTGCTGCGCACCAGCCACCTGGTGCTGCGAAAGAAGGGCGACCACCTCACTTTCGATTTCACCGGGATCTCTCCCGAGACGCCCTACTCGTACAACGCCCACGTGCAGGCGGTAGTGGGACACATCTCCAACTTCGTGTACGAGTACATCTTCCACGACCTGCCCATCTCGAGCGCGGCCTTCGCGCCCATGGACTTCATCTTTCCGCCGAACACCTGCCTGAACCCTGACGCCCGAGCCGCTACCAGCTGCTCGGTGATGATCTCCACCGGCGTCATGAGCGGGGTGCACAGCGCCTTCGGCAAGATGATGTTCTGCACCCAGGAGATGTGGCGGCAGGTATCGGCCTCGCAGGGAAACGCGGGGAACGCCACGGTGGTGGCGGGTCTCTCACAGTGGGGCCTGCCTTTCGCCGACATGCCGGCTTACTCCCTCAACAGCGAGGGCCAAGGCGGGCGGCCCACCATGGACGGGGTGAACGCCTTCGGCTTTCCCTGGTGCGTCTACGGACGCACTCCCGACGTGGAGGAGATGGAGAACGACCTGCCGGTCATCATCCCCCTCTCGAACCACTGGATCGACTCCTGCGGCCATGGGAAGTACCGTGGCGGCGTGGGCACCGTGCAGATCTGGGTGACCCACCACGCTCCGGCCATCTACTTCATGGCGATCAGCGACAACAGCAAGATGCAGACGCCCCAGCCTCTGTTCGGGGGCTACGCGCCGGCAACGGTGCCGGGCATCAGCGTCCGCGGCGCCGACATCATGCAGAAGCTGGCCGCGGGCGGCGACTTCTCCCTCGACCCGACGAATATCCTGGCCGACCAGACCGTGGGCGGCGACTGGCAGTACGAGTTCTTCAGCCGTAGCGTGCGTCCCTACGCCGAGGGCGACATCATCACGTTCGGCTTCGCTACGGGGGGCGCCGGCTACGGCGACCCGCTCGACCGCGACCCCGAACTGGTGATCCAGGACCTCAAGGACAAGATCGTCTCTGACTGGTCGGCCGAGCGCGTGTACAAGGTGGTCCACGACCCGGCCACCATGCGCTTGGACGAGGCGGCAACGGCCACGGCCCGCGACGACGAGCGTAGGGCGCGCTTGGCCCGCGGTGTGCCGTTCGAGGAGTTCGAGGCGGAGTGGCTGGCTCATCCCATCGACGAATCGCTGCTGAAGTTCTACGGCACGTGGCCGGACGCGCAGATGGTCGCGCCCATCTTCCGGCCGTAGGTTCGGACGAGCGATCGTGAGTCGAGCGCCCGATGCCGGGCCCGGCCAGGCGCCGGGCACGCGGCAGCGCGGAACCTCTCGGGCGCGCGAGCAACGGCTGCGCCGGGGCGGGCTCTTCGTGCCCCTGGTGTTCGCCTTCGCTGCCCAGCTGGAAGGGATACCGGTAGCGGAGTTCATGGAATCGCCCACGAAGCTCACCAGCGGCCTACGGAGCGTCTTCGGACACTTCGGTGTCGATGGCGTTGTCTGCTGGAGCGACGACACTGCCCCGGCGGCCACGCTCAGCTGCCCTCTCGATTGGTCGACCTATCCGCCTGGGGTGGCCGCAGTGCCGCCACCCCAGGATCCCGGCGGCGACTGCGCAGCGGGCACGGGCGAGGCCGCAGCCCGTGCGCGTGCGGTCGAGGCCCGGCTGAGCGATCTTCCCGGCCGAGGACCGACCGGCACGGCGGTCGAGGTGGTGCGGCGCATGGCGACGCTTCTGCCCGACACGGTGCTGGTGGCGTCCGTGCCGGGTCCGGTGACCCTGGCCCGCCAGCTGGGAGGCCTGTCACTCGCCGATGTTGCCGCACACGGTGACCTGCTGCGACTGGCCACCAAGGCCTGCCTAGCCTACGCCAAGGCGCTCGGTGAGGCCGGGCTCGACGTGCTTCTTGTGCGTGAAGAAGCCTTGGCGCCACCGGCAACCGCGAGGGCCGCCGGTGGTCCCGCCGCAGATCGCGGCGGCGGGACCCCCTCCACCGAGCCCGCTCTCCTCCCGGCCGCCGATCTGGCCCGCCTCTACTCGCCCATCTGGAATACAGCCCGGCACTATGGCCTGATCGCGCTGCTGGCTCCCGGCGAGCACAGCGAATCCGCGCTGGTGGCGGTCGCCACGGCTGTGGATGGCGTGGTCGTACCACCACACGAGGTCCCCGAGGCCCGTCGCCACTTCAAGCGGGTCGGCGTGGTGCTACCCGCCGGCCTCGTTGCGCATCCCGACCGCGACCTCCGCGCGTATCTTGACGCACACGATGTCGTCGGTGTCGTGCGCGGCGGCGTGTTCCTCGTGACCACCGATGGCGAAGTGCCGTTGGACATCGGCCGGGAGGAGCTCATCGCCGGTATCGAGACCATGCGTGAACTCATCAGTGGGGGGATCGAACGTGACTGAGAAACGGTACTGGAACGAACGCATGGAGACCCTGTCTCCCGCGGCCTACGACCAGGTGCAGGAAGCCG
>Ga0315273_10014448_pt1 | contig 10172 bp, 11 predicted proteins | sample YL17G02_0_MG_FD_205753 | JGI IMG/M metagenome (GOLD analysis project Ga0315273, IMG submission 205753) | Sediment microbial communities from Yellowstone Lake, YNP, Wyoming, USA - YL17G02_0 | ecosystem: Environmental > Aquatic > Freshwater > Lake > Sediment | place: USA: Wyoming | collected... | reverse complement strand
CGCGCCTTGATCGCGCTGAAGATTTCCCGGTAGGTGCTGTGATTGTACGGCCGGCCGTGGTAATCGTCGCGACTTTTCACGCCGATGAACTTAGGGTGTCCAGCCAGCGCCTCCACTTCCCGCACTGACTCCGCAACCCGGTGCGGGTCGACATAGATATAGCCGTAGAGCATCTCGTGCCGCTCGATTGCTTTCTGCGTGACTCGGTTCCCCTCCACCATGTCGTCCAGCAGCGCCCTCACCGAGCTGACCATCGCCTTCTCGGTCTCCACCAACCGCAGCAGCCTCACCAGATCATCCGCGCTCGACGCCGCGATGGGAATGCTGTTCCAGGGGCCGAAGTGCGTGTGGACGTCGAACTTCCTCATCGCCCCGCCTCCAACAGGCGTCGCGCGTTGCCGGAGGCCACCATCGTCAGCTCCTCGGTTCCCAGCCCCGATCCTCGCAGTACCATCACCGTGGAGCCTACGTTCAGCATCGGGTACCCCGATCCCCACAGCACCCGAGACGGCGAGAACGCCTTCGACACCGCCGCGATTCCATCAGGGGTCACCAGGTCGCTCGTCTCGACACAGGCGGATGGCAGCGAGTCGGCCAGCGCCAGCAGCTCGCCCAACACGTGGTAGCGGTTCCGACATAGTATGAACGTGCCCTCCCGGCCCCTGAGCAGGTGGGTAATCCGCGTCGGTTCCGAATCCACCGTCGGCAGCATCACCGGCATCCCCATCTCATCCAGCGCCTCCACCAGCCGCGCGCAGGCCGCGCTGTCCACCGCGTAGCCGTGCACCTCCGGGAACAGCCTCACCATCGCAAAGCCGAGTTCCCGCAGCCGCGCCACCCGCACCGGTGAGTAGATCCCCGTGGGGCAGGCAACCGCAACCGGTCGAAAGTAGCTGTCGGCCGCGCACAGCTCCAGAGTCTCCCGATTCCCCTCCTCGCAGTCGAACTGGATCGCGCGATAGCTGCACGTGTAGACGCGCGTCACCCCCCACCGTTGTCCCGCGCGCTTGATCTCCTCGGGCGACGTCACCACCCCTCGCCGCATGTCGCGCCCGAACCTGGTATTGATGTCGATCAACCCGCTGATGGCTGTCCCTTCTGTCATCAGTCCGCCCCCACCGCCTTCACCATCTCATAGGCCGCGCGCATGTGTTCCGTCGGGGTCATCGGGGCGACGTTGTTGCCCTCGCAGAAGACAAACCGCCCGCCCGCCATCACCCCGCTCTTCAGGATTCGCTCCGTCTCTTGTTCGATCAGCGAGATCGGCCCATCTCTGAGTATGCGGGGGTGCAGATTCCCCCGCAGCAGCGCCCCCGGCCCCAGGTCCCTCCGCAACTGTCCAAGGTCTACCGGAAAGCCCAGGTCGAAGTCCTGGATGTTGAATTCCCGCTGCAACAGCGGCAGCAGCCGCGCCACGCTCCCGCACAGGTGGATCGAGTTCGGACCGCTCTTCGAGAACGTCTCGACCAGCCGCTTGTGGTGCGGCAGCACGAACTCGCGGTACTGCGCCTCCGACAGCAGCATGATGCTGTCGTCCGCAAACCCCCAGCCCTGCTGCGGATACTCCGACCCATTGAACTCCATCACCGCCTTGATCCGCACGATCGTGGCCTCGGTCACGAACCCCAGCAGCTCCCGCGCGAATCTGGGGTCTTCATAGAGATCGAGGCAGAATTCCGTCGTGCCGCGCAGATTGCAGGCCACCGTGAACGGCCCATCCGTGCCCGCTCCTTCGAGAGACGACTTCCCCACCGGCCTGCCCGCGAACTCCTCTCGCCCGCGCCTCTCCTCGAAGTACTGGTAGAATTCCAGCCCCCGCCCCTGCACCCGGTCGTGGATGGGGTCGGGGATGCTCATCCCGGCCAGCTCGCCTTTCCGCTCGCGCAGTATCGGGATCGAGTCCGGGACTTCTCCCTCGTGGAAAACCAGCCGGCACCCGAACCACTCCGCCTCCGACGTGTTCTGGAAATCCGGCGTCAGGCCGTCCCACTGCTCCGGCCGCCCAAGTTCCGCGTCTTGGATCGGCTGCTCCCGCACCCACTGCTGCTGTTCGAGCTGCATCTGCCACTGGACCGCGGGGTCCTGGAAGTATTGCTCGAAGGTGTAGCCACGCGTATTCGTCCACGGCGTCAGCATCCAGAACTGCCCGCTGATGTTGAACACGCAGGGCGGCCGCCGCGGCCGGCCCGCGTCGAAGTCAGCCCAGACCTGCGCCGCCTCCTGATTGTGCCGCGCGATGCCCGCGTCCATACCCGCCCTCTTCTCCGCGATGGCGAGCGGACCCTCGTCTATGGACGCCGGCCTCAGCTACTCCAGCGGCTTCTCGATCAGGAATGGCTCCGGGGCCACCCGCGCCACGCTCAGCGCATGGCTCAGGCTGTTCGCATCCCGGTCTCGCGCTGTCAGCGGAGACAGCCCAAATCGTTCCTCGATGTACTTCAGCACCGAGGTGAAATCGTACACCGTATGATCGATGTGCCCGCGCCTGGCATGAGGAGAGATCACCAGCGTCGGCACTCGCGGCCCAAACCCATACTCGTCCACCTGGGGCGGCGGCACGTGGTCGTAGAAGCCACCGTAGTCGTCCCAGGTGACGATCATCACGGTGTTCTCCCAGTAGGGGCTCTTCATCAACGCGTTCGCCAGCGTCGTCACGTACCACATACCGACCTGTAGGTTGACAGGCGGATGCTCGCTCTCCGCCATGTTCGGGATCAGCCACGCCACCTGCGGCAGCGTCCCGTCGCGCAGGTCTCGGAAGTACTCCGCGTTCGAGACCAGGTGCGACATCAGCTCCCGGTCCTGCTTGATGCTCGGGAATCCCGGCAGCGGGTTCCACAGATGGAAGGCCTGCGGTGACGTCGACCCCTCGTAGTACTTCCAACTGATTCTGGAACTCCCCAGCAGGTCCACCATCGTCGGGAAGTTGAACCCCTGTATGGGCGGCTCCTTCATGTTCTGCACCAATCCACCCGACTGCGCCGCTACCGTATAGAGATGGTTCGGCAGCGACGGCCCGGCGAGCGAGGAGAAGAACCGGTCGCAGAGCGTAAATCGGTCCGCATAGGCCCAATAGTTCGGCAGATCGGACCGATCGTAGTAGCCCAGGGTATCGACGGTCCTTTCCGCGCTAACGAATCCGTCCATCTTGCCTTCGTTCATCGCCGCACGACACGTAGCATACCTGTGGTCCACGTCGTGTGTGAGCGGGAAGCTGAAATGGAAGGGCGCCATTGCCTGCGGATGACCGGGAGCCAGAGGGACGGTATGCCCCTGCGGAAAACCCTCCCCCCGTGGATAGGTACCGAAGTAGTTGTCGTAAGTGCGGTTCTCCTGGATCACGAACAGGATGTGCTCGACCTTACCGGAAGGCGGCCTGTGGGTTTTCGCCGGGGGCCAGGCCTGCCCGCCGGTCACCGTGATCGCGGCCTCTTCGATCAGACCTTTCTGCTGGTGACCCGCTACCTGCACCGTCTTCCCGGGGGTGACCCCGGGTGGGACTGCGCCCGTCACATGGGCGACCCGGATCGTCTTGCTGCTGTCTTCCTGCACCGCCACGAGATTGCCAGTGATATCGACTACCGTCCCCACCATCGCGCCCGGGGGAGGGGCCGCTTGCTGCCGTTGCCCCATCCTCCATCTCGGGCCCACACCTCCTCGTCGCCCTCCGGCCTGCGCCGTGTTCATCGCCACCAGGCCGGCGGCCGCCAACAGCAATACCATCCACCATCTTTTCGTCAGTTCCCCGCGCCAGTTCATCTGGTAGGTCCTCCTGCCTGGGGCTTGCCCCCCAATGCTATCCTCGTCCGCCCGCAACTTCAAGGTCGCGAATTGCTGTCATGTCGCGCCGACACCCGAAGCGGCGCCACAAGGACTTCCTCAACCTCAACCCGAACTTGAGCTTCTGAACCCCACCTCAGGAGGCGAGGATGCCACGAATACCGATCGCACTGCAGCTCTACTCCATCCGTGAAGACTGCAAGAAGGACCTGCCCGGATCTCTGGCGGCGGTCGCCAAGATGGGCTATGAAGGCGTCGAATTCGCCGGTTACTACGGCCGCTCCGCCGCCGAGCTTCGCAAGATGGTAGACGACCTGGGCCTCAAGGTTGCCGGCACCCACATCGGCCTGGATACGCTCCTCGGCGACCAGTTCGCCGCCACCGTCGAGTTCAACCAGGCCATCGGCAACAAGTTCCTCATCGTCCCGGGACTTTCGGAAGAGCGCACCAAGAGCCGCGCCGCCTGGCTCGAGACCGCCGGCATCTTCAACGAGATCGTCGACAAGCTCAATCCCCTCGGCATGTACACCGGCTACCACAACCACCACACCGAGTTCAAGCCCCTCGATGGTGAGATGCCCTGGGACACGTTCTTCGGGAACACGAAGAAGGACGTGGTCATGCAGATCGATGCCGGCAACGCCCTCCACGGCAACGCCGACCCCGTCCCGTTCCTGGAGCGCTACCCCGGCCGCGCCCTCACCGTCCACCTCAAGGAGTACTCCAAGGGCAACGACAAGGCCATCATCGGCGAAGGCGACGTTCGCTGGAACGACCTTTTCCGCATCTGCGAGACCACCGGCAGCTCCCAGTGGTACATCGTCGAGCAGGAGAGCTACGCCTTCCCGCCGATCGAATGTGTCGACCGCTGCCTCAAAGTCCTCAAGTCGATGGGCAAATAGCCCGCCGACCATTCGCGATTGCAGGGCGGACGCCTCTGCGTCCGCCCTGCGCCATTAGCACGACCGTTCGGCAGGAGCTCTCACCCGTCGAAGCTTCAGCGGGGATGGATGCATCTGCCACCCCTGCCGCCGCGCCGCCCCGATCACCGCTGTCATCCTGAGCGAGCGCGGAGCGCGACGCGAAGGATCACGCCGTTCCTCTCCGCGCCCTCTGCGTCTCTGCGGTGCATGCCGTTGTGGCCCCCCTACACCTCCCGCGCCCTCCCGATCAGACTCAGGAATTCCTGCCGCGTGGCGGCGGACTCGCGGAACGTCCCCAACACCGACGATGTCACCATCAACGAATTCTGCTTCTCCACCCCTCTCATCATCATGCACAGGTGCCGCGCCTCGATCATCACGCCTACGCCCTGCGCCCCGATGTTGTCCATGATCGAGTGCGCGATCTGCTCAGTCAGCCGCTCCTGAATCTGGAGTCGCCTCGAATACAGGTCGGCCAGGCGGGCCAGCTTGCTCACCCCAACCACCGTGCCCCTGGGGACGTACCCGATATGGCACCGCCCGAAGAAAGGCAGCATGTGATGCTCGCACAGGCTGTAGATCTCGATGTCCCGCACGATCACCATGCTGTCCATTTCCTGCGCGAAGCAGGCCCCGTGCACCAGCTCCTCCGGGTCGGCGCGGTAGCCCGACGTCAGAAATGCCATCGCCTTGGCAAATCGCTCCGGCGTCTTCAGCAGCCCCTCCCGCGCTGGGTCCTCTCCGAGTTCGGCCAGCAACTCCCGAACTAGATCCTCAACCTTCTGGATGTTCATTCCGCAAGTCCCTTCTCAGCCGTTCCGTGTACTCGATCAGAGGCGTCATCCCACTCCCATCCATGGTTTGCGCCACCGCCCTCACCCGCGTTTCACCGGTCAGGACCAGCTCGGGCGCCAGCTCCGCCAGTGGCAGCGCCAGGAATGGCCGATGCCAGATCTCGGGGTCCGGGAGGGTGAGACTCTCCGTCTTCATCTCCACCCCCTCGTATGCGATCAGGTCCAGGTCTATCGTCCGCGGCGCCCACTTGTCGCCCGTCCGCTCCCGTCCCAGCGCCTCCTCAGTCTTCCGCAGCGTCCCGCTCCTCAGCGCCAGCGGCGGCGCGTCGGTCTCCACCTCGACCACGCAATTGTAGTAATCCTCCTGCTCCGGCCGCTCCAGCGGCTTCGTCCGGTAGACGGTGGAGATTCCGACAACGCGCACCCGCGCCGCCAACAGCCGCAGCGCCTCCTTTACATTGCGCGCCGGCTCGATATTCGACCCCACCGCCACAAACGCCCGCGCCATTCAGTCTGTCATTCCGAGCGAAACGAGGCTCGTCCGACTCTGGCGGGAATCCCGCCGCTGCCTTCCTCACTCTCGCTCTCGCGTGATCTCCACCCCCACGCTCCTGGCGAACCGCAGCGCCGACGGCTTCTCCACCTTCACCGTCACCCGCGCCACCGCCGGATGCTCCAGGCAGGCCGCCGCCACCGATTCCGCCAGCGCCTCCACGAGGTAGCAGCGCGATTCCTCCACCAGTGCCAGCACGCGCTTCTTGATCTCCCGGTAATCGACCGCATCCGCGAACTCGTCGCTCTTGCCGGGCTTCCGCAGATCGGCGTAGAGGGAGATGTTGATCACCACCTCCTGCCTCTCGCGCCGCTCATCGTCGTTGATCCCGATGATGCACCGCGCGCTCAGATCGCTAATCAGGATGCGGTCCATGGCTGTACTCAAGCAAGTGCCTTCCCCCGTCTACGTTTATCACCTGGCCGGTCACGAAATCGCTCTTCAGCAGATACACCACCGCCTCCGCGATGTCATCGGGGTCGCCGTGCCGCTTCAAGGGCACTGTGTGCGTCAGTCTGTCGAGGTAGCTTTGGTCCTCTCCCGGAGGCGGCAGAATCAGCCCCGGCGCTACTGCGTTCACGGTGATCCCCGGTGCGAACTGCACCGCGCACATCCGCGTCAGTTCGGCCAGCATCTTCTTGCTCAGGAGATATGCGACGTGCTCCCAGTCATACCCGCTCGCCCGCGTATCCAGCAGATTGACGATCTTCCCCTTCCCGACCAAGCGCGCGAACTCTCGGCTCAGCACGAACGGCGCCCACGCGTTCACCTCCACCACCTGCGCGAAGTGCTTGAGCTGCATGTCCTTCAGCGTGCTAGGGGGGAAGATCGACGCGCTGTTGACGAGGATGTCGAGCCGGTTGGCGATCCGCAGCGATCGCTCGATCAGCGTCTCATACTCCGATGGAGTCTCGAAATCGGCCTGCACGAGCCACGACTTCACCCCGCGCTCCATCAGCTCGCGCTGCAGTTCCCGCGCCTCCTCGGAGGAGGTGCGGTAGTGAATCACCACGTTCACCCCCTCCTCCGCCAGCGCCACCGCGATCGCGTGCCCGATCCGCTTCCCCGCCCCCGTAACCAGCGCCGTCTTGCCCGTTAGTGCATTCTCATCCATCCGCTGCTGCTTCCCTCCCATGGAGAGGATCGGCGACCGGCCTGCCGTTCACCAGCCGGCCCACAGGCCCACAACCGTTCGGCAGGAGCTTGCTCCTGCCATTTGTCATTGCGAGGGGCGGCCGTTACCGCCCCGTGGCAATCTCGCCGTTGCCGTTCCGCCGAAGGCGGCCTCTCTTGATCGGCGGCTAAGAGCCCATGTCTCCCGCCACCCGATCCACCTTCGCCGCCACGATGAAATCGTTCCGCGACAGCCCCCCGATCTTGTGCGTCGTCAACGTCAGCTTCACGCGGTTCCACGAAATCCAGATGTCCGGGTGATGCCCCTCCTCTTCGGCGATGTCCGCCACCTTGTTCACGAACCCCATCGCCTCCCGGAAGCCCTTGAACTTGAACATCCGCTCGATCGCCTTCTCCGTCAGCGACCACGCGGGCGTCTCCCGCGCCAGCTCCTTCGCCTCCGCCGCCGACAGCGGCGGCTCGCCTACCTGGCACGGCCTGCACCTCTGCTCTGTCAGCGCCGTCATGTCCCACTCCTCACCGGATCAGCCCCTGCACGCTCTGCGCGTCCGCCCACTCGCCCGCCAAGATCAACTCCCGCGCCGCGTCTACCTTATCCCACACATCGCACATCATCGCCCCCCTCACCTTCCCCTCGCGCAGGTAGTAGATCACGCCCTTCTCGTTCTCTTTCTGCCAGTCCGTGACGGTTTCGAGCGACGCGTCCACCTCTCCCACCGCCTCGTACCCGAACTCGAACAGGTCTGAGTAGAAGTATGGCATGTAGGTGAATGGCTCATGCGCCCCCGCCATGTTCCGGCCCGCCCACTTCCCCTGGTTGATAGCGTTGTCCCAGTGCTCCACCCGCGTCTGCTTCCCCAGCGCGTAGTACGGGAAGAATGCGTTGTCACCGGCCGCGTAGATATTCGGATGCGAGGTCTCCAGGCGCTCGTTCACCACGATCCCATTGCCGGCCTGTAGGCCGGCCGCCTGCGCCAGCTTCACCTCCGGCGCGATCCCCACGCCCACGATCACCATGTCCGATTCGATCTGCCGCCCGCTCTCGGTCTTCGTCACGAACTTGCCGCCGCGCTCCTCGAAAGACGCCGGCTTCTCCCGCGCCAGCACCTGCACGCCCTCCTCGACGTAATGCCGCTGAATCGCCTTCCCCAGGTACTCCGGGAAGACGCGGTTCACCAGATACGGCGACGGGAACACCATCGTCACCTCGACCTTGTTGATGCTCAACGCCGCCGCCATCTCCGAGCCGATGAATCCCCCGCCCACCACTACCGCCGACTTCCCCTCCGCCGCCTGCTCCCGCACCCGCAGGTAGTCGTCCAGGTACCGGTAGTAGCAGATCCCTTCTAGATCGCCGCCGGGGATGGTCAACCGCCGCGGCTCCCCGCCCGTCGCCAGCAGCAGTTTCCCGTAGCTATAGACCTCGCCGCCACTCGTCGTCAACTTCTTCCCGGCCGCGTCGACGGCGACCACCTGCGCCCCCAACGCCACCTCGACGCCATTCTGCTCGCAGTATCCCTGATCGAGCATGACGATCTTCTCGACTGTCGTCTTCCCAAACCACAGCTTCTTGCTCAATGGCGGCCGGTCATAGGGCATGTGCTTCTCCGCGCCGATCAGCAGCACCGAGCCTTGCGTATCCCTCTCCCTGATCCCCTTCACCGCCGACGCCCCCGCCAATCCACCGCCCACGATCACATACTTGAACGCCTGCTCCCCCATTGCTGCCTCTCCTTCTCACCAGTCGTATGGCAGGAGCGCATCTCCTGCCCCTCCGCCCGCACGGCGCGCCCGCAAGTATACCAACCGGATAAGCGCGGGCTTGGTTACCTGAGGCAACAACGACCGGACCGCGCTGCTTCCAGCTCCATCCGCGCTCCACGCCTCCCTCCCGCGCCTTGACGGGTAGTCCTATCCTCCGTATCATATATCCCATCCCCCTGGAGGGGATATGAAACGCAGATCGCAGGAGCCCATCATGCCATCTGAGAGTGCTCCCCACACCCACGAACGCATCCAGGAGAATGTCTCGAAGCGGCTCTCCCGCGCAGAGGGACACCTGCGCGGAGTGACCCGCATGTGGCAGGAAGGGAAGCCCTGCCCCGAGGTGCTGCTCCAGATTAGCGCGGTCCAGGCCGCGCTGCGCCAGGTCAGTCGCATCATCGTGGAGGAGCACATGGAGAGCTGCCTCGTCGAGGCCGCCGGCAAGGGGAGTTACGACCAGGCGCTGATCGAACTCCGCGAAGCCCTGAAACGGCTGCTCTAGCGGCCGACACTGGAAAGCGAGAAACCGCGTGGGATACCTGCTCATGCTGCTATCGGCGTTCGGCCTGGGAGCGGCGCACGCTCTGGAGCCTGGTCACGGCAAGACCGTCGTCGCAGCCTACTTGGTCGGCTCCCGCGGCCGCACCATCGACGCTGTGCTGCTCGGCGGAATCGTCACCCTCACCCATACCTCCAGCGTCTTTGTTCTGGCCGTCCTCTCTACAGTGGCCGCCGCCTATCTGGTCCCGAATCAGGTCCAACACTGGTTGTCCATCAGCTCGGGGGTGCTCGTTACCGGCGTTGGACTGTGGATGATCTACGCGCGCACCAGGTACGGGCCTCCCGCCCATTCCCACGACCATGGTCACTCCCACGAACACTCCGCTGCACACAGCCATGCCACGCCTGCTCACCATCACCACCATAGCGATGACCATGACCGCCCAGGAGTCCACCTCGGCTCCCTCGTCGCCCTGGGCGTGTCGGGCGGGATCGTGCCCTGCCCGGCGGCGCTCCTTCTGATCCCTGCCGCCATGGGCCTCGGAGCCGTTCTCAAAGGCCTCTTCCTCGTGGTCAGCTTCAGTCTGGGTCTGGCGCTAGTGCTCATGGGCATCGGAGTAATCACGTTGAGGACCGCGGGGTTCGCCTCGCAATGGCTTGAGCGCGGCGAGTGGACCAAGCGCCTCTCCATCGCCAGCGCCTACTTCATCACCCTCCTGGGCC
>Ga0315273_10014447_pt1 | contig 10172 bp, 4 predicted proteins | sample YL17G02_0_MG_FD_205753 | JGI IMG/M metagenome (GOLD analysis project Ga0315273, IMG submission 205753) | Sediment microbial communities from Yellowstone Lake, YNP, Wyoming, USA - YL17G02_0 | ecosystem: Environmental > Aquatic > Freshwater > Lake > Sediment | place: USA: Wyoming | collected... | reverse complement strand
GATGTTCATGTCGTAGACAGCCTGCGGCTCGCGGGCCAGCAGAATGATCCAGCCCAGGTTAAGGGCGAAGTAGAGGTCGGAGTGGTCGCAGCGGATGTCCAGAGGACCGCTGACGGAGCGGTTCACCAGCTCGAGGAGCATGGGGAAGCGGGTGCCCGCCTGCACAGGTAGCTGCTCCAGGGAGTAGAGGAATCCCTGCGAGCTGGTAGCGTTGAGGACGCGGCCGCCGCCGGTGGTGGCGCCGAAGCAGATGCCGGCGGCCCCGTGCTCGCCGTCAGCGGGGATCATACGGATGGTGTGCTCGCCCTCCGCCTTCATCTCGTCCAGGAACTCGGGGACCTCGGTGGAGGGCGTGATGGGGTAGTAGCCCATGAGGTGAAAGTTGATCTGCTTGGCCGCTCGGGCGGCCATCTCGTTGCCGGTGCGGAAGTCCACCGCCTGCGCGACCTTCGCCTTCTCTTCAGACGGTCGTTCGAGTAGCTGGGCCATGATCTTTCTCCTAGCCGCCTGCTAAGCCGACTTGCCCTGGAGCCGGGGGAGCAAAGGCACCGTATGGGCCTCGGCGTAGCCCTCTGTCTCCCGAATCTCCACCAGGGCGCCGGTGGGGCAGGCGTCCACACACCTCAGACAGCCTTTGCAGTAGCGATAGTCGATGCCAAGAAGGTGCACAGCGGTCTTACCGTCGTCGCCGGGGATGGTCTCCCAGACGAAGCAGTAGTCGGGGCAGACCACATCGCACAGCCCGCAGTGCACGCACTTCTCCAGCTCCAGCTCTGGGAGCACCCCCTGACGGGAAGCCGATAGGTCCTTGAGCATGCTGTTGCCCGGGTTGGGCAGCAGGCCTCCCCAGGGGGCGTTGAGGTAGCCGTAGGCCGGCTGGGGGCGGGCCACCCCCGTCTCCCACTCTCCTTCGATAGGGAAGGTCTTCAGCACCAGCTCATCGTAGCCGCGCTGGAGGACGCGCAGGTTGGACTCCACCAGCCGGGGATAGCGCCTCTCAAAGGTCTCACGCACCGTGTCCTTCACCACCTGGGGGTCGACGAAGGAGGCGTCGCGGACGACCGCCCCCAGCATGGCCATGTTGACGCGGCTCCCTTCCGCCATGGCGATGCCGTGGGCGTCCAGCACACCGACGGTGCCGCCAGGCAGGCCCAAGCGTTCCTTCATCTCCTCCGGGCTGGCGGTGGTGTTGACGATGATGGTGCCATCGCGGCGCAGTCCCAGCGCCACCTTCTCCCGCCCGATAAGGGCCTCATGGAAGACGGCGATAAGGTGGGGGCGCTCCACTGGGCTGTTGGTGCGGACCGACCTGTCGGGGTCGCAGAAGCGGATGAAGGACTTGACTGGGGTCCCCTTCTTCTCGGAACCGTAGGAGGAGAAGTGCGATCCGTTGAGGCCCAGGCGCAATACGCCCACTTCGGCCAGGAGCTGCCCCGCCAGGTGGGCGCCCAGCCCGCCGATGGACTCCAGGCGGATGCCATAGAAGCCGTCTTCGTCCAGGTTTGGGGGCAAGGTCACCGACATGGGGGCCTCCTTGGGTCTAAGGGGCGTTCGTGTGATTCTTCACAATAAATCTTTCCAAAACCATGGTAGTATAACGACACCCTTAAGTCAAGTTACGAGAGACGAAAGCTTACCACACGAGGGGCCTATTGGCCAGACGCTGAGGGATACGCGACGCCCCTGACCGCCGCGTCCGCTATCGAGCGGCTAACCCTCCCGCGATGCAGGTGCGCCAACGAGCGCCTCGGACCATTGGCGGGCCGTGAACTGCTGGAGCGCCAGGTCCAGCGCCTCGTGAGCCAGGGCGGGCGCGCAGCCGTCGTGCACCGAGTTGTCGACGATGATGGAGGCCAGGTCGCGGGCCAGCGAGCCGCTGGGGCGGACATCGGGCATGGAAAAGATGAAGGCGACGGCATCGTCCAGCGCCTGCTCTGAGCACTCGACCCCCCACTGCTGGCACTGGCCACGCAGGATCTCCTTGAACTGGCCGGGCGGAGGCGGCGGCAGATAAACCTTGTATGGAATGCGGCGCAGCAGCGCCTCGTCCGTTAGGTTTCCTGGCGCCAGGTTCGTCGATAGCAGGAGCACCAGGTGGAAGGGCAGGTTTATGCTCTCGCCCGTCTGGAGGGTGAGGTTGTCGCGGCCGCGCTCCAGGGACATGATCCACCGGTTCAGGAGCTCCCGCGGCGGCACTTTCTGTCGTCCGAAGTCGTCCACCACCAGGATGCCGCCCTGCGCCTTCAGGTGCGGGGGAGCCTGGTAGAAGCGGCTCACCGGGTCGAAGCCCAGCTCTAGGTGCTCCAGGGTGAGCTCGCCAGCAACGATGACCCCCGGCCGGCGGATCTTCACCCACCGCTTGTCCTTGGCCCGCACCTGGCTCAGAAGGGCGGCGCCGTTTTCCTCCTCGCCGTTAGGCGAGCCGCTGTCCACCTCCTCATCGATGACGCGAACGTGGATGAAGGAGTCGAAGACCTTGATGATCTGGCCGTAGGCATAGATGGAATAGGGGATGAGAATGGTGCCGTCCAGATTCTGGATGAACGAGGCCAGGAGATGGGTCTTGCCGTTGCCCGTGGGGCCGAAGACCATGGCGCAGCGGCCCGAGTAGAGGGCCCGCTCCGCGAAATTGGCGATGTCGCCCTCCAGGATGAGAGAGGCTATGGCCCGGCGAATGGCCTCCTTGGCCGGCCGCCACTGCCGCCGACTCTGTTGCTCGGCCATTTCTTCGTACTGGTCCAGGGTGACCGGGGCCGGCCCGGCGTAGCGGCAGCGCGCCAGCGCCTCCTCAGCGCGGCGGCGGCCCATGTCCGTCAGCCGGTAGCGGTATTTTCCCGGCAGAAGGTCGGGAGAGCTGATGGTCTCACAGAGCTGGGCCTCCTTGAGGGTGGCGAGCAGGGCATCGAGCAGGCGCGAGGGGAGGGCCACCGTCCGGGCTATGTGCTCCGCCGTGGGCATCTCGGCGTAGTGCATGATCTTGAGCAACAGCTCGGTCACGAAGGAAGGAGAGAGGCCCGTGTCCTCGAGGGTTCGCGGTGCGGGCGGCTCGAGGACGGCGGGCGCCGCGGAATCGGCCTCCTGCGGCCCGTCCTCCCTTTCCAGCGGGGGCTCGTCCGAAAAGACGTTGGGTGCTTCTGGATAGCTCATGGCATGGGTGGACGCGAGGATGGCCGCATCCTCGCGTCACTAAAGGGGGACGCTGGGCGCGAGGGAATGTTACAGGCGCTGGGCGATCGAGCGAGTCGTTGGGCGAGGCCGAGCTGTAGGGGCGGTTCGCGAACCGCCCCTACATGACCCTAGACCCCTGAGACAAGCCTACAGGTATCCGTTTCCCCTGAACCAACCGATGGCGCTCTCGACGCTCTGGCGAATGGGCGTCTGGGGCATCCCCAGCTCGTTCACGGCCTTGGACGAGTCCCAGAACGAGTAGCGACTGCCGATGCGCACCCAGGCGGCGGTAGTGATGGGCGGCTTGCGCGTGACCTCCGCCACGCCCTGGTAGAGGTAGCCGAAGAGCTCAGCGACCGGCTTGGGGATGCGGAAGGCGGGCGGCCTCACGCCCGCTATCTCGGCGATGAGGTCGAAGTACTGCTTGACGGACAGATTGGCGTTGCCCAGGACGTACTTCTCCCCCGGTCTCCCCTTCTCCATGGCCTTCACGTGACCAATGGCGGTGTCATCAATATCGGACACGTTGATGCCGCCGTCCACATAGCCCAGGAGCTTCCCCTTGACAACGTTGATGATCAGTTGCCCGTTGGGTGTTGGGCCAATGTCCCGCGGGCCGCAGGGGTTAGTCGGGTTGACGATGACCACGGGAAGGCCGCGGCGAAAGTAGTCCAGGGCCACCTGCTCGGCGCGGAACTTGGAGAGGTAGTATCCGTCCTTGGTGTGGGCGAGGTTGAAGGTTGCCGTCTCGTCGGCGGGGCGTTCCCGTCCGTGGGCGCCGAGGGCGGCCACGGAGCTGGTGTAGACCACCTTCTCGATTCCCCGGCTCAGGCACGCGTCGAAGACGTTCTTCGAGCCCTGTACGTTCACGGCGCCCATGAGCCGGGGGTTGGGCAGCCAGATGGCGTATATGGCGGCGAGGTGGAACACACGGTCGCAGCCGTCCAGCGCCCGCTCGAGGGAGTGGTAGTCCCGCACGTCGCCGTGGGCGTACTCGACGTCCAGGCCGGCTAGGTTCCTCAGGTCGTCGCCCTCGCGCACCAGCACCTTGGCCTCCTGGCTACTCTTGAGCAACTGGCGCACCACCGCCGAGCCGATGTAGCCGCTGCCGCCCGTCACTAGGGATTTCATCTCCTGCTCCCTTCTCGATGAGACCGTTGGGCCTATCCTACCTGAACGAAGCATCGAATACCATGTGCTCTCTCTGCACTACCCGAAGCAAAGCAAGAAAAGGTATTGACAAGGACACAATGTAGGCTGTATATTATTCGGTTGATGGCAGGACGGCTTTCCCCAACTTTTTCTCCCCCAGTTTCGTATTGATCATAGGGTTCGTGCACTGCTAGCCACGAGAGGGGCCCAGGGGATCTTTTGCCCCCAGGAGGGTTTTTGTCTATGACGCTGCCCAGGGAATTTGCCCAGGAGCGGGACCGTATCCCCCAGATCAAGAAGTCGTACTCTCGCATCCCCGAGGTAATCCAGGTTCCCAACCTCATCCGTATCCAGCTCGATTCCTATGAGTGGTTCCAGAGGGAAGGGCTGCGGGAGCTCTTCGACGAGATCTCTCCCATCAATGACTTCACCGGCAAGCGCCTGGAGCTGCGCTTCGGCGAGTACAAGTTCCACCAGCGCGGCGAAGGTGGTCATCAAGGCAAACCAGAACCCAAGTACTGCCAGGCCGAGTGCCGTGAGCGGGACATGACCTACGCCGCCCCCTTGCAGGTGAACGTGGAGCTGCTGGTGAAGGAGACGGGCGAGATCAAGGAGACGGAGATCTTCATGGGGGACTTCCCCCTGATGACCGAGAACGGCACCTTCATCATCAACGGTGCCGAACGGGTGGTGGTATCCCAGCTGGTGCGCTCGCCCGGCGTCTACTTCACCCTGCACCGCGACGCCACCAGCGGCCGCGACCTCTGCTACGCCAAGCTCATCCCTAACCGAGGCGCCTGGCTGGAGTTCGAGACCAACGCCAAGCACGTGGTCTTCGTCAAGGTCGACCGCAAGAAGAAGATCCCCATCACCACCCTCCTGCGGGCCATCGATGAGGACCCCGAGATAACAGACGAGAAGGCCCTGGGGACCGACGAGCGCATCCTGGCCCTCTTCGAGGACACCGACAACAACCCCGACCACCACTACATTCGCTCCACCATCGACCGGGAGCCCTCCAAGAACAAGGAAGAGGCGCTCCTTGAGTTCTACCGGCGCCTGCGCCCGGGGGACCCGCCCACCCTGGACAACGCCCGCGGCCTGCTGACGGCCCTCTTCTTTAACCCCCGCCGCTACAACCTGGGCAAGGTGGGGCGTTACAAGCTCAACAAGCGGCTGGGCCACCCGGACCCCGCGCCGACGCGCATCCTGGTGCCGCGGGACCTCCTGGCCATCACGCGCGAGATCATCCGCCTGAACAACGGCCTGGGGAAGCCCGACGACATCGACCACCTGGGCAACCGGCGCATCCGCACTGTGGGGGAGCTCATCCAGAACCAGTTCCGCATCGGCCTGCTGCGCATGGAGAGGGTGGTCCGTGAACGGATGACCATCACCGACCCGGAGACCACTTCCCCCAGCGCCCTGTTAAACATCAGGCCAGTGGTGGCGGCCGTTAAGGAGTTCTTCGGCGGCTCCCAGCTTTCTCAGTTCATGGACCAGACGAACCCGCTGGCCGAGCTGACCCACAAGCGCCGGCTTTCGGCCCTGGGGCCCGGCGGCCTCTCCCGCGACCGCGCCGGTTTTGACGTGCGCGACGTCCACTTCAGTCACTACGGCCGTATCTGCCCCATTGAGACGCCGGAAGGTCCCAACATCGGCCTCATCGGCAGCCTGGCCACCTACGCCAAAGTCAATGAGTACGGCTTCATCGAGGCGCCCTACCGGCGCGTCATCCGCGAGTTGCCCAACAACTCGCCTGAGCTAGTGGGGCGCTTCCTGCGGGCGGACGTCAAGGACGAAAAAGAGAAGGTGGTGGCTGCCGCGGGCAAAGAGGTGACGCCAGCACTGGCCAAGCGCCTGGCCGATCTGCCTCCTACCACCGTTGCCATACGGCCCTTCGTCTCCCAGGAGGTGATCTACCTGGATGCGGACGACGAGGAGCGCTATGTGGTCGCGCAGGCCAACGAGCCGCTGGACGAGCGCGGCCATTTCATCGAGGACAAGATCGAGTCGCGGTCCAGCAGCCGCTTCATCACCGCCACACCCGAGAAGGTGGATTTCATGGACCTGTCGCCCAAGCAGGTCGTGTCCGTGGCCACGTCCCTCATCCCCTTCCTGGAGCACGACGACGCGAACCGCGCTCTCATGGGCTCGAACATGCAACGCCAGGCGGTGCCCCTGGTTCACCCAGAGGTGGCTCTGGTAGCTACCGGCATGGAGCGCCAGACAGCCTTCGACTCCGGCCAGGCCATCTTCGCCGAGGACGATGGCGTGGTGCTAGGCTGCACCGCTCGCCAGATCCGGGTGCGCTACGACGACGGGCGCGAGAAGACCTACGAGCTGTCCAAGTTCGTGCGCTCCAACCAAGGCACCTGCATCAGTCAGCGCTCCATCGTTCGCAAGGGGCAGCGGCTGCGGCGGGGCGACGCTCTGGCAGACAGCTCCTCCACCGACCAGGGCGAACTGGCGCTGGGCCAGACGCTACTCTGCGCCTTCATGAGCTGGGAGGGCTACAACTTCGAGGACGCCATCATAATCTCCGAGAAAGTGCCCCGCGAAGACAAGTTCAGCTCCATCCACGTGGAGAAGCACGAGCTGGAGGCTCGCGACACCAAGCTGGGGCCGGAGGAGAGCACCCGCGACATCCCCAACGTGGGCGAGGAGAGCCTGCGCAATCTGGACGAAGAAGGCATCGTCCGCATCGGCGCCGAGGTGCAGGCGGGCGACATCCTGGTGGGAAAGATCACGCCCAAGGGCGAGACGGAGCTCACCGCGGAGGAAAAGCTGCTGCGGGCCATCTTCGGCGAGAAGGCTCGCGAGGTGAAGGACACCTCCCTCCGCGTGCCTCACGGCGAGCGGGGTAAGGTCATCGACGTCAAGGTCTTCTCCCGCGAGAACCACGACGAGCTGCCCCCTGGCGTCAACAAGATGGTGCGCGTCTGCATCGCCCAGCGGCGCAAGGTGGCCGAGGGCGACAAAATGGCCGGCCGCCACGGGAACAAGGGCGTCATCGCCCGCATCCTGCCGCTGGAGGACATGCCCTACTTGGCCGACGGCACACCTGTGGACATCATCCTCAACCCCATCGGCGTGCCCAGCCGCATGAACATCGGCCAGGTGCTGGAGACCCACCTGGGCTGGGCGGCGAAGATCCTGGGCTTCCGCGCTCTCTCGCCCGTCTTCGACGGCAGCAACCCGGAGACGGTGGAGGACGCCCTGGCCCGCACCTGGCTGGCCCAGGAGGCAGACGCCGTGCTGCCCGGCCCCAATGGCCACGACCACTCCGCGGGCGAGAACCTGGACTGGGAAAGGGCCACCGGCTGGCTCGCCGAACGAGGCTACGACGGCGCCGCCGTCTTCGATGAGACGCGTGTGGGCGAGGCCAAGCGCGCCTGCCTGGAGCTGTGGCTGGAGCAGCAGGGCCAGGAGGACGTCCGCGGCCAGCCCTTCCATGATCTGGAGAAGCGGGCCGAGGGAGTGCTGCTGGCCGGCGGGCCCGCCGTGCCCACACTGGGCAAGCAGATGCTCTTCGACGGCCGCAGCGGCCAACCCTTCGACCAGGCGGTGACGGTGGGCTACATCTACATGATGAAGCTGGTGCACCTGGTGGAGGACAAGATCCACGCCCGCTCCACCGGCCCTTACTCTCTGATCACGCAGCAGCCGCTGGGCGGCAAGGCCCAGTTCGGCGGCCAGCGCTTCGGGGAGATGGAGGTGTGGGCCCTGGAGGCCTACGGCGCCGCCCACATCCTCCAGGAGCTGCTGACGGTCAAGTCCGACGACGTGGTGGGACGGGTGAAGACCTACGAGTCCATCGTCAAGGGCGAGGACATCCCCGTGCCGGGCGTGCCCGAGTCCTTCAAAGTGTTGGTGAAGGAACTGCAGGCCCTCTGCCTGGCAGTAGAGGTGTTGAACGAGGAAGAAGAGAGGGTGACCCTACCTGAAACGACGGAGATCCCTGAGTTGGGCATCAACCTGTCAGGTTTCGAGGGGGAGGACCTACTTGGCTCTTGAGGTTCGCGATTTCAACGCCATCCGCATATCGCTGGCTTCGCCGGAGCAGGTGCGCTCCTGGTCCTACGGGGAGGTGACCAAGCCGGAGACGATCAACTACCGGACGCTGAAACCGGAGAAAGACGGCCTCTTCTGCGAGAAGATCTTCGGGCCGACCAAGGACTTCGAGTGCTACTGCGGCAAGTACAAGCGCGTCCGCTACAAGGGCATCATCTGCGACAAGTGCGGCGTGGAGGTGGCCCGCAGCAAGGTCCGCCGCGAGCGCATGGGCCACATCGAGCTGGCGTCGCCCGTGGCCCACATCTGGTTCGTCAAGGGCACCCCCAGCCGCATCGGGCTGCTGCTCGACATCTCCCCCCGCACCCTGGAGCGCGTCCTCTACTTCGCCCAGTTCATCGTGATCAGTGTCGACGAGGCGGCGCGCAACCGCGCCATCGACAGCCTGCGCGAGGAGATGGAGCAGCAGGCAGCGGAGCGAGAGCTCCAGTTCGCGGAGAAGATCTCCGCTATCGAGGCCGCCAGCGGGACAGCCATCGCCCAGGTAGAGCAGAAGTTAGCGGAACAGCTCACCCGCCTCGAGGACGAGGAGAGGCGTGGGCTGGAGGCGCTGGAGAAGAAGCTGGCCGCCCTAGGGAAGGCCCTGGACAAGGGAAAGGGCAAGCCCGCCGCCAAGGACCTGGCTCTGGAGGACGAGGCCATCCTCGCCGCGGGCGAGACGGCGGATGCTGAGACGCAACAGCGGCTGCAGGCCCTCGCCGAGAGGCGGCGGGCCGAGCTGGCGGCGCTCTTTGTCCAGCGGCGACAAGAGGCCGAGCTGATAGCCCCGAAGAAGGCCCAGGAGCAGCGCGACGCCGCCTTGGCGGAAACGGAGCCCCTGCGGCAGAAGATGCAAGAGGAGCGCCGCAAGGTGGCCGAGGAGTACCGCCTGCGCATCGAGGAACTGGAGGACCTGAAGGACCCCGTGCGCGACGATGCTGCCACGCTCCTCTTGGAGCCCAAGTACCGTGAGCTGACCACCGCCTGCTCCGACGTGTTCGAGGCGGGAATGGGCGCCGAGGCCATAGTAGACATCCTGCGTCGCGTAAACCTGGACGAACTGGCCGTTAAGATGCGGCAGGAGATCCAGAACTTCAGCGGTCAGCGGCGCAAGAAGGCCACCAAGCGCCTGAGGGTGATCGAGGCCTTCCGCAAGAGCGGCAACCACCCCGAGTGGATGGTCGTCTCCGTGCTGCCGGTATTGCCGCCCGACCTGCGCCCCATGGTCCAGCTCGATGGCGGCCGCTTCGCCACCAGCGACCTCAACGACCTCTACCGCCGCGTCATCAACCGCAACAACCGTCTCAAGCGCCTGCTGGAGCTTGGGGCGCCGGAGATCATCATCCGCAACGAGAAGCGCATGCTCCAGGAAGCGGTGGACTCCCTCATCGATAACGGCCGCCGTGGGCGAGCCGTCTCCACCGCTGGCAACCACAAGCTGAAGAGCCTCTCGGACATGCTCAAGGGCAAGCAGGGGCGGTTCCGCCAGAACCTGCTGGGCAAGCGGGTGGACTACTCCGGCCGCTCCGTTATCGTCGTCGGGCCGGAGCTGAAGCTGAACCAGTGCGGCCTGCCCAAGCGCATGGCCTTGGAGCTGTTCAAGCCCTTCGTCATGCAGGCCCTGGTGGAGCGCGGCCTGGCCCACAACATCAAGTCGGCCAAACGCGTGGTTGAGCGGGCACGGCCCGAGGTGTGGGACATCCTGGACGAGATCGCCCGCGAACGGCCCGTGCTCCTCAACCGGGCGCCCACCCTCCACCGTTTGGGCATCCAGGCCTTCGAGCCGGTTCTCATCGATG
>Ga0315273_10014445_pt1 | contig 10173 bp, 4 predicted proteins | sample YL17G02_0_MG_FD_205753 | JGI IMG/M metagenome (GOLD analysis project Ga0315273, IMG submission 205753) | Sediment microbial communities from Yellowstone Lake, YNP, Wyoming, USA - YL17G02_0 | ecosystem: Environmental > Aquatic > Freshwater > Lake > Sediment | place: USA: Wyoming | collected... | reverse complement strand
AGGCCCTGGCTTTCCTGGATAATCGTGAAAATACTGTTGCTGATTTTGGGATTGCCCAATAGCGGCGCAAGCACCACCGCGATAATCGCCAAAACCACCACCGAGATTCGCCCAATCAGGACAATCGTCCCCTGCGAGGCCTGCGGAGAGAGGTGCTTTTTGTAAATATCCATTGCGAAAATAGTGGAGCCGGCGTTGAGCATCGCGGCAAGCGAGCTTACCACCGCGCCCAGAAGGGCAGCCAAAACGAACCCGACAATCCCGACTTTCTGCGGCAAAACGTTGCCGAGTAATTGGCCGAGAGCCGTGTCATATTTGTACGCGGTCAGTTTTTCCGTTGTTACCAGCTTGCCCGCGGATTTGGCCGATTCTTTGGTTTTCTCGTTGTACGCGTTTACTTCTCCATATAACGCCGGGAACGTGCTCGGCAGCGATTTATCTTCCGTCACAAAAACCGTAAACTCAGCAGGCGCCGCCAGGTCATATTTGGCCTGGGTCATCGGCAGCACAAAAGGACTTGCGACCTTAACATTCTTCACCGCCGCGTCGTTATCGTAAATCGCGAGCATAAATCGTCCCGGCCCGCCCTTTGGCGAGGTCTCGCCTTTGGCGGACTGCCATTTCGCAACCGCATCATCTGCGGGCGATTTGACAATCTCGACCAGCACGGTCTGCGGGTTGGCCTTTGCATATTTAGCTATCAGCGGGGCATTATCCTTGGCCGCCCCAAGCTGCATATCGCCTGCGAATAGGTTGAACGCGATAATGCCAGGCACGACAATGACGAACGGTATCAAAAGCTTCAGGAACGCCGCGAAGACGATGCCCTTTTGTCCCTGCGACAGCGAGACCGAGCCGAGCGTTCTCTGTGTGATATATTGATTCAGGCCCCAGTAATAAAAATTAGGTATCCACAACCCGAGCATCAACGCCGTCCACGGCAGGACTTTATCCGTGCTGGGTAAAAACATATTCATCCTAACGCGGTTCAAATCCCAGAACCGTTCTACCGCGCCGCTACCCGGCTTAAGCGCCTCGATTGCCACGGCACCTGTCTGAACGTCAATAATCTTCGCCGCCTCGGTAACGCTTCCTAATTTATCGAACGCGAACCACATTATCACGCCGCCGCCAACTATCAGTGCGCTGCCCTGAATCAGGTCGGCCCAGGCACAGGCCTTGAGGCCGCCGGTTACGACGTATGCCATCGCTATAAGACCGATTATGAACGAACCGGTCAGCAGGGACACTTTATAGCCCATTTTGTCCGCGAGCGTCTGCATCGTAAGAGCGCCCGAATAGGTTACCGCGCCTACCAGCAGGACATAAATCAAAATCGTCGCCACGGCCATTATCGCCCTTGCCCCCGCATTGTAGCGGTATTCGAGGAATTCGGGCATCGTATAAATGCCGGCCTTCAAGAAGTATGGCAGAAACGCGAACGCTATGACCACCAGCGTTATCGCCGCCATCCATTCATAGCTGGCAATCGCAAGTCCGACGTGGCTCGCCGCGTTGCCGCTCATCCCGACGAACTGCTCAGTCGAGATGTTCGCGGCTATCAGCGAAAAGCCAATCAGCCACCAGACAAGCCCGCGGCCGGCCAGAAAATAATCCTCGCCGGTCTTCTCGTGCCGACTTTTGCTGATACCGACAATCAGCACCGACGCCACAAACGCCACAAATACCACTATGTCCGCTGTGCCAAACTGCATAAACAATCCTTTCCGGCTACGGCTCGGCACCGTCGCCAATCTGAGTCCATCATTACCTTGATTGACCCGAACACATTTTCAGATATGACTCCGTCTACGCCGAGACGAGTCCCTTTTACGGCTGTAAATCGGTTCTGATACTATCCTTAAGAATTGGGAAATTATACCTCTCCTGTCCCGGAACGCAATCCCGCACTTATTTTGGAAAACGTAGCACGGGCTTCCAGCCCGTGAAGACACGGCCAAGATGGCCGTGCCACTTCAAAATAAGTGCGGGGAAAAACGGAAGGGTCGGCAGTGCCTGCACCCGATACCGAACCGAGTCACATCGACCCTTCCTTCCGACCTCGACGGGAACCGTCGAGTCGCAGCGGGCTCTCACCATTTATTCGCCGGTCGCCGTAACGACCTGTAAATTTGGAAGCGGACCGGGGTGTGGACGGCCGCTTTTGTAAGGATAAGTCCAAGAATTGCCCGTCGTGTTACAGGAATTCCGCGGATTTTTACGGATTTTTTGAAAAAAATCGAAAAAAATGTGTAACAAACACCATCCCTGATGGACAATATATGCAGGATAGACGTATGGCGACAGTGCTGCAAAATATAAGCCCGGTGCTGATTCACGAGGCGCAACTGGGCAATAAGGAAAGTATGAACCGGCTCGCCGAGCTGGCCAGTGAGCGACTTTACGCTTATATCTACCGGCTCACGCTCGACTTGACCCTCACGCAGGATATTCTGCAGGAGACAATACTCTTTATGATTCAGTCAATAAACCAGCTCGAACACGTGGACCATTTCTGGGGGTGGCTCTTCAGAACCGCTATGGGTAAGGTCCAGCACCATTACCGGGACCTGAAACGCAGAAAAACCGTTGAGCTGTCCGAAGATGAACGGCTGTATATCCATCACCGCGTCAGCGCCGATTTTAACGACGGCCTGACTGAACTTCTGCGAAAAGAACTCTCCGACGCGGTCTTTATGGCGATGAAACGGCTGAAACTTAAATACCGCAACATTCTCATCCTTCGCTGCTTCGAAAACCTGGAGTACGCCCAAATAGCCACGGTGATGAACTGCTCCGAATTGCGTTCAAGGGTTATGTTTTTCCGCGCCAAGAACTCTCTGCGGAGACAATTAGCAATGCAGGGATTCGGCAAATACTACTTACTCATCGCCCTTGCCCTGTTCGGGATAGTTACGACTTCCGCAAAGGCGGCATCCTCCGCGACTATTACCGCCTCATCTCTGGAAGTGGGCTTCACAGCGTCGTTGATTGCGACAATAACGAGCAAAATCGGTATTGCCGCGACAGCCGCCGCGACCGCGATTGCCTTTGCCATCCCCCCTGAATCGCTGATTTACATTATTCCGATTGCCTGCTTGGCCGCGATTTTCCTTTTCTTTGTATGCTTAGCCAGCATCTACGGCAATTAACCGGAAAATCCGGTATAATGCCTCAATGCCGATAGTAACGTTAAAAGAAATACATATATCATTCGGGGCGCAGGTAATTTTTGACCGGCTCGATTTGAAGATATACCCCGCCGAGAAGGTTGGGCTTGTCGGGAGCAACGGGTGCGGAAAAACCACGCTGCTGAAAATGATTCTCGGAATACAGCCGCCGGATGTTGGCGAGATTCATCAAAGAAAAGGATTGCGAATCGGATACCTGCCGCAGGAGCCGGTTTTCGGCGGCGAAAAAACCGTCCTCGAAGAGCTGCACAGTAGCGCACAGGCAATACTCGACCTGCAAAAAAGGATGCACGACACGGCCCAGACATTAAGCGGACTTTCCGGCGGCGAATTAAAATCCGCGATGCGGCAATACGACCGGCTGTGCGGCGAATTTGAAATTACAGGCGGCTACAGGTATGAAACGAAAATAAAAGAAATCGCCGCGGGGCTGGGTCTTGAGGAAAAACATTATTCATTAAAAACAACGCAGCTTAGCGGGGGGCAATTATCGCGGCTGGGACTGGCGAAAGTCCTGCTGGCGGACGCGAACCTGCTGCTGCTCGACGAGCCGACAAACCATCTCGACTGGGATGCTACGCTGTGGCTTGAAAAGTTCTTAAAAAACTACGGCGGCGCTGCGCTGATTGTCAGCCACGACAGGTTTCTGCTCGATAGATTGGTCTGTAAAATCGTGGAAATCAGGGACCGCAGGGCAGATGTTTTCACAGGCAATTACAGCCGTTACAGGCAGGAAAAGGAGAAACGCGACATTGAACTGGGGCGTCAGTACGAACAGCGGCTGGAGTTCGTCGAAAAAACCCGCGACTTTATTGTACGCAACATAAACCGCAAGGGAACGAAAAAGGTTGCGCAGGGCAGGCAAACGCGGCTCGATAACCTTCTCAAGGCGAATCCTGATTTTCTCGAAAAATCGAAGCACACACGAGAGCTTAGTTTTAAATTTGCCGAGGTGGAAAACAAGGGCAAGCGGGCGGGCACGGTGGTGGAATGCAAAAATCTTACGAAAAGTTTCGGCGACTTGACTCTGTTTGAAAATTTAAGTTTCGAGCTTTTGACCGGCCAGCGAACAGGCATCATCGGCCCGAACGGAATGGGCAAAACAACGCTGCTGAAACTTGCCCTTGGGCAAATCGAGCCGACCTCCGGGACAATAGAGCTTAGGAAGACCCTTTCCATCGGCTATCTTGACCAGGCAGGAGCAGAACTGAATTCGGAAAATACCGTGCTTGAAGAGGCGGCTACGATTATCCCTGAAATGTCGCCAGAACAGATGCGCAGGCGCCTCGGGGCATTTTTGTTTGTCAAAGACGACGTGTTTAAGAAGGTGGCGGACCTCAGCGGCGGAGAGCGAAATCGGCTGGCGCTTTGCAAACTGGTTTTGTCCGAGCCGGAAGTTCTTATGCTCGATGAGCCGACAAATCACCTTGATATTCCAAGCATCGAGGCGCTCGAAAACGCACTTAGGGATTACACGGGGACAATCATCGCGGTAAGTCACGACAGGTTTTTTCTCGACAGAACGGCCCAGCGGCTTATTGTGCTCGGCGCAGATGAACTGGGCAAAACGGCGCCGGGCAGATTTGAGCTTGTAAGCGGCTCATTCAGCCGATACGCTGAACTATTAGAGCAAAGGGCATTAGAACAGGAGGCAATCCCGCAGGCAGCAAAACCTAAACAGTCGAAGCAGGATAAGCCGAGGAAAACAACCCCGCCGGAACTAAGACAATTTAATATCTGGCCGGCGGAAAAGATTGAGCAGACAATTGAGGAGACGGAGGCAAAGATTAAAGGGTTGCACGAAAGTTTCGGCGAGGAAAAAGTATATAAAGATTACAAAATGCTCGCCCATGTGCAAGCCCAGGTCAAAGAAAAAGAGCAATATCTCGAACTGCTTTACAGGGCATACGAGCTGAAAACAAATAAAAATTAACCACAGATTGCACAGATTACACTGTTTTTTCACCACGAAACCACGAAGAGCACGAAGGATTTTTTTAGCCACAGAGAGCACAGAGGACACAGAGAAATGAGCTCTAAATAGTGTAAAGGCGGGGCTTTTTCATTATGCCAGGAGCACTTAGAACAACTAAAGTATTTATTATAGTAGTATTAGTATTTTTTTAGTTGCCCCTACTTGACCCTACTTGCCCCTCGTTTTTGTGTGTGTCGAATGGAGGGCAAGTTCGTTTTTACGCTGAAAATGAGGGTGCCGCCTATACGCAAAAAAACACGAAATTTAGACGCTGATTTCGCTGTCCTCAATACTCGCAATTTTTGGCGGGGTTGGTGCAATTAAGCGGAACATCGCCCCAGGTAACTTTGCAAAGCCATCGCCAGTCACAATCGCATGGCTGAGAAGTCCCGCCCCAACCGCCGGTTTCTACTGTTGCAGTATCAGTCGCAAAAATCCATTTATGGTATTCGGCGTGCTGGTCTGCAAAAACAAACGTCGTCCCCCTGCCGTGCCGTACTGGGCGGTGGTCGCCAAATGAACCGGGGGGTGCCCCGCCACCAGCAGAATTGTAATTCAGATAGAATGCGCCCTGCTTGGCAAATCCTGCGTCCAAAAAGACAAACCGCTCGGCCGGCCGGATAATCTGATTTATATTTCTGATTGTCGGGGCACCAGTGCCACCAGCACCCGGCCAAGTATTCATCGACATAGACATAGAATACGTTACATACTGGTCTTTGTTGCCTGAGGGACATCGGTAGATATTGTAATCCCCCACATATTTCCACAGCGTCCCTTCCGCGATAGCGTGCTGCCAGTCCGCCTGTTTAGGGTTGGGGAGGTTGGCCTGCTGAGTAGCGGCAGTTGGCGGCATACTATGTGGCCACGGATGAGGCCATTCAAACCAGGCCAGTTGAGGCCCACCGTAAGAACCAGGGGGAAAGGTCCATGAGTACCATACATCGCCGACAGGCACTTTGCCGCTGTTATCGCTGGCGTACATTTGCCAGGCGTTAGCCAAAGACCTGAGATTGGCCAGACATACCTCACGCTTAGAGCGTTGGCGTCCACCGGCATTCAAAACGGCTGCCTGCGCCAGGACAAGGGCAATGCACGCCAAAGCGACCGCCACATCAACCTTAGTCAGACCTGTTTGCTTTCTCATATCCAATCCTATCACAAATTACCTACATGCCATTTCATAATCTTCTCATAGAGGCGTCTGGATTCCCGCTTGCGCAGGAATGACAGCCACGAAACAGCTTTTACTCAAATTCACTTTGCGTCAGCCACTCATCCACCAGCGCGTTTAAATCCCAGATATTGATATAGGCGTCTCTATCCACATCGCCCGGCGCGTAAAGGCCGTATTTTGTAATTCCGGCGGCGCAGAACGTCGGATTGAACGGGTCTGTGCAATCGCGCCAGCTTTCGGCCAATACCGCGAAATCGATGAAATCGACCATATTGTCCGCCCGCAAATCCGCCGGCGTATGAAGAACCGGCGACTGCCCATCGCAGGAATTGCTCGTTATCGCCCAGACCCTGTTGTTGGCATCACTGACAATGAGAGTGCCATCCTCCGCGATTGCGGGGAAACTGACCCAGTTGTTGCCTTTGAAGCGCGAGACCTCCAGACCATTGGAATCGACCACGCAGACGAAATTGTCGTCGCTTGCGGCGTAAATCAGGCCGTCCCTGTCGAGAGCCAAGGTGAAGCCGCCGATTAAACCCAGCCGGGTGACCCATTTGATTGTTCCATTCGGCTCGACTGCGCGCAGGTACGGGTCATCGAAACTGACGTATATCGTGCCGTCCGAGCCGACCACCGGCGACGACCAGCCGGATGAATTCATATCATTGACCAGCCGCAGAGAAGTTGACCAGAGGATGTTGCCTGTGCAGGGGTCAACGGCGTAAAGATTCGGGTCGCGGACAAGCGTTTGATATATGGTTCCGCTGGGGCCGATAGCCGGCGATGTCACTATCTGGCCCTTATTCGGCTCGACGGCTCCAAAATTGCAAACCCATTTCACGCTTCCGCTGTTGGCATCGAGGGCATATAAATTCGGTTCGTAAAGTCCGCCTATGTAAACCGTTCCGTTTTTGTCTATCACGGGCGTGGCGAATATAGCTCCATTGAGGTTCGCGGGGCCTTTGGTCGCAAAAGTCCACAGCTCGCTGCCGTCTGCATCGAGGGCGTAAATAAGCCCGTCCTCCGAGCAGACGTAAATTTTGCCGTCGTATCCCACCACAGGAGTTGAGTATATGGGGGCGTCTGTTTTATGCGTCCAGGATATGTCCCCATAATCATCAATGGCATATAACCAGCCGTTTTGACCCGCCGCATACACCATCCAGTAATAGCCCACGGCGGGCGAACCGACTATCGGCGTGTTTATGTCATAAATCCAGTTAAGCTCGCCGAGGTCGTCGAGTGCGTAGATATTCCCGTCTTCAGAGCCGATGTATATCCAGTAGCTGTCCCAGTAAGGCCGGGTCACGGCGACCTGGGATGAGACAGGCCCATCCGTTTCAAAAACCCATTTAACACAGCCAATTCGCGGCCCTTTATTTTCGCTCAAATTCGGCGCCGGCAATCTGCCCCAGCGCCCCCAGCCCGGCGGCAAAGCAGGCCTGTGAGGATATGGCCTGACTGTAAACAAGCCGCTTTCAATGGCAGCTACGTTTACATCTCCATCAGTGGGCACAACTGAGATAACGCACTGATTCGACTCGATATCGCCCGGCAACTGCCAAAAGTAGCTGTTGACATCGGCAATTCCGTCGGCAATCGTCTCCCAATTATTGCCATTGTCGCTGCTGAAAAGGATATCCGCGCTGCCGACCCCGTATTTATCCCACTTAATCGGATGTTTGCTGCCCGTCGCCCAAATTTCGCCTCCTGCGGGTTTGGTAACAACAATAATTTTGCCGTATTCATCAGCTCCCATATCGACGGCACTTCCGGTCAATCTCGGCTCGCCGTCAATATCGGTTGCGTTGGCATCGGGGACATAAAGCGGGCTGCCCGCATCAATACAGGGCGAATCCGGCCGCAGATGCAGGTCGCCGTAATCGTCGTTACCGCCCACTCCCCAGCCATCGCCTCCGTCATTCGGCTCCCTGACAAACATAGGATTGTCATCGATATTACCGTTGGTCTCGCCTCCAAACAGAATAGTTTGGTCATTTGGGTCTGCATCTTGAATACAACTGAAAAGGACGGAACACGTATACGGAGAAACTTGCGCATCCGGACCTGTTCCGCCGGCATCGGAGTTGCCCCAGAAAATGCTGTTCATCGCCGATAACTTGCCTGAACCCTCAGCAAAGACACCCCCGCCTGAGCCGACGGCCGCGTTACCGCCGAACGTGCACCAATTTGCGTTTACATTTGCCTGATAAGCATACAATCCGCCTGCTCTGCTTTGGGAGAAGTTTCCGGCCACAATACTGCTGCTGATATTTAATGCGCCACTATAGACACAGATTCCGCCGCCCTGTCCCGATGCCGACAAGGCAACGTTGCCTGCAATAATTGACCTGCTGACCGTCATAGTTTTCGAAGATAACGGCGGGAAAAAAAATAATCCTCCGCCGGCAATCCCTGCTGAAGCAGATTCGTTATTCACTATTTTGCAGTTGTCCACCAAAACGGTCGCAGCGGCATAAATACCGCCACCTCTCCCGGCCGAGTAATTACCGCTTATGTTACAGTTACGAATCAGCGGAGCGCCTGCGGAAATATATATGCCTCCGGTATTGCCATTGGTTACGGTCAGGCCGTCCAAAATCACACTCGCGTCTATACTGAATCCCCTGCCCAGCATATTGCAGTCAATCACAGTGCTTTCGACAACACTTTCATCGTTCGGGTCGATGCTGCGAACGGTTATTGCCTTGCCGGAAAAGGAGATGTTGTAGTTTCCCGCGCCGGTGTATATGCCGGGAGATATTATGACCGTATCGCCGGGTGAGGCCGCATCGATTGCCGATTGGATTGTTGCATATTGGCTGGGGACTAAACGTTCAGCCCCAAAGGCGTTTGAGACCAGCAGCAAGACCGCTGCTATTGCGATGACCCTCTTCATTTTCCTGCCCTTTCAGAACAATGTAAGGTATATTATACCAATACTGTCCCGTTCATGTCCACTGAAAACCGGCCTGAACAGCCGTCGTCTTCGGCATCTGCTCTTTACAATATAAAGTCCATAACTACTCTCTTTTGTTACAGTTTTTCCGTGATTTTTTCGCGGATTTTTGTCATATCAGATGATTAGCCGCCCTTTACATATGGCATATCCGCATACCCGGCCAAAAATCACTTGAAGCCGGCCCCTTTTTCGGATAAACAGTGATTTCCCGTAAGCCCCCGCTCTTGTTGGGGGTTAACCCCCAGGATAAACCTGGGGGCTTACCGAGTTCCGCGAAAGGAATAAAGTATGGCCGAATCAACGAAAAAGGCAAAAAAGCTCCATAGCCGGGCGTCGATGGCGACAAGGGCTATTCACGCGGGGGAACCGAGGCAGAAATACGCCGACTCGCTGATGACGCCGATTGTCCAGACCGCCACATTTACCTTCAAAAACAGCAAGGCAATCGAGGATTACACCAAAAAGGGCAAGGCACATTACGAATATGGCCGATACGGCAACCCGACCACCAAAATCGCTGAGCAGCGATTGGCCGACCTCGAAGGCGCAGAGGACTGCGTGGTATTTTCGTCCGGGATGAGTGCAATCACCACCACCATTTTGTCGCTTGTGCAGTCCGGCGACCACATCGTCATCACCGACGACAGCTACAAGAAGACGCTGGAGTTCTGCAAGTCGTATCTAAAGCAGTTCGCGATTGACTGCACGATTGTCGCATTCGGCGACTATAACGTTATCGACAAAGCCATCAGGAAAAACACCCGCTTCATTTTTTCAGAATCGCCAACCAATCCATACCTGAATATCTTCGACCTTGTGAAAATCAAGAAAATAGCCGATAAGCACAAAATCCTCACGCTCATCGATT
>Ga0315273_10014443_pt1 | contig 10174 bp, 9 predicted proteins | sample YL17G02_0_MG_FD_205753 | JGI IMG/M metagenome (GOLD analysis project Ga0315273, IMG submission 205753) | Sediment microbial communities from Yellowstone Lake, YNP, Wyoming, USA - YL17G02_0 | ecosystem: Environmental > Aquatic > Freshwater > Lake > Sediment | place: USA: Wyoming | collected... | reverse complement strand
GCCCGTTGCCTTCGTGATGCGGATCAGCGGCCCCAGCGGATGGCGTGGCCCTGAAACGTCCACGCCGGGTCCTGGGTGACGGTGGCGGTGTCGAGGTACGCCGTGTTATGCACACCCCGCTACACTCGCCGACCGCAGTCTGGCAGGTCGAGGACCTTGCCGCCCCGGAACCTGGAGGGCTTGAACTGGTATCAGCCGGTGCCCCGAGCATCGAGATCCTTCTGCAACGGGCCGCGAAAGAGCAGCCACCCATAGGCCAGCGCCGGCAGCGCCGCCGAAGCGAGAAGCAGTGACAGCCCGGGCGGAAAGCCTGCGCCCTCGGCAGCCCTGAGCAGAACCAGCCCCCCGATGAAGTAGATCGCCAGGTTGGCGATGACGATGGGCCGGCCGTAGATGCCTCCGAGAATGGTGGCACGAGCCATCCAGTTGAGCCCCGCCACGCCGAGCCAGGCGGCGCCGAGCAGCTGCCCGATCCAGAGCGCCTCGACGGGGTAACCGGATACCAGCCCGGGCAGGACGACATCGGGTACGAACAGGAGGGCCATTCCAGCGGCGAGGAGGAGCCCGGCACTGGCCCGGGAGATGAGTGGGGATGTCACGATCCGCCTCCGTAAAAGGAACGGTCCAACTGACCTCGGGCCGCCTGCTCTTCAAACGCGTCCGTCGAAGGTGGCGGGGAAAGGCGGCCTACCCGGCGAACGTCGCGGATGCCGCACACGCACGCCCCCGCACCAGTTGTACCTCGTCGCCCACGCTGATCTCGCCGCCTTCGATCACAAAGCAGTTGAGCGCGAGCTTGCCGTCGAAGCGCCGGTAGATACCGAGAGTGATGTCCTTGTCCTGCACCAGCGTGTCGGGGTCGTAGGACGTCATGATGCAGCGCGATCGCAGGTCCTGGACACCGATGAGCACCTGGCCGATCCGCAGGCACGCGCCCGGCCACTCACTCTCGGTCAACCCCTCGACGCCGCCGATGACGAGGTTGGGGCGCAGGCGGCGATGGTCGTAGCCAAAGGCCGCGATCGCCCCGTCGGTGGCCACCAGCAACGGCAGCACGTCGAATCGCTCGGCGCCGTCGTAGCGTACCAGCTTTGCGTCCGGCCCGGCGATGTCCGCCACATCGCCCGCAACCTCACGGCTGTCCCACGGGCGACCATCCACCAGGATCTCGCCACGCGTGCCGACCGAGCCGCGATGGCCCAGGAAGCGGGGATGCGAGCGGGACGTGATCACCCGCCCCCGGGCGTCCTCGACATGCACCACCCTGTCGCCTTCGATGCCGAGCGGCCCAAGCAGCGCGCGGGGGAGCTTCTCTCCCGCCATGGTCTTGACCGGGTATCGCCAGATCTCGGAGAGCTTCACCGTCACCTCGTTCTTGTAGTCAGCCCAGGGGCCGTCAGTCCGCCAGCCCGACGGTTGCCCCGACATAGCGCCGGTCGGTGAGCTGGTCGAGCATGAAGGCGGCGACGTCCGCCCGCGAGATGCTCACGGTCCACAGCCAGTGGCCCACTGCCGCTCCCTCCCGGCAGCGGCCTCGCCGGGGACTGTTGGTGAGCGCACCTGGGCGAACGATAGTCCAGTCGACGGCGGACCCCCGGATCACCGCTTCCTGCCGCACCTTGTCATGGAAGTAGAAAGGGAGGATCACCGGCCGGACGAACAGCGTGTAGTAGAGTCCCAGCTGCCACCAGGCGTCCGAGATGCCGAGCGCGGTTTCGCACACCAGCCGCCGGACGCTGTGCCGCTCCATCGCGGCGATCAGGTTGCGGGTGCCCTCCGACAGAATGCGCGTCGGTCCGAGCCACCGCTTGTGCCCCAGGGCCGAGAGCACCGCCTCCTGTCCGGCCATGGCCCGGTCGAGCGAGGCGGGATCGAGGACATCGCCCCGCACCGAGGTCAGCCCCGGTCGCGGCGGCTCATCCGGCGGCCTCCGCGCCAGCGCCGTCACCTGGTGTCCCCGCTCCAGCGCCTGCGCGATGAGCTGTCGCCCGGTGCCGCCGGTGGAGCCGACGATGAGGATGCGCATGTTCGAGTGCCTCGTGGCCGGTGGTTACAGCCGGGTCCACTTGCGGGAGTCCGCCAGCTTGGCGGTCGCCTCCGGCCGCGCGAAGAACCGCGTGAGGCCGCAATCCCCGCACAGAACGAGGAAGAACTTCTCCGCGCCCCAGAATCCGCCCAGACCGGGGAGATAGTTGGGCGCATAGCCGCCACCGGCGCTGACCTTCTGGCTGCGAAAGAGATTGCCGCCGCGGCAGTTCGGGCACGGCGCAATGGTGTCCATTGGATGATCCTCCGTATGTGTCTCGAGCGATCCGCGCGCTGGCTGCGGCCCAGGGCCGGCAGGGCGCTACTCAAGATAGCGCCGGGTCGCGACGGATCATTGCGCGCGGCGTCGAGTGAATCGCGAGTCACTCGCCGGCCTCGAGTCGGGTGACCGGCCGTAGGGAAAGACCAGGGCCGCCCGACAATGGACGGCCCCGGAGGGAACTGCAGTGATACATCGAGCCCGCCGGTGACGCCCAGCGCTCGGCGAAGCGCCATCGGCGGATCGTTACTGCATCTGCAGGGCGAAGTTGATCGTCCCGGTGTAGTTCACGAGCGTGAGGCGAATCTTCCAGTCTCCACCCGCGCCCGCTGGCGGCGTGGGCTCCGGGGCCGGCCGCTGTCAGGCTCCGGCGAGGATGATGGCGATCGCTTGGCGCTTCGAGTCGATGCCCAATCATGACGCCGGCATGTTGCTCGTGCCGGTGCCGGGCGCCGAGGCGGGACTACGCGCGGGTCATCGGATGAAACCGGTACCGCGCCCCGACGTGGATGCGCCACCGTGATGCCTCGTTGTCCAGGTGGTCCCCCCCCGCGCTACGGCCGCCCGTCCACCGGCAGCCCGCTCGGTACCCGGGCCGGCACCATATGGTCGAGGTGCTTCGATGCCGGATCGGTGAGCGCGCTCATGAACTCGGTGAGCTGGTCCACGACCGCAGCGGGAAGCACCACGCCCTGGATGATCGTGTCCCGTGTGGCCAGGATGGCGTCGGCATTGAACACCAGCGTCCCCTGCAGCAACGGCTCCAGCGTGGTGGCGTCGAAGTTCCTGAGCTTGAGGTGCGATTCACTGTAGTGCTCGATGAACCCGTGCAGATCGGCGATCGCGCCATCATGGCCGTACGGTCCGGTCAGCGTCACGTTGCGGAGCGGCGTGGTGCGGAACGCGTACTGGTCGCTCGGCTGCCCCGTCACGTTCATCCGGCCGAAGTCGTCGCGTCCATCCGGGCCATTCCCCTTCCCCGGGCCGAACTGGGCCACCGCCACGTTGTGGAACTTGTTGTCGCTGAACGCCGGGCCATTATGACAGAGCGAGCACTTGATGGTCATGAACACCTGTGCCCCGGCGAGTTGCTCTCCGGTGAGCGCGCGGTCATTGCCCGCGAGGAACCGGTCCCAGGGCGAATCGATGAAGGAGAACCGGTCGACCAGGAATCCGCCGATGGCGTTCGAGGCGTGGGCGAAGGTCATCCGCTCGAACGGGGTGCCGGGATACGCCTGCTCGAACATCCGGCGGTATTCCGGAATGGACCCCAGCCGCCGCATGAGCCCCTGCCAGCCGCCCTGATTGTCGGCATCGGGGATCGCGGCCAGCTCATTGCCGGACTGGGCTCGCATCTCCTCCCGCGAGAGCACCGGAAAGAGGCCCAGCGCGGAGACCGGCCCGAACTCCAGCACCCGGGTCATCTTCGGGGTGAGTTGCTCCCCCGCCGGCGTGTGGAACTTGCCCTGAGCGTCGACCGTGACCCGGCCGTCCCAGAACAGTGACTTCATCGCGGTCAGGTTGAAGAGCGACGGCGCATTGCGCGGAATGAACGCGCCCTCCGGGTGCACCCGGTTGAGACCCAGCCCGCTGGCTCCCTGCCCGATCGAGAGGCTGCGCGCATCGCCGGTCGCAAGCGGCGGCAGGTGGCAGGTCATGCAGGAGATGTCGCGATTGCCGCTCAGGACCTTGTCGAAGGCGAGCGCCTGCCCCAGCCGCACCAGCGCCGGACGGACCACGGGCGGCCTCGGCATCGGGGTCACGCCCCGCCCCGCCGCGAGCTGCCGCACCAGGGCCACGGAGGAGTCGGAGACCGGAGTGGCCACGGTCGCCACCTTGGTGGAGGGGTCGGGGGCATTGGACGAATCGGCGCACGCCGACAGTCCGGCGACGGTGACGGCGATCAGGCCGAGGAGGGGTCTGTTCTTCATCTGTATCGCTCCGTTACGGGAGAAGGCGAAGGGCACCTGGCTTGCCGGTCTTGGCTCACCCTGTATCTGGAGATCGGAATCCGGGCCCCGAACCCGACAGCGGATCTCTCGCGTCTGCGCCAGCCGGTCCTCATATTGGAGCATCCTCCTTTCTTGTGAAGCGGATGTCCGTCGCGCCTCTTGATCCCACTCCGCAGGACCATTCCGGCCCCCTCGGCTCCCCCGAGGACGGGTTTGCGCTGCTCTACCGCGAGCTGCACGACCTCGCGAGCCGCCACCTCAACCGCCAGGGTCAGGGGTTCTCGCTGGGCACCACCACCCTGCTGCACGAGGCCTACCTGAACGTCTCCGCCCGCGGCGACGTCCGCTTCCCCGACCGGGCCCGGTTCCTAGGGTACGCCTCCCGGGCGATGCGCGGGCTGATCGTGGACTACGCCCGCCGCCGCTCGGCGGCCAAGCGTGGTGGCGAATTCCATCTGCTGCCGCTCGAGGAATGGGATGCTGAGGCGCCCGGGGCCGACGCCACCGACCTCGGCGAGTTGAGTGAGGCCCTCGATCAGCTGGCCAGCGTGGATGCGGCGCTGGCCGAGCTGGTGGACCTGCACTTCTTCTGCGGCCTCGATTTCCTGGAGATCGCCGGCCTGCGTGGGGTCAGCGAACGCACGGTACAGCGCGACTGGCGCAAGGCGCGGGTGCTGCTGCACCGGGCGCTCAGCCCGGACGAATCCGCCGACGGCTCAGACGAGTGATGTCGGGACCGTCCAGCCGATTCCGATTTCCCTTGCAGGATTCGCGATCGTCACTCCCCCCTCCCTCCGGGCTCCGACCATGAACCGCATCAGCAGGGACCGCTGGGAGGCACTCAGCCCACTGCTCGACGCCGCCCTCGAGCTGCCCGAGGCGGAGCGTAGCGCCTGGCTCGAGCTGCAGCGACAGACCGACCCCGCGCTCGCGGCGGCACTGGCGGAGCTGCTGAACCACGACGCCCGCCTAGACGCGGAAGGATTCCTGAGCCCCGACGTCCGGCCCGGGCTCCCGGAGAAGATGACCTCGCTCGCCGGCCGGATGTTCGGCCCCTGGATGCTGGAGCGGCCACTCGGCCAGGGCGGGATGGGAACGGTGTGGCTGGCACGGCGCGCCGATGGACGCTTCGAAGGGCAGGCCGCGGTCAAGCTGCTCAACCTCGCCTTGGTCAGCGCGACAGGGCAGGAGCGGTTCCGCCGGGAGGGATCGGTGCTGGCCCGCCTCACCCATCCGGGAATCGCGCGGCTGCTCGACGCGGGGGTGAGCCGGGCGGGCCAGCCCTACCTGGTGCTGGAATACGTGGACGGCCAGCCGATTGACGCCTACGTGCGCGAACGGCACTTGTCGCCGGCGCAATTGCTGCCGCTGTTCCTGCAGGTGCTTGCCGCTGTCGGCCATGCCCACGCCAACCTCGTCGTCCACCGCGATCTCAAGCCGTCTAACATCTTTGCCACCGGCGACGGCAGGGTGAAGCTGCTCGACTTCGGCATCGCGAAGCTGCTCGATCTCGAGAGCGGCGCTGAGCAGTCCACCCTCACCGCCGACGGCGGACGCGCCCTCACACCCCTCTACGCCGCACCCGAACAGCTGCGGAGTGACCCGCTTACCACTGCCACCGACGTGTACGCCCTGGGCGTGCTGCTCTACCTGCTTCTGTCGGGCCGGCACCCGACCGCAACAGAGAACAGCACGCCGGCTGAATGGCTGGTTTCGCTGCTCGAGGCGGAGCCACCCCGACTCGGACTCGGCGACCTCGATACCATCCTCGCCAAGGCGCTCCGCAAGATCCCCGCGGAGCGCTACCAGACGGTCGCGGCATTCGGCGACGATCTCGAGCGCTACCAGCGGCAGGAGCCGGTGAGCGCCCGGCCGGATTCGATCGCCTACCGGATGGGGAAGTTCGTCAGGCGCAACCGCGGCGCCGTGGTGGCGGCAACGCTAGCCGCCCTGACCCTGCTGCTCACCGCCGGCGCCGCCGTGCTGCAGGGCAGGGCGGCACAGCGTGAGCGGGATCAGGCCGTCCTCGGCCTCAAGCGCCAGCGGATGATGAACTCGATGCAGGAGGTCATTCTTGGCGATGAGCGCAGCGCGAGCGGCGAGCCGCTCTCCTCCGCTGAGCGGCTGCAGATCGCGGCCGGGATGCTGGAAGCGAAGTACCGGGACGAGCCATGGCTGGCGGCCGAGGGCCTCGTCATCGTGGCCCAACGTTACTACGAGAGCGGGGACCGGGTTGGCCAACGCGTCCTGCTCGCACGGGCGCAGGGGCTCAGCCGGGAAGCACGCCTCCCGGACCAACTCGCCCTCGCCAACTGCCTCCGGGTCTACTCCTTCGCCTTTGACGACATGTTCGACTCCGCCACCACCGAACTTGCCGAGGCCAAGGCAGCACTGGTCACGGTTCCGGATCGGAATGAAGAAGTGGAGGTCGCCTGCCTGGACGCGGAGGGGCAGTTGCTCGCCGCACAGGCCAAGTGGGAGGCCGCCATTCCTCTACTGACCGAGGCCGCAGAGCGGGCCTCGGCGACGCCGGAAACGGGGAGCAACGCCGGCTCGCAGCAGCTGCAGATTCTCAACGACCTCGCCCTGGCGCTGCGTGGTGCGGGCCGCACCCGCGAAGCCGCCACCTCGCAGCGCCGCATTGTCGCCCAGCTGGAGGCGAGCGGCTACGGCCTGACGGAGCTGATGACGAATTCAACCGCCTATCTCGTCAGCTCGCTGCTGGAACTGGGTGAGTTCGCCACTACCGACTCGATCCTGCGGCCGATCATCGTGGCACAGGAGGCGGCACGTGGCGCGGGACACGCCACCGCGGCACTGGCCTATTACCACGGTGCCAATCAGCTGCGGCTCGGCCAGCCGGATACGGCCGAAGGCTGGCTCCTGCGCAGCGTGCGGGACGACCCGATGGCGCCTGGTGCTAACGGTGGCCCGAAGGTTTGGGCCCCCGGATCGCTCACCGAACTCCGGCTGCTCCAGGGACGGCTACCCGAGGCGCGGCGCGAATACCTACGGCTACCGGAGGGAACCTTCCCGCGCAGGGTGGCCGCGGCCTGGTTAGGCGCCTGGATCCGGTACGCCGGAGGTGACCCCCTCGGTGCCGCGAGGGAGCTGGAGGAATCGATCCGGCGGCTCGACTCGGTCACGCCGCGGTCGCCGCGGCTGGTGCTGCCGCTCTTGAGCGCCGCCGAGTGGTGCCTGGCCCGCGGCGACTGGCGGGGCGCAGATTCACTGGCGAGCGAGGCGCTGGCCCATGCGGGCATCGACTCGCTCGCCTACTCGCGGAGCGGGCATGTGGGACGAGCGGAGCTGATACGGGCGCGGGCGCTGGTCGGGCGGGGAGAGCGGAGCGGCGCACGGCAGGCGGCCCATCGGGCCGTCGTGGCACTCACCAGCGGCTACGGCCCCGACCATCCACGCACCCGGGCCGCACAGGGACTCGTTGCGGAGCTTGGGCCGTAGTCCGCTCCCGACGCGCCGGCGCGCCGTGGTGCCGGAAACGACCAGGGCCGCCCGACAATGGGCGGCCCCGGAGGGAACTGCAGTGATACATCGAGCCCGCCGGTGACGCCCCGCGCTCGGCGAAGCGCCATCGGCGGATCGTTACTGCATCTGCAGGGCGAAGTTGATCGTCCCGGTGTAGTTCACGAGCGTGAGGCGAATCTTCCAGTCTCCCCTCGCGCCTGCCGGCGGCGTGATGTCGCCACTGGCGGGGACATCCCCGTTGTAGAGGGTGGTTCCCTGGGCGTCCCTGATCCGGAGCGTGATGCTGCCGCCGGTCGTCGATGTGGCGGGGTGAATGACGGCATTCCCCGACGCCACACTCCAGGTGTAGTAGACGACATCATCCACGTTCTGGAGCCCTGTCGCCTGGAAACCGAATGCCAGGTTGGGTGTGTTCGCCACCTGCGGCTGATATTCCGGCGCCGTCGCATCGTTACTGCCGCAGGAGATCGCCAGCGCAGTGAACGCGATCAGGGCCATGCCTGACTTGATGAGCGAGCTGGTTCGCATGCTGTTTACCTCCACATTGTCGAATGCGGGCGCGAGGGAACGCCCCCCAACGCGGTAAGCTCTTCTCCCCCCCCGATGAGCAAGTGCCAGACCAGCCGTACCACGGCAGGCTGCCACGTGTAAGTGGTTGACATAACAAGAGTTGTGAGGTGATGATCCGCCGGGATCGGGGCTCCGGAGCGGGTCCGCGCATCGCCGCGAGGCAGGGTGCTCCGAATCGTGCATGTGGCGCAGATCACCATTCAATTCCGCCCAGTGCAGTTGCGGTGTCTGGAGCTGGGCGCGAAGCTTTTGCCGCCAGTGCCGTTGACGCCATATTGCCCGACCTGCCAACCCCCATGGAGATCGCATGCGCCGCTGTCTCGTCCTTCTTCTCGCCCTGTCCACCCCGCTCAGCGCGCAGGCGCTGCCACCGGTCGCCACTGTCGCGCGCCTTGCTGACTCGCTCGCCCGGGCGTTCCTCGCTGAAGGGGGAGCGCCGAGCGTGGCCATCGGCGTGGTGCGTGGCGCCGACACCATCGAGCTGAAGGCCTGGGGCACGGCCGACCTGGAGCTGGATGTCCCTGCCTCCGCCGGCTCGGTCTATCGTATCGGCTCGGTGACCAAGCAATTCACCGCCGCGGCGGTGATGCAGCTGGTGGAACAGGGCAAGGCGCGACTCGACGATTCCATCGCTACACACCTTACCGGCCTCCCCGCCGCCTGGCGACCGGTGACCATCCGCCAGCTCCTCAACCACACCTCGGGGATTCCCAGCTATACCAGCCTGGGACCGGCATGGGAGCGCCGCTGGGGTGAGGAGATGACTCCCGACACGCTGGTCGCGCTGACCGCGGCCGACTCGATGTGGTTCGCGCCCGGCTCGCAATGGAAGTACGACAACACCGGCTACGTGCTGCTGGGGATGCTGATCGAGAAGCTCGCCGGGCGCCCATGGGGCACCGACCTGGAAGAGCGCTTCACCCGGCCGCTCGGCCTTTCCGACACCCGCAACTGCCTGGCGGCGCCGGTCGTGCCGCGCCGAGTGCGGGGCTACGAGCCTGAGGGGAAGGGATGGACGAACGCGGCGTACCTCGCGATGTCGCAGCCGTACGCCGCGGGAGCCATCTGCTCCACGGTGGGAGACCTCGTGAGATGGAATCGCGCGCTGCACACCGGCAAGGTGGTATCAGCGGCGTCGTACGCACTGATGACGACACCCGAAGGCGCCGCGGCCAGGGGGCCGCTCAACTACGGCTTCGGCCTTGCAAGCGACACGGTCGCCGGGCGGCCGATGATCACTCATGGCGGCGGCATTCACGGCTTCATCAGCGCCAACGTGTGGGTGCCGAGTGCAGAATTGTCGGTCACGGTGCTCACCAACTCGGGGTCGGCGCCGGCCGGTCCGTTGCAGCGGCAGCTCACCCTCGCGGCGCTGGGCATGCCGCTGGACAAGCCGGCGAAGACGGTGCCGCTCGCGGCGGCGGATCGGCTCAATTACGTGGGGGTGTACGCGCTGGCGCTGCCCGGTGGCCCGCGGGATTTCACCATCGCCGAACAGGGGGATCAGCTCACCGCGCAGCTGGCAGGGCAGGGGGCGAATCCGATGCTCTACTACGGCGACCACACCTTCGGCATGAGCTTCGACCCGGCGTTGCGGATGATCTTCACGGTCGAAGGGGGCCGGGCGACGAAGATGGTGCTGCTGCAGGGCGGGGGGCGGTTCGAGGGGGCGCGGAAGTAGCGCTCCCGACCCGACGCCCGTGCGGCGGGCGTCGCCCTCAGGGCCTCCTGCTGGACGGCGGCACGATGCCGTTGATCCGCAGGTAGGTCACGATGTTGCCATAGTGCTCGCCGTCGTGCGTGGCATTGAGGGTCAAGGCGTAGAGCCTGGTCCGCTGCTGGCCGAACAGCGTCGTGGACT
>Ga0315273_10014442_pt1 | contig 10174 bp, 9 predicted proteins | sample YL17G02_0_MG_FD_205753 | JGI IMG/M metagenome (GOLD analysis project Ga0315273, IMG submission 205753) | Sediment microbial communities from Yellowstone Lake, YNP, Wyoming, USA - YL17G02_0 | ecosystem: Environmental > Aquatic > Freshwater > Lake > Sediment | place: USA: Wyoming | collected... | reverse complement strand
TGGTTTTCCTCAGGAATTCTGCACGTTCCGATTCTGGATCCGTTGTTTCGTCCCTACTAGCAGCCCGTGCGCGACTTTCACCACGGGCTGCTAGACATCTTCCAGGGCCGAAGGCGTGACGACGAGAGCACGTTTCACGGGACCGCCCTGGAATCTGTCTTGGGCCCTGGAAGATGTCCATCGAGTGTACTGTGCCGGTCCCGATGAATCAACTGCGGACGCTCGCCAGCGCTTCGTCGGTCAGCCGGCGGAGATGTTCGCTCACCTCGACGGGATAGGTCGCCGCCCCTTCCAGCCGGCGCACCTCGTCCGGCAGGGCCTGCACGCGTTCAAGGCACCGCGCCCGCAGGTCGCCCAGCGGGGGCGGCGCCTCGACCCGGCGGCCGGCCTTCATCACCAAGCTCAGCAGGGGCATGGCGGCGACCGGCCCCGGCTCGGCCGCCTCGGCCAGCAGGTCGCCGCGCGCCCGGCCTGCCTCCATCGAGCGCCACACCTGCTTGACCCCCGCGTACGACGCCTTGCCGGGGCTGTGCTTGACGACCGGCGCCATCCGGCCGTCGCGCTCGATCTCCACCAGCTTGTAGACGCCGCCCAGCGCGGGCGCGTCGTTCGAGGTACTGAGCGCGGTCCCGACGCCGAAGCCGTTGGCGCGCGCGCCGCGATCGAGAAGCGAGCGGATCGTGTATTCGTCGAGGTCGCCGCTGATGAAGATGTCGGTCGCCTGGAGGCCCGCGCGGTCCAGCACCTGCCGGACGGCGCGGCTCTCGGCCACGATGTCGCCGCTGTCGATCCGCACGGCGCCGGCGCGCAGGCCGGAGCGGGCGATGCGCTCGGCCGCTTTCATCGTGTCGTAGGTGTCGATGAGGAACACCGTCTTCTCGCCGTAGAGCGCTGCGTACTGCCGGAACGCCTCCATCTCGGAGGCGAACGCCATCACCCACGAGTGCGCCATCGTGCCCGACACCGGGATGCCGAAGCGGAACCCGGCCTCGACGTCCGAGGTCCCGACGCAGCCGGCCAGGTACGCGGCCCGCGCCGCGAGCACGCCGGCTTCGAGGCCGTGAGCGCGCCGCGCCCCGAACTCGATGACCGGCCGCCCGGCGGAGGCGGCTACGACGCGCGAGGCCTTGCTGGCGATGGAGGTCTGGAAGGTGACGATGGCAAGCATCGCCGTCTCGACGAGCTGCGCCTGCCCAAGCGGCGCGGTGACGCGAAGAAGCGGCTCGTGCGGAAACATCGGCGTGCCTTCCTCGACCGCCCAGACGTCGCCCTCGAAGCGGAAGGCTGGAAGGAAGTCGTCGAAGAACCGCCGCGGCACGCGCTGGAAGACCGGCAGGCGCCGCAGGTAGTCGATCTGCTCCTGGGAGAAGCGCAACCCCTCGAGATACGCCAGCGCCTGTTCGAGGCCGGCCGCCACCAGGTAGCTGCGGTGCGCGGGCAACTCGCGCACGTACGCCTCGAAGCTGGCGCGGTGGTCCATGCCGGCCGTGTAGTAGCCGGCCATCATCGTCAGCTCGTAGAGGTCGGTGGTCAGGGCGCTGAAGGTCATCCGCGGGCCTGCTCGCCCAGGGTCTGAAGACCCCGGGCCTACCAGCCCGTGGTGGAAGTCGCGCACGGGCTGCTAGTAGGGACGAAACAACGGATCCGGAATCGGAAAGTGCAGAATTCCTGAGGAAAACCATTCCAGGGATCTGCTCTTTCCGTTGTTTCGTCTTCCTAGCAGGCCGTGCAGACTTTCACCACGGCCTGCTACGGGAGAACCGGGACCGAGCCGCTCCCCCGCGAGAAGCCGTCGCCCGGGGCCTGAAGACCAGGGGCCTGCGGGGAGAGTATGCTGGATAGTATGCCAGACCGAAGAGCGTCCGCTGTGCTCGTCATCGATATCCAGAACGACTTCTGCGAGGGCGGGGCGTTGGAGGTCCCCGGCGGCGACGCGGTGGTGCCGCCGCTCAACCGGCTCATGGAATGGGCGGTCCGCCTGGGCGATCCCATCTATGCGACGCGCGACTGGCATCCCCCCGACACGAGGCACTTCCAGGCGTACGGCGGGGTGTGGCCGGTGCACTGCGTCCAGGAGACCAACGGCGCACGGTTCCATCCGGACCTTCGCCTGCCGTCGGAGGCGTCGGTCGTCACCACGGGCGATGCCGTGGACAGCGACGGCTACTCGGCCTTCGAAGGCCACATCGCGAGCGGCCGCGCGCTTGTCCTCGATCTGCGGGAACGAGCCATCGAGCACCTGTACGTGGGCGGGCTGGCCACCGACTACTGCGTCCTCCAGTCGGTGCTCGACGCCCGCAAGGCGGGCTTCGCCGTGACGCTGCTGACCGACGCCGTCGCTGGCGTCAATCTCGATCCGGACGATTCCGCCAGGGCGCTGGAGCAGATGCGCGATGCCGGCGCGGAGTTCGCGACGACAGAGGACGTGATCGGAGCGCCGGCATAGGGCTCGGCCAAGTGGTACTCCGTACACGTCAAGGGCCGCCCCGTGGCGGCCCCTGTGCTGTCAGACGCGGTCTCTTGCCGCCCAGGAATGCTACCGCCGCCGTTTCCGCCAGGCGCGGCCCGCAAGGCCCGCCAGGCCGGTGCCGAGCAGGAGCATCGAGGCGGGTTCGGGCACGGGGTCGTTCGTGATGTCCGTGGTCGCGTTGTCGGTGTCCTGGATGAAGGTGTAATTGCCGCTCCCCAGGCCGCCGCCGAAGGTGAGGAGCATCTGCACGTACTCATCGCCCACGGGAGCATTGGCGCCCAGCCCCAGGGCGTGCATGTAGTCCACCCCGATGTTGCCACCGAAAGTATCGAACCCCTGCAGGTCCCAGCCGCTCCCGCTGCCTGGAGTGCCCTCGGACGGGTTGTTGCGGTCGAACGTGGTTTTGCCCGGAATGCCGTTGATGAAGAGGCTGCTGATGTTGACACTAGTCGGGATGGACAGGTTCCAACTCCCGCCGAAGGTGTCCGTGGCGGCGCCGAGGGACAGCGTGACGCCATTGGCGAAGCTGACGCCGTAAGTGCCCGAGCCGAAATCACCCCACGCCACCGTGCTCGATCCGACCGTGATCTCCATGCCAACCATCATCGAGCCAGTGGTGTAATAGCCGGTCATGGCTGTGGTGTAGACGGGGGTGCCGGACGTTGTGAACGAGATGGTAGCTGCGGAAGCCGCCACCGGCAGGAGGGCGAGCACCGCAATCAGAACGACAAGCCTTCGCATAAGCCATTCCTCCCTCACGCCGTCTGACGGCGCGACCTGACACAACTGACGGAGCGGAAGAGTTCGACGGTCTCTGCCCTGGTGGGCAGCGCTTGGTCATTGATACGCATGCAAGTCAAATGCCGGAGCTTTCGGGAATGTAGCTTCGCTGCAATGTGGGTGTAAATGCCTGTCTGGACGGAGGATAGGCGCCTGTGCTGGAATGGAAGGCGCTGCGAAGACTGCTCGGAAAGGCACCGTTTGGGCGACTTTGTTCAGCCGTTCTTATCGGTGAGGTATCGGATCGGCACTGCCTTGCTGAAGGATCGAGGCTTGGAGGCCCCTGTCCGATTTGGCCGGTGATCTATATGTTTAGACTCTTATTGTGCTGACGATGTTTGTTCGGCTCTCAAGTCCGACGTCCGGACGGCCGCGCTCTTGGGCCTCCCGGCGTGCCCCACCTGCCCTGCCTGCCCCACTTGCCCTATCATTCCAACCGTGCCCGGGTCACTGCCGTCTACAGCCTGTATGCGCGACGCCGAGCTCGTCGATGCGGCGCGCGAGGGCGACGCGGCCGCGTTCGGTGAGCTCGTCGAGCGCTACCAGCGCCTGGTCTTCCGGGTCGCGCTGTCGGCGCTCGGCTCGCGGGAGGAGGCGGAGGACGCCGCGCAGGACGCGTTCCTCGCCGCCTACCGCAAGCTCCACATGTTCCGCGGCGAGGCGAGCTTCAAGACGTGGCTGCTCGCCATCACCTGGCGGCACGCTCTGGATCGCCGCGGCAGCGTGGCCAGGCGCCTGCGCGTCTTCCTCTCCCCGGACGAGCACAGCTGGCCCGATGCGGTGCAGCCGGGGCCGTCGCAGGAACAGGCGCTGGTGCACGATGAGTTGAGACGCCGCGTCCGCGCGGTGGTGAAGACGTTGCCGCGCGGTTACCGCGACGCGCTGCTGCTGGCCAACACCGGCGAGCACACGTTCGAAGAGATCGGCCAGGTTCTGGGCATCCCGACGGGCACGGCGAAATGGCGCGTCGTCGAGGCGAAGCGGCAGTTGAAGCGGAAGCTGGTGGGACTGGGGTACGTCGATGCGTGAACCACGCCACATCAACGACGACGACATCGACCGGGCGCTGAAGGGCCTCGTCGATGGAGGGCCCTCGCGCGCGTTCCGCGCGGCGGTGATGCGGCAACTGGCCGGCAGCGCGTCGCCCCGCCGCGCGCGGCCCGCGTGGCGGTTCGCGCTGGCGGGCGTGGCTGGTGCCGCGCTGCTCGCCGCGGCGCTCGGGATCTGGAGTCTCCGGGTGAGCGGGCCACAATCGCCGGACCGCGCCACGCGCGCGACGACCGCGCCCTCCGCAACGGCCGCGGGCCCGGATTCGCCCGCGGCTCGCATGCCGTCCAGCGTGACGCCGCCGGTTTTCGCGCTTCACGCCGGCGCGGGCACGCGCACGTCCGCCGCGGGCCGCCTGCGGCTTCCGCTGGTTGGCGTGTTCGGCCAATCGGCCCTGGCCGCAGACGACGCCACCGTCGCCGACGCACCGGTCGTCGCGCAGATCTCGGTCACGCCGCTGGCGGCACCGGACCCGCTCGAGGTGGCGCCGCTCACGCCAACCCTCGCCAGCGCCGGTCATCCGCCAGCCGGGGCCAGCCCGGTGCCGGACCTGTTGCTCGTGGCGCCCCTCACATTCGATTCGTTGAAGCTGGAGAAGGTGGACGTGCCGCCGCTCACGCTGCCGCCACCCGCGGAAACCGACATCAAGGGGAAGTTGCGTTGACGCCCCCGACAAAGTGGAGACTAGCCATGCCGAGACGCACGGTCCTTCTGGTTCTTTGCTGCCTCGCCTTCGCCAGCATCGCCTTGGCCGGACACCAGCCCTGCGACGTTTCGCCACAGGGGGCCCCGACGCCGGCGCCGAACCCCGCCCCTGGGCGCACCTTCGGCCAGCCGCTCGCCGTGCGGATCGAGCTGACGATCACCGATCAGGTCGGCGCGGCCGCGCCGTCGAAGAAGACGATCTCGATGCTGGCCGCCGACGGCGAGCGCGCCAGCGTGCGGTCCACGAACCGGGCCGACAAGCGAAACCCGGCGCAGTTCTCGGTGGACGCCAAGTCGATGATCGTGGAGGACAAGATCCGCCTGGACCTCACGCTCATGTACGACTTGCCCGAGGTTCCCGCACAGGCAGGAGCCGACCCATGGTCCACGAGCTTGCAGGAAACGATGGGCGTGATCCTCGACAACGGCAAGCCGCTCGTGATCTCGCAGTCCGCCGATCCGCGCACCGACCGCAAGGTGACGGTGGAGGTCAAGGCCACCATCCTGAAGTAGTCGTTGGACGGGTGGTCTGGGTAGTCGTTGGTTGTTGGTTCGGGTCGTTGGTTGTTGGTTGGAGTCGTTGGTCGTTGGTCGTTGGTCGTTGGTCGTTGGTCGTTGGTCGTTGGCCGTTGGTCGTTGCGGGAAGTGCTCCCGACCAACCGCCAACGACCACGACCAACGAACGACCAGCGACGAACGACCCCGGCCAACGACCAACGACCCGAACCAACGACCAACGTCTACCCAGACTACCTGTCCAATGACCAACAAGACCACGTTCAGGCGCCGACCACCTTGTCGGCGGCCAGCATGGCGGACACGATTTCCCGCATGTCGCTGACGCGGCCGACAGCAAGCTGGTCGCGGATGCCGAAATGGTCCACGCACGTCCCGCAGGCGAGCAGGTCGGCCCCTTCGCGCTCGAGCGCCTGGAGCACGTCCACCACCGCCGATCCGACGACGAGCAGCCGGACGCCGGCGTTGTAGAACGCCACCACGTGGGGCTTCTTCGGCAGCGTGGCCAGTTGGCCGAGAAACCTGGTCATCAGGCGCCGGCCCAGGTCGTCGTCGCCGCGGCCCAGGGTTTCACCGGTAATGGCCACCATCGTTTGCGTCATCCGTTCAGGCTACCACGGTTAGAATCGGCGCATGGGCGAACACCTGTTTCTGGGCATCGACGTGTCGACGACCGGCGTCAAGGCGCTGGCGGTGGATGCGCGCGGCCGCGTCGTCGCGTCTGAAACCACCCCGCTCTCGCTGTCCGCGCCCGCGCCGTTGTGGTCCGAGCAGGATCCCGAGGAGTGGTGGCAGGCGACAATCGCGAGCGTGCGGCGGCTGCTGGCATGTCCCGGGGTCGACGCGAACCCGGTCGCCTCCATCGGCCTCACCGGCCAGATGCACGGCCTCGTGCTCCTCGATGCCGAGGGGCAGGTGCTGCGGCCCGCGATCCTCTGGAACGATCAGCGCACCGGCGCGGAGTGCGATGTCATCCGCGCGGCGCTGGGGCGCGAACGCCTGATCGCCATCACCGGCAACGACGCGCTCACCGGCTTCACGGCACCCAAGGTCCTGTGGGTCCAGCGGCACGAGCCGGACGTCTTCGCGCGGGCGCGCGTGATGCTGCTGCCGAAGGACTACGTGCGCTACCGCCTGACGGGCGCGTTCGCGATGGACAAGGCCGACGGCTCGGGTACGCTGCTCTTCGACCTGGCGCGGCGCGACTGGTCGGCGGAGGTGACCGACGCGCTCCGCATCCCGCGCGCGTGGCTGCCGCCGACGCACGAGGGGCCGGAGATCACCGGGACGATCTCGACATCGGCCGCGCAGGCAACCGGCCTTGCGCCGGGCACGCCGGTGGTGGCGGGCGGCGGCGACCAGGCTGCGGGCGCAGTCGGCGTGGGCGCGGTCGAGCCGGGTGTGCTCTCCGTGGTGCTCGGCACCTCCGGCGTCGTGTTCGCGACGACCAACGGCGCGCAGATCGAGCCCGAGGGGCGGCTGCACGCCTTCTGCCACGCCGTGCCCGGCCGCTGGCACGTGATGGGCGTGATGCTGTCGGCCGCTGGAAGCCTGCAGTGGTATCGCGACGCGCTCGCACCCGGTCTGGGGTTCGATGCGCTGGTGGACGAGGCCGCGCAGGTTCCGGCAGGCGCCAACGGTCTGCTCTTCCTGCCGTACCTCACAGGCGAACGGACGCCGCATGCCGACCCACTGGCGCGCGGCGCGTTTGTCGGCCTCACGCGCCGGCACGGGCGCGGACACCTCACGCGCGCCGTGCTCGAAGGCGTGGCGTTCGGTCTCCGGGACTGCTTCGACCTGGTGGCGCCGCACGTGGCGGAGGTTCGCGGCGTGCGGGTGAGCGGTGGCGGCGCGAAGAGCGCGCTCTGGCGGGCCATCCTGGCGAGCGCGTTCGGCGCGTGCGTGGAGCAGGTGAACAGCACCGAGGGCGCGGCGTTCGGCGCGGCCCTGCTGGCCGGCGTGTCCGCAGGCGCGTGGCCGGACGTGGAGAGTGCGTGCCAATCGACGATCGCGATCACGACGACCAGCGCACCCAACGCGCAGTGGCAGGACCGTTACGCGGAGGCGCACGCCGCGTATCGCGCGCTCTACCCGGCCCTGGTGCCGACCTTCGCGCGATTGACGTAGGGCGCCCCGCATTCCATGTCCGACATTCAACTGTCCGCGGGTGTTGAATGTGGAACATGGAATATCGGATGTTGGCCCCCCACATTCCACATCCCACATTCCTCTCAGCCGGCTGTCTTCACCCCCAGGTACTTGTTGAACCACGCCAGGTAGCGCTCCAGCCGGTCGCGCACGTAGCTCGGCGTCGTGATGCCGTGGTACTGGCCCGGGTAAATCACCAGCTGCGTGTCGATGCCAAGGCTCTTGAGCGCCTGGTACATCTGCTCGCCGCCGCCGATCGGCACGTTGAAGTCCTTCTCGCCGCCGAGGAACAGCGTCGGCGTCCTGATCCGATCCGCGTGCAGGAACGGGTACGAGACCCTGGTCCACGGTTCCAGCGACTTCCACGGCGGGCCCAGCTCCAGCTCGTACTGCGAGATGTACTGATCGGTCCCGTACATCGTGAGCTGCAGGGCGCTTCCCGCCCCGCTGACGGCCGCCTTGAAGCGCGTGTCGGTGGCAATCGTGTAGTCGGTCAGGATGCCGCCGTAGCTCCACCCGCCGATCACCAGCTTGTCGGGATCCGCCACGCCGATGGCGATGGCGTGGTCCACCGCCGCCAGCAGATCGACGACCTCCTTGTTGCCCCAGTCCGCGAAGATGGCCTTCTGGTAGGCGCTGCCGCGTCCCGCGCTCCCGCGGTAGTTGACCGCCAGCACCACGAAGCCGTTGGCCGCGAAGAACTGGCGGTCGAAGCTGAAGCTGTGCTCGTCCTGCCCGTTCGGCCCGCCGTGGATGAACAGGAACGTGGGGTACTTGCGGCCGGCCACGTAGGAGGGCGGCTTCACCATCAGCCCGTGCACGTCCGTGCCGTCCTTCGCCTTGCAGCTGAAGTCCTCCGTGGTCCCGAGCTGCAGCCCGCCCACCCACGCGTCGTTCTCGTGCGAGAGGCGCCGCAGGTTGCCGTTCTCGATGGCGTACACCTCGGTCGGCTCGTTCGCGGCCGCCGACAGCAGCGCCATCCCGCCGTCCTTGCGCAGCGACGGCGACGACACCACGCGCCGGCCCATGGTCAGTTTCTCGACCGGGCCACCCGCCACCGGCATACGCGCGAGATAGCTGATGCGATCGTCCTGCACGATGAAGGTGAGCGTGCGGCCGTCGGCGCTCCACGCGATCGGACCCTCCACCGCGCGGTCCAGCGCGGTCGTGAGCAGTCGCGGCTGGCCTCCGGCCACCGGGATGACCGCGAGCTTCTCCAGTTGGTATGCGCTCATCTTAGGCTCGTTGCCCTGGAAGTACGCGATGAACTGGCCGTCGGGGCTCCAGGCCGGCCGCCCGCTGTCGGGGCCGACGAAGGTCGTCAACCGCCGCATCTCGGCGCCGGGTTTCGCCTCGATCATCCAGATGTCGCTGTTCTCGATCCGGTCCGGGTCCTTCTCGCGGTTGCTGACAAACGCGATGAAGCGGCCGTCCGGCGACCACGACGGCGACTCCTCGTCGCAGGTGCCCGAGGTCAGCACGTCCGCTTTGCGCGAGTCGACGTCGAACAACGACAGGTGAGAGCGCAAGGAGCCGAGGTACCCTTCGCGATCCTGCTTGAAGTGATAGCGGTCGATGACGACCGGGGGGCGCGTCTTGCGCTTCCAGCCTTCCTTCTTCTCGGGCTCGTCGTTGGGATCCGGATCGTTCACGACGAGGAGCAGGCGCTTGCCGTCCGGCGACCACGCGCAGTCGGAGACGCCGCCCTTGATGTCGGTGAGCTTCTGCGCCTCGCCGCCGCGCCGGTCGAGCAGCCACACCTGCCCGCCCTTCTTCTTCTCCTCTTCATCGCCACGCGTCGCCAGAAAGGCCAGGTAGCGGCCGTCGGGGCTCCACCGCGGCGCGCTCTCGCTGCTGTCGGGGATCGACGTCAGGCGCACGCGCTCGGTGCCGTCCCAGCTCACCATCCACAAGTCCGAATCGCGGCGATCCTTCTCGGCGTCGATGGTGCTCACCGAGTAGGCCACCCACTTGCCGTCGGGCGACACCTGGGGATCGCTCACGCCCTTGAGCTTCACGACATCGTCGAGGGTGATCGGACGCTTCGCCGCGTCCTGCGAGGCCATCGGGCGCGCGGCGACACACAGGATGAGGAGAACCAGGCAGGCGATTATGGACAGGCGTCTCCGCATGGGCAGACCTCTTCGGGAAAAGGAACGGCGGGATGGTACTACAGAAGGCTTTGGGCTCTGGGCCGGAAGCCGCAGCCCGGGGGCTGCCCGCCTTCGTTCCCGGAGTTCCAGGGGACCACGGCGAGGCCACGCCATAGCGCGGCCAGTATCTGGACCGCGCGGAGGCGGGACCCCCCCGGGCTACAGGAGGAACGGCAGGGAGAACGTAGCAGCTACGACCGGTGCAGGTGGCCGAGGCCGAGCAGGCCAGCGCCGAACAGCATCGCCGTGCCCGCCGGCGCGCTGGTCGGGGTCGGCGAGATCGTGGGACATTGCGCCAGAACGGGGCTTGCCCGGAAGATGAGGACCGCGAACGTGACAACAGACGCGGAGCACA
>Ga0315273_10014441_pt1 | contig 10174 bp, 12 predicted proteins | sample YL17G02_0_MG_FD_205753 | JGI IMG/M metagenome (GOLD analysis project Ga0315273, IMG submission 205753) | Sediment microbial communities from Yellowstone Lake, YNP, Wyoming, USA - YL17G02_0 | ecosystem: Environmental > Aquatic > Freshwater > Lake > Sediment | place: USA: Wyoming | collected... | reverse complement strand
GCGGCATCTGGACAAGGTGCTGAGCCGCATCACGCTGGCGGGCGCGCTGTTCCTGGGCGTGATCGCCCTGCTCTCTTACTATGTCCCCCGGATCACCGGGGTGAGCAGCTTCACTGTGGTCGGCGGCACGTCACTGTTGATCTTAGTGGGCGTGGCGCTGGATACGCTGCAGCAGATCGAGGCGCACCTGGTGATGCGCCAGTATGAAGGATTCATAAAATGACGCGGTTGGTGTTGCTGGGCCCTCCCGGATCCGGGAAGGGGACGCAGGCGAGCGCGCTTCGGGACAAGTGGGAGATCGCTCATATCTCGTCCGGAGACCTGCTGCGAGCAAATGTAAAGGAAGGCACCGAGCTGGGCCAGCGGGCGAAGCCCTATATGGACCGGGGCGACCTGGTGCCGGACGAGCTAATTCTTGATATGATGGAGAAGCGGATGGCGGAGCCGGACGCCCAGCGCGGGTTTGCGCTGGACGGGTTTCCGCGCACCGTGGCTCAGGCGGAGGAGCTGGAACGCCGGTTGAGCGTGATCTCCCAGCATTTGGACGCGGTGATCTACCTGAACGTGCCGGAGGCAGAGCTGCTGCGGCGGTTGAGTGGGCGGCGAACCTGCTCGCAGTGCAACGCGATCTACCAGATCCACACCATGGCGCCGAAGGTGGAGGGGGTGTGTGATCGCTGTGGCGGGGCGCTGATCCAGCGGGCCGACGAGAAGGAAGACGTGGTTCGGAACCGGCTGGAGGTGTACGCCGCCCAGACCGAGCCGTTGTTGGCTTATTACCGCGACCTGGGCCTGCGGCACGAGATCGACGGGACGATCGGGGTCGAGAACGTGATGGCGGCGATCAGGCGCGTACTGGATGGAATGGCGGAGCGGCGGAAGTGACGTCCAAGCGCCGGGGTCGGCGAGGGCGCAGGGACGAGATTCCGCTGAAAAGCGAAGAAGAGATTGCGCGCATGCGCCGCGCGGGCCAGATTGTGGCGCTGACGCTGGACCGGCTGGCGGCGGCGGCGGTCCCCGGCGTGGCGACGCGAGAGCTGGACCGGATCGCCGAAGCAACGATTCGGAGCTTCGGTGGAGTGACGTCGTTTTACAAGCTGTACGATTATCCGGCGCACATCTGCGTCTCGGTCGATGATGAAGTGGTGCACGGGATACCGGGCGACCGGGAGCTGCGGAAGGGGCAGATCGTCTCTTTCGACGTGGGCGCGACGGTCGATGGCATGATCGCCGATGGCGCGGCCACGGTGGGCGTTGGGCCGCTGACGCAGGCGGGGCAGCGGCTGATGCGGGTGACGCGAGAGGCGCTTTACAAGGGAATAGAGCAGGCGCGGCCGGGCAACCGAGTGTATGACATCTCGGCGGCGATCCAGCAGCACGTCGAGGCGCACGGCTACAGCGTGGTGCGGAAGCTGGTGGGGCACGGCGTGGGCCGGGAGATGCATGAGCCGCCGCACGTGCCGAACTTCGTGGACGGGGATCGGGCGGAGTCTCCCGAGCTGAGGCCTGGGATGACCCTGGCGATCGAGCCGATGGTGAACGAAGGCGCCTGGGAGGTGATCCAGGACCGCGACGGATGGACTTATCGGACGCGGGACAGGTCGCTTTCGGCGCACTTCGAGCATACGGTGGCAATCACCGCCGAGGGGTGCGAGGTGCTGACGGAGCGGGAGGCGCCGCCGGGCCGGGCGCGAGAGAGCGAGAGCGGCGAGCCAGCCGCGGATGGCGGCGAGCGGCAGGGCACTGGGAGATAGCGGCCGGGCGAACGGAGGCCGCGGAGGAAGAAGTCCGATGAAGGTGAGAGCGTCAGTCAAGAGGATGTGTGATCGCTGCAAGATCATCCGCCGGCACGGGCGGGTGCGTGTGATTTGCGAGAAGCCGAAGCACAAGCAGGTGCAGGGCTAGGCATGCAAGCCGCCTAGTTGGTAGTGAGGAGCCCGAGCAGGTGTCGGGCTAGGCGGCGAAGCCGCTTAGTTGGTATGCGGAACCCTGGCGGAACAGGGTAAGGAGAAGCCTGGATGGCACGAATCGCCGGAGTTGATCTGCCGCGAGAGAAGCGGTTGGAGATCGCCCTGACCTATATCTTCGGGGTCGGCCGGACGACGAGCAGCCGGATTCTGAGCGAGACCGGCATCAGCCCGGACACCCGAGCGCGGGATATGACCGAGGACGAGATTACGCGGGTGCGCGATTACATCGAGCGCCACCTCGAGGTGGAAGGCGACCTGCGGCGGACAGTGCAGGGCCACATTCAGCGGCTGGTCGAGATCGGCTCGTACCGGGGGATGCGGCACCGGCGCGGTCTGCCGGTACGCGGGCAGCGGACGCGCACGAACGCCCGCACCCGGAAGGGCAAGAAAAGGACCGTGGGCGTGAGGAGGAAGAAGTAGCAATGCTGAACTCGGGAGCTAGCGTGAGGTTGAGGAGAGCGCACCATGGGGCGTAAGGGAGCTGCCAGGCCGAAGCGGAAGGACCGCCGGGTGTCGGCCCACGGCCGGGCCTATATCCAGTCGACGTTCAACAACACGATCATCACCGTTACCGACTCGGAGGGCGGCGTGCTGTCCTGGTCGAGTTCGGGGTCGGTGGGCTTCAAGGGCTCGCGGAAGAGCACTCCGTTTGCGGCCCGGCTGGCGGCGGAGACGGCGGCGCGGCGGGCCATCGAGTATGGCGTGCGCCGCGTGGACGTCTACGTGAAAGGGCCTGGGAGCGGTCGGGAGACGGCAATCCGCTCGCTCCAGACGGCGGGGCTCGAGATCAGCAGCATTCGGGATGTCACGCCCATTCCGCACAACGGGTGCCGGCCGCCGCGTCGGCGCCGGATCTAAATGGTTAAGGCTTAGGAAGAGCTGATATGGCACGATACACTGGTCCGGTTTGTCGGCAGTGCCGACGGGCAGGGGTGAGACTCTATCTGAAGGGCGAGCGCTGCTTTGCGCCCAAGTGCGAGATGGAGAAGCGGGCTTATGCGCCTGGCGAGCACACACAGACTCACGCCCGGCGTCGGGTGTCCGCGTACGGCTTGCAGTTGGCGGAGAAGCAGAAGCTGCGGCGTATCTACGGCGTTCTGGAGCGCCAGTTCCGGCGCTACTTCGCGGAAGCCGAGCGCCGGCCGGGCATCACCGGCGAGACGCTGTTGCAGCTGCTGGAGAGGCGGCTCGATAACGCGGTCTACCGACTGGGGCTGGCCACTTCGCGCCGGGCGGCGCGGCAGTTGGTGACGCACGGCCATGTGGCGGTGAACGACAAGCCGGTGGACATCCCGTCCTACCTGATCCGCACGAATGACACGGTTTCGATCGCCGAGAAGAGCCGGACGATGGCCCCTCTCGTGCAGACCGTGGAGAAGGCCGGGTCGCGACGACTGCCGGTGTGGCTGCAGACGGAAGGAGACGCCATGCGGGGCCGCGTGCTCTCGCTGCCGACGCGGGCGGAGATCGACACCCAGGTTCAGGAAGAACTGGTGGTCGAGTTCTATTCTCGGTAGCGTGAGACAGAGAGAGCAGGGGGAGGAATCCCATGATTATAGACACATTGACACCTCGCATTGAGCGACTGGACGACGGCAAAGATCCGCGCTTTGGCTCATTTCTGGTCGAGCCGCTGGAGCGGGGCTACGGAACCACCCTGGCGAACGCGCTGCGCCGGGTGCTGCTGGCGTCGATCCCCGGCGCGGCGATTACCTTCGTGACCATCGAAGGTGTGCTGCACGAGTTCTCCACGATCCCCGGCGTGGTCGAGGATACGACGGAGATCCTGCTCAATCTGAAGGAGCTGGCGATCAGGATCCTGGAGGCTCCGGAGGGCGTGGACATGTCCCAGCCCCCGAGCGAAGGGCCGCGCATTCTGCGCATTGATCGGACCGGCCCCGGGGAAGTGCTGGGGGCGGACGTCGAGGCTCCAGCGGACGTGGAGATCGTGAACAAGGACCTCCACATTGCCACACTGGACAGCCCAGAGGCGACGCTCTCGGTACAGATGGAAGTAGAGCGCGGACGGGGCTATGTCCCGGCGGGGGAGCACGAGGCTTCGCGCCGGCCCATCGGGGCGATTCCGGTGGATTCGATCTACGCCCCGGTGCGGAACGTCGGGTTCCGGGTGGAGCCCACACGGGTGGGACACCTGACCGACTTCGACCGGCTGGTGCTGGAAGTGACGACGAACGGCACCATCGACCCGGCCGACGCGATCAGCGACGCGGCGAAGATTCTGGACCGCTATCTGATATTGTTCTTCGACTTTCAGCAGCAGGAAGAGGAGCTGGCCGGAGCGCCGGAGGTGGAGTCGGCGATTGCACGGCAGCTTCAGACCCGGGTGGAGGATCTGGACTTCTCGGTGCGCACCTCTAACTGCTTGCGCCGGGAAGGCATCACCACGGTCGGCGAGCTGACACAGCGGACCGAGGCCGATCTGATGGCGATCCGGAACTTCGGGCGCAAGTCGCTGCAAGAGGTGAAGGACAAGTTGGCGACGATGGACCTGAAGCTGGCGAGCGGCGGCGAAGTGCCGGTCGGCGGCGATGAAGGCGACGAAGACAGCGACGAGTAGGAGGGTTATCCCCGGTGAGACATAGAGTAGATGGGCGCCGGCTCGGTCTTCCAACCGACCAGCGGATGGCCCTCTTGCGAAACATGGTGACTTCTCTGCTCTGGCACGGCAGTATCGTGACGACCGAGACCCGCGCCAAAGAGGCGCGTCGGGTTGCCGAGAAGCTGATCACGCTGGCGCGACAGGACAGCGTACATCATCGCCGGCTGGCGCGGCGGGTGCTGATGCCCAGGACCGGGCTGGTCCGGATGAAGGAGGGATCGCACCGGGAGGCGCCCGCGGGCGGCGAGGCGGAGAAGATCGGGCTGGCGGGCCGGAAGCCGGGCTCAGTGGAGAACTCGGTGCGGCATCTGTTCGACCACGTGGCGCCGCAGTACCAGGATCGGCCGGGCGGATACTCCCGCATCGTGCGGATCGGGTACCGGGCGGGCGACGGTGTGCAGCAGGTGAAGCTGCAGTTGGTGGACTACCGGGCGCCGGAGTCGTAGGCGCCGGCGCGAGGCCGTCGCATGCGCAACATCAAGCTGACACTGGAGTACGACGGAACGGGCTTCCGGGGATTCCAGCGCCAGCCGCGGTTGCGCACGGTGCAGGGAGTGTTGGAGGAGCGGTTCTCGCAAGTGCTGCGGGAGCCGGTGAAGGTGATCGGGGCCGGTCGGACGGATGCGGGAGTTCATGCTGCCGGGCAGGTGGCGAACTTCGGGACGACGCGGCCGGTGCCGATAGAGCGGCTGGCGGGGGTGCTGAACGCCGCGCTTCCGTCGGATGTGAAGGTGCAGAGGTGTGAGGTGGTGGGCGAGGGCTTCCACGCGCGGCGGAGCGCGCGGAGCAGACGGTACGCGTACGCGGTGATTGAGCGCGACTGTCCCTCGCCTCTGTTGGGGCGATTTGCGTTGATCTCGCCGATGAAACTGTCGGACGAGCGAATGGCGGAAGCGGCGGCGGGGCTGGTGGGAAGGCACGATTTCCGGGTCTTCCAGGCGGCCGGGTCGGAGACGAGGACGACCGAGCGGACGCTGATGCGCTTGGAGTGCAGCCGCCGGGGCGAACGGATAACGATCACCGCGGAAGCGGACAGCTTTCTGTACCAGATGGTGCGGTTGATGGTGGGCGGGCTGCTGGCGGTGGGGCGAGGGGAATTGCCGCCAGGGGCGCTCCGGGCGGCTCTGGAGAGCGGTGAGCGCCCTTCGGGGGCGAAGGGCCCGGCACCGGCTTGCGGGCTGTGCCTGATGCAGGTATCATATGAGGACGGTTCGGCCTGAGGGCGAGCAGTGGCTCCCCGCGGGCGCCGACTGAGAATGGATTGGCTGGGATGAGGACTGCGAACAAGAGGACTTTTTCGGCGAAGCCAGGCGAGGTGCAGAAGCGCTGGCTGCTGATGGACGCGAAGGGGCAGGTGGTGGGGCGGCTGGCGGCCGACGTGGCGGCAGTGCTCCGGGGCAAGCACCGGCCGACCTTCACCCGGCACGAAGACACCGGTGATTTCGTGATCGTGATCAACGCATCGGAACTGGTGCTGACCGGGAACAAGGCGCAGCGGACCATGCGGTACCGGCACTCGGGCTACCCGGGCGGGCTGAAGACGGAGCCCTATGGGGCGCTGTTCCAGAAGGACCCGGCGCGGGCGTTCCGGGCGGCGGTGAAGGGGATGCTCCCGCACACCGCGCTGGGCCGGGACATGATCAAGAAGCTCAAGGCTTACGCCGGCGCCGAGCACCCGCATGAGGCGCAGATGCCGGTGGCGTTCCGGCCGCCGCACGCAAGAGAAGGGTAAGAGGAGAACGGTCTCGTGGCTCAGGAATTCTACGGCACAGGGCACCGCAAGAACGCCACCTCCAAGGTGTGGATTACGCCTGGTGACGGGCAGTTCGTGGTCAATGGCGTATCGCTCGCGGAATATGTGAAGCGGCCGACTCTGGAACTGATGGTGCGGGAGCCGCTGGAAATTTCGCGGACGGTGGATAGCATCAACGTGCGAATCACCTGCCTGGGCGGTGGCATCGCGGGGCAGGCGGGAGCAATGCGGCACGGCATCGCCAGGGCGTTGGTGGCGATGGACTCCGAACTGCGGTCGCCGATGCGGCGGGCGGGGTTGATGACGCGCGACCCGAGGGTGAAAGAGCGGAAGAAGTACGGTCGGAGACGGGCCCGGCGCGGCTTCCAGTTCAAGAAGCGCTAGCAAGCGCGCAACCGGGAACCACTGCCTGCGGCATGTGGAACAATGATCTGGGCGATGGCTATGCACACTTCGCGTAACCTGGGGGGCCGCGCAGGAGCGGCGACAACTGGATATACCCGCACCGCCGCTTTGATCGTGGCGGCGCTGGCCGCGGTGGCCCTGCTGACGTCGGGCGTGTGGGCTCAGCCCGCCACCGGAGGCTGGGGCGGCGCCTACGAGATCTACCAGGTGCGCCCGGGCGATACGGTGGAGAATGTCGCTGCGCGCTTCGGAGTTTCGGCCGATCTGATCAGGAACTTCAACGCGCAGATGGGCGACTTGATGCCGGGTCAGGACCTGGCGATCCCGCTGCCGGGCGCGGCGAGCAAGCAGGAGAGTGAGACCCCTCGGACAGTGGCGGCGCGGATGCTTCCGCCACGTTACGCAAAGGTGATCAAGTCGGGTCAGATCACGAGCGAACCGGACGGCGGCGACTTCCTCTATCAGCCGGGGACCGGCACGAAGCTCGTGGTGAAGGTGGAGCGGGGGACGCACTGGGGCGTGGTGATGGTGAACGGCAGCATCGGGTGGATCGACAAGGACTGCCTGGAGGTCTCGAACGACGCGATTCCGGCGGAGCGGTTCGAGGCGATGCTGCAGGGCGGCAGGCCCGACATCGTGGAAGAAGCAGCGAGATATCTGGGCGTGCCCTATCGCTATGGCGGATCGCTGCCGGCGAATGTGGACTGCTCGCTGCTGGTGCAGACCGCGCATGCGGCGCGGGGCATCAACCTGCCGCGCACAGCGGCGTCGCAGTTCGAGGTGGGCCGGCCCGTGAACTACAACGAGTTGCTGCCGGGCGACCGGCTCTACTTCGTCAATAGGTCGGGCCGGATCAACCACACGGCTCTGTATATCGGAAACGGGCAGTTTATCCACGCCAGCTCGCGCCGCGGGTGTGTGGGGATCGACTCGCTGTCGGATACGTTCTACTGGACTCGCTTCATCGGCGCGCGACGATCCTGAACGGCCCGGTCCAACCGGATCGGGTTCGGTGTTCGCAAGCAGGCCTGCCTTGAGCCTGCTTGTTGCTTTTGGGGTAGGTGGGACTAGCTTGCCCCGTCTGTCTGACGTAGGTATAATCGCGCTTACCGAGGACGCACTGATATGACGAACATAGCGATCATCGGGGCCACCGGGTACGGTGGCGTCGAGCTGATACGGATTCTCCGTAACCACCCCCAGGTCCGGCTGGCCTATCTCCATTCGGAGAGCCATGCGGGCGAGCGGATATGTGACGTCTACCCACACCTGACGGGGCTCGAGACCACGCTGCGCGAGCTGGACCCGGCAGCGGTAGGGGCCGAGTGTGAGTTCGCGCTGCTGGCGGTGCCAGCGGGGAAGTCGTTGGAGTTGACACCGAAGCTGCTGGAGGCGGCCGTTCGGGTGATCGACGTGAGCCCGGATTTCCGGCTCACGGACCCCGCGCTCTACCCGATCTGGTACAAACTGGAGCACACCCACCCGGAGCTGCTGAGGGATGCTGTATTTGGCATCCCCGAGTGGTACCGGGAGTCGATGAAGGCGGCGCGCTTGGTGGCCGCGCCGGGGTGCTACAGCACGGCGGCGGTGCTGGCGCTGGCGCCGCTGGTGGCGGAGAAGCTGATCGACCCGGCGGACATCATCTGCGATGGGAAGGCGGGGGTGTCGGGCGCAGGTCGGACATCGCTCAAGCTCCCCTACCATTTCCCCGAGGCGAATGAAGACGTGTCGGCCTACGCGGTAGGCGGTCATCGCCACATGCCGGAGATGGTGCAAGTGCTGGGCGAAGTCGGGGGAGCGCCGGCGGGTGTGACTTTCACGCCGCATTTGGCGCCGATGACGCGCGGGATTCTGATGACGTGCTATGCCAGACCGGTGGGGAAGGCCGACGGCGCGGCGCTGCGGAAGGCGCTCGAGGACAGGTACGCGGGTGAGCCATTCGTGCATGTGCTGCCGGAGGGGCAGTGGCCGCACACGAAATGGACGACGGGTACCAATCACTGCTTCATCGGCCTAGGCATGGACCGCGCAACCGGCCGGGCGATTGTGGTCTCGGCCATCGATAACCTCGGCAAGGGTATGGCGGGGCAGATGGTGCAGTGTCTGAATGTCATGCTTGGCATCGACGAAGCCACGGCGCTGAATTCGCCGGCGGCCTATCCGTAGAGAGCAGCGCGGCGCTGGGCGCCCGCAAGGAGCCGTCTCGTGTCTGACCCCAGAGATCCTCTTTCAGCTATCGTGTCGAGTGATGTCAACGGGCTCCGCTTGGTCGCGGGCGGCGTGACCGCGCCCTGCGGGTTCGAGGCGTCGGGCGTTCGCTGCGGCCTGAAGCGCCGCGGGCCCGACATGGCTCTGGTCTACAGCGTGGCGCCCGCGGTGGGAGCGGGGATGTTCACGACCAACCGGGTGCAGGCGGCTCCGGTGCTGGTGAGCAAGGACCGGGTGGGACGGGGGAATCTGCACGGAGTGATTGTGAACAGCGGCAATGCGAATGCCTGCACCGGGCCGCAGGGCTACCACGATGCGGTAGCGATGGCGGAGCAGACGGCCGAGGCGCTGGGCGTGTCGGCGCGCTCCATCCTGGTGTGCTCCACGGGCGTGATCGGGCACGCGCTGCCGATGGACAGGATCGAGGTCGGCATCGGGAAGGCAGCGGCGGCGCTGAACCCGGAAGGCGGGGACGGAGCGGCGGCCGCGATCATGACCACCGACACACGGCCCAAGTCGGTGGCGGTGGAGTTCGAGCTGGCTGGCCGGCCGGTGCGGGTGGGCGGAATGGCGAAGGGGTCGGGCATGGTCGCTCCCCATCTGGCGACCATGCTGGCCTTCATCACCACCGATGCCGAGCTGGCCCCAGACCTGCTTCAGGCGAGCCTGTCGTCCGCGGTCGAGCGATCATTCAACCGCGTCACGGTAGACGGGGACACGAGCACGAATGATGCGGTCTTGCTGCTGGCGAACCGGCAGGCGGAGGCGGGGATGATCACGCGCCGACGGGGTCTGCACCGGTTCCAGGCCGCGCTCGATGTGGTGTGTTCGCACCTGGCGCGGGAGATCGCTCGCGACGGCGAGGGCGCGTCGAAGCTGATCGAGGTGCGCGTGCGCGGGGCCGAGTCGGAGAAAGAGGCGGTGCGCATCGCCCGCACCATTGCCAACTCGCCGCTGGTGAAGACCGCAATCGGCGGGGGCGACCCGAACTGGGGACGGGTGATGGCGGCGGCGGGGCGGGCGGGAGTTCGCTTCCGGGCGGATGGGGTCGAGCTGCGTCTGGGCGACGTGTGCGTGGTTCAGGGTGGCGCGGCCGCGGGCTATGATCTCGCCGCGGCGGAGGCGGCGGTGGCCGGCCCGGAGGTCACAGTCACACTCGACTTGCACGCCGGCGCGCACGAGGCGACGGTGTGGACGTGCGATCTGACGGCGAAGTAC
>Ga0315273_10014440_pt1 | contig 10174 bp, 9 predicted proteins | sample YL17G02_0_MG_FD_205753 | JGI IMG/M metagenome (GOLD analysis project Ga0315273, IMG submission 205753) | Sediment microbial communities from Yellowstone Lake, YNP, Wyoming, USA - YL17G02_0 | ecosystem: Environmental > Aquatic > Freshwater > Lake > Sediment | place: USA: Wyoming | collected... | reverse complement strand
TGGCCCGTTCACTATTTTTCGCGGGAACGGCCGGCGCCTATCTGTTCGGTGATGCCATGATAGCAAAATCCGGGGGCAAACCGCCGGTCCACCGCCTTCCGCTTTCTGCGGTCATCCCGGCGTGATGCGCGGCAGCGCGGCCACGTACTCCACCATGGTCACCGCCAGATCGGGATGGCGCTGGAGCACGGAGGCGGGATAGCGCGGCGTCACCGGCCCGTACAGCACGCGGCGCATCACCGGCGACTGCCAGGGCCGCATCAGGTACACGCGCATCCGGGCCGCCTGCATCATTTCTTTCATTCCGATGGTCACGGCCATGGGCGGGATGGAGGCGATATCGCCGGTGGCGCAGCCCAACGCGCTCTGCGTGCGCGTTTCCGGTGTCAGGCGGACCAGCCGTGTGGGCTGATCAAAATAGCTGTCGTCCTGCGGCTCATCGGGCCAGGGCGGCATGTTAAAGGCAAAGTGCCCGTCGATGCCGAACCCGCCGTAGCAGGCTTCCACCCCGCCCTCGTGGCTGATGCGCGCCCCGAGCTCGCCGGGGCGTTCCGGATCCGGAAACACCATGTTCTCCGGCCGGGGCCGAAGCGGCGGTTCCAGCACCTCGTAGAAGTTGCGCCGCATGTAAGCGCGGAAGCTGAGCGGATGGTCCGGAGGAATCATGCACCCGTGCTGGTCGCAATACTCGTCCATGTTGAACGTGATCAGCCGGGCGCAACTGATCTGTTCGCGGTTCAGCCACTGGGCCGCGCACCGGTAGTCAAACGGCCCAACCGGAAGAATCACCGTCGTGCGGCGGCCAATCATGTTGTTCTCCCGGATCAGCCCGCCGAAGTCCCGCGCGAATTCGCCCCACAGGGCTTCGAGCGTCGGGACGATCTTCACCGGAAAACGCTTCTCGGCGGCCACCTGCTGGCGCGTGATGGCCAGCGGATCGTCGTAATAACAGACGGGTTTCATATCGCCACGAGGCGAGGCACACCCAGCATGCTAATGTGCTGTCTCATAAATAGCCCGACAATGGCGAAGGCAGAAAGCGGAAGGCAGAAGGCAGCAAGCATCTGCGTTTGCCGCCTTCCGCCTTCTGCCTTCCGCCTTCATCGTTGTAAACCTATTTCAGAGACACAACACTAAGAACTGAGCCTCAGGTAGTGAGGCAAATCGGGACCGAGCAGCGGCAAGGCATAGCGGCGGAACGACTCGGCCGGGTAGTTGCCCTCCTCGTTCATGAACTCGCGCGGCATGGCGCGCTGGTGGCCGCCCACCTCGGCCAGTGCAGCCACTCCGAAGCCGCAGCGATAAGGGGAGCAGGAAACGCGCTCCAGGGTCACCATCTGGCCGCTCACGCCGAGCAGGGCGTGCCGCACGGCCACCTCGCCGGCCTGCTGCGCCTCCTCGCGGTCGGGCGGCGAGACCCAAACGGCCGAAACGCGGGTGCACAGCCCCGGCTTCTCGTTGTGCACGCGCAGGCCCAGTTCGCGTCCGATCAGCCGCGCCAGCTCCACCGACACGTTGCCGGCCAGGGGGCGGCCGAAGCCGTCCCGATCGCTCTCGCCCGAGGTGTTGTAGACCGGCTCGCCATGCTCGTCCTTGACCCCCTCGGAAACGACGGCCACCAGCCGGCCGAGCTGCTTATACACGCGCTCGACGTCGGCCAGAAACTTCTCGCGCACAAACGGGATCTCCGGAACGTAGACAAGCTGGGGTCCGTCCTGGGGCGAACGGGCCGCCAAAATGGTGGCCGCGGCCAGCCAGCCGGCGTTGCGTCCGATGGTCTCCATGATGTGAATCGGGAAGGGGATGGCTTCGCTGTCCCGGCCCAGCTCCAGCGCGGCGACGGCCAGGTATCGCGCGGCGCTGCCGTAGCCCGGGGTGTGATCGGTGCGCACCAGGTCGTTGTCGACCGTCTTGGGAATGCCCATGACGCGCAGATCGTGGCCGCGCTCGACCGCCAGCCGCGCCAGCTCCGCGGCCCCCAACATCGTCCCCTCGCCGCCGTTGAAGAACAGGAAGCGGATGTTGTAACGGCGCAGGTTCCCCAAAATGCGGTCGTAATCGTCGGGCTCGATGCGCCGGCGGCTGCTGCCCAGGACCGACGCGGGCGTGCCGGGAAGCGCGTCGATCACCGCGGACGGCTCGCGCCGCAGGTCGATGAAGTTCCCCTCGATCAGTCCTTGCGCGCCGTGGCGCGCTCCATAGATTCCCTCGACCTGCGAATGACGCAGCGCTTCGCGAATCACGCCGTAAAGGGAAGCGTTCATGACCGCGGTGGTGCCGCCGCCGTGCGCAAACACCAGATTGCCGCGCAAAGAGAATGTGCCGGCCGTTGCCATCAGGGATGTGTTATCAGAAGACACCGTGGGAGTCAACGAGATGGCGCGCCATCGGGCTCCGGTATCCGATGAACCACCAAGACACGGAGACACAAAGTCTTGGCGTCTTGGTGACTTGGTGGTTCAATTAAAGCGATGAGTCTGACGCGCCGTAAGTTTTTCCTGCTCGGTGGAGCGGCCTTGGCCAGCCTGGAGGACGCCCGCGCACTGCCTGACGGACAGGGCCCGCGCGAGCCGCGCAGCTACTACGGCGGCTTTCGCGTCGGCATCTCCGCCCGCTGCTTCGGTAACCTGCCGATCAACCAACTGACCGCCAAGGTGACCGCGCTGGGATTGAAATACCTGGAGCTTTCGCCCGCCCAGGCGGACCTCTCGGCCATATCGACACCTGATCTGCGCCGCCTGCGCGCCCAGATCCTGGATGCCGGGCTGAGCGTCCACCACTACGGCGTGTGGCAGGTGCATGGCAAACCCCGGCGGCGCGACCTGGAGATGATCTTCGGCCGGGCCGAGGAGTTCGGCTTCGAGTCGTTGATCATCGATTCCGAGGAGGGCGTGCTGAAGGAACTCGACCGGCTGGCCGGCCGCTTCCGCGTCAATGTGGCCCTCATCAACCGCGCCGACGGCTTGGCCACGCCGGATGCCCTGCGCCGGGTGCTGGAGGCTTGTTCCGAACGAATCGGGGTGGCGGCAGATGCCGGACGCTTTCTGCTGGCCGGCGCGGATCCGGCCGCGGCCATCCGCAGGCTCAAGGACCGAATCTTCGCCGTGCGCCTGACCGACGTCTCACCGTCCGGCAGCTTCTGCCCGCTCGGAAAGGGCCGGGTTGACCTTCCCTCGTGCTTCAAGGCATTGCGCGAGAGCGACTACGACGGTCTGCTCACGCTTCCCTGCGAGGGCTTCCGGGATGATGCGGAAGAGGCGATCGCCGAATCGCTGGAGCACCTCAAGAAAATCACAGGCGGCAGGTGACAGGTGAGGTACTTGCAAAATTACAGAATGGACGCAGCAACAGAGCCGCGAGCGTCAGCGAGCGGGTGCTGGCGCAGCGCTGCGTTGGCCTTGCGGGGCACCCGCTCGCTGACGCTCGCGGCTCTGTTGTCTTGAATGGAATTCTGCAAGTACCTCAGGTGTCAGGAAGCGGGAGGCCGGCCCGCCTGATACCTGAAACGTGCTTTTCAGAACCGCACCCGCCGTTCTACCATGTAGTTGTCGGCCCTGGAGAGGAGGTACCACCGTGATAAGGCATCAAGCGGTCGTCGTGGCTCTCGTTTGCCTGATGTGCGTGGCGGCGGCAGCCGACGTGAAATACACCATGGAAATGCAGACGGGCCCCGGAATGCCGTCGCTCAGCACCACGGTGTACGTCAAGGGGCAGTTGGAGCGCCGGGACATGACCATCCCCGGAATGGGGACCCAGATCTCGACCATCACCAACTGCGCGACCAGGCAGACAACAGTCGTGAACGCCAAATGCGGTGTGTACTCGACGGCCGGGCCGGAGGGCCGCGCGCCCGAGGCCGCATCCGGCGCCGGGCCGGCGCGCAAAGGAGGCGTCGTCAAAGTCATCAACGAGGTGCGCGACACCGGCGAGCGCCAGACCATGCTGGGGCAGCAGGCGCGCCACTTGCTTTTCAAGACCAGGCTGGAGGCCGGGCCGGGCGCGTGCATGTCCGGACAAACCGAAATGGACATGGACATGTGGGTGATCAACGTGGCCGGCGTCAGCCCGGACTGCCACAAGTTCGGGGAGCCGCCCGCATCTCCGCAGGCGGGAGGCTGCCGCGACACGTACGAGGTGGTCAACCGGGGCGCGACGGCGGCCATGGGACTGCCGGTGAAGCAGACTTTCACCACCACGGTGAACGGGCAGCGGCACAGCATGACCATGGAGGTGAAAGAGCTGTCCACGCAAACGCTCGATGCCTCCCTGTTTGCGCCGCCGGCCGGGGCCAAACAGGCGGCCTCCGCCCAGGAAGTGTACACCTGCGGCATGGGTCCCATGATGGCCGGCGGCATGCAGGCGCAAATGGCCGAGGCCATGAAGCGCGCCCGCGAACAGCAGGCCCGCCAGCAGCAGGAGCAACCGGCCCAGACCCCGATCCCGACGCCCTACGCGGTGGGCGAGGTGGGCAGCGGGGGGGCGGGCCGTCGCGGCGTCATACTCATCGGCGTGGTCACCACCGACAAGTCCGGCAAAGCCCCGCCCGACAGGCTGACCTCGCAGATCATCGAGCAGGTCGGCAACGCGCAGGGCTTTCAAGGCGTCCCGATTGAGGCGCGCGATCCCGCCGCCATCGAGAAAGAGGCCGCCGACAAGAAATGCCAGTTCCTGCTCTACGACGACGTGGCTGAGGCCAAAACCACCATGCCGAAACTCGGCGGCCTGCTGGGCCGCGCCACGGGCCGGGGCGGCTCGGTGGAGCCGACGCAGAGCATTCGCGCCGAGTACCGGCTGACGCTGGTTCAGCCCTTCGACCAACAGGTGGCCCGCGACACGCTCAGCCAATCCGAGCAGGCCTCCAGCATGGACCCCGTGGCCGGCAACCTGGCCACCAAGATCGCCGAGCGCGCGGTCAGCGACGCGCGCCGCTGGAAGCAGCAAAACAAGTAGAAGGCTGCAGGCTACAGGCTGCAGGAGAAGCTGCGGCCGTCCAACGCCGCTCCTGTAGCCTGTGGCCTGTAGCCTGCAGCCTTTTACCGTTGAACGCATGAGGAGGATCATGAGAGGCGTCGTGTACCTGGCCGTTCTGGCCGCGTTGGTCCTTCCCGCCGGCTGCGCGCTGGCGCAGGAGAAGAAGGCGGGCAGCGGGCCCGACCCCGCGACTGTGGAGCGTTTTCTTCGGCGCCAGTACGGCTGGCCGCAGGAGGTGACAGTCACCATCGGCCCCTACCGGCCCTCGGCGATTCCCGGTCTGCTGCAAACCACGGTAGTGGTAATCTCGCAGGGCAAAAAGCATGAGGCGCTGTACCTGGTCACGCTCGACGGCCAGTACCTGCTGCCGGGGCCGCCCTTCGTTCTCAGCAGCGATCCGCTTGCCGCCGTGCGCGCCAAGATGCAACTGTCGGAATCGCCCAGCCTGGGTTCGCCGCTGGCGCCGGTGGTGATTGTCGAATTCAGCGACCTGCAGTGCAGCTTCTGCAAAGGCATGTCCGGGATGCTCCACAGCGAGATCATGCCCAAGTACGACGGCCGAGTTCGGCTGGTCTTCAAGGATTTCCCGCTGCCCCAGATCCATCCCTGGGCCATGCCCGCCGCCCTGTTGGGCCGCTGTATCTACAAGCGGTACGGCGATGCCCCCTTCTGGAGTTACGAGCAGTGGGTGTTCGACAACCAGGCGGCCATCACCCCTGCAAACTTCAAGGAGAAAACGGCGGCTTACGCCAGGGAGAACAAGCTGGACGGCGCCCAATTGGCTGCCTGCATGGAGCGGCAGGAAACAAAGGATGCCGTCGAGCGCGACATGTCCGAGGGCACTTTGCTGCAGATCAACGCCACCCCAACGCTGTTCATCAACGGACGCCGCATGGTCGGCAACCAGGGGGCTGTTCTGTTGGAGCAGACTATCAACGCCGAGTTGACGCAACTTCAGGGCAAGAAATAAGCGCGGGTCGCGGCTCGGTTGGGGGGACGGCGGCCCAATAGGGCTGTTACCTTAGGGAATTGGACCTAGCCGCGCGTAAGGTGAAAAAGTCCAAGATTTGCGCGCAACTTTTGGTTCCTGCAGTCGTCTAAGGAATACAGATCCCCGTCAAGAGGCGGGCGTGCTCACCCCAACCCCAAACCCAGCGCCCGCCTCTATTTTTTCACTCTGCCGGCAGCGCCCCCGTCTCACCTGCGCCTGTTTCACTCCTCCAGCAGGTTGACCTCGCGGATGGGTCCTCCGGAAAGCGGAACGCGCAGCGTCTTGATCTCCGATGGACGGAAGCGGCCGGTCCAGCGGCGGCGAACGAGCCCGAGATCGAGCGTGGCGGTAACCGCGCGCCCGGCGGTTTCGTAGCAGCGCACGATCAAATCCTCGCCATCCTCGGCTTTCTTCACTGCGGACACCACGACGTTGGGGGCATCCACCGAAAGGAATGAGGCGGACAGCGGGCGCCAGCCGGCATGGACACCCTGGTAAACCACCGGCGCCGGCGCCACGAACTGCTCGGCCAGCCGGACGATGCCCGCCTCCTGCCACGCCCCGCCATGCGGCGCCAGCAGCATGCGGAACGTCTGCCGGCCCTGGTCCTGCCAGACGTACGGAGCGCCCCGATCGAGCTTCCGCGGGTCGTGGTGCGCGTAGACGGCGCCGCGCGCGATGGAGACGCGCAGGTCTCCCCCCTGCACGCTGTAGCCGTACTTGGCGTCGTTGATGACGGCCAGGCCGAAGGCGCTGCCCGCGCGGCTCCCGGCAAGGTCAACCCAGCGCTGACCCGGGTCTTCTTCGCCCTCGGCGCGGCGAACGATATGGCCGTAAGCCACCTCGTAGGTGGGCGAGGGATTTTGCACGTCGACCGGGAAGGACAGCTTGAGCATTTTTTGATGCTCGTGCCAGTCCAGCGCCACGCGCGCTTCCAGCGTCCGGCTGCCGGCGTAAAGCAGCCAGTCGGTTTCCAGTTCCGAGCGTCCGTAGCGGCTGCGCACCCGCACCACGGCGCGCAGCGGGCCGTTTTCCATCACCCGGAATTCGGCGTCCGCGAACCGCCCGATTTCCTTCGAGTAATCGCGAACGCCGTGGCTCCAGGTATCGCTGGGGTCGTCGAGCACCACGGCGCGTGCCCCGCCGGCCCCGGTGAACACCTGCCGGCCCGCCTGCTTGTCGAGAATCGAGAGGCTGCCGTCGGGCGCGAAGCTGACGCGCAAATACTCGTTTTCAAGCCCGCGCTCCGTGGCGGCGACCGCAGCGGCGGCCGGTTGCTGCTGCGCGGCGCGCCGCAACCGGAGCTGCCGGTATCCGAATGCCGGCACTTCGGCGCGGAAGACCAGCCTGGCGCGCGACCCGGTCACCGTGGAGGCCTGTGTCCATTGGTGTGGGATCGACGCGCCGCGCTCATCTTCCAGAATTGAACCGGCTTCCCCCGTGCGGCTGCCATCGGGCAGCCGCTGCGGCCAGTCCAGGTCGTATTCGACGTCGAGGGCGGCGGGCCAGGCGTGGGGGTTGAAAACCACCAGGTATTCCGAGCCGGGGTCGGCGGCCGGCGTCTGCCAGGCGATGGTTTGCGCCGCGCGGTAAAGCGCCTGGCCTGCGGTCTCCATGGCGTAGCCGTGGGCGTTACGGGCCGCTTCGTAATGCTCCGGCAGGGACGTGCCCGCCATGATGTCGTGGAACTGCTGGAACAGGACCTTCTTCCATGCGGCGGTGAATTCCGCCTTGGGATAGGGAAGCCCCGCGAGGACAGACCCGAGCACGGCCAGTTTCTCGCCGGTCACCAGCATCGCTTCCGTCGCGCGGTTGTTCTTCTTGATCTCCGCCATGGCCGTGTAGCAGCCGACCGCGTGGTGCTGCAGGTCGTCGCGGACCACAGGCAAGTCCAGGCCGGGCATCTTGCGGATCTGCTGAAAATACCGGTCCGGGGTGCTGAACAGCGCCTGCGGGGCCCCCGGCTGCTTCTGCACTTCGAGGATGGACTGGATGTTCAAGCGGGTGGGGCCGCCGCCGTGGTCGCCGACACCGTAGTAAGCCATCAGCGTCCGGACCGGCTCGCGCAGTTCGCCGATCATCCGGCGCAGGCGCCCCTCGACCGGCGCCCGATCGACATAGCTGAACGGGATGCGGTAGGTGAGCAGGCGCGTGCCGTCCGGGCCTTCCCACCAGAACAGGTCGGCCGGGAGTTTCTTCTCGTGCTGCTCGGGCCGCATCATCACGTAGTTGTCCATACCCTCGAGCTTGTAAATCTGCGGCAGGGTGGCCGGGTGGCCGAACGAGTCGGGGTTGAAGCCGGTCGTGGAGATCCGTCCGAACAGTTGCCGGAACAGCCGCTGGCTGTAAAGGCCGTGGCGCGCGAACGATTCCCCGGAGGGGATGTTCATGTCCGGCTCGACCCACCAGCCGCCGACCATGCCCCAGCGGTCTTCCTGAATCCGTTTGCGGATTTCCTTGAGCATCGCCGGATCGTTCTGCGCCACCCATTCGTAGAATTGCGCGGAGCTGGCCGTGAAGGCGAAGCCGGGCGTCTCCGTCATGCGGTCCAGCACCGAGCGAAACGTCCCGTGCACCACCGACAGCCCTTCCTGCCAGGGCCACAGCCAGACCGGGTCGATGTGGCCGTTGCCGATCATGTGGAACTGGTACTGGGCGGCCTCCGGCGGCCAGGCTTTTTCCTGCGCGGCAGCGGCACGGGAGGCGGGCACGGCCAGGCAGGCAAACAACGCGCAAACAAGTCGTACGTGCGGCAACAACATGCGTCCATGCTACACCATGACCCTCGCTCACCACCAAGACACAAAGAACTCGGCGCCTGGATTTCTTGGCGCTCCAAGAATCGCAGAGTACAATCCTGGTATGGACTTCTTCGACAAGCTGAAGGAAGGCATCGACAAGGGCGTGAAGACGGTCGGCGTGAAGTCTCGGGAGATGGTGGATGCCATAAGCGTCAAGAACCAGCTCGCGAATCTTCGCGATGAAAAGCGGACGGCCTTGGAGGAACTCGGCCGCCTGGCTTACGCCGCCTTCCAGGACGCTCCGCCCCTCGACCCGGCGATGCGGGAAAAGTGCGAAGGCATCAGCGCACTCGACCAGCGCATTGCGGAGAAGGAACGGGAGCTGGAGGCCATCCACCGCAAGGCCGATGAGGCGCTGGCCGAAGCACCGAGTCCGCCCGCGGCGGCGGCTCCGGCGGCCCCGCCGGCGGTCTGCGCCTGCGGAGCACCGCTGCGCGAGGACGCAAAATTCTGCTCGGCGTGCGGCAAGCCCGTTCCGCCGGCTGCGCCGCCCGCCGCCTGATCGGTTGACGGCCCGCTCCCCTGCCAGTTAGCATTCAGCCTACGAGGAAGTGGCCGCGCTCCAGGACAACCAAGTTTGTTTTAAACTAGATGGGAAACTGGACACGCCGCTGCCGCTGCGGCATTCCGGGTGCCTTATGGACAATCGGGCCGGCGAGCTTTTGAGAGAAACGAAGGCAGTTCTCCGGGAGATCTACGGACAGCGTTTGCGGGGCGTGTATCTTTACGGCTCGTACGCCAGAGGCGAACAGGACAACGAATCGGATTTCGACATTATTGTGGTACTCGACCAGTTGGGCCACTACGCGGCCGAGATCGAACGGACAGGAGACGCGGTCTCAAGCTTGTCGCTGAAGTACGAAGTAAGCATCAGCCGTGTGTTCGTGTCGGAGCCGGATTGGCAAACGGGCAACAATGCTTTCCTGATGCATGCGCGTGAGGAAGCAATCCTCGCATGAAAGAACGGACACAAAAGTTCCTGTTCAAGGCTTCCGGAGCGATTCGGGCGGCGGAACTCCTTCTCAACGACGAGCCCGAGTTTGCGGTGGGGCGCGCCTACTATGCTCTGTTTTATATCGCCGTAGCTCTGCTGGCCGAGAGGGATCTCTCATTCCGAAAGCACGGCGGGGTTCATGCCGCATTCGCAGAGCACTTCATTAAGAGCGGACTCCTCGACGCCAAATACCATCGCTGGCTTCTTGATGCTTTTGACCAGCGGCTTCAGGGCGATTATGGGGTTGATGCAACCGTAACGGCTGACGACGCGGAGCACATTATCGAGCGCGCCAAGCAATTCCTGCGCGCCAGCGAGGTTTACCTGGGAAAGGAAGCGTAGCCGCCCGCCTACACGACCCAGCTCGGAGGAAACGCCAGGGCCTTACTCGCTTTTCAGGCTGCGCTCCATCAGCTC
>Ga0315273_10014439_pt1 | contig 10174 bp, 8 predicted proteins | sample YL17G02_0_MG_FD_205753 | JGI IMG/M metagenome (GOLD analysis project Ga0315273, IMG submission 205753) | Sediment microbial communities from Yellowstone Lake, YNP, Wyoming, USA - YL17G02_0 | ecosystem: Environmental > Aquatic > Freshwater > Lake > Sediment | place: USA: Wyoming | collected... | reverse complement strand
TCGTCCATCGCCTTCGAGTCGGCGTACGCCCACCGCTTCTGTGTCGTGGGCCCGTAGATCCGCCGATCGGTCTCCACGAGCGGGCGCTCCTCCCGGTGGTCGCCGTAGACCTCGGAGGTGGAAGCGACGAGCACGCGCTTCTCGAAACGATGGCAGTGCTCGAGCACGATCTCGGTCCCGCGCAGGTTGGTCACGAGAGTCTGCACGGGTTGCTCCACGATGAGCCGCACGCCGACCGCCGCGGCGAGGTGATAGACGATGTCGCATTTGTAGACGAGCTCGTTCACGACCGACCCGTGGAGAACCGAGTCCACGACGAGGTGGAAGCCCGGGCGGTCGCGCAGGTGCTCGATGTTCTCGAGCGATCCGGTGGAGAGATCGTCGAGCACCCAGACCTCGTGACCCTCGTCCAGCAGCAGCTCCGAGAGGTGCGAGCCGATGAATCCGGCGCCTCCGGTGATTAAGGCTTTGTTGCTCACGGGCCGAGAAGGGTACCGAGGCCGCCGGGCGAACCCGGCGAGTGAGACCCAGCACAGGACCGGTCGGCTACGATCAGACCACGAACCTTCGGCCCGGGGGCGACGCGTACCCGTCGACCTCCGGAGAATTGGGGAAAGGAGCGTCGAAGGAGTTGTTCGAGCGATTCACCGAGCGGGCAAGGCAGGTCGTGGTTCTCGCGCAGGACGAAGCGAGGGCGCTCAAGCACAACTACATCGGTACCGAGCACATCCTCCTCGGCTTGCTCCGTGAGGAGGAGGGCCTTGCGGCCCGCGTTCTCGAGTCCCTCGACATCACGGTGGAGGAAGTTCGCGCCCAGGTCGCACGCATCGTCGGCCAGGGCGACGAGGTCACCACCGGCCAGATCCCGTTCACGCCGCGCGCCAAGAAAGTGCTCGAGCTGGCGCTGCGCGAGGCTCTCTCGCTGGGCCATAACTACATCGGAACCGAGCACATCCTCCTCGGCCTCGTGCGCGAGAACGAGGGCGTTGCTGCGCGAATCCTGCTCGACTTCGATGCAGATGCGGAAAAGATCCGCAACGAGATCATCCGCATGCTCTCCGGTCCGGGGCGCCGTCAGGCAGGAACCGGCAGCGCGCCTCCGGGCGAGAAGACGAAGAGCTCGAAGCTCCTCGACCAGTTCGGCCGCAACCTGACGAAGCTCGCCGTCGAGGGCAAGCTCGACCCTGTCGTCGGCCGCCAGAACGAGATCGAGCGTGTCATGCAGATCCTCTCGCGCCGGCAGAAGAACAACCCGGTTCTGATCGGGGAGCCCGGCGTCGGCAAGACCGCCGTCGTCGAAGGCCTCGCCACGCGCATCTCCACGAGCCAGGTGCCCGAGCTCCTCAAGGGCAAGCAGATCTACACGCTCGACCTCGCTGCGCTAGTCGCGGGCTCGAAATACCGCGGAGAGTTCGAGGAGCGCCTCAAGAAGGTGATGAAGGAGATCATGCAGCGGGGCGACATCATCCTGTTCATCGACGAGCTCCACAACCTCGTCGGCGCGGGTGCTGCCGAGGGTGCGATCGATGCGGCCTCGATCCTCAAGCCCGCGCTCGCCCGCGGTGAGATCCAGACGATCGGCGCCACTACGCTCGACGAGTACCGCAAGTACCTCGAGCGCGACGCCGCGCTCGAGCGGCGCTTCCAGCAGGTGCGCGTCGAAGAGCCGACGATCGACGAGACGGTGCAGATCCTCCGCGGCCTCCGCGACCGCTACGAGGCGCACCACCGCTGCAAGATCTCGGACGACGCTCTGCAGGCCGCGGCCTCGCTCGCCGATCGCTACATCCAGGACCGGCACCTCCCCGACAAGGCGATCGACCTGATCGACGAGGCGGGCTCTCGCGTCCGCATCGCGACGATGTCGGCTCCGCCGCGCTACCGCGAGCTCGAGGAGGAGATCGACAAGGTTCGTGCCGACAAGGAAGCAGCGATCGAAGCGCAGGAGTTCGAGAAGGCGGCGCAGCTCCGCGACAAGGAGCGCAAGCTTTCCCAGAAGAAGAAGGAGCTCGAGGAGGACTGGCGGAACCAGGCCGATGAGGAGCAGCCGGAGATCGGCGAGGACGAGATTGCCGACATCGTCTCCATGTGGACGGGGATTCCCGTCTTCAAGCTCACCGAGGCCGAGTCGCAGAAGCTCATCCGCATGGAGGACGAGCTCCACAAGCGCGTCATCGGCCAGGACCCTGCGATCGTCGCCGTCTCGAAGGCGATCCGGCGCGCCCGCGCAGGCATCAAGGACCCGAAGCGCCCGACCGGCTCGTTCATCTTCCTCGGGCCGTCAGGCGTCGGGAAGACCGAGCTTGCGCGCACGCTGGCCGAGTTCCTGTTCGGTGACGAGGACATGATGATCCAGGTGGACATGTCGGAGTACATGGAGAAGCACTCCGTGTCCCGGCTCGTCGGCTCCCCGCCCGGCTACGTCGGCTACGACGAGGGCGGCCAGCTGACCGAGGCCGTCCGCCGTAAGCCGTACTCGGTGCTCCTCCTCGACGAGATCGAGAAGGCCCACCCGGACGTCTTCAACATCCTCTTGCAGATCCTCGAGGAGGGGAAGCTCACGGACTCGCAGGGGCGGAAGGTCGACTTCCGCAACACGATCGTGATCATGACGTCGAACCTCGGGGCAGCCCAGATCTCGAAGAACCAGACGCTCGGCTTCTCGATCGGTGACGAGGCCGGTCTCTCGTACGACGAGATGAAGGAGCGGGTCATGTCGGAGCTCAAGAAGGTGTTCCGGCCCGAGCTCCTGAACCGGATCGACGAGGTCATCGTCTTCCACAAGCTCGAGAAGAGCGAGATCCTCAAGGTCGTCGACATGATGATGAAGCGGGTTCGCGAGGAGATGGCGAAGCACGGCATCGTCATCGAGCTCACGGATGAGGCGCGTGAACTGCTCGTCGAGCAGGGCTACGACCCGGCGATGGGCGCTCGACCTCTCCGCCGCGCGATCCAGCGGATGATCGAGGACCCGCTCGCCGACTTCATCCTCGGCCGCGAGCTCATCCCATCCTCGACGATCATCGTCGACCGGCGCGAGAACCCCGTCGGCGAGGAGTCGCTGGTCGAGATCAGGGTCATCGAAGGCACGCCGGTGCCTGCGGCGGTGGGCGGACCGCCGAACGACACCGACGACGACGAACCTTCCGACGAGTCCGACGCAGACTCGTAGGGGCGAGGCTTGCCTCGCTCGGCCGAGCCGCTAGGCTCGCCTCGTGGGCGTAGCGGAGCAGAGCGAAGCGATCGACCGCGTCCTGCTGCTCATCTCGGAGGCCGACCAGCGGGCTACCGAGGGGCTCAGGAGGTCGCGAGAACCGAAGGTGAGCAGCACCTCGTTGCTGCCCTGAAAGAGGCAGACCGGGAGTTGCTAGCGATTCATCGCCGCCTCCTCGAAGCGATGTACTCCGGTCCACCGCCGAGCGTGAAACAGCTTTCGCTCGACGATGGCCAGTTGGCACAGGTTCGTGACGAACCGGTCTCCGAGGCATCCGCCGCCGCACCTAAACTCGATCAGGTGAACGAGGCGCATATGACCGAGGTCGAGGGGGTGCTCTTCCTCATGTCCGGGGCACGGAGAAGGGCGGAGCGAGCTACGCGCGACCTCGCGAAGGACGGTGCGGAGCCTCACCTCGTCGAGGCAATGGAGCGAGCGGAGCGCGAGCTCGAGGCGACGATCGACGCCTTCTTCAAGAGCACCTACTTCCACGTCCCCAAGGACCAGCTGGCACTCTCGTAACCGTGGCGCCGACCGGCGAGGAGATCCGCTCTCGGCTCTCCGCGTTCGCCGCCCACTGGAGCGTCTACGAAGGCGGCGAGCGTGCGGAGGCGCAGACGTTCCTCAACGAGCTCTTCGACTGCTACGGCACGCGTCGGGCCGACGCCGCGCGTTTCGAGGAGCCCCAGGCCGGGCGCTTCCTCGACCTGATCTGGCCTCGCGTCTGCCTGATCGAGATGAAGGCACCGAGCGAGGCGAAACGGCTGGCCAAGCATCGCGAGCAGGCGCTGCGCTACTGGGTCGAGTCTGCCGACGACGAGGCCGGTGTTCCCGCGCCGCGCTTCGTCGTGATCTGCGCCTTCCGCAGGATGGAGATCTGGGAGCCCGGCGCGTTCCCGAAGCAGCCGCGCCTCGTTCTGGACCTCATCGACCTGCCCGACCAGTACGACGCCCTGCTCTTCCTCGCCGGCCCTGGAAACGAGCCCGTCTTCGTCGGCGGCCAGGCAGCGCTCACGCGCGAGGCAGTCGTGCACCTCGTCGACCTCTACGAGCAGCTCGAGGAGCGGGCCGCCGCTGACCCGCGGGTCCTTCGAGACTTCCTACTCCAGACGGTCTGGTGCCTTTTCGCCGAGGACACCGGGCAGCTCCCCGGCCATCGCTTCACGCAGCTCGTCGAGGAGTTGATTGCGAGCCCGCACCGGTCGAGCGCCGATGAGCTCGGCGGGCTCTTCGCAGCCTTAAATGAGCGGGCGGCCCGCGAGCACGGGCTGTACGCCGATGTCCCGTACGCGAACGGCAGCCTGTTCGCACGCCCGGCACGGGTTCACCTCGAGCGCGGCGAGCTCGAGCAGCTCCGCGAAGCGCCCGCTTCCAGTGGTCGCAGGTGCAGCCCTCGATCTTCGGCTCGCTGCTCGAGGGCGGGGTCGGCCACGACCGGCAATGGGCGCTCGGTGCCCACTACACGCACGAGGCCGACATCCAGAAGGTGGTACAGCCGACGATCGTCGAGCCATGGCGCGAGCGGATCGAGAACCTCGCGTCGCACAAGGAAGCGATCGCCGCTCAGCAGGATCTCCTCAACTACGTCGTCCTCGATCCGGCCTGTGGGTCGGGGAACTTCCTCTACGTCGCGTACCGCGAGCTCCGTCGTCTCGAGAAGCGCCTCGCCGAGCGCACGCTCGAGCTCCGTCGCACCGAAGGCCGCGGCGCGCAGGAGAGCCTGAGCGCGCATTTCCCGCTGACGAACATGAAGGGGATCGAGATCGACCTCTACGCCGTCGCGCTCGCGCGGCTGACGCTCTGGATGGGGCACAAGCTCTCGGTGGACGAGCTCGGACTTGCCGAGGCGACGTTGCCGCTACCGGATCTCTCCGGGATCCGAGTTGGCGACGCCCTGCGGATGGAGTGGCCCCGGGCAGATGCGATCATCGGCAACCCGCCGTTTCACGGCGCTAGCTTCATGCGCTCCGCACTGGGCGACGAGTACATCCAGTGGATCAAGACCGAGTTCGGCATCGGGGTAAAGGACTATTGCGTTTACTGGTTTCGCAAGGCCCACGATCACCTGGATCCGGGCAAGCGTGCTGGCCTCGTCGGTACGAACTCGATCTCGCAGAACTTCGGGCGCGGCGTCAGCTTGGAGTACATCGCAAGTACAGGTGGCGTCGTCACATCCGCGATCTCATCGCAGGACTGGCCTGGAGAGGCGGCAGTTGACGTGTCAATCGTCAACTGGGTGAAGGGCTCGCCCGTCGAGCCGATGCAGTTCGTCCTTGATGGGATCCGCGTGCCGGGAATCACGACATCGCTTCGATCAATCGAGCTTCCGGATGTCGCGACGGCGACGAGGCTCGCTGCGAATCTTGCGATGAGCTTTGAGGGTGTAAAGCCCGGAGGATCTGGATTCGTGCTCACTGAGACCGAAGCGCACGAGCTCCTGGATCGCGCGGACGCTCCTTACGAGGACGTCATTCGTCCCTACCTCGTGGGTGACGACATCGCCAAGCGCCCAGACCTTTCGCCTGCCCGGTGGATCATCGATTTCGAGACCATGGCCCTTGAGGAGGCCGATCGGTACCCAGCAGCTCTCGAGATTGTCAGACGCGTGGTCAAGCCGGTTCGCGATCGCAATCGGCGAGCTATCAGGCGCGAGAGGTGGTGGTTGTTCAGCGAGCCCGTGCCAGCTATGCGAGTAGCACTAAGTTCAGTCGCCCGTTATATCGCCAGCAACGCGCAGGGGAAGCGGATCTTCTTCTGCTGGTACGGCGTCGAGGTGTGTCCAAGCAATCTCACGAAGGTCTTCGTGTTCGACGAGGACACCGCCATGGGACTCCTGTCGTCGTCCGTGCACCACGAGTGGGCGCGCGCTCAATCGTCGACCCTCGAGGATCGCTTCCGCTACACGCCAACGTCCGCGTTTGACACATTTCCGTGGCCAAGCGGCAATCGCGACGAGATAGCCGAGGTCGCGCGCCGCGTCTATGCGCGGCGCTCGGAGATCTGCCTCGAGCGGCAGATCGGCCTTACGAAGCTCTACAACCAGCTGGACGACGGCGCCTGGCGGGACCTGCGCGATCTCCACCGCGAGCTCGACGAGGCGGTGGCTGTGTCGTACGGCTGGCCGAGGTCGATCGCCCAGGACTCGGAGGAGACGAACCGGCGACTGCTCGAGCTGAATCGCGCGATCGCGGCCGGCGAGGTCGAGTACCACCCCTTCTCGTAAGGGGCGAGGCTCGCCTCGCCCGAGGGCGACGCAAGCGTCGCCCCTACACTCCGGGACGTGAGCGCCACGATCCGGCACGCGAAGCCCTCCGACTACGGGCGGGTCATCGGGCGCGTCAACGTCTGGTGGAGCGGGCGCGACATGGCGCCGGTGCTCCCCAAGCTCTTCTTTCTCCATTTCGAGGGGACGAGCTTCGTCGCGGAAGACGGTGAGGGCGACCTCGTCGGGTTCCTCTGCGGCTTCCTCTCGCAGACGAATGACAACGAGGCGTACATCCATTTCGTCGGCGTCACGCCCGACAAGCGTGGCGAAGGGCTCGGGCGTACCCTCTACGAGCGGTTCTTCGACGAGGTGCGCTCGAAGGGACGCACGGTCGTCCGCTGCGTCACTTCACCGGTGAACCAGGGTTCGGTCGGGTTCCACGAGGCGCTCGGCTTCGAGGTCGACCGTGTTGTAGAGGACTACGACGGGCCGGGCGAGGACCGCGTGCTGCTCGTCAAGCGGCTGAGCTGAATCCTCGGCGCTTCCGCCGGCCTAGCAGCGGGTTTCGGCTGGCGCGCGACTCAGCCCAGTTGAGGTACGTCCCAACGGCCAGCAACCCCGCGCTGGCGACGAATCCGTAGCTCGCCCAGGTCGAGCTCGCGTCCGTGAGGTTCTTCAGGACCGCGAGCGCGAACGTCGCGACACCGAGCCCGAGGGTCACGGTCTCCCACGGGATCTCCTCGGACATCTCGACCTCGCTCATGCGGACGAGCACGACGAGCGTGACGGCCGCGATGACCAACAGTGCGATCAGGAGCCCCCACGCGTCCCAGCCGTCCTGCGGCTGCGTCGCGATCCCGGCCGGCCCGTAGTCGATCTTCAGCGTCTGCCAGTTGAAGAAGAGGCTGAGGAAGAGCACGGGGCCAGCGGCGAGGACGAGCTTCGTGCCCCTCGAGAGCGCCTTGAACCTCTCCATGGGAATCCTTTCGGCGGTAGTACAGCAGCTTCGGACGGCCCGACTACGCCGTATTCCTACTCGCCACAGAGTACTCCGGAAACGACCAAAAGGGGTATTTGCAGGCTCTTTGGTGAGCGCCAGACCATAATCCGCTCGCGCGGATTCTGGTGGGCGGGCGCGAACATTCCTAGAGGCGGTCGCTTTGTGGCCGCGGAGGGACGCTCACAATCAGACCTTCCTTCGAGGTCAGGTCTGCCAGGGCCTTCGGGCACGCTCGCCGCGGCGCGCCTGGCGCGCCGCGGCGTAGCAGCGGGCTGAGCGGGTTAGGTCTCCCGCTCGGTCGACGGCGTATCCATGTCAGCGGCCCCGGCTGCAGCATCTTCAACTGCTGTTTCGGCGCTCTCGGTCATCTCTGCAGGGCTCTCGGGTGCTGCGACAGGAAGCCCAGCAGCAGGTGCCTCTGCAGCAGGTGCCTCTGCAGCAGGTGCCGCCGCAGCAGGTGCCGAGCCCGCGCCCGCAGAGCTCGGCATCTGGCTCTTCAGATGCTCGACTCCACCTGCTTCCTGCACCTCCATCCAGGCGCCGACGGCGATGATGATTGCAAGCCCTACGCCGACGTAGCTCAAGAACGTCGAGTAATCGTCGGTGAGATTCTTGAGGACGGCAAACACCGCGATGAGGACGCCGAGCACGAAGCTCGTCGTTGCGAATGAGAGCGGTATCGGGACGTCTACCGCCGCAAGTCTCGCGGCGATCCGCGCGATGAGCACGATTGTGAGTAGCCCCATCACGATGCCGAGGAAGTTGTCCCAGGCGCTTACGCCGGCACTGCCCGATCCCGACGGGCCGAGGTCGAAGTCCACCTCCTGCCAGTGGAAGAAGCTGTCGATGATGAGCAGTACGCTCGCAATGAACATGAGCTGCGTCCCGCGCCCGAGGGCTTTCAATCTCTCCATCTCGCCTGTCCTTTCGTTCGTCGTCTGCGGCAGTAGCACCACTCTCAAGCAACTGCGCGCCACTTGCAAGCGAATCCGCGCACTTTCTTGACGGACGGCGTCGGGTCGCACTCCTAGACTGACCTAGATGACTGGTCGGCAATTCTTCGTCGCGCGGGCGGTAGCTGAGACACGGCGCCGACTGGCGCCGTCCGTCCTTGCTCGTATTCCCGATGCGCGCTCGGACAGGCAGCGTCCCCGGCTTGACCTCAGCCATCCCCTCATCGACGGCAATTACCGATCAGCCATCTAGTGGCCAAGGTCACCGTCCAGTTCACGTGCACCGAATGCGGCGCGGCAAGCGGGCGCTGGCTCGGTCGCTGCCCGGGCTGTGCAGCGTTCGGCACGCTCGTCGAGGAGCTTCACGGGTCAGACGTTGGCACGGGCGTGGCGCAGGCACTGACGCCGGTCCTGATCGGCGAGGTCTCGGCGGACGAGGCCGAGCGTGTCCCAACAGGGATTTCCGAGCTCGATCGTGTCCTCGGAGGCGGTCTCGTCCCGGCGTCGCTCGTCCTGGTCGGAGGCGAGCCCGGTGTGGGGAAGTCGACGTTGTTGCTCAGCGCGCTGGGCTCGATCGCGCGAAGCGGGCGGCGCGCCCTCCTCGTCACCGGCGAGGAGTCGGTCGCGCAGGTCTCTCTTCGCGCCGCCCGACTCGGTGGGGCGGACACCGTCGAGATCCTCGCCGAGACGGAGCTCGACACCGTCTGCGCAACCCTCGAGAAGGAGCGTCCGGACGTTTGCGTGATCGACTCGGTGCAGACGCTTCATTCCTCCGCGCTCAGCTCGGCGCCAGGATCCGTCGCGCAGGTGAGAGAGGCAGCCGGGCGGCTTCTGCGGGTCGCGAAGGAGGCGGGCGTCGCGACGATCCTCGTCGGGCACGTGACGAAGGACGGCGCTGTGGCCGGCCCGCGCGTGCTCGAGCACCTCGTCGATTGCGTCCTTCAGTTCGAGGGCGACCGCTATCAGGAGCACCGCATCCTGCGCGCGACGAAGAACCGCTTCGGGTCGACCAACGAGCTCGGCGTCTTCGAGATGACCGCGGGCGGGCTCGTCGGCGTTCCGGATCCGTCGCAGCTGTTCGGCTCGACCCATCCAGGAGAGATCGGAGCCGCGGTCGGCTGCGTCCTCGAAGGCACCCGGCCGATCCTGCTCGAGGTGCAGTCGCTGGTCGCGCCCACCGACCTTGCCATGCCAAGGCGCGTGGCCACCGGCGTCGATCCCCGTCGCCTCGCGATGATCGTTGCCGTCCTGGGCCGCCATGCAGGACTCGCGCTTGCGAGCGCGGACGTGTTCGTCAACGTCGCCGGCGGCATCAAGATCGAGGAACCGGGTGCAGATCTCGCTGTAGCTCTCGCCATCGCTTCGGCGGCACGCGGCACCCCTGTGCTCGAGGGCGTCGCTGCCTTTGGAGAGATCGGTCTCACGGGGCGGCTGCGGGCGGCGTCGCAGGCGGAGCGGCGCCTCGACGAGTGTATGAAGCTGGGCATCGCGACGGTCGTGGCGCCGGCCGGGGCGCCCGCTCGAGAGGGTTTGCGGGTTGCCGGCGCGGAGACGCTCCGGGAGGCGATCAAGGCAGGTCTCGTCACGCCCGCGGCGGCTCGCGAAGCCGCCGCCTGAGCAGCGGGTTGGCGCAAACACGACCGCCGCGGCCGCGAAGCGCGGACGCCTTCAGGGATGTTCGCGCAGTCGGAAATCTGCGCAAGCGGATTCCGATCTTGCGCCAGAGATCGAGCGTTGCGGTTCCGTTAAGACCCTGTGAGAAACCCGCTATGATGTGCGAGGACGCCGGCAGGGAAGACGCT
>Ga0315273_10014438_pt1 | contig 10174 bp, 5 predicted proteins | sample YL17G02_0_MG_FD_205753 | JGI IMG/M metagenome (GOLD analysis project Ga0315273, IMG submission 205753) | Sediment microbial communities from Yellowstone Lake, YNP, Wyoming, USA - YL17G02_0 | ecosystem: Environmental > Aquatic > Freshwater > Lake > Sediment | place: USA: Wyoming | collected... | reverse complement strand
TGACAGTCTCAGCAGCTTTATCAGCGGCCAGAACCTGTGGGGGTTTAACCTGTGGTGGATTTTCTGTAGGTCTCGATTTCTTTTTCGAGCTTGGTATCCTGAGAAAAACAATTTTCAAACCTACCTTCCAACTGTCTGATGTATGTATAACCGGCGATAAAGACCATTGGTGAGCGGGTAAAATCCTGATAAATCCGTCGTCTGTCCCAAGTATCGGTTCTTTTTGAAGTTTGAACAGATTATAAACAAAATAATCTCTTTCAATCCATGAATCCCTTTTCGTATATTGGAAAGGTGATCCTATAGGGAATGCAGACGATGGATAGTACGTATCAAAAAATCCCTGATTAAAAACAACATAATCCACTATCTCTTTTTTCCGGTAATTGATCGTACGCGAGGCTTCACTGAGAATACAAATCTCGGTTCCTTTATCAATAAGTTTATTAATTATTTTTAGTCGGTTCTGAAGTATCTTTATACTCTGATCTAAAAATGCAATATTGCCATACCTTGAGTTATCTCCGCTTCCACCGGAATTGAATAATGTCTGCGCGAGATTGATTCGGTTTTGAATTGCCTGTTTTACATCTGTATATTTGACGCCGATTCTTAGCGCATCGGTACTGAATTCACCAAATACCGGAAAATTCCACGGAGAAACATATCCCCCAATCACCATCGGTTCAGCAAGGGGGTTTCCGTCGGCGTCATGTGGCTGATAGAACATGTAAACCAGATATGAGTTGCTGATAAAAGAAGCTGTACCATATGCTTTGTAGCAGTTCCAATCTAAAATTACTGTGTCCTGTGTCGCATAAAATAAACTATCCGCCAATGTAAATGTCCTGGTTAAGCCAGAATTTCCACCTTGTTCAGCAACCACTATGCGAGTAGAGGACATATAACTTACCTGATGTATTTTTTTAATTGATGATCCGGAAAGACAACCCAATACCAGCCCGGAGGTATATCCTCAAGACGATAAGTCCCATTTTGGTCAAGGTTACCTTGACGTTCTGTGCCATCTGCCAGTTTTACAATAAATCTGGCGTTACTTACAGGATCTCCATTTGATATTTGAAGCTTCAGCTCAATCCAATCCTTAAACTCCAACAGTTTCGATTCTTGCTTATCGCCAAACCGCCCTCCGTGGAAGTCGGTCACGAAGAAATATTCCGGCGGATTGTAGCTCTTCCCATATTTCTGCATTTCTTCTTGCGTCGGAATTTCATCTGTATCTTCATGGTATTCATACGCCCACTCAGCCTCAATTTTTTTATTTTTCACCCGGCAAGGAAATTTTGTAATGAAGTCATGCGCTCCGTCCTGATCATATTCATATATAGAGAGCAGGAGTTCACTATCTTCCGGCATTCCTTCGACCTCGGCGCTGAGTTTGACAAAGTCTCCTCTCCGTGCTTCCTTCTGCCCCCATTTCAGATTCCGCACCCTGATCAGCCTTACGGGAGCGGATTTTTTCTCAAGCCCATGTTTTGCAAGTTTTGCTGTGAAGGTGAGTTCTTCCTTTGCATTCTCAGGAACTATAATGGAACCGCCAAATTTATCTCCATAAACCTTGCCATTCATTTTCTCGATTAGCTTGCCGCCCTTGTCTTTGATTTCGATTTCAATATCAGACCCGCTACCTACGAAATGTGTCCACACTTCAAAGGCAAGCTTGCTTCCAACGCACGCTAACTTGCCAAACCATGACGCATGGATGATCTTTGATTCGAGTGTTTCTTTGTGCTCTTTGTCGGTCTGCTTTTTGTATTCAAGATTCATTTTTTAAGAAACCCTAAAGCTCATCAGTATCTTATTCACCGCAGGCCCCAGCATCTTCCATGTCTTTTTTGAAAAAGATGCTGTTAAAATATAGCCTGTTTTATTAATTAAAATGTAAATAACTCTCTGGTAAACCTGTCTATCTTTGACGGGTGTCCATTTATACACCAGTTCATATGCCGGAACCCGGTTATCAAGGATAACCGGCCCGCGCTTGAGCTCCTGATATCCCTGAAGTTCCGTCTCCACCGCCTTTATGTTCAAATCAGCATATTGCTCAAGACTCGGGACTTCTACATTGTTTTCGATAGTGACGATTATATTGTGCTTAACCCCGTCCTCGACCGGTCCTTCGAACCGATAGTACGACCGGTCCTCCCATTCCGGAGGAAACTTCATGGAGAATCTGTTATTAAGAATCGTCTGTTCGGTTTGATTTGTCATGTTACCGTTTAATTATAGCCATCGTGAATTTTGTCGGCTTTGAACCAAGACACCCCAGAATCAGGAGAACTATTTCATAGCGGCTTACGACATCTTCCGATGACCTTCATACGCCACCGCAAAAGTGCTCCCATCATTAATGAAAAGCGTACAGCGTTTCCTTACTTGCGACGTAAATATTCCCTTCACTGTCAATCACGGGATATGCTGCAATTGGCTCATTGACCGTTGCCTCGAATAAACTCCTTCCTTCCGAATCGATGCGATGCAGTTTATACCCCTCCACGATGAGTATTGTTCCATCAGCCAATGCGGTACCTGAGCTAAAATTTCCTGTTTTGGCCTCGAAACTCCATAGGTGTTTACCGTTGTTTACAGCAGAAAGTCGTTTCCGACTGAGCAAATATACCCTCTCAGGGGTTACGATCGGTGGAGCAACGGGACCGGGAGGCCGTGAATCTGATGCCCACCGCCATTGCTCTTTACCCGATACAGCCGTCGCAGCAATGACGGTGCTTCTGCCGTCAATGCCGCTCCAATAGAGATTTTTGTCCTGTCCGCAGCTCACCCACATGGTCGTCTTCCCGAAAGGGAGAGGAAATCTTGTAAAAGGCTCGGGGTCTCTCTGTTTGCCATCAATATCGAACGTTATAACTTCTTTGCGTGTGGCAGTTAACAATATCTTCCTGCCCTCGCATATAACGGGTAAGATCGGACTTTCTTCATTATCATATCGTTTGCTCCAGTCATAAGACAGACCTCCTTTGCGTATTTTATACGCTATGAATGCCCTCCCGCCCCGTTCGGGGATATCAGGGTATTGCACCTGGGCAATGAGGCCGTTCTTGATGGGCTCGAACAACACAAGGTAAGACTGTTCTCCGACATTGGGGATCCTGAAATCCTGAAACTTTATGACGTTGTTCAGATCAACTGCTTGCATTTCGTTTTTTTGTGCCGGTGAGGTATAAAAAAGCAAACCTTCCCTCAGAACTACCGGCGTTCCGCTCCATTTTGCCCTTTGCCAGAGAGCCCTGCCTTCCTTCGTAAAGGCAAACAGCTGCTTCATTCCTTCCACGATAATGAGATTTTCAGCGGTTATCAAGAGCCGGGCCTCTGCTTGTTCCTTGCCTGCTGCACTAATCGACTGCGACCATGCAAGTTTTCCGACGGCGCCTGATTTCGCATTCACATAATTACTGTGGCCTTCGTCGGCAAATATTTGGCTGTAGTGAATGGCCATGACAACACCCCATAATAGAATAAAGCGTTTCATAATGAACGTCGGTTAATCACAAGGCTTCCATGGTAAAAGTGTCATTCGCCACCGGTGCGCTGCCGACCCACGCGACGACCGTGCTGAAATCAGTCTTCGTCAAATCAGCGGTTCCCGTGGCTTTTCCAAAACAGTATCGAATGATGCGTTTCTTGTCCGTATCCCAATCCACCTGTAGGGTATTGCCGGCTGCGCTGAAATTGCCTCCAAGCCGAAAGGTTACCTGCATATTGATATGAGAATTAGCGGGAGCAGCACCGGTATAAACCATAAAATGCGGCACGAACTGCACATAGATATTGCTGAAGTCATTTGCTGCGGCATTTGTTTTTATCCTGAACTTGCTGTTCAGCATTGCCTTCATTTTGTTGTTGAGGTCCTCCGCCCAATCATGGGCGTCATTGAAATTCCAATTGTCGGGCGGAGCACCGTTGATGAATCTGAGGGCAAATTTGGTTCTCACGACCAGGATTGCTTTAAAAACCCGTGATGTTTCGAAGCCGCTGCTCATATTGCCAAGATTCTTGAAATGGGACAATTCATCATCGCCCAATTTATACATATACAAATCAGCCTTCGCCTTGGCGGTTATCACATGATCGTCCGCATTTTTCGCAGCCCGCTCGATATTTTTATGCTCCGGCTTCAATTCAAAGTTATGGATGAATCCGCTCCCCTGAAAGGTGATTTTAAACTTTATGTCTTTGGTAAATTTATTCAGCGCTTTGCCTGCGCTCCCTTCGTCGTGGAGCCAGCACACGAATTTCCAGAAATCACGGAGCCTGGGGGTCCGGTTGATGTTCATCCTCGCCAATTTGTCGCAACTGTAAGGCCCTCCTATGGCAGTAAAATCCTGATCATATCTCGGCAAATTAATCCACCCTTTTTGGGGGGGGCCCAGCCAGTTATCCTCATAATCATAAAGATAGCTGTCCCAGTTTCCTGTGGCATGACCCATTTCATGTTGATTGGTCAGAACTTTGTATGTTCCTCCATCGGTATCCTTCAGGGCATTATCGGGATCCCCGGCTCCGAAATAGGCAGGGTCATCCTGATAATCACGAGACCTGAACTTGGCAGTGGTCTGCATCATCCATGCGCCGTCGTTGTTATCTGTTACATCCACCAATGCCTTGTGATTTCCGCCGTTCGTATCGTTTTTTGCCTCCATGAAATGGAATGGACGAATAGAAAAATCAAGAGTTGCAGGTCCGCTGCTTTTGGCGAACAAGAAATCCTTGTTCAGCCTCTTCATGGCGTTGGACATGCCTTCCTTCCGATGATTCGTTACATCTGCGGCAGTCCCGCCCAGATTTGCCTTGAGACGACCGGACCAGTAGATGAGCAAATAGGCAAGCATCTTGTCCTTGAACATGACGCAATGGTGTAGGTAATGCAATTCATAATTGCCGCAGCCATCCTGGGCATAGGCATTTGCCACATCCGTTGCGGTGCTTGCATGGACTTCCTTCCTGACATGAATATCAGAATCATTTAGCAGCCCCAGCCTGGCGCCCAGCACATGTTTTTTGGCAAAATCGAAATCCGGGTCTGAACTATGGGATCTTTTATCGAAAACATCGTAGAAGCCGTTGCAGAAATACACGACCCGTGTATGGCCCGGAACGTCAGCGATCAGGTTTTCTTCATATTTGCCCTTGGTAAATACCGGTTCGTCTGGATCCTGTTTGTGTATTTTAATTTTCCCCTTGTTATCTTTATATCCGGTGATTTCTTTGTAACCACCTGGGGCAGCGGTATCATCGATATAAAAAAGAGTATAACGGGAATTGGCATCCAGAGCTTTGTTTGAACCTGCATTGTCCTGATCCTGTATATTCTGTGACCGGTTGTTAGCAAGCACTATATCATCCAGAGAAAACACAAGCGGTTTACCGGGATCACTTTTATTACCGCCCAGGGGCTTAAGTTTCTTGATGTCTTTGAATACCTTTTCAAATCGATCCCCTTTGTTGAAATCCCCGTCATACCGTGTCCAGTAGTTACGGGAAGACCATTTGGCAGGTAAATCATAATATTTCAACCTGTCCTTGAATTCGAGTTTATTTATCTCATCCCTCTTCTTTAGAACAATGACAGGATCAGTTTTATCATTTTCAGTATAGATCCAGCTATCCGTGGTCTCAAATTCAAAATGCAATTTTTTATGAGATGGATCATTAAATGGTTTCTTGAACTGCACCTTAATGAAATAAACGCCCTTGTTATATTTTGTATCCGTCGAAAGAGGCTCTGTATCGTTCTCCAAGGCCTTTATGGTCAAACCTGCTGGCACATCCTTCAGCTTATTCGCCACCCTGTCATAGTATTTGAGGTTTAAGTGATAAACAAGTGCAAAGAGATCATCCGGATCAACATACAACTGCTTGATATGCCATTTGCTCCAGATCGGGCATTCCTTGTCTGTGTGTTTCTTTTTTGTCTTTTTGCACGGTTGAAATGCTTCTATGGGGAGGGCCTCGGTCCGGTCGAAGAACATTATCTCGACCCTTCTGTTTTCCTGCGAACGATAGTTGTCTTTTTCCTTTGCGTCGATGGGAAAAGATTCCCCGCAAGATATATATTTTCTGGTGTCATAGAGAAACATTGCCGCCATACCGCCGCGGGTAGCGTTAAGCTCCACCCAGGATACACCCATTATTTCACGCAGGTCATTGCTGTACAAATTATAGACAGCCTCCCAAAGCTTGACCGGCCAACGCTTTTGACCGTCCCTTTCGATTTCCGCAATCAGACCCTCAGGAAGCGGCGTTAGACCGGCGACGGTGGGAACAAAGTCAGAGTTGTATTTCTTGATAAAGTTTTCGGTGGCGGCCTGGGTTTTTTTCCCCCATGCATCATCAATACCGCCCGGGTCACAATCAAACTTGCCGCCGTAGTAGGTCATTATCTGCTGGTAGTCTTCGACCTTGTGCTTACTGTAGGAAACACCTGCCCAGGGGGATCGTTCGCCTGTCAGTAGGTAAAGTACATTCTGGGCACGCAACTCCGAAAGGTCGAAGTTGTATTCATCCTTTCCTGACGTGTCGGCATGTCCTGCAATAAGGAGTCTTTTCTCCGGATCAAACTCCAGCTCCTTGAATACCAGCGCGAGCGCCTTCACCCCTGAAACCAATTCCTGATCCTTTCCACCGCCTCCCTTTGCTCCATCCTTAGATGATTTGCCTTTCGGATTCTCAGGCATCATGACCGCGCTGTTATGGTGGAAGAGAACGTCTTCAAACTCCAAAATATAGACTTTGATCAAGCGCAGGAATATTTCCCATTCGCTGTGTGAGAACGTTGATATCTTGCCTAAGGTATCTCTGAACAGTATATCAATCGTGTTCGCCATGCCTTTACTGCGCCTTTTTCATAACGTTCTTTTGCCTGTTGCAGTTTCCATATTGTTTTAGAGGTTAAAAAACTGATTTATTTGGATGCCGGATTATCCGGGATGAAATTTAGTTTTACTCTACATTTGCCAGGGGGTATTTTATCCTCCTTCAGGTGTCCCCTTGAGTCCAGTTTTCCCTTACGCACTGTCCCATCCGGTAAATACAATATATAGCTTTCATTGGCGATTGGCTTACCATCATTGTCCTTAAATGTAATTTCTATCCAGTCCTTGTACTCAAGAATGTCCGACCGTGCCTTGCAATCTCCAACTTTGACAATAAAATAATATTCCGGTGCCGAATACCCTTTCATCTCATCTTCTTCAGAAGTTTCGTCTGTGTCCTCATGATATTCATACTTCCATTCAGCCTCGACCTTGCCGCCTTTCACCTTAGATTCTATCTGAACAATAAAATCATCCTTTCCGTCAATATCTCTTTCCCAGATAACAAATAATGCCTCTGTTCTGTCTTTATATCCTTCAACGTCCGCGGACAGCTTGACCACGTCCCCCACTTTCGCTTCTTTTGTTGACCACTTGGCATTGTATACGGTAAAAAGCTGCACAGTGTATTGCCCCTCTTTGGGCAAGTTGCCACGCTTAATCTTGCCGTCCTTGGTCAAAAAGTACTTCTCTTTCTGACCTTCAACTCCGGTTAGTTCATAGGGGACTTGGGTAATTGGATTGCCGGCTTTATCCACAAACTGGATATCTTTCCAGTGAGGGCCTTCCCCCTCAATTTGTTGGCCCACGAGGGCAGAATGGGCGCCATCCCGTGCAGCCTTGACAGCCCCGCCTCCTGCGCCTCCGCTACCGCCACCGCCGGTTCCGATGAGAACGGTCGGGCAACCGACAATAATGGTGCCCGGGGGACCGACGCACACCGTCATGTCGCCTATGGTCGCAGCAGGCATGCCGCCGATGAGCACGGTTGGAACCCCTGGTCCTGAAATCGGTCCGCTCGCATGCGGCACCGGCGCGGGAGCAGGCGTGACCATGGGGCAAATCTGCATGTCAGTAACCCTTGCGGCAGGCATGCCTCCGATGAGCACCGTGGGGCACCCTGGGGGGGGAATCACTCCTCCGTGTGCCGTCGAATCGCCTACTCTAGCTGCAGGGCCGGGCATCTATTCCTCCTACTGCACTAATTTATCTTCACCAACGCACCCTTAACTTCAGTCATCGCCGCGCCTTCCACCGATGTTTGTATACCTTTCACCTTTGTCTGGGTTCCACCGTCAAACTCACCGCTCATGCCGCCGGACAGCTTCAAGGAGTTCGCAGCTTTTATCTCCACATCCATCGCGCTCAGCGATATTTTACCGGCAGAGGCTTCCAGGTTTATGCTCCCAGAATCCGTGGCCATGAGCAGCTTGCTTCCTCCGATGTCTATCTTAAACCTGTGCATCCCGCTGCTGTCTTCCAGCGTGATGCTGTCCCCTGAATCGTCAATGGTAACGTAGTGGCCTTTTTTGCTCGTAATGCCGATCTTCTGATTACCATCATCGAAGACCGCGCTATGACCATCGACGGTCATCAGCTCCACTTTCTTGTTCTTGTCATCCATAACGATCGTGTGCCCGTTCTTCGTATGGGCAAGCATTTTCTCGTTCTTATCATCCATTTCCACAGTGTAGCCGTCCGTCGTCGTGACCACGATCTTCTTGTTTTCATCGTCCATGAGGATCTTATGCGCCTTTGTCGTCTGAACAGAAATGCTCTTGTTCTTGTCATCGAGGCAGACCGTGTGCTTGTCACGAGTTTCAATTTTCAGGCTCTGCGTTTCCTCGTCTTCGGTAATCTTGTGCCCATAAGCGCTGGAAAGGACGACTTGGGTCTTCCCCTGTTTGTCTTCCATCAGAAGCTCATTGGCGCTTTTTCCTTCTGGGGTTGTATTCGATTTGATGGTACTCTTTGACTTCTCCTCTGGAAGGCTATAGGGCGGTTTGTTGACCCCATGGTAGACACGCCCAGTGATGATCGGCCTGTCCGGATCCCCCTCAAGAAAGTCGACAACCACTTCGTGGCCGATGCGCGGGATGTACATCGCACCCCATCCCGGTCCTGCCCAGAGCTGGGCAACCCGAATCCAGCAGGAACTGTTTTCATCCCGCTTCCCCTCCCGATCCCAGTGGAACTGCACCTTGACCCGGCCATATGGGTCCGGATAGATTTCTTCACCCGCCGGTCCGACCACGATGGCGGTTTGAGTCCCATGGATCACCGGTTTGGGCGTATTCCGAGGTGGACGGTAAGGGACATCAAAAGGAATGCAGGTGAAGGTATTGGAGTAAGAGAACCCCTCCATGTCCGGTGAAGACCCCGTTGTGTACCCCGACTGGCTGGCCCCATGGCTGAGGGAGCTCAGAACAAATTCCATATCATCCATATCCTGGCGGTAGGGACCCAGAAGCTTGAACCGGTATCCGCTGGTAAAGGCCCGGCACACACTGGAACCGATGATCGTTGTAATCCTGGCCTCTTCCTCCTCCATGCGTACATTGGCGAACTGATTTCCCTCCTGCTTCTTCGCGTAAAGCCCCGGGTAGTCATAGATCTCACGCTCGCCGGGACCCAGTTTGATTTTACTGGGAACATCTACCTTCAAATTGGTGTTGGGGGTCTCGAAGTTAAAATCATTCAGGGTATATTTTCCCGGTCTGATTTCCTGTACCTTTTCCAAGCCGGTAATTACATCCTCTTCCAGCCATCCGCCAGAGGTTGTCTGATACTGTGCGGATTCCTGCTTGGGGCATGGTTTGTGCTTATCGGGAGCATCTGCCAGAACGAGGGTATGCAATTTTTCTTCGTGTTCGAAGAAGTAATAGATTCCCTCTTCTTCCAGGAGACGGGAGACGAAGTTAAAGTCCGTCTCTCTGTACTGAACACAGAAGTCCCTCTTATGGTAGCTCCCATTGAGGAGCATCTTGAAGTCCGAAAACCCTTTCTCCTTGAAGATCTTCTCCACGATGTCCGGAACCGAGAGTCCCTGGAATATCCTTGAATCTGCAGTCTGGGTGAGTAGCCAAAGCCATGGAACCATCTCGGCCCGGTAATGGGACATACGAGGGTCTCCTCCGCCTCTCCCCTGGGAAAAGCGGGATATTAGCCCATGGAAAAACCGTTTATCGCCATCGGTTAAGATGATGGAAATGGTAACATTCTTTCCGATAATATCCGCAAAGGGGATGTTGTGGTTCTCTGAGAGCATTTCCAGTTCAAAACTAAAAGGTCGAGAAAGGCCTTCGGTTCCATTAAACCCCGTA
>Ga0315273_10014437_pt1 | contig 10175 bp, 9 predicted proteins | sample YL17G02_0_MG_FD_205753 | JGI IMG/M metagenome (GOLD analysis project Ga0315273, IMG submission 205753) | Sediment microbial communities from Yellowstone Lake, YNP, Wyoming, USA - YL17G02_0 | ecosystem: Environmental > Aquatic > Freshwater > Lake > Sediment | place: USA: Wyoming | collected... | reverse complement strand
TCAGGCATGTAATAACCAGACTCGGAATTCCACAACCTGAATCAGGGATGGCCAATAACATTAAACAGGCTCTGGCAATTGCTGAAAGAATCGGGTATCCCCTGATGATCAGACCTTCTTATGTACTTGGAGGCCGGGCAATGAAAATAATTCTTGATGAGCCAATGCTTGAAGAATATGTTGCAAAAGCTGTTGGTGTATCACCCGACAGACCCTTGCTTCTTGATAAGTTCCTTGAAGATGCTATTGAGACAGAAGCTGATGCAATATCGGATGGCTCCGATGCATTCGTGCCGGCAGTTATGCAGCATATTGAATATGCCGGCATCCATTCCGGTGATTCAGCCTGTGTGATACCACCTGTAATAATCAGTAAAGAGCATAAAAAAATAATCTATGATTATACCAGAAGGATCGCAATGGAGCTGAAGGTAGTCGGGCTGATGAACATACAATATGCTATCTATGATAATACTGTTTACATCCTTGAGGCAAATCCCAGGGCTTCAAGGACTGTTCCTCTTGTTTCAAAAGTCTGCAATATCTCCATGGCCAGGATTGCAACACAGATCCTACTGGGACAAAAACTTTCTGACTTTAATCTTAAAAACAGAACCATAAGCCATTACGGAGTTAAAGAGGCGGTATTCCCCTTTAATATGTTTCCGGCAATTGACCCTCTTCTTGGTCCTGAAATGCGCAGCACTGGCGAAGTGCTCGGTATGGCAGATTCGTACGGAATGGCATTCTTTAAAGCTCAGGAGGCAACACAAACTCCTTTGCCGGTTAATGGTACTGTTTTAATAACGATTGCTGACCGTGACAAGGAGCGTATCATAGAAACGGCACAGAATTTCAGAGATATGGGCTTCGCCATATTATCAACCGGCGGGACAAGACAATTTCTTGAAAAACATGGTATCGCTTCAACCCTGATCCTGAAGGTACATGAAGGCAGACCAAACATTGTGGATGCAATCAAGAATGGGGAAATAAACCTTGTAGTAAATACTCCTGCAGGCCGCCTCAGTGAATACGATGACTCATATATCAGGAAGAATGCCATCAAATATAAGATCCCTTATATAACTACCACATCGGCAGCACTTTCCTCAACAAAGGGAATCAAGGAGAGACAAAACGGGGAATATAAAGTCAGGTCACTTCAGGATTATCATGCAGCTATAGAAGACTGATAATATTATCTTCTTCTTTATTCTCACAGCTGAAGCTAGCGGATACCTGTATCAATATCAATGTTAACAGTTGTTTTTTCCAGGGAGCTTATTACCACTGTAATGGGCAGGTTACTCCCTCCGATACTATTACCTTTTTCAAGCTTAATAAGGTATTGTCCAGGGTCAAGCTCTATACTGAATGAGCCATCCAAAACCGGAGATATTTGCGCAACTTTTTGCTCTCCATCTGATGTCCATATGCTTACAGGATAAGCCTTATAAGTCTCAGCAGTTGGCAGGCATTCAGATGCAGGAGGATCTGTCTCAACAGGACAAATCGGACCAATGGAAATTGTACCTTCAAGAAATCCTGGTTCCTGGGTTGTCTTACTATCGCAACCTGAAGGATTAAACAGGGCCGGAAGGATAGTTAAACTAAAAATACAATTATAAATAAACTTCACCATGGTTTAATATTTTGTTTCTTAATAATTTCAACAAGAAGCATGCCAAATGGAATAGTTCATCCAATTTCTCCCTTAAAAGAGCCTGTCACGCTTCAGCGGGAGGGTAATTAATATAGTATTATTTGTTGATATAAGATCGTTTTTACATCCCCCTTACCCCCTTCAAAGGGGGAATTATGAAAAACCCCGGCTTTTCAATCGTTGTATTGAATCAAATTCTGAATAAATCAATTTAATATCCCCATTGCTTCATAATTTCAAGATCAATTTTAACGCATTCAAGTGGTGTCTTGCCCTGATATGACTCCTGTTCAATAATATAGCATGTTGTCCCTCCGATTTTTGTAGCCATATCAACAACTTTTTTTGCATCAACTATCCCTTTACCAAGGATTGTGCTTTCAAATTTTTCATTCCCGCTGCCGGCCATTATTTCATCCTTGACATGTATGTTTTCGAATCTCCCGGGGTACTGATTAACAACATCAAGAGCTATAGCGCCTCCATTATACAAGTTACCGATATCCAACTGGACCACTACCAGCTTCGGATCCATACTCTTCATCATTATATCAAAAAGTTTTTCACCGTTAAGCTTTTCACTGAATTCAAAGTCGTGGTTGTGGTATCCAAATTTCATCCCCTGCTTGTTGCATAATTCCCCACACATGTTAAAGACATCCATATAACGCTTGAAATCGTCATACTTGTTCCGCATGGTAGAGTCCATTGAAGGACTTACCACATACTTCTGGCCGAGTACAGCCGCATCCTCAATTGTCTGTTTCCAACTGTCTGAAAAATCCTTTTTAACCTCATCCCAGTGTTGTTTGCCCATTACAGTATGGCCACTCACCATTTTAAGGCCTAATCCATCGAGAATTTTTCTGAATTCCGGCGCCTTGTATGTATAAAATTTTCTGTCAATATAATTTGCATGTTCTACATATACATAGCCCATCTTTGCAAGCTGAGTCATTGTTCCTACCGGATCCTTTGACATCTCGTCACGCACAGAATAAAGCTGCAGCCCTACAATTCCCTTCTCCTTTGCAGCAGCAAAAACTGATCCTGGTAGAATTGCTGTTCCAAGTGCAGCCATAGTACCGGCTTTTACAAATGTTCTCCTTGATGTTTTCATTTATATGTTTTATTTGTGTGAATTAATCCTTCTTGCACTGTCTTCTAAGGTATAAAGATATAAAATAATAAATTCAATACATTTAAATTATGAGAACAACCATCAGCCTGCTAAAGATCTCACTATTCCTGCTACTCATACATATTATTAATATCTGCTTCTGATAATTCAAACATCAGATTGCCTGTCTTTTTTACTATTTCATTAAAACATTTTTCTCCTTTTGCAGCGGTCGCCTTAGACGGATCGCCAATGCCTGTATCGGAAGTTACCTGTGTCCACTTACGCTCTGCCCAGGCCCAGTTTTCATTAAAAGCTTCTATCCTGAATTTTTTTCCTTTACCCTTTCCTGCTACATTAAGGGGAAGAACCAATTCAGGTGCGATGTATTGCATAATGCTTGTTTCCATTTCATCGGCATGCCCTCCGCTGCTCTCAAAAAATTCTGAATTGGCAAATGACTGGTACCAGTTACAACCGCAAATAAACATTCTCGGATATTTAGCTCCTAACTCTCTGATTATCTGCTTGAAATCATTGCCTCCATGTCCATTCAGGATCATGAATTTATATATTTCATGCCTGTTGAGGACATCTGTCACATCATTAAGAATAGCAAATTGTGTACTCGGATTCATATTAATATTTATCCTTATATCTATCTGTCCGGTATTTACTCCAAAAGGAATGGTTGGCAATACAATTACCCTGGCTCCTTCTTCCCAGGCATACTGAGCTGATTCGGTTGCAATTTTCTGAACAAGTATATTGTCGGTGGCAAAAGGCAGGTGGTAGTTATGAGCCTCTGTTGCCCCCCATGGCAAAACCGCTAAGTCGATTTTCTGATCTTTTATTGTTTTCCAGTGCGATTCTGCTAAAATAAATGGCTTCATTGCTTCAAATTTTTAATGGGTTATAAGAAATTGGCAGTTAGCAAAAAGTAGTTGGCAAAAAATAAAAGAATTGCCTACTGCCATTTGCCAACTGCCAACTTAAGGTTTGCGACATAATAAATTTAACTTGATATTAGCCAACCTTAAAGCAGGGAGAGCTGACTTCAGGTTACTTTTTGGGCTTCTTAAGGTGCTTGATCTCTTTATCCTTCTCGGCTATTTCTTCCTCAAGCTTGCTGATTTTTTCATTCAGTTTGTCTACTTTCCCATTAAGTTTAGAAATGTCATCCTTAAGACCGGCAACCTGGTTGTTCAGACTGGACTTATCAGCTTCAAGACCTTTTATTACCGGAGTATAAACTGACTTTGCATATAGCCAGGCAGTAAAATATCCGATGATTGCTGCAACAAGGAGTAAAGCAACTATTGTGATTACAGCTCCTGTAACAGACTGTGCAAGTAGTATAAATAATTGTGTCATGTTATTGCATTTTTATTGATATTTCTGTTCTTCTGTTTTTTGCCCTTCCTTCTGCGGTGAGATAGTCAGCAGCAGGTTCTGTTGAACCTTTTGAATCTGTAACCATTCTGCCGGCATTTATCCCCTGATTTTCAAGGTATTTCTCAATTATCTGAGCTCTTTTAAGTGCAAGCTTGTAATTGTAATCAGGAGTGCCAACCAGATCTGTATGTCCGGTTACAGAGAGCATCGATCCTGAGTATTTATCGAGCCATGCCTTAAATTCGGTAACGCCGTTGTCAGTTTGCGGATCAGGCTTGAATTTTGCGTCATTAAATTCAAAGTAGATCAGAAGATTTGCAGGCATGGATGCTTTAAGTCTCATTAAAGAATCAGCCTCATTTGTCTGTTTTTCAGGAATTGTCTGCAACGTAACCGGTTTCTTCATAGCAGGCAAAAGCTTATCATTGTAAAGCCATGCAGAAACAAAGCACCAGATCACGAAAAAAACAAATCCGGTAATAAGGATTCTCATTTTTTTTATTGTTTAGTTAAAGATCAGGTAATCATCCTTCCAAGTTAGGAAATAATTATAAGATAAGGGATAAGAAACACCTATAATTTTCTGATAACACACAATATTTTTATTATATAGTGCCTTCTGAAATTACTTTATTTAATATCAATATTTTATGCCTCTTTCATTGTATCATAAAGTCACTATATCCAGGTCTCAATATTTTTGAAGGAAGCAATCTCTGTTCAATTTATTCAGCTAATGGTGCAAGTTGCATGAAAATTATTGAACAAAAGATAATAAAGTATTGTTTAATTAAAAAAAATTGATTTCACAACCCTTGTCTCATTGATAAATAAACCGTCAAAAAATGAATACATCTGAAACTGCTGTTTCGATTAAGGATGCCTCAGCAAACCCTGCTCCCCTCGGACTACTTGGGTTTGGTATGACAACTGTTTTGCTGAATCTCCATAATGCCGGATTATACGAGCTTAACTCAATGATAATTGGTATGGGTATTGTTGTCGGAGGCATAGCACAGATAATAGCAGGAATTCAGGAATGGAAAAAGAATAATACATTTGGAGCGACAGCATTTACTGCTTATGGCTCATTCTGGATTACCCTGGTTATCATCTGGCTACTCCCCAGGACATCAATGGGTGACGGGTTAAAATCTGATGAAGTTGCAATGGGTTGGTTTCTGCTGATATGGGGTATCTTCACAGCATTTATGTTCATTGGCACTCTCAGGCTAAACAGAGCCTTGCAGACTGTTTTCGGGTCATTGGTAATACTTTTTCTTCTTCTTTCAATTGGAGATTTTACAGGAATAAAAGAAATTAAAGTAATTGCAGGCATTGAAGGTGTCTTCTGCGGATTATCTGCTATCTATGCCTGTGCAGCACAGATCCTTAATGAGGTTTATGGGAAAACAATACTACCACTTGGAAAAGTGTAACAAATTTATCTTTTTTCACATAATCTCTGCCTGTCATCGATCCAAACCAGGCTCTTTCAGCCTTGCTTTCCAGAAATCATTGAAACTCCCGGCTGGCTCTTCACAAAGATATACTCCGATTCCATATTCCCTTGCATCAGGATTGCTTATTCTCCCGACCAGGGTAATTTTTCTGAAAAGAGCTTTAATATCATCTCCGGGTTCATCATTTATATAAATCAGTGATTTAATATCGGGGCTAAACTGTCTGGGAATCCAGTATTTAAAGCTCTCACTGAAGCTGACAGCCTCAGGTAGCCCATATTTTTTCCCTATAACAGTTATTGCTCCTGCCTCACCGTAATTTTCCCCATAAATAATAGCAGACTTCTTATCTCCGATCATATCATATGCCTTAGCTGCGAGATAAGTCATCTCCTCCCAGCCAAGCATATCTGCATAATCCTGGGGGAGAGAATGGATTGAGCCATCCTCAAATCTGCGCCCCAGATCCATCCCGTACCTCTTTTCCAGAGTATTGAAGTACTTTATCAAACCCTCCGTCTTATATACAGGCATGCCCATTGGTATCAGGGGCAACGTAAGTATGACAAGAATAACAGGAAACAATACCCTGATCCAGCTGCTTCTTAACCATTGATCATATGCTACTGCTCCCGAAATTATAAGCAGCGGAAATATGCCTAAGGTATAATAGCTCTTCCCTTTGAGCAGCATTAGTCCCACAATAATAAACAAGGAAAGGAAGCCCAGAAACCTGAATCTTTTAACTTTTTCTCCCGTAAGGAGAAAGACAAGACCTGCAAGGGTAAGAAGAGTTGCGGCGAAAGGCATTATCAGCTGCTCTGAAAGAAAAAGAGTATAATCCATGTGTACCAGCTGGGTATCGTAAAGTTCTCCAATATGATGAAAAACAGGAAAGCCTTTAAGCGCCTGCCAGACCATATTCGGAAGAAAGAACATAAATCCGGCTGCCATACCAGCCCAGAACATTTTATTCCTCAGAACTTCACGGTATTGAGTGAAGGGAATAATTAGCAGTAACCCGATGAAAAGCATTCCGGCCAGATATTTGTTGAGCAATGCGATACCTGCAAAAATGCCAAACCAGATCAGAAAATTTTCATTTTTTGATATTATATACTTTGTAATCAGAAAAATAGAAAGCGTCCACAAAAAAATCTCTATATGAACCGGATGAAACAGACCATATGTCCGCATGAAAAATATTGAGATTAGGAGTCCAAGACCCGAAAGGAAGGAGGCATATCTTGATCCTCCGAGTTCCTTTGCCATTGAGGCTGCAATGAATATCATTGCTCCGCTTAGCAGAGCTGGAAAAAGCCTCACTGCAAAAACTGAATATCCGTAAATATGCTGCATTAGCCAGGCAATCCAGCCTATTAGAGGAGGGACAGAGGCATATCCTGCCGCAGGGTGCATTCCAAGAGAGAAGTAAAGCAGTTCGTCGCGGTGGTATTCAAGATTATTTACTACAAGAAGATGTATTAAAATACTGAAAAGAGCCAAACAGAGAATCTCAGGCTTAATCCATGCACTCTCTTTAAAAGATTTCATTTGTTGTTGTATTTATGATCATTAAAAAAACCTCTACTCCTCCTTATCAGGAGATACCTGCTAAGTCACGTATAACTACAGATGCACATGCAATTCCGAAAGCTGCCGGCATATAGGAGATGGTCCCCACAATTGATGCCTTATTCTGCTCATCTGAAGCAGTAATTATTTTACTTTTATCAACCTGTTCAGGAGAATAGACCGCAGTAAATCCTTCCCTGATGCCAAGTCGATGAAGGCGCTTCCTCAATATACGGGCCAGAGTACAGTCGGTTGTCTCAGAAATATCAGAAATCCTTATCATCGTGGGATCAAATTTTCCGCCGGCACCCATTGAGCTTACTACATGGTATTTTCTGAGAAGAGTGTGATAGATAAGAAATATTTTCGGGGATAGTGTGTCAATAGCATCGACAACGTAGTCAAAACCTGCATCAAGCACATCTTCCGTTTTTTTATCCTTCAGATACTCCCCGATTACATTGAGTTCGATACCCGGGTTGATGTCCTTTATCCTTTGCCCCATTACTTCAGCCTTGGATAACCCTTCGGTACTCTTAAGTGCAGGCAGTTGCCTGTTGCGGTTTGATGGAGTAATTATATCCCCATCCACAATTGTCATCTTACCAATTCCAGCCCTGCATATCATTTCAGCAGCATAGGCCCCGACTCCTCCCAATCCCACAACCAGAACATTTGCAGCTTTTAGCTTCTTCAATCCTTCATCACCAAGAATTAATTCTGTCCTTTCAAGCCAGCTTGTCATTATATTGTATAAAAAACTCTTTGAAATTCTTCAGGATAACCTTTTTTAACTCATCCACTGACAGATTCAGATCGGCAGCTACTTTATCATAAATAGCTCTGATATTCACATCTGCACCATCTGTCTCAAGAAAAATTCTGTTCTTTGGCAAACTTCTTAACAACTTTGATGACTCTGGCCTCATAACAAAGTCAAGCCAGAAAGAAAGATACATTCCCTTAGATAAAAGCTGTGTCGCCAATTCGACATTGCCTCTGAAACCGTGTATCAGCCAGGGCATTTTTGGTTTGAGTCTCTTAATTGCAGGCAGAAGTTCATCCCACGCTCTGACGCAATGAATAACAACCGGTTTCTTAATCTCCTCCGAAATTAATACCTGCGCCTCAAAGGCTTTTAGCTGAAGTTCATTTGAAGGACCTCTGAGTTTGTCAAAACCGGCTTCCCCGATAGCAAACAGATTGGTAAATCCGGTTACAGCCTGAACTCTGCTTATCAAACGGTCTACAGTATGGTATTCGAGGTACCAAGGATGGATACCATAAGTGAAGGCCTGTTCCGGAATATCTCCGGGAGTTCTTCCTTCATGTGCCATCAGGTTTTCGATGGCATATATACCAGGAATGGGACTGGAACCATGAGTATGGATATCAATATAATCACCCCACAGTGGAAGATCCATCTATTTTATTTTTCGATTACAGAAAGTCCATTATCGATCCGCTTAACAGTCTCCTCCTTCCCTATCCAGCTTATAATATCGAACATATGAGGCCCTCTTAATGCACCTACAATTACCAGCCTGAAAGCATTCATAATTGCACCGGTATTATATCCGTTTTTATCTATCCATGCCTTTACAACATGTTCTGTTGAGGTTGCTGAAAAGTCGTCAATCTCTTCCAGAACAGAACGCAATTCCATAAGTTGCTTAGCAGAATCATCTCTCCATCTTTTTTTTATCACCTCCTGATCATAAGTATCCGGAGCCTTAAAGAAGAAATCCGTCTGGTCCCAGATATCTTTCACAAAACTTACCCTCTCTTTAACAAGTTCAACAAGAATCTCAAGCTCAATAATGTCAACATGAAATCCACGTGCTCTCAGGAACTCTCTGAATTCAATTGCAAGCAGGGTATTACTCCTTTTCTGAAGATACTGATGATTGAACCATTTTGCTTTTTCGGGATCGAACCGCGACCCTGACTTTCCTACCCTGTCGATTGAAAATGCTTCAATAAGCTCTCCCATCGAAAATAACTCCTGTTCTGTTCCGGGGTTCCATCCCAATAAAGCAAGCATATTTACAAATGCCTCCGGGTAATATCCCTCCTCGCGGTAACCTTTTGCAGTCTCGCCAAATGGCCAGTGGAGAGGGAATACCGGGAATCCGATTTTATCCCCATCACGTTTGCTTAATTTGCCTTTCCCGTCTGGTTTAAGCAATAAAGGCAGATGTGAAAAAAGAGGCGGATCCCAACCAAAAGAACGATAAAGCAGAATGTGCAGAGGAAGGGAAGGGAGCCACTCTTCTCCACGAATCACATGACTTATCTCCATCAGATGATCGTCTACAATATTTGCAAGATGATAGGTAGGCATCCCATCAGATTTGAACAAAACCTTATCATCAAGGGTATTTGTGTTTACAACAATATGGCCACGGATGATATCATCAAAATGGATATCCTCATCATGAGGCATTTTATAACGTATAACATATGGTTCTCCTTTGTCAAATTTTTCCTTCCATCCTGACTCACTTAATGAGATGGAGTTATTCATTTTTTCTCTGATGGCAGCATTATAAATAAATGTATTGCCTGCTTTTTCTGATTTGCTCCTTAAGCTTTCAAGGTGTTCTGGTGTATCAAAAGCATAATATGCATCACCCTTTTCAACAAGCTTGTCTGCATATTGTCTGTATACGGCCTTCCGGTCGCTCTGGCGGTAAGGGCCAAAACCCCCTCCTTCCCTTATGCCTTCATCAACACTTATGCCGCACCAATGCAGCGACTCCATTATATATTCTTCTGCTCCCTCCACAAATCTTGCCTGGTCGGTGTCTTCGATCCTCAGGATAAATGTTCCCTTGTTCTTCTTTGCAAAAAGATAGTTATAAAGAGCTGTCCTTACACCCCCGATATGCAGCGGGCCTGTGGGACTGGGGGCGAAACGTACTCTTACGTGTGCCATAATCTTACAAGATTGTTT
>Ga0315273_10014436_pt1 | contig 10175 bp, 6 predicted proteins | sample YL17G02_0_MG_FD_205753 | JGI IMG/M metagenome (GOLD analysis project Ga0315273, IMG submission 205753) | Sediment microbial communities from Yellowstone Lake, YNP, Wyoming, USA - YL17G02_0 | ecosystem: Environmental > Aquatic > Freshwater > Lake > Sediment | place: USA: Wyoming | collected... | reverse complement strand
TAGAGAACTTTGCAACTAACTCTAGTAGACTTATACTCTACAAAGAAGATTTCTTTGAAATTAGCGATAGAGATCCCAATATGATTCCACAAGGTCTTGTTGTAGCAAAACGTAATATTATTGCAGAGATACCAATCCAGGGATACGGTCATTCCACGCAACAATATATGGGTGCTGGCGGTACTGACGCTGTGATTAGTTTCTTTGTTTTAGGTACAGATTCTCTTAAGGTTCTTAACAAGATCATTGATACTATAAATAACAATGCGCGAAGTGCGCGTGAAATTAGAGATGCGGCTGTACTTAGTATAGATAATTGTATCTGTAATTTTGCTGGTCTTAATGAAGTTTTAGTAGAAGATATTGAAACACAAACAGTTTCTGGACAACCTGATTTATATAGCGTAACATTGCGCCTGACTGCTACTAAGCGTAAGCGGCCACGTTCTCTTGCACAAGACTTTACTGCACCAACTAATGCATGGCGTAAAGTAGCAGAGGCTATTTATAAGAAATTCTTTAGTGTTGGGGCAGATACCATTAAGACCATAAGATGGTTAGGGTTGTATGGTGCAATGTCTGAAGATAGTATTAGTCCTGATCGTGAACGTGCCGAAATGGTTCAGCGTGCTAGACTTTGGATGGTTATGTCCAATAATACTATATCTTTAGATTCTACAGTTAATCGGCCTGCACCATATGAAGGTATTACAAATCGTAGAGAAAAACTAACTGTATGTGAACTTTTTGCTCCTAGTATGCAAATATATCTATATGATCGTCCAATGTTAAAAAGTATCAAAACAACCAGCGACGATCAGCCAGGAGGCTTTTGGGATCTATATTTGTCAGAAATTAAAGAGACGACTATAACCAGTATCCTTTATGAGTATGGAAAAATCTTGGCAGAAATTATCCATCATCCACTTGCAACTAGTACATTATATAAATTAGGTATGGGCGCATTTACTGATTTATTCCAGAATCCAAATCTCTTTAACGCAGAGACTGATAGTATTCTTTTTGGAGCTACAAACCTTACCGAAGAAGATAAGCGTTATCAAGCATATAAAACAAGATTAGTTATGGTGTGGCAACAACTTCTTAGAGATGGCTTGTACTTAATGCAACCATTTACTTATATCTACAATGACATTAAAACTCTAGTAGAGTCACAAAGCCACGGCAGTCCATGTTATCCAGATTTAACAATACTACCACATCCTTTAACTGGTGATGTCCTTGATAGTGCACCAGATTTTTGGTTCTGGAACGAAACATTAGACGGCGATAAGTTAGCTAATGCTATGAATGTAGAAACAGATATCAAACGCGCTAATGCTGTTTTAGATGCATCCTACTCATCCTTACAAGCCAGAATGGGTGCTCAAGCATATGACACCGAATACGTATCACCAAATAAGGGCGAGATTAACGAGAAGGTTCGTGGACAACCAACAGGTAAAGAAGGGAAGAAGGCTAAACCTACTAAGGCTCAATTGGCAACTGCAATGTTACATGAAACAGCCCTCGCTTTGCCTCAACCACCAATTGACTCAAAAACTATAGAGCAAGCTTTAACGAAAGCTAAGAACCCAAATAATATTAACCTAACCAATAGTACGATTAAAATAGATGGTCGTATAACAGAAATAAAGTTCGGTGCATTCTATAATGGCGAACTAATAGATGATAAGATTAAAAAAGATCAGTCTGAAGCAGTTAAGACTGGGTTGCATCAACGCCTCCAAGAAGCCGTAAAAGTTGGTTATCGGAATATGGCGAATGATATCAATAGGTTAAGTAAAGCATTTCCTACATTTAAAATTTACTTTATCGAAGAAGATGAGACAGAACAGGGACGCTTAGGGTTGCGCAACTTTGACGATCTTTATTCGTATTCCGCAGTTAAAGACATCCGATATGTTGATAGCCACCAAATGCCAGCATCTCTATGTGTTATTAGTATTGTCAATATCAATGGAGAGCTAGATACATTACAGTTCACATCAGAAAATGCAGAGGCGAGTAATAGGGTTGTGGAAAAGTTTGATCCAAGTAAGATTGATACAAAACTAGAGAATCCATTTTCAAAATTAGTTGTTATGGAGGGTTCTAAAATTCAGGTGCGTTTAGGATATTCTAATGATCCTAATGACTTAGAAACAGTCTTTAATGGACAGGTTGTTGAGGTTGCTACATCTCCTTTAAGCAATGATATCATTCAACTTGTATGTCAATCGTATGGTGTAGAGCTTGTTGCTGAACCTAAGGTTGGCGGTAGTTATGATGATACACAGGAACTTTTATGTTCAATGATCTGTTCGCCAGAGTTAGAGCATTTTGGCCGCTGGACTCCAAACGCAAGATTCGATCCTGCCAGTGTACGAACAAGTTATAGTGAAGATAATAGAGCAGGTGCTTTATATTTAGCAAGCGCATGGAATAAGTTCCGTCGCGGTATGCTGATGAGCAATGTTAGCCTTAATACACCACAAGATGATAATATTTTTGCACCTAGCCTACAGAGTTACACAACTGATGCAGATGGTGTCTTAGATGTTCTAGATGTTGGGTTTATAGGACAGCTCGCAGAGGCAATGAGTCTCATAGAGGATGATCGTGTTTATACACCATATCAATCCACTGTCTGGGATATCTTTAAAGAAATGGAATTACGCCACCCAGGATTCGTCACAGCTATCAGACCATATGGTACAAGATGTACTTTATTTTTTGGGCCACCCGAACACGGATATTGGTATAGACCACTTACACAGTTCGAGATTGGTGGCTTTACATTACTTGATAAACTCAAGCAAGATATTTCTGCAATACGAATAAATATGGCAAGAGTTGGAGATGCAGATTTTTATCATACGATGCTTAAAACACGTAAACAGTTTCAGGCTCTTTTAAAATGGCTTTTAATTGGTAGGAGTCAACGCTATAAGCCATTCCGAGATCACTTTATGTTATCTTCATTACACAATATTATCGCTAACAATATATATGCTTCTGCTCACGGGACTTATAATGCGGTTGATCTATTGTATGCAGACGATCAGATTACGAAGATTTTGGTTGATAAGAAATCAATTAGCTCTGCGATAAGAATTGATGAACAGAAGATAGCAGATGCTGCAATGAAAAAGGCTAAGCACTTTGTTATGAAGGCAGATGATAATATTCGTGATCGCGAAACGCGCGTAATGGCTGCTACTTATCTTGGCTGCCAGGGAGACTTCTTTGCTCGACGATATGCAGTCAGTCTTCTTATGCGTAGTTTACGAGACGTATATAAAGGTGAGATTACTATTCTTGGCGATCCACGTATTCGTCCGTACGATGTTTGTATGATTTATGATCATTATCGTGATATGTATGGTCCTGTTGAGGTAGGACAAGTAACACATATTTTATCTCAAGAGACTGGATTTATTACACAAATTAAACCAGATCTAATCGTATCTTATGATGCTGCTACAACTATGTCAACACTAGATGCGCTTTTGAATCTAAGTAGCACATTATATGTTGGAATGCTTGGTGGCGGTGCTTTAAGTACCGGACTCATTGGAAAGGGTATTGTAACTGGAATAATGGGTGGAGGTTTTGCTGCTGCTTGGGGTGGCATAGCATTAGGTATAGCACTAACGGGTGGCTATAAGTTAATGCAGTGGTCACAAAGTCGACAACCTATCCTTTATACGCCAGTATGTCAGGGTGGTAAACCCCTTATTGCTGGTATGGATGGTTATAAGCGCGATACACTTCTAGTCAATTTATTTGGTAGATGGGAACGCTCTAAGAGTGAAGTTGGAGAAGGCTTCAAAGACTTCTGGCAGCGAAATCCGTTTGCTACAATTCTTAAAGAGACCGGTACAGTAATTCTACAATAAGAAGGGATTATTATGGTAGGCATTGAAGAATATGGGTCAAGAGCGGCATTCAATCCACGACAACAACAGAAACATCAAGATATACGTAGCAATTTTATTGCACAGCCAGACGATTACTCTCCACCTCGGACGGGGAAAATTGTACAAGCATATCAAGTTATTGATCCGTCTGGCTTAACACGTATCTTAGTTCAGATTAGATTTGATGATACAGTCGCACAGAGTACTCAAAGCACCTACACGAAAGGTTTTATTTTATCCCATACGGTCGAAGAAATCTCTCTATTGTTTGGAGAGTTAGAAGATCTCATTGGTCATACCGTATCGGTTATTTCAAATTCTCCAGTCCAGCCAGAAGGTATTGCTACAATTATCAATACTTACGGTTCTGGTAACCTAACAACCGCAAATACACTCTCATCATTCGGGACGCTACTAGCCCCCGCAGGCAAATAAGGGTATGATATTGATATGAGGAAAACTTGGAAGTATAAAGAAGATAGTCCTGCTGGCATACAGATCACTAATAAATCTATTCAGGCTACCGTCGCTACAGCTGACTCTCTGAATGGTATTTTAATAGATGAATCAGGTACATATATACGCGGTAAGATGAGTATTCAGGCTATGCCTGATGAAATCAGATGGGGCGGTTTCTGGGTTGAACAGAGTGCCTGGAGACAAATGTTCCCCTCTACAACAGCCTTCCCTTGTCCAAGACTTGTTTTATCTCCACCCATTAAAGGTATCGAAGATATGGTACAGGGTGTGGCTTGGATGATGAGTCTCTTGGTGTGATTGATATGCGGCCGTTTAGAGTAAATGATTTAAAGTGGACATGGTCTGGTGACTTGGTATTAAGCAAAGATGGCGACTTAGACGATACAGCACACCATTCAGACTTACTATCATTAGTACAAGAAGTTAAGACGCGTGTGCGTAGTAGTTTATATGATTGGAAACTACAACCTCATCTTGGGGCATCTCTTAACGAACTGATTGGTGAACCCAATAGTAAAGAGTTAGCTGAGATGGGCAAGGCTAGAATTATTGCTGCGTTAACTCGTGACGACTTATTAGCTACCCAACTGATTAAAGTACAATATATGCCAATTGATAGACATCATCTTTTATATCGTATTCAGATTACTCCTCCAGACTTACCTAAAGGTGAGGCTATCCAAATACCTCTTCTGCTTGGCACAGATGAGTTTACACTTACATTTATGTAAGGAGTGTAGTTAAATGGTTGATATCTTTGAAGATAAATATAATAGTCTCGTATCAGATGCACTACGAGAACTACGGACATATACTGACATTAACCAACTAGCACCTGGTGGTAAGGCTAGAACTTTACTTGAAATTATTAATCGTGAGCTTGGTTCAGCATATACTACTTTTCAAAACGAACATCTGCAAACATTCGTACGATATGCAACAGGGCAGAACTTAGAGTTAATTGGCGAGCTTCTTGGTCTAACTAAAAATCAAGCTACTCGTAACGAGATTACTGAAGCAGATAATATCCAGAAGTTCTATGTAAGCAATAATGGCAACTTTGGTTCTATTAATGAAATCAATGGAGTACCTACTTCCTTCACTATTCCTGCAGGCACGGAAGTATATACTAAGAGTCGCTCAGCTGGAGAACAGCTGATTGTTTATAGATTGGTTGATGATGTAGTTTGTAATGCTGTTGCTACTGTAGCATATGGTGCAGTTAGAGCTGTTGAGTATGGTGTCAACTCTAATGTAGGGCCAGGTAGTCTTGTTCTACACGACTACGAGTTATATGCAGACTATTTGAATAACTCATTAAAGACTACAAACATCGAAAGTATTGCTACTGCAACAGATTCTGAAACAAATGAATCATATAGATATCGTATTATTAATCAAACACTTGCAAGTGAAGCCGCTAATGCTACAGCTATTAGAATGGCCTGTCTTACGACACCAGGTGTTGCAGATGTCCTGTTAGACGAATTTAGCCAAGGAATTGGCAGTGGTCGTGCATATATCAAAGGCGTTACACCTGTTGTAAGTGAAGCAGTTATTGCTGCTACACAGTTAAATGTTACAAAGGTACGAGCATTTGGTAACTCAATTGAAGCTAAGGCACCTAATACCGTAGGTGTAGAAATGGTTTTAGGTTTGAATCTTTTTAAGCGTATGACGGCAGTTGAAGAAGCCGACTTAGTGAATCGTACGCGGGATACATTATATCAATATATCAACTCATTAGATATTAACGAAGCTTTAGACGTTGACATGATTATTAGAAAGGTACTTAGTGTAGATAGTAATATAAAAAGTATTGGTACTCCTCTGCGGCCAATTGAAAATCTATATGTATGGAAGTACTCAGCAGCTGAGGATAATCGCGTACGCCGCGAAGCGTTAAGTGGATATGTAGCAAAGAATTTTGAACGTATCATAGTTGAATATACTATTATGATGGATGGTGTAGATCCTATTCGGGTTAGGGTGCTTAGCTAATGGCGCATCGTAGTTTTCTAACGCAACGCATTGCAAATCGTCTGCCTGATTGGACAGACGGACGGCTATTGCCTCATAGTCTCTTACAACAATGGGTTAATCCAACTGCCTCAGAAATAGAAGATCTATATAAATATCTGATCACCGAAACGCGCTGCAGTTTCTTGACTGCTGGCAATCTTGATACTATGGATGTAGTCAATGTTATTAGACTATCCAATGATTTCGTTTTTGGTCGTTATCTCAATCATCTACATAACGAAGCATATGTAGTACCGTATATTTGTGGATATATCAATGGACGAGATATATGGCCGACTGTTGTGAATAATGTAGATGACTTTTGGAATGATGCATTACCCACTCGCATCACTGCTACTGGTCGTCAACGCTACGCAGGTTCTGTTGTAGATGAGACACTTTTAAATGCACTCGAGGCAGTCACCCCAAATAGCATTACGCACCCAACAAGATTAGCAGTAATCGTAAGTGGATGCGCAGATTTTACAGATGTAACTAGACGTATTCCTATCTCTTATCTTGTATTGTCTGGTACAACAGAACGCGACTTAGAAGAAACAGAAGTAATCCGTATACCTTATAATGGTACATTCTTAACGAATAAGATTTGGAAAGTATTAGATAAAGTTGAGTACTATGGCCTGCAACCAGAAGATGTTGGCACTGTTCAGGTTAATAACTTTGCATTTAATATCGAGCGTGAGGTAGATAAGTACCAGTTGTTTATTACTCCAGATTATGAAAAACTTTTATATCATAAGTTAGGCACCTACACCTTTGAAGAGGGAGACTTCTCAACTCATCAACACGTAACAATGGTAGGTAGTTCTGTTGGAGAATTAAGTGCAGGGCATGATAGTTTAGAAGTCGTACGTGAAATAGAACTTCTATATAATGGATCAAACATACAACTAGTTGATATTGCTGTACAACCATTCACCGGACGTATCTTTGGTTTATCAAGTCAGTACCTGTATATCTTTGATCCGTATACCAGCATGCCTACCTTTAAGAATATGCAAGATAAAGATCCTGGTAGTTCATTGGTTGTAGAATCTGACAAATATGATTTTGTGCGCGGAGAGACTGCTAGCGTTACTGTTACTTGGCGTAGACAACTCAAGCGCATTCTCAAGAATAGATGGTCTGTGTGTAAGCCTGACGGAACTATTATTTATCTAAATATACTAGGCGAAGAGGTAAGTGCAACTGCAGCTTGGCAGGCAAACAGTTTATATACTGAGTTAGCATTTGGGCCTTTTGAGACAGATGATGGTAAAATAGATAAACAGGTAATTAACTACCTTTTGACTGAGCGTGGTACATACCAGTTTATTGTCGAAACAGTATTTGTTGATTCCTCGACCGAGAAAGATATCCTACCACTACATGTCCATTCAAAAGAAGCTGTTGCTAGACTAATATTACCTATTCAACTACAAGATGGCGAAGGTTTAGCATTTGATGCAGACCAGAAACTTTGGATTCTACGAGCTGTGGGTGGTTCTAATCCATACGATGTACCTTCTGAGTATGGTATTGAGTATGATATTTATGGAGTAGCAATGGAAGCATCCTTAGCGACTGATACAGCTATGGTAGATTTTCGGAATAAAATTGTATACTTACATGAAGTATATGACTCAGTAGATATCACTGAAACTGATGATTGGCTTGTGGAGAGATAAGAATGGGCCGTACTTTTACACTTACCCAGACAGATCAGAATATAGTAAACGCCTATGACTACCTTGGGATGTTAGTAGGCTTACTACGTCTGCCTGGTGAGAAGAATACAGACTATCGGAAACGTTTATGGGATGTTTATGTACATAGAGCTTCTGCTAGTCAAACAGGACTCATCAACGGTATTACACGTGAATTAGGTCTAAAGCCATATAATGCAATTACAATTACTTATAATGGGCCGACTACATTATCTCCGCGTGTTGTGGTCACAGATACGCTCGTATATCTTTATAGTAACTGGACACTTATAGACGAATCTATTGATGCTAATGTTCTATATGGTGAGGCAATTGATATTTTTACTGAAGGTGGAGATGCTTATTATTTGGGTGGCTTAGTTGAAACAATTAATAACATTGATCCGTCAGCTGCTTATTTTATTGCTTCTATTGAAAATGGTGTCGATGAATTCGCCCCATCTGCCTCTATCTTTGGGCAAGATAGTAGAATTTGGGTTGATAGCGAACAACTAAAACAAGTTCATCGCAATAAGTTAGCACATACCAATATCGTTCCTGGTAGTGTAACTTTCCCTCCTGCCTCTGCCAGTACATATACGAATCATAGAGCGACCGAGAATGATGTTATAACGGATGGCGATTATTATATAGATTATACAAATGGTATCATATATAGTTATTTGGCCGCACCCACTAATGCCTTCTGTCGCTACATGTATGATACAATACCTATTACACTACAAGCCAGCCCAGTTATATTACATGAGTTTGGATCGACTGAAGTACAAGATAAGATCTTTGAATGTGTCTTACAAGCAGACGGCACATATGTAGGAGCACTACCTACAAGTACTGCTATTGATTATATTAATGAGCTACTTGCTACTCATAAGATGTATTGGGGAGAATAATGGCTCTTACAACTACACGAATCTCTACTGTACAGACTATCTTCCATAGCGATGAACTGGCGCCACTGTTGGGTTCTGAGTCAACCGATAGTGGTTATGAGTTTACGCCATGGAGTTGGGATGAGAGAATTTGGACAACTGATAAGCTTGAGAATAGTGACTTAACAATTCCATCGCTAGCAGATGCAAGTCGGGGCGCGTTGAGTAGTAGTTATTGGCAAAGTGGTGTAGGCAACTTACGTACAGATTGTGAAGTTATACAACCAGTTATTGTACGCCAAGAATCACTTGATAGATGGACTGTACAAGTTAGACACGGAAATTATTTTTCAAGACATCAAAAAAGGTATCTATTTGCGGATCGTTCAAGTGTCCAGTATGTTGATCCAGACGATAATGAGGTTGGCGTAAACACACTGCTTCTAACTGACGTACCACGAAATGGTAGTCCAATCTCTGCTACTATCTGGACACGCGATAGTTACGGTAGCCCTTTCCTAAAGAAGTATATCAATAAGCGTTGTCATTTTACTGGATGGTATACAGTAGATGGGGAAGCCGATACAGATGATAATGGTGATATAGAATGGGCAAATGTTGATACTACTAAGGATGAATTTATTGTTGTATGGCCCGACGATATGAGTGACCCAACTCTTTGGTTTAATAAGGACTTTACGTTCTTAGTTGGGAAAGATACTATTAGTGAAGATGATGACTTAGCAGCTTGCGATCATGTAGGTACTGGCGATGGTGTTAACACAGCATTCTTAGCAGAGTATTTTCCTATTTGTGATAATGCTGAATTCACTGTATATTCAGATACTTTTAGCACAATAGTTGATCCAGACGATTATGAGTTTGACTATGATCGTGGTGAGATTAGTTTTGACACGGCTCCCGCTAATGGTACAGAGATTTATATACGTTATCGCGTAACAGTAGAAGTAGAGTATGAGTCCGAGCATTGCAACGACTATTGTACTGCTGGTTATATCAATCTGAATCCAATGACATCTATTATAGATCGTGGATTTATCTATCTAACAGAACAAGAATTACGTGTCGCACGTCTTACGTTACATGCCGAATTAGCTGAGATAGATGAAGACGTATATGGTCCTCTCGAA
>Ga0315273_10014435_pt1 | contig 10175 bp, 6 predicted proteins | sample YL17G02_0_MG_FD_205753 | JGI IMG/M metagenome (GOLD analysis project Ga0315273, IMG submission 205753) | Sediment microbial communities from Yellowstone Lake, YNP, Wyoming, USA - YL17G02_0 | ecosystem: Environmental > Aquatic > Freshwater > Lake > Sediment | place: USA: Wyoming | collected... | reverse complement strand
TCTGTAAACGCTGTTTTGGAGACTGCAAAAGCCGTGAATTCGCCTGTTATTGTCCAGTTTTCAAACGGGGGGGCCCATTTTTTTGGGGGGCAGGGATTGCCAAAGGAAGATCAGGTTGGTGCAATTGCCGGGGGAATTTCCGGAGCTCTTCATGTTCATAATGTAGCTGATTATTACGGTATTCCGGTAATCCTTCATACTGATCATGCGGCTCGCAAACTACTGCCCTGGATTGATGCACTGCTTGATGCAGGTGAAGAATTTTATGAAACAAACGGCAAACCACTTTTCAGTTCACATATGCTTGATCTTTCCGAAGAACCGTTGAAAGAGAACATAGCAACGTGCAAAAAATATCTTGAAAGGATGAGCAAGATAGGAATGACCCTTGAGATTGAGTTGGGTGTAACCGGGGGAGAGGAAGATGGTGTAGATCATTCAGGGGTAGACAGCTCACGCTTATATACGCAGCCCGAAGATGTTGCATATGCTTATGAAGAACTTTTACAGGTTAGCAACATGTTCACCATTGCAGCGTCATTTGGTAATGTTCATGGGGTATATAAACCGGGGAATGTCGAGCTCAAGCCAATTATTCTGAAGAATTCCCAGGAGTATATTATTAAGAAATTTAAAACAGGTCCCAATCCGGTTAATTTTGTATTTCATGGAGGATCAGGATCCGAGAAACACCTGATTACAGAAGCAATTAAATACGGAGCAATAAAAATGAATCTCGATACCGATATGCAATGGGCTTTCTGGAATGGGATTAATAAATATTCAAAAGAAAAATATGGGTATCTCCAGGGCCAGATCGGTAATCCTGAGGGGGAGGATAAGCCAAATAAAAAGTATTACGATCCAAGAGTCTGGTTGAGGAAAGGTGAGGAGACCTTTATTGCCAGGCTGAAAGAAGCATTTGCGGATCTTAATGCGATGAACCGCTTCTAATCACAAAATGAGCAAGGAGCAAAGAGTAAACCCTTAACCCTATGCCCCCTGCCCCCTGCCCCCTGCTCTTCGCCATAAATAAAAGCTGATGAGGATTAGACATTCAATCTATAAGGAAGACCGTTTAAGGCGGACAAATCGCCTTTCCCTTATGCTGAACAACAGGGAAATGAGAGCCCTGGGAATATACTGTAACCGGTACCGGGTAAAAAACAAATCCGAATTCCTTCGTGAGACAATTATGAAAGCTATCCTGAAAAGATTCGAAGAAGAGCATCCTACGTTATGGGAAGAGAATGAACCAACGCTTTTTAATCAGAATGTCACTCAATAACTTTTGGATAATACCCGTCTTTTTCTAATTTTACAAATTCCGTTATAAAATGATGAAGTGGATTGATAATAAATTTATCATTCCGGCGTATGTTTGTATAAATATTAAAGGATTAATTTCAGATTTTTTTTAAAGATGTATCCCGACAGTTTTAAAAATAATCCTTCAAAAAGGACACCCTGGATAATTCTGGAGCGAGGGAGGATTTTTATTATGGGAAGATCGATCCCGGAAAATCCCAACGATTTTTACAGGCCTGTTCAGGAATGGGTATCAAAATATGCAAAGAACTATACAGAGAAATCTAAAATCGAATTGGGGTTTGAATACATAAATACCAGTTCTATAAAGTGGATTTTTACCATCCTGAAAGAGTTATCGGAGATGAAGGAGATTGTCAGTAATGGTAGTGTTACATGGTATTATGAGCAAGGTGATGAAGATATGTGTGAACTGGGGTTTATTCTCCGGTCTCTCGTTGAATGCCCGTTTATCGTTGTTGAGGTTGATGAGATGAACAAGGCAAGATATGAGAAGATATTATCAATGACCGACTGACAGCTGTCATTAACAGGCTCATCAAATTCGGCTATAGAGGATCACTATTAAATTTTTTTTCTAATTTTGCAACTTATTTGCCGAACACTGACCCATGGTGTAATTGGCAACACGTCGGATTTTGGTTCCGCAGAGTCCTGGTTCGAGCCCAGGTGGGTCAACAAAATATGAACTCATTTTTTTCATAACCGCTTAAATTCAAGGAATTCAGGCGGTTTCTTTTTTTCAGATACTCAAAATGTACGCTAGAACTCCTCACTAACGAGTCTAATTCGGGACCAGTAGTTTAAACACCTCCGAGGTCTCGCTAAACTCCGTAACACTCTGTTTATTTTGCACTTATTTGCAGCAAACTGCATTAAGACGGGCTCGTAATTTGAAGTGAAATGATTACAATATGAACCATTTAAAACGAAGTATTATGAAAAACAAAATTGTAACACATTTTTATGTGAAAGAAGTAAAGAAAGATTTCAACGGAGAGGCTCCTATTTATCTAAGAATCACCATAAATGGAGAGAGAGCAGAAATTTCAACAAATCGCAGGATTAATCCTGCTATGTGGGATAAAGCTTCAGAAAGAGTTGTCGGAAGGAGTGAATCGGCTAGGGTAATTAATTCAAGTTTAAATAATCTGGTTGGTAAAGTAGAGAAGTATTTCAGCGGGCTTGATGCAAAAGATGAAATGATATCAGTACATCAGATTATAAGTGAACTGAAAGGGAAAAGTCAAAATCAAATGACGCTGATAAAAGCTTATGATTTTCATATTAATAAAATTGAGGAGTTGATTGGAATTGACTATGCAGCGAACACAATCAAAAGGTATAAGTCATCCCTAAATGGCTTAAAGGCATTTATTCTTCATAAATACCATAAAACGGATGTTCGTCTATTTGACCATAAAGATGCTTTTAATGCAATTGTGATTTTATTGTTATTTAATTAACAGTGTGCATTTCAGAATATTATAAAATAAAAACCTATTATTAATTAAAATATTAGTCTATATTTACAGATATATGATTTTGGCAATTCAGAATATATGCATCCTGACTATCTTTTGTGTAATTGGATTATCACGGAACAATATATTTCTAAACAGGTTCACATTAAGGAAAAGTCTGAAAATCCATTAAAGGGGTCGGATTAATATATTCTCATACATAATTAAGATGAAATACTTTCTGAAAATCTCTTCTATTTTTCTCTTTGTAGGTAGGCGCAATACCTACAATATTTATTGTTATATCCTGATCTTCCTGGTGGTATTGATATTAAGCGGTTGTAAAAAAGATATGGGACCAGACAATTCCTTTCTTGTTAATGAGACATTCGCGATGGAATTGATCAGTAGAGGTATCCCTGAAGATATCGCCAAGTTTTTTGCCGCTGCCAGGATGGAGACCAGCAGTCCCGATGATAAGACTTGTATTTATTTGCAAACCTTTCCGAATGGCGCAAGTAGGGAAATGACTTTGCAGGTCAATCCAAACCTTCAATACACACCAACACTTGAAGAGATCGCAAATAATAATCTTGGTACCATCCCAATCTATGGCTTCAAATACTCATCCAGTGTTCTGGCGGATGGTAGTAGCATAATAGAACTGAATTATTTTTTAGCACAAGAAGGTCTACCGATAGGTGCAGCACTCTCGCCGGTTGCTTCGGGTACTAAAGGTGCAATTGATGGCATAGGAATACACCTAAAGGAGATTGGAAAATCTGGTGCCGATTTGAGTATTGGCTCCCTCATCGACTATGCCAAAGAATCCGGTGTCAGGGTTGGACCCCTTGGATCACTCTATGCGCTTGCCTCAGCGCTCTCGTCTGTGACGGGAGCTTTAGATCTGTCGAAACAGATTAGCGCATGGCTGGGGCAACTTGACGAACTTGAAAAATGCGCCGCTAATCCTACGAATTCATTGGCGCAGAATGATGCGACCTATTCTGCAGCTGCTGTTGCCATGATACAAGCGGCACGTATGGAGTTGAAGACTGTAAACGCTGTCAGATATCTCAACAGCATGACAGAAACCGGAGCAGGAATAAATCCCGCGACAGCGGTTCTATCAGTTGGTTTGAAGTCTCTCTTTTTATGGAACGACCAGGCCTTGACCGACTTCTGCGAGAACACCATCATGAGGGAAGTGAGGCTCTTCGTGGTCCGCTGCAACTCGGGCTGGAAGATGATAAATGATTACGGGGATAGCTCACTTAGCTGCGATTCTCCTTATGGACCCTGGGAATATAACATCAATAGAACTTATCCTGATGGAACTAAATTTTCATATACTGAAAATATCCCATATTCTGCAGATGGAATTTCTTCATCAACCTTTAAGGGCCATAAGGAGAATTTCAATGCTACCGAAGACTCGTTTAGTACTACCAAGGTTAAAATCACCCCGGTTGTAGGTGGCTATATAATGATATATGATGAATCCATAGCGACCAGCACATTTTGTTTTGAAGGAGATTGTTTTTCATCGGAAGGGGTTCAATCTGGATATGCTCAATTAATTGTCCCGGCAGATTTAGGTGAGTGCACAAGTCATAGTCCACTTCGAAAATAACAGACTTTAAGGTAGAAGTTGTAAGATTAGACGGCAACAAAAATTATTTATATTTCAATTAACTATTTGCCAAATAACCAATACTTTAGCGTCAAGATCCTATATCATATGTCTTACAAATGTCCCCCAAATACCCTCAATCAAATTCATTCTGGCGCGAGCCGTCGCGAGTAGCAGACAATTTTCGGCATATGAAGTGGGGTTATTTAATGACTAAAGCAAGGCTTATGCAATAACCTAAAGGGCTTGGCCTTGCTGTGTCATGAAATATTGCTTTATGCAAACCCACGTATGCCGATTAAAATTGGCTGCAGTAGGCGAGCACTTATCAATAGTGAGGGTTGCGATTTATGTTGCATACCTTAGACCCATGTATTATGCAATGCAACATAAAGAGAGCAACCCGAACACCTTTTTCCCTGGTTAATTATTTTTTATGCAACGAACAGAAGCGCCACTTGTTTTATGATAGTTAATTTTGAATGCTGCACTGTACTGCATGAAATTTGCATAAGGATAGTTATAAAATAAAAGAAGTGGCCTATCGGAGCTCCAATATACACCATAAGAATTAATAAAATTGAATTCGCCTGTTTTATAAGAACGAATTCCTCCAGGAAGGGCAGTAAAGCCACTTTCGTTTATAGCACATTTGTTGGGATACTTCCAATGTAGAATACCTGATTCTTTTAATTTACAACCAGCTTTTAACCTCCCCCCAACTTTAGTGATTAAGATTCCCCACTCGGATTCAGATGGAATATGCCAGTCTACAGGACATAATTTGCCGGTATTCACTGCAAACCAATTGTATAATGCACCATATACTGTTTTGTAAGTTGTTGGATTATTTTTATAAAAACAATAGCTGGGTTTTTCAAAATTGATCCATTCACTATAATCATCAACCAATTGCATTGGATTGTTATCATTAAATTTATTTGTTCTTAGATTCTCTGCCATCCATACTTGATTTCCAATCGTAACGGTTTTATATTTCTGTTGATCACGAGAATCAATAATATAATTCCCCTCCTCAGAAACTGAAGTTTCGAGTAATGAAGGTATAATGATTTCTTCCTGAGGTTTGGGCTTAATAATTTCTCCAGAATTAAAATAAAAATCACCAGTCAAAGATGTTGATTCCCAAGGCGTTTGCTTATCATTAGATTTTTGACTCACAATACTTCTGACATTTTGGAACATTTGTAAAATTGTAATATTTGGTATCAAAATACTTTCTAGAATAGCTGATGTATATAATCCATGTTCTCCACTGCCATCTGAGGCTGTACTGCCAGGTGAGGTGGCATATGCAATTAAAGTGCCTTTGGGTGCATTCATAAATGCTAAACCCATACCAGTCTCGGCTCGTGTCCAGCTTCTTTCAAAAGGATTATTTCTGCAAGCATCAAGAATTAATATATTTACTTTTGAACCAGATCCTTCCATTAGTGCTAATATCCTATCAGCTTGAACGCAATCATATTCGACTTGTTTTTCTGTTATTAATTTTGCATCAACCGGAATAAGATAATTATACCCTTTAGATTGGATTCCGTGTCCTGCATAATAAAACAAACCAATATCATTGCCTTTAAGTTCAGAACCAAAATCATCAATAGCCTTCTTCATTTGGCTTTGATTTAAATTTTCATACTTGAACACAGTAAATCCAAGTTTTTGTAATACTTCGCCTATTGCTCGTGCATCATTTTCAGGATTTGCTAGGATACTCGTTAGGTAATTGGCATTACCGATTACCAGCGCAATTTTTTTCTGGGGTTGGGAATAAGTATTTGAATCCTGTGTAAGCGCTTGTTGGGCAAAAAGGAAGCCGATCATTAATGTTAGAAAAGTATATCTCTTCATGAAAAGTATGAATTGATTTTAGGATCATAATAAATTTATCATATAAAAATAAAGATAATTAATTCTATTATAGTAATTAAATAGTTTTGTTCAAGTTATGAAAACATTAATATGAGTCAAATAAAAATCCATCCACCATAATCTTCTCAGACGTGATGGATGGAATCTAGCACGGTTCGTTTTCAGGGGTTCTTGAGATTTTAGAGGTGGAATTGCTTTATACGATATGCGTCACTCACCCATGTATTCTGCAATACAACATAAAGAGAGCAACCCGAACACCTTTTCCCCGGTTATTTTACAGGACCCAAGTATTTATCTAACCAGTTTAATGTTTCTTTTATCATTTCACTCTTTGGAACATAGTGATCTGTTTCATAAACGATGAGGCGTTTATCTTTCTCAGGAGTACCCAGAAGATTAAAAAAAGGTTTGACAGCTTCTTCCAAAGGGAAGATTGCATCATATTTACCATTTAACATTAAAACCGGGATTCTTATCCTGGGCACATAATTAAATGCGTCGGCTTCAGGATATGTATTGCCACGTAAATCGAAACCCCCAACATTTACTATTCCTACTGAAAGACGATCTTCCACAGCCGGGATAATTCCACCCATAGCACCGCCCCAGCTTTGCCCGTAAAATCCAAGTTTGGTCCTATCAATATCCTTACGTGTTTCGAGGTAATCAACTGATCTACTAAAATCTTTAGTCCATCTGATTAACCACTCAGTGTATTGATGACTTAAATTGGGCCAAAGCATATCTGGTGTCATCCCATCTTTCCTTTCAGAAGTTCCTTTATAGACAGGGTACATTACCGCGCGACCATTTTTTATAATAAAATCTATATACCAGTTCGATATAAAACTATTCACAGGATCTTTATCCCAATGGGCATATATCCCCGGGAAAAATAAAATTGTCTGAAAAGGAGGAGATACATTTTTAGGCAAAAAAAGATATGCGATCATCCTTTCATCTAAATAGGCAGCATTGAAAGTAATTTTCTCCATAATCCAATCCTTAGGACTCTCATCTCTTTTTTCAATAGTTGCATTCAGTTCTTTTTTATCGTAAAGAAACTGGTTTTTATAAATTCTGAATATATTTTCCGGCACTGGTTCTTCATCGAAGAAATTCCTTATACCGCTATATTCTAGACTATTAAAAGCACTTACAGGTATTTTTTGTTTATCAATATACTTAACACAGCGGAATCCATTTTTATAGGATCGATCGAAAGGGGGGAGCTGACTCCATTCGAAATACATATAATTGGGATCATCCCATCCACCTCCCCTAATGATCCGGCCACCCTGTGCTTCATTCCAGCACCACTCCCTTACGTTACCAGCCATATCATAAGTACCAAAACAGCCTATACCCTTGTATTTCCCAACCAGTTCAGTACCTTTTCCATAAAAATTACTGACTGGCAATATTTTAGAGTTAAAATAATAAATAAAACTTCCAATGTAACCTCCGCTTCCACTTTTCCAATGGTCCGCAGTAGGAAGGCTTTTCCCTGCATAATCGGCGTAAGCTGCTGCTTCATACCAGCTGATCCCGGTTACAGGGTAATTATCCTGGCCATCAGGATAGGCTCCGGCTTCCCAGGTAGCTGGCCCTGGCCTACCGCTTTTGTCGGTAAATTCAGACATGGCTTCCTCCCAGGTAAGTATCTTTTCCTTCTTAATGAACTTATTTTTCCAATATTCTTGGTTCCGGTACCCTCCATTGTCAACAAATTCTTTATACTGTTTGTTGGTAACTTCATATTTATCCATGAAAAATCCATTCTTAGCTTTTAAAAAGTTACCTGTCTCTTCCTCCTTATATCCTTCTATATAAACCATTCCGGGAGGTATTGATCCTTTCCTGAATAATTTCCTGTATAATGTATCTTTCCAATTTAATTCACCAAGATCACCTGCTGTTATTGCCAATATATCTTCATATCCTGATTTTTCTATTCTGGTCAAATAGAAAGTGAAACTAGGCATCTTCATACTGTCGATAGGTGTACTGTCTATTTTCTTCCATTCTCCTGTGACATCAGAATACTCTCTAATATAAACATCTGCACCCGGAGGATCAGTTAGAAAAGTGAATTTAGACGTGGCAATTGATGAAAGATTTTTGAAATTTGGTTCTTCTGAAATATATTTCTCTGTTTTTTGAACTAAATTGAAGGCTGCCTCCATATTAAACTCATTCACAAATTGTTGAATTTGAGGCAAAGCTACTTCTTTTGCCCATTTGACTTTTGAATGACGATTGAGGAAAAAGAATAATACTGCAAGAATGGCAATAATCGTAAGAATCCCCGGAATCAAGATCCTGAGTTTCTTTACATTTAGAAATCTTAGCTCCTTACTTGCTTTACTTTTGTCTGTCTGTAACTCCTGTTTTGGTTCAATTATTTCCTTCCGAACAGGCTTCTCAGTTAACAGATTATTTATTCCTGCGGTTTCCTCATTCTGACTTTCTACCTCCACAGGTTTGGTCTGAGCTCTTTTCAGACTACGCATTATTTCAACAACAGCATTAGCTACCTTATTTATCTGGTCTCGATAGATAAGTTGTTTCACATTTGGGGTTACATCATCATCCCTCTGCCTTAAAGGTCGATTAACGCCTTGAGAATGATAAATAAAATCTACTGATCTTATAAAGCCTAACTGGTCTTCTACGAGTTTAATATCCTCAGGATCCAGATCGTGTATACGAACTGGTAATACCCTGCTGGCAAAATTGCCACTGTCCAGTTTTATATTAAGACCTAACCTGTCCTTTTCTGCTACTTTTATAAAGGCAAGAAATTCATTGTTCCAGGCAAAACCTTTTGAGTCACAATATGTCCTGGAAAGTATCGGAATAAAGATCAAACACCTCAGTTTATTCTCAAGCGAGCTAGATACTAAATGAGTTTCCAGAAGGCCATCATGTGGATTTGCATCGAAATATACACTTATTTTGTCCTTGATTGTTGCCTCTAGTTCCTTATTCAGGTTATCTTTAAACTCGGTCACCCATCCATCATATTTATTATCGTTTTGCCGGTAACTGATGAAGATATCATATTCATATCCTGGGAAGATACTTGCCATATTATACAATCATTTTGTTAAAGTTACGAAAGACAATAATACAAGTCAAATAAAAAACCATCCACCTAGAAAATAACCCAGATGGATGGAAATAGCACTGTTAATTTTCAGTGGTTCTTGAGTTGATAAAGCTGAGGTGAACCATCTCAAAATTACAATAAAGAAAATGCAGCATGACTCAGCTAAAATACCAGATTTCGGGTCTATTCGGTTTAGTCTCTGGAATGCGTTCATTTGCGCTCTAACACTCTGAAATTGAAGAAGTAATAGGCTTTATTTCAAATGACATATACGTCAATTAAACTCAAATCAAGCTTGACGGCATTTACGAGGCAAATAAGCCCCTTGTATAGTTCGCCAACGTCTTGTATCACTATGACTTCGAACGGACATTGTAGACGCTGTAAAAGGCCACTTTTATTTATGACCAGTATACTGTCAGTTTTACAATACTTAAAAACTTCTTCAATGTATTTTCTTTTTTCTTCATCACTCATAATCAGTATTCTGAAGGTAATAGTGCAACTTTATCAATCACCTAGATTTTGATGTAATCAATTGGGAAGTCTGAGAATTCGATTGTTTGTCTAATCAATGGTTTAGTACCTGTGTCTTCCCTACATGTTAGTTGCCAGGATAAATCAACCTTGAGTCTCTTCAGCTCCCAGACCTGGTATAATGTCCCCCAAAATTAGGACAGTGATTTAGGTTGTAAAAATAAAACTTAAATTAGTGTCATTATGGAAAAGAAAAGCAGACGAA
>Ga0315273_10014434_pt1 | contig 10175 bp, 15 predicted proteins | sample YL17G02_0_MG_FD_205753 | JGI IMG/M metagenome (GOLD analysis project Ga0315273, IMG submission 205753) | Sediment microbial communities from Yellowstone Lake, YNP, Wyoming, USA - YL17G02_0 | ecosystem: Environmental > Aquatic > Freshwater > Lake > Sediment | place: USA: Wyoming | collected... | reverse complement strand
GAGCGGCTGGGTGACTGGCTCGTTGCCGAATCAGTGAATCGCGACTACCTCAGCGAGCTGGGCAAGCATGTTGATCGTCTCGGCGAAGAGGCTGGAATCTTCGAGCCACTGGACGCCAGCGAAGATGATGGCGAGCCCGAAGAAGAGAAAGCGGCTGAGTCATGAGCGGGCCCAGCACGGGACGGGCGACAGGCGTAGGAATGTCGCCTCGGTTGCGATTCAAGTGCACGCTGCAGATTCGCACCATTTGGGCCGAAGACCCGACCGTGACGATCGGTGAAATGGTGCGGCGCACTTCGGCACCTGTGAATCTCGTGCAGCGCATTCGGATCAAGCTGGTCGAAGAGGGAAAACTCCCGCGAGGCCCACGTAAATGAGTGCGAACACCCCCGAGCCAGCACCGCAACCCGGTGAAGCAATCCCCACTGTTGATCTGGTGATTGCTGACTTGCAGGAGCGCAAGCAGATGGGCACAGCCAAGTACGGGGTGGCCCACCAGTTCGACAACGGCCGTGACCATCTCGTCGATTTCTATCAGGAGCTGCAGGACGCGCTGGTCTACGTCCGGGCTGAGATCGAGAAGCGCAAAGTGGACCGCAATGAAGTGCTTGAAGAGGCAGCCCGGGCGCTCGAAAACGCAAATCAGGTCAACTCAGCTGGGTTGGTGCGGCGCATGAGGCAAGAGCCTGTGGCGCGTGCGCCTGCAGGTGTCTGGGTACCGGGCTCGCTCTCGGTGCATGGCTCGTGTCGAATCTGTGGCTCGCTGAGACCGATCAATCGCGAGGGCCGCTGTCTCGACTGCTTCAGCAAGCTGTAGCGAGACAGTGCACCACCAGTAACGATCACCGACTACCGGAGTGTTGTCAGTCTCTGTGAGCGGCCCGTAGCGTTCAGCGCATCAGGGAGCACTTCCCCCTGAGCCCGAGCGCATGCCTCACTTTGGTCTCGACAACCCGCGTGGCTCTCGCATCGTTGTCGACAACCCGAACCACACGGTCGACTACGACACGCAAGCGCAATCGCTGAATGCGCTGGCCGAGTTGGTGCAGCGGGCTACCGTTCACCCGCTGATCCGCAACACCGCCGTCAAGATCATCAGGGGCTGCGAGTCGCGCGAAGACATGTGCGAGCTGCAGGCGATCTTCGATGCAGTGAAGTCGGGTGACACGGGCGTACCGCCACTGTCGGATGGGCTGAAGTACGTGGCCGATCCTCGCTACGCCGACTACTTCGAGTCGCCTGTCGACATGCTCACGCAGTGTCTGAAGGGCGCGTGCGGCAGTGACTGCGATGGCCACGCTGGGCTCATCTGTGCACTCGCTGGATCAATCGGGTGGGTGATGGGCCTGCGTGCGTACGGGCCGCGCAACGCTGGTGGCTACTCGCACGTGTACGCGGTGGCCCTGTACCCGAAGAAGGGCCCCTTTGAACGCGCTGTTGGCATGGACACCACCGTGCCTTCGGCTTCACTCGGCTGGGAGCCGCCCCGAGGCAATGTCCTCACGGCGTGGCTTTATTAGGGGAAAATATGAGAGGCGCGATCCCACAGCCGCGAGTAACACCGTCTCCTGCGCCAGTCGCGTGTGCGTACAACGCAGCTGCTCTCAAGCATTTTGGCGAATTCGCCCGTTTGAATGAGGTGGACTGACCATGGCAAAGCGCAAGCGCAGATTCGGATCAAGCCCTGACGTGCACGAGCGCGAGGCAAAAGAAGCTGGCAGCCTCGCCATCAACGCTGCTCGGAAAGCCGCCAAGGCGATTCGACAGGGCTCATGCCATACCGCGATGGATCATCTTTCGTACGCCCTTGCGGACAAGGGCAAGCTCCGCGCGCACGAGATTTCGATACGCGGCGATCAGGGCTACTCGCCTCGCTACAACAAGACCGGAACGATTCTGACGCGAGTCCTCGTCTCGTTCCGCAAGAAGTGCCTCAAGCGTTGAAGTTCACCGAAGCACAGCAGTGAACGCAGTCCCCTCGCAGTTTTCACAGGAGCAAGTCACATGGCAAACCGAGTCGTGATTCAGGAGGGGTACTCGCTGCCCTTCGAGGCGTACCGCCGCAAGAAGCGTCACAGTTCACGTCGGCGCCAGTCGGGTGGCGTGAAGCGCATGCAGTCGAAGATGAAGGCGTGCGCCAAGAAGTGGCACAAGAACGGCACCGGCAAGTACACCAGCTTCATGTCGCGCTGCCTCAAGTCGCGCTGATCCGTTTCACCGAAGCAGCCTCACCCGCTCGGTGAGCACCAGATTTCTGCAGCATTCACCCTCGCAGTTCACGAAGTTCAAAGGAGAACGCAACATGGCTCGTCATCGTCGTCATCGCCGCAGTCGTCGGTACGGTTCTAGCTCGGTCGTCACCATTCCCGGTCTCTCGGCCATCCCCATCATCAATGACAGCGTGAAGGTGTCGGACGTTGCTGTCGGCATCGCTGTCGGCGTCTTCGGTGCTGCGCTCCTCAAGGGCGTGCTGAAGAAAGCGCTGTACGATCCTGCGAAGCCTGCAGACAACATGTGGACGAAGTTTAACGATGCCGCTGGTGCCTTCGTTCCTGCTGTCATGGGAATCGGTGTCGGCGCGGCGCTGTACTACGCCCAGAAGAAGTCGCAGCGGGGTGCTGGCCATGCGGCCGGTGCTGCGCTCGCGGGCGTGGCCCTCAGCGTGAAGTCGTGGGCTGCTGGGCAGGACTTCGCCAAGCCGAAGGCTGATGGAACCCAGCCGCTGCTGGACTTCAGCGAAGTCACCCAGCTGAACCTCGGTGGTTACCGGGGCATGGGCGACTACCGTGGCCTGCTGGTGCGCGACACCACCGATGGTTCGATGAACGGTCTGCTGGTGAAGGACACCACCGATGGTTCGCTGTCGGGTCTCGCCGCCATGTCGATGGGCGACGACGATCACGGCATCGAGTCGCTGGCCGGCATGTAACACCTTCATGGGGGTCGGGCGCTTGTACACCGGGCCCGATCCCCAGCTGTACCCGATTTTCCCCAGCCGCTCGCTGGGCCCTGCAGCAAGAGGCGCTTCACTTCCCGTAGTCCCCTGCAGCACTCCTGTGGGCTTCAAGCCCTTCAAAGGATCAACGATCATGAAACTGTTCCTCCCCGATGCTTCTCTCCGTAGCCCCACTGCCGTTCAAGGCACCAGCGACATGCGAGACGAGAACGTGTTCTCGGCTCTCGTGCTGCAGTCTGGCGGCGCCGGCAATCAGACCCTGTTCACCAATCCCCGTGGTCAGGCGATTCCCTCGCTGCGCGGTGCGGCGATCGCGGTCACCCCCAACCAGCATCAGGCGACGTACACTGAGCTGACGACCAACATCACCCAGAGCGGCCAGCTCGGCAGCTCGATCGGTGATGCGTCGTTCCGCGCGATCGGCATCACGATCGAGAACGCGTACTACGCTCCCACCACCGGCCTGATGAACAGCTATGGCGCTGGTCAGCAGGAAGTTGCGGAAATTCTGGCGAAGTGCTTCTTCCAGATCCGCATCGGCGGCAAGCTGCAGGTGCAGGGCCCCGTGCTGGCGTTCCCGGCTTCGGGCGGTCTGTTCGGCGGCATCAGTGCCTCGGGCGTCGCTGCCCCCGGTGCTGTGCAGGCGAGCGTGAACAACGGCTGGCCGGGGTCGATGCGTCGGCTCAAGCTGCCGATTCTGGTGGCTCGTACCGACACCGTCGAGTCGACGTTCGGCGTCGCTGGCGGCAGCTCGCTGCTGTTCAGCACCCCTGCTTCGCCGGGGCAGCCCACCCTCGTGTGGGTGAACATCCACGCGCTGGTCAAGGGCGACGCGCGGTAGTTATCGCGCTCCCAGCCTAGAACGTGGTACGCGCTGCGTTCTAGGTCTGGGGTTGGCGGTGAGGTGCAGGCAGGCTCTGCACTATGGGCCGGGGGTACTTCCCGGTGAGGTTCGAGCCCTCAGCCGTCATTTGCAGTATGAGTTGCAACGATCACCCTCAGCCGCTCGCTGAGAGAGGAAACGGAAATGCAAGTCGACAAGCACTACGACCCGCTGGTTCTTTTCGCCTCGTGCGATTGTCCGCCAGCCCCGGGTGAGATTTCCCCGAACGTGCTGTCGCTCAAAGAACCGCACAACCTGCCGATGGAGATCATGTCGGTGCGTTTTCGGTGCTACCCGCTGAACGGTGGGCCGAGCAACATCACCGAGTTTGCGTACCAGACGATCACCGGGCAGGGCATCGGCGTGAAAATGGATCTCGGGAACATTCCCGTGGTCAACAGCGCGGTGCCCATCAACTGCTTCGGGTCGGCTCGCGACTCAGCGGATCAAAGCATTCAAGCATTCAAGGGTGCGACTTCAGCCGAGGCTCTTTCGTATTCGCAGGAGCTGTCGGTAGCCACTGATCCGGTGACTGGGCAAACTGCTCTCCCGATGGCGTATACGTGGCGGCTCAAGTACCCGCTCTATGTCCCGCCCGGGGCAGTGCTCGCGCCTACGTTCACCGCACTCGGGCAGAATCATTTTCCGGTGCGCATCGAGATCACGTATTTCTGCCGTACGCGCGACGCAGACTACAAGCCTAGGGGCCGCATCATGGTCCCGTGGGTGACTTCGTTCGCGTCGAAGTCGTTTGATCAAATCGCTGCAGCCCCTGCTGGTACTGACGCTTCGATTGAGACTGATCTGGTCAATCCGTTCTCGGTGCCGCTGGAGATCACCAAGCTCGTTGGTGTCGAGGCGATGGTCGTGAACGGCAACGGGACGCTCGGCAACGCAGCCGAAGACTCGACTGATCACCGATTCGCGTTGGCGACTAACAAGATCAGATCGTCACGGGGTGACGACATTGCGCGCACGCCGATCAACTTTGGCGGCTTGTTTCCTTTCAACTGGCGCGCGTGGGATATCCCGGGCAACTGGACGCTGGCCCCGGCCGAGTTTTATCAGCTGCAGCTCGCTGTCGCGCCTGTCACCTACCCGGTGGGTGATGGCGAGGTGGGCCGCGTGCAGTACGCAGTCGCCATGATTGGCTACCGAGGAATCAGCTCTGAGGCTGTTGTCAAGGAGATCGAAGCGGGGACTCCGTCATGAACATCATGCGGCCGCAGTTCACAAAGCAAGGGCAGGGTCTCGGGCGCAACGCCATCGCAGTGAAGGGGGCGCCAGTCTCGTTCGGCACCCAGTTCGGGCCACTGACTGTTGCTGCGAAGACGGCTGTGCTGAACACGCAAGCTCTGCAGGCTGGCTACCGGACCCCGTACTACATCGACGAGATCCGCATGACGGCCTATGCGGAGATTTCTGGATCAACTTCGCAGGGCCTCGGGTATGGGCTGCGTGCTCAATTTCAGACTGGGCATCACGCATTCTCGAAAGAGCCGATCCCGCTCTCGTTGTACGCGCCGGTCTACCTGCGAGCCGGGTATACGGTCGGCTACACCAACGGTGCTTTTTTCGAACATCGCCCGGTGGTCGAAGTGCGCTGGCCGTTGCCGAAGCCGCTCTACATGGAGCCGGGCGATGTGATTCAGTGCTACCTTGATCGTTCGAATTCGATCAACACAGCGTACGCGTCAAATTTCTTCAACGTGACCTATGTGGGTCGCGCGCTGGAGCCGGGGGCAAAGAAGCCGCCCTGCAAGTACGTGCCGTGGGTGTCGTTCTACGATCACCTCACTTCAGAGACTCGGGGCTATTCGAACGCGAAAGAATCGTACCGCAATCCGTTTACGATTCCGCTGAACGTGCACCGGCTCACTCAGCACACCTACGGGAATTTCCCAGCGTTCGATGACATCTGGTTCGAGACTGAAGGCGGCCGAGGGCCGACTGATTCTGGCGTGGTTGGTGACACCAGCTACGCGCAGGTGCGCATCTACGATTCACTCGGCTACGCGATGGTGAAGGAGTTTGCGCCCATCGGCGAGGTGCTGGATCTCTCGCGGCAGGCGTGGACGTTCTCTCGCCCTATCGGGCCGCGCGAACAGTTTGAAGTGGCATTCTCGTCAACACCAGTCGTCACGCCCGGCTACCAGTACTCAACTTTGCTCGGCATGATCTCTCACCGCGAAGAGGCGATCTGATGCGACCCGATTTCCTTTCGCCGATTTATCTTCGTTCGGGTGCTCAGCTCAGAGTCACCGATGGCAGCGTGTGCGAGCCCGACCCATCGAAGCTGCTCAACCCAAACCGCACAGCGATGCTGATTGATCAGCTCCGTTTCAGCGGCCCAACTATCGCCTCGATGAGCGAGAGTGACGTGTGCCAGTACATTCTGGCGGATATCAAGCTCGGTGCGATTCCGCTGACCAATGGGCTGGTACCAGTTGGTGCGTTTGCGCCCACGTACCTGAAATACCCAGCGTTCCCGGGGGCGAGCGGCTTTCCCCAGCCCGACACTCAGCTGACGTTTCATCTGCCGCGCCCGATGTACGTTCCGCCGAACGTGCAGCTCAATGTGAAGTTCGCGCGGGCACCGTTCGGATCAATCAACACGACGGGAACACCAGCGTTGCCCACCAATCCATTCGACATGGTGATGGGTGTCGCTGGCCGCTCAATGCCAGCTGGGTGGCCGATCCCTGAAAAGATCTACGTACCTTGGGTCGGAGCAACTTCGATCTACGATGCAGTGACCGACTGGGAATCGAAAGATTCTGAGCTGGGCAATCCCCATCGTGAGCCGTTGTTCGTGAAGCGCTTCGTCGGGTTCAACGGATCAACGTTTTTGAATCGGCCTGCACCCAACGGCAACACGTACAACGGGCTGTACGGGAATGCGGCCCCCGACTTCAACGTGCGCATGACGCTCAGCTCGGGCAAGATGCTCGTGCGAGATCCGGTGCCCTTCTACCATCTGTTCCCCGGCGACCGGCCGTTCTTCGACTGCGACGGGCTGCTTCAGCAAAACGAATTTGTTCGAGCGATGATCTCGATGACGCCCACCCTCGTCGGGGCAGCCGCGCAGACTGATCTTCGCTTCACCACCATCGGCATGATCGGCTACCGAGAGATCCAAACGCCGCAGGGAGCCCAACCGTGAGCCACACTGTGCATGGCCAGCTTCGCCCAATGTCGCAGTTTGAAGCGTACGCCAAGGGTGTCGAGACAGGCTCGAAGCAGGCAGATGCCGCGCTCCGGGCTGGGGTGAAGGGCCAAGTTTTGGCTGGTGACGCAAAAGCGCCCGCGTACGAGCTGCCCGTGCTGTTTCCGTATCAGAGCTATTTCGACAACGTGCTGGGGCCTCGCGCGATCTACGCGCAGCCGGCCAACAATCCGATCGTGCCGTCAACGATGCCCGACAAGCCCGTGACGGTCACCGGCTACGCGCTCGGACTGCACCCCAGCTCAGAGTGCCCGATGTCGGTGCAGTTTTTCACGGGCGCGCAGCAGGGTGCCTCGGCGACGTTCCGCCTGAAGCCGGGCGAGATCATCAGGCCGCATGGCCGCCCTGACGGGCATGGGCACCCGGGCTCCTTCTCGGGCTTCACCTACGGGCTTCCGTTCGGCTGGCTCGGCGGCGGATCAGCCCTGCTGGTGGTCTTCAGGACAGCCGATTCTCATGCGTTCTGGATTGATCACAATGAGGTGATGTACCACCGCATTCGGCTGCCGATCCTCGCGCCTGCTGCGCTGCCCGCGTTCGCTGCGATGCAGTACAACTGGCCGACTCGTTTCCCATGGCCTGAGGCTATCTCAGCGATCGATTCCCCCGCTGGCATCACTCAGCGCGGCCAGCCTGCGTTGGCTGTCCACCCGACGCGTACTCTGATGCGCTTGGCATCAGTGACTGGCAGTGCTCTGCTCAATCCTGCCCCGATGCGGATCTACTTTCGCATTGCTGATGTGCTGGCCATGGGGCCGCCCGGCCCGACCCTCAACCCCAATGACGTGGCATTCACTGACTACGTGTGGGGTTCGTACGCGCAGCAAGCTGGCGCTCCTGCCCCGTACAACGCATCGACTCCGATGACGATTCTCACGGGCGAGCTGGAGCGGCTGGCCTGCAATCAAGGATCAATTGTTCTCGGCAGTGAAGACCCGGCGTTGAATGATGGTGGTGGGTTCGTCGATTTCGTGCGGTACGGGAGGCTGTAGATCATGGCGAGCCGAAAGCCAGCTTCGCAGCAGGTGATCGACGCCGAGTTTCGGCCGGATCCCGGCTACGTGCCGCCCAATGACGCTGGCGTGCGTGATTGGCGAACTGCCTCGGGCTATGCGCCAAGGCAGCGAGGCCGTTTCATGGGGTACGGCGATGGCCCGGTGTCTGATGCGTCGCAGCTTTCAACGACGGATCAGATCATGCTGAAGGCGCAGCTCTACGAGACCATCGTCTCGCTGCGCACGGCTGTCGGCATAGCGCAGGCGCGGGTGGCTGCCACACCGTCTACCTCGATGGCGACGCTGGCTTACGTGTTCGCTCCGATGATCGCGCCTTTCCTTCCTGACTCCGCGCCGGCTGAGACGAAGACCGCTGTCTCGAATGCGCTCAGCTCAATGAGCGGGCTGATCGACATGCGGTACAACGAGATCCCGTCTGTGATGGATGGCACGCTCGCGCCGGATCGGTGGTTCAACGCCTGCCAGATCGTGAAAGACGGCATCGCGTCGATTCTTCAGGAGCTGGGCGACAGCGACACGTTGGCACTGCTTTCACAGTCGTGGCAGGACACGAAAGACATGTTCGCCAAGCTGAAGCTTCCGCTCGCGCTCGGCGGCAGTGTGCTCACCATTGTGCTGCTCGGGATTGCCGGGCTGGTGGCCTACGCCTACTTGACAGCCCCGCTTCGCTTCATGCCCCCCAAGCGCATGGCTGGATTTTCGAAGTCGAAACGACGTACGAAGCGCAAGCCGCGCCGAGTGAAGGCCTACCTGCTTTAGGAGAATGCACATGCCCAACCATGCCCGAAGGTTCCGAGGTTTCGCTGACGATTCTGCAACGGCTGCTGACCCGAACGTCGCCACGAATCGGATCAGTCTTCAGCAGTTGATCCTTGAAGACCGCGCCGCGCTCATGCAACTGACTGCGCACGTGAGCAGTGACGTGAAGCAGCTCGCTGGGGCAGTCGTGGAGCTTCAGCGCCAGTCGGCTCAGCAAGCACAGCTGATTGCCGCGCTGCAGAATCAGCTGCTGGCTGCCTCGAAGGGGATGAACGTCTCGTTCACCAACCTCGCGCAGCGCCCGCAGATCGGCCCGGTCGGTGTCGGTGTCCCGACGCACGCCCTTCGGCCGCAATCGGTGAACATCAACTCACCGGGTGCGTTGCAGACGGGCCCGGTCGACACCACCACGCAGGATTCACAGGCCGACATTCAGATGAGCGACGCTGATTCTGTCTTCTACTCTGGGGGTGAGTGATGGGCTTTTTCGATCACTTCCTCAACGCGGCTGACCTGCTGCTCAAGCACCAGCGTCATGTGGATGCGATGGAAGCAGAGGCACGCGAAGAGGCTCGATCCATGCGTGGCAGCAAGCGCAAGGTGAAGATGCCTGATGCCGAGCCCCGCCAACAGCGGCACAGCCGTGGGGCGTTTGCCGATTCGTCTGACCCCGATTGCTGCATCGCGAGCCGGAAGCTCAAGAGGTGACCCATGCTGGTTCAAACGCGAAGGAATAGACTTGGGGCTGATCCTGTAGACGGCCCTACATCTGCGCCAGCGCTTGACCCAGCTGTCATCAACGATCCAGCCGCCGTCGTCGCAACCTCGATGGCTACGAGCGCTGGGCTGATGCAGCCCATGACGTTCTGGCAGCTGGTTCGTTTTCATGTGCTGGTCGCAGTGACTGCTCAGATAGTCCTGATGGCGGTCAGCGGTTTCTTCAAACGTCGAATTCGAGGGACACGACTATGAATCGCGAGAAAAAGTTCTGGGTGCGCTTCAGCATCGCGCTGATGCTGCTCGGGGCAGCGTCGTGGGCCGGGCAGGTAATGACGGTGGATCAAGGCATGCCGGGCAATCAAGGCCCGTGGCCTGTGAAGGTGGTCGGGCCGATCAACGTCATTGTCGGTGGCTCAGATGGTGGTGCCACAGCCGTGGTCGGGGTCGATGGTGGGCCGGTACCAGTGTCGCAGGCGAGCTTTCCGTGGAAAGTCTCGGGGGCGGACGGTGGGCCAGTGCAGGTCAGTGGCTCTGTGACTGTGTTGGGCGCAGATGGCGGCTCGGTTGCTGTTACCTCGACCCAAGCGACCTGCAACTCGCCAACGCACACCACTA
>Ga0315273_10014433_pt1 | contig 10176 bp, 8 predicted proteins | sample YL17G02_0_MG_FD_205753 | JGI IMG/M metagenome (GOLD analysis project Ga0315273, IMG submission 205753) | Sediment microbial communities from Yellowstone Lake, YNP, Wyoming, USA - YL17G02_0 | ecosystem: Environmental > Aquatic > Freshwater > Lake > Sediment | place: USA: Wyoming | collected... | reverse complement strand
TTGCCCGCGAGAGCGGACAGCAGGGAAGAATAGTAAGAGTCATGCGGCCCGATCATGCCCTGGCGCATAAAATCGCGGCATGGAACGAGCGTAATTTGATGCGTGACATGTTCGACATATATTTCCTCTTTGAAAGAAGCGGTGTCAAGCCGGAGGTGGAGGTTTTAAGAAAGCGGCTGGCGGCCTCGGAGATCCGCACATCAGGCAAAACGAAAAAGATCGGGATGACGGTCCATGAACTTTGCAAAAAAATAAACGCATTTATCGAATCCGTAACACAGGGTGCGATAGATGGGGAATTAAAGGATTATCTGACTGGCGAAGAGCTTTCCGGTCTTGAACTGAAGTTCAAGGCTGCCATGAAAAGACTCGTCGAATACCTGAATCAAACCATTCTTGCCCCTGCCCGCCGTTCCTGAGTATTTTTCCCATACTTATATATTATTATAGTCAACATATTCGACCTATCGACAGGTGAGGCTGATGTTTACCGGGCTCATTGAAACCACAGGAGCAGTTGTCTCGGTTGAGCGGAAAGACGCAGCCGTTGTCATCGGCATCAAACCGGTAAGCGCAACGTTCTCCTCGCCGGTCGGCGCGTCAATCTCGCTGGACGGCGCGTGCCTGACGGTCGAGAGCGTCAAGGGGCAGTCTCTGTACTTCACGGCGGTCAAGGAAACGCTCGACCGCACCACGCTCGGCCGTGTACGGCCGGGCGGCATAGTGAACCTTGAGCGCGCGCTCCTTGCGAGCGCCCGGTTTGACGGCCACCTGGTGCTCGGCCATGTGGACGCAATCGGCGCCATTGCCGCGGTCCGCATTGACAAGGGCGACCGGCGGATTGCAATCAAGGTGCCGGAAACGCTCCTGCGTTTCATGGCGGAGAAGGGGTCGGTGGCGATCGACGGCATAAGCTTGACTATTGCGGGAGTATACGGCGCCGAAATCACGGTCGCCCTCATTCCGACGACGTGCGCAATGACCGCTATCGGACGGAAACGGGCGGGAGATCCGGTCAACATCGAATGCGACGTGATCGCGCGCTACGTAAGCAGGTTCCTGACTGCCGACAAGGGCGAGGTGGACGCGCCCGGCCGCGAAACGACGCTTCTTCAGCGTATGAAAGGGGCGGGGTTCTGAAAGATTCCAGCGGCATACAAGAGGTCATTGAGGAGTTCCGTAAAGGGAGTTTTGTCATTATCGTTGATGACGAAGACCGCGAGAACGAGGGGGATTTAGCGGTCGCGGCGGAAAAATGCTCGCAGGAAAAAGTCGCCTTCATGGCGCGCGAAGGCCGGGGGCTCATCTGCATCGCCATGGAAGGAAAACGGCTTGACGAACTGCTGATACCCATGATGGTGTCGGACAACACCTCGCACTTCGGCACCGCGTTCACGGTTTCCGTGGAGGCGAAAGAAGGCACAACCACCGGAATTTCCGCGGGCGACCGCGCGACCACGGTGCGAAAGCTCATAGACCCGTCCGCCCGGCCCGAAGATTTTGTCAAGCCCGGCCACACGTTTCCCCTGCGCAGCCGCGACGGCGGCGTGCTCGCGCGCAGCGGCCAGACCGAAGCGGTGGTCGATTGTGCCAGGCTCGCCGGACTGTATCCGGCCGGCGTCATCTGCGAGATCATGAACGACAACGGCACCATGGCGCGCATGCCGCAGATCCGGGAGTTTTCGAAGAAACACGGCATCAGGATCATTACGGTAGCCGAGCTCATCAGGTATCGCCGCTCGCAGGAAAAGTTCGTGTACTGCGTTGCGACCACGAGGCTCCCCACGGAGTTCGGCGAGTTCGAGATCCTTGCCTACGAGGAGAAACTTTCGAACCGCGTGCACCTCGTCCTCCGCAAAGGGAAAATTGAAGCCGGGAGGCCGACACTTGTCCGGGTGCACTCCGAGTGCTTCACCGGCGACGTGCTCGGCTCGCTGCGGTGCGATTGCGGCGACCAGCTCCATTGCGCCATGCGGATCATCAGCGAAAAAGGCGGCGTGGTGCTTTACCTGCGGCAGGAGGGCAGGGGCATAGGCCTCGTGAACAAGCTGAAAGCTTATAACCTGCAGGACCAGGGACTTGACACCGTGGAGGCCAACGAAAAACTCGGTTTCGCGCCCGACCTGCGCGACTATGGCATCGGAGCGCAGATCCTGGCCGACCTGGGGATAAGCGCAATCCGGCTCATGACCAACAATCCGCGTAAAATCGTGGGGCTCGAAGGATACGGGCTGTCGGTCGTGGAGCGGGTCCCCATCGAAATATCGCCGAAAAAAGAGAACGCCCGTTATTTAAAAACGAAAAAGGAAAAACTCGGACACTTACTCGAAGGAGGTATGGTATGCCAGCCGTAATAGAAGGACTTCTGGACGGATCGGGAAAACGATTCGGGATCATCGTCAGCCGTTTCAACGATCTCATTTCCAAGAAACTTCTGGAAGGAGCGATGGACTGCCTGCTGAGGCACAAGACGGACAAGGACGCCATCACGGTCGTCTGGACGCCGGGGGCCCTTGAGATCCCGCCGGTGGCGCAGAAAATGGCCGCATCAAAGAAGTTCGATGCCGTTATCTGCCTGGGCGCGGTGATCAGGGGCGGCACCCCGCACTTCGATTATGTCGCGTCGGAGATGTCAAAGGGGATCGCCAAGGTGGCGCTCGAGCAGAAGCTGGCGGTCATCAACGGGGTCTTGACAACAGACACTATCGACCAGGCCGTCGAACGTGCCGGTGCCAAGGCCGGCAACAAGGGATGGAACGCCGCTTTAAGCGCCATCGAAATGGCCGATCTTCTGGGGAAAATATGAAACAGTAGAGACGCTGCATGCAGCGTCTCTACAATCTTGGATTGGTTCAAATCGTTATGCCATCAAAGGGCCAGTCGAGAAACCGGCACCGGGCGCGCGAGCTCGCGCTCCAGACCCTCTATGCCTGCGAAATAGGGACAACGGCGGAGTGGGAGGGAGTGCTCCGGCATATCGTGGAAGGCGGCTCTTTTACCGAAGAGAGTGTGCACTATGCGCGGGAACTGGTGCGTGAGACCATGGCTTCGCTCGGCACCATAGACGGGCACATTGCCAGCCACGCCGCCAACTGGGCGATGAAGCGCATGGCCGCGCTCGACCGGAATATTCTCCGCCTTGCTGCGGCAGAGTTGTTCTTTTTCAACGACGTGCCGTTCAGGGTAGTGATCGACGAGGCGGTGGAGCTCGCGAAATCGTACGGCACTGAGGAGTCAGGCGGTTTTGTCAACGGCATACTTGACTCTATCCATAAAACCCGCACGAAAGACACTGAAAGGAATGCCTGCTGAATGGAGGCGGCCACTGTCGACCGGCGGATGCACAGCCGGATCAATGCAATAGCCGCTGCGGGCGTCTTTTTTGCCTCAATAACCGTGTATCTTCTGACGGTCGCCCCCACGGTCTGTTTCTGGGACTGCGGCGAATACACGGCATCGTGCCACTCGCTTGCAATCCCGCACCCTCCCGGCAATCCGCTTTACATCATGCTCGGCCGCGTGGCGAGCATGGCGCTTTTTTTTCTGCAGGATTTCGGGCTGCGCCTCAATCTGGTATCGTGTGTGTCAAGCGCCTTTACGGCCATGCTCATCTACCTCATTGTCGTGCGCGCATTTACGGGGTGGATGGGGATTCCGGGGACAGTGTGGCAACGCCTAGTGGTGTATATCGCCGGAATCACCGGCGGCCTCTACGCGGCCTTCGGCAGCACCATGTGGTTCTGCTCGGTCGAGGCCGAAGTGAATACTCCCGTCATGGTCCCCATCGTCCTGTGCGTGTGGCTCATTCTGGTGTGGGCGCAGAGCGGCGATCCGCGGCGCGACCGCCTGCTCGTGCTCATGACGTACATCGCCTACCTGGGCATCGGCATCCATATGTACTCAATGATTACGCTCGGGCCGCTGTTCCTGTATGTCATTATCGTTGACCCGGAAAAACGGAAGGACTGGCGGTTCTGGACAACGGGTCTCCTGATGGGGCTTGTCATCTACAACATTTCGTGGTTCATCGTTGCCGGGAGCGCCGCGGCGGCGGCAGCGCTGGCGCTGTCGCTTGTCGAGCGGAAGAACAGCGTGAAATGGCAGCTCTGTTTTTTCATAGCGCTCTTCGGCATACTCGGCTTTTCGTCGCACCTCTATATTCCCGTCCGTTCCGCCCTTAACCCCATGATTGACGAGAATCATCCCGCAACCTACAAGGCGTTCAAGGACTACCTTGCCCGCAAACAGTACGGCACTGAGAGCATGATTACCCGCATGTTCTGGCGCCGCGGCTCGGCGGCGCACCAGTTCGGGATTGAGGGCCATATGGGATTCGGCGGTTTTTTCATGACACAGTTCTATCGCTTTTCGCCCCTTGATACGGAAAAAAATTTTCTGGAGAAAAGCGGCCTCGCCGGATGGGGAAAGCTCGTTGTGTACCTGCTGCCGGCAGTCTTTGTTCTGTTCGGCATGTATTTCCTGTTCAGAAAGAACCGGAGCATAGCCGTGCTGCTCGGTTCCCTGTTTCTTATGACCACGATTGTACTGGTTTTGTACCATAATTTTTCCGATGGAACCAAAAGCGAAAAAAGGGACTATAAACGCTGGGTCGCTATGAAACGGCAGGGGCCCGAACCGCTGGTTCAGCGTGAGGTGCGCATACGCGACTATTTTTATATCGCCGGGTTCGGGTTCTACGGCATGTGGATCGGTATAGCCGCCGGCGGCTTCCTTTTTCTTTTGTATACCAACCGGAGGAAACTCCTCCGCACCACCCTTGCCCCGGTCTGCACCGTGCTTCTAGCCGCTTCGCCCGCGTTGCCGCTTGCCCAGAACATGCCGTTCCAGACGCGCCGGGGCGACTTCATACCCTACGATTACGCCTACAATCTCCTTATGTCGTGCGAAAAGGACGGCGTCTTGTTTACAAACGGTGACAACGACACGTTTCCGCTCTGGGCGCTGCAGGAGGTTTACGGCATCCGCCGCGATGTCCGCATTGTTAACTTCAGCCTGCTCAACACCAAGTGGTACATCAAGCAGCTCAAGCGCCTTGAGCCCAGGGTGCCCATTTCGTATGCCGATGACCAGATTGAAAAGCTGAACCATGCCGCGAACCCTATCGCCAAGGCGGCATACTACCCGCTGCCAAAAGCCGGAATAACGGTGCGCCTTCCCCCGAGGAACGAACACCCGCTGATGCGCATACAGGACCAGATGGTGATCAATATCGTGGATGCCGCCGGGTGGACGAGGCCGGTGTATATGGCGATCACGGTTTCGGACGACAACCTCATGGGGCTCGGCCCGTATTTGCAGATGCAGGGTCTTGCGTACCGGGTCATGCCGCGCGCCATGGCGGAGGCGGAAAAAATCGACGTCGGGCGCTCCCTGTACCTTCTTGACAAGGTGTACCGGTTTTCGGGGCTTGGTCTCGGGAGCGCGCCGCTCAAGGAAACGTCGGAACGCCTGCTTGCCAATTATTCCGCTTCGTTCATGCAGGTGGCCCTCGCCCTGCGGAAACCCCTCGTGGAGCGGCGCAACAGGATTGCCGGGCTGGAAAAAACGGCCTCACTCCGCCCGGATTCGGCGGCGGTACTCGCGCAGGAAAAGAAACTCTATGGCGACACGCTCGCCATCGTCCTCGGGAAACTCAACCAGTGTATTTCCCTCGTGCCGTGGGACTGGCGTTCACGTGCGTGTCTTCATGAGATATTAATTCTTGACAACCGGCTGGCCGAAGCGGAAAGCAGAATGCGCGAGGCCCTTAAAATCAAGCCGGACCAGGTCCAGTATCTGCGCATGCTGGCGCAGGTCCTTGACATGGAGGGAAAGAAAACGGAGGCGGCGGACGTCGTCAGTTCCATGATGCAGACCGGCGCCGATTTATGGGCCACCTACGCCGGGGCCGCCCGGGAGTATGCACAAGCAGGTTCATTTGACAGCGCAGTAATAATCCTGCAGGAATACGCCATGGCCTATCCGGACGACCGGCGGGCGTCGGAAGCGATTGCGCAGCTCGAGCGGGCAAGGGCGCAACGGAGCGTATCAGGACGGCCGGTTCCGAGGCGCTGAAAAGAACACGAGCATTCCAATCGCCGCGAAAAGCGTAAGGAGCGAGATGAGCGCGCCCCGGGAAAAAGCCTTCGAAGAGTAAACAAACGATATTCGATGTTCCCCTTTTTCAAGTGCCACCGCCATGAAGCTGTAATCGGCGCGCAGGATTTTTCTCTCTTTGCCGTCCACCATGACCTTCCATGCCGGGTACCAGATTTCACTCAGCCAGAGGATGCCGTTTTTTCCGGTGGATACCGAAAGTTCAATTTTGTTGTTCTGATAATTTGTAATGGCGACCGTATTATTGACCGGTACCGTATCGGCCGGCAGTGCAAGCGCCGGCTGTCCGGTGAGCACGATCTCGCTCTGGTGCCGGAAGTTCGCGGAACGCAGGTACTGCCTGACCGCCGAATCGTTCGGAAGAACAGCGGCCCGGTAAAACATCCTGGCGCGGGGAAGACTGGTAGGGTTTTCAACAAGTCCTGCGGTACCGCGGCTGCTGTCGATCCGGATTGCGTATTTCACATTGAACAGATCGAGCTGCACCTGCGGGGGGGCGGCAGGGAGGTTTTTACGGGAAAGATTCAGCGGATTGTAACCTTCCATGAGAAAGATTCTGTCGATCATGCCCTGGTTGCGGTCGAGCAGCATGATGCCGCCTTCACGCATCTTTGTCCGGAAGAGCTCCTTTTTATTGGCAGCGCTCAAATAGTCAGCAAGCTGCCGGTTGCGCGAGAAATACACGGGAGCGCTGTATGGAACGATATGATAATCCATGCCGAAGACGAAAAGATCGATACAGAGCACGGTCAGCATCGCGCCTTTGAACATACGGTGGCTGAGCAGTGACCGGTAAAAGAGGATCGTTGCCGCTGCGCCGGCGGCGAGAATCGCCAGCATGGTTCCTGATTGTCTGGCCGCGTAGCTTTTATAAGAAGCATTCATGAATTCTGGGCAGAAGTTCGATGCAAAGCCGCTCACCACGCTTAATCCGACGCAAAGGCAGATCCCGCCGCCGATCGCAAGCGGAACAAGGATGCGACGGCGCGATTCCGGATCCTTCATTTCGTCAATGGTTCTGGCGGCCAGAAGGGGAAGTAAAAGGTTCCAGGTGAAAAGTATGCGGGCAGGCACCCTGAAGGTTCCGAACCCGGGGACATACTTGAAGAGCAGCTCGTAAAGTGGAAAATGGCTGCCGAGCGCAATACCGAGACTTCCCAAGCACCAGATCGCGCAGAAGAGCGTGAACTTGCTGCGCCTCACGTGAATGAACTGCACCATTCCGAAGACCAGCGCGGCAAGGCCGGTATAGAATGTTGTCTCCCAGAAAGTCCAGTAGCCGCTGTGAAAGGAATCGTTGAGCCAGAACGAGAGCTCCTCGCGCCAGGGATTCGGGGCGTTTGTGCCGCCGAAAAGTTTGGGGATGATAAGGGTCGAGAGCTGGCGGAAACTCATGGAACCCTCTGAGGCCATCTGAAACGTCCAGGCAACCCGCGCCGATTCCTTTGAGAGCTCAGCGGCCGGCAGGAGCAGGATCATGGCGAGGCCGCCGGCAACAGCGAACATGGCGAAAAGCAGCGCGCCGTGCAGCCGCCTGTTTCCCGATACGCTTAACAGAAGATAGATGGCATAGGCGCCCAGAAAGAGAAATTCATAGAACGTTATCTGCGGATGCCCGGCGAACACGGTAATGCCGAGTACAAGGCCTGCGTAGATGAAGTCTTTCTTCCGGTTTTTTTGCGCCCCGCGGTGCATGAAGAGCATGATGAGCGGGAGCCAGGCCAGAATATACAGCATGAGCGAATGTATGGTGTGGACGACAAAAAAGCCGCAGAGCATGTAGCTTACCGCGGCGAAAAACGACGACAGCCGGGAGCGGTTGCCGTGGTTGCAGAAAAGGAACATGGCGGCGCCGGCGATGAAAATATGCAGCACGACCGACAGTTCCAGCGCATACCAGAACGCTTCCTTGCCAAGCGGCAGAAAAGAGAGGATCAGGTTAACGGGATACAGGACGCCGGTATGGATGGCGGCGAAAAACGGCATGCCGCCGAAAGTATAGGGGTTCCAGAACGGGAAGGAAAAATGCAGCAGCGCATCGCGCGCGAAGATCCGGTGCGGGAACTCCTGGTACATGAGGTCTTCCCAGAAATTGCCGATTCCGAAGATTACTTTATGGAAAAAGACGATGCAGATGACCAGCAGTGCGATGATAAAGATTATGGTCGGGAAAGAGCGTTTTTGTCCGATGCCCCCTGTTTTCTGTTCCGCTTTAAGTGTCTGTTTTGAATTCATGGCTACGGTCTGATGCTGCTGACGTTTATGTCTTTGTTTTCTTTTTCAGCACCGCAAACATACTGCCGGTATCCACGTACCAGAATTTATTTCTGAGGTGCAGCGCCGAGCAGACGAGAGAGAAGAGTGTGTCGAAAAAAGGGAACCGGTACTTGGCGAGCCGGTTGTGCAGGAAATCGAAGTCGGCGAACTGACCGGAATTCGACAGGTGGATGATGGTGAATCCGTGTTTCTCCGCAAGGCGGCGGAGCGTTTTCGGGGTGAAATAGTAGATGTGCTCCCGGGGCTTGAACTGAAACCACCGCCTGCCGAAAATCCTGCGCTGCATGCTTGCAAAATTCGGGGTCACGAGCGCAATAATTCCTTTATCGTCAAGCATCGAGTGGAGTTTGGAGAGATCGCTGTTAATGTCGGGCAGGTGCTCCAGCACGTCGAACAGGGTGATCAGATGGTAACGCTTCGATGGGACAAAGAGCTCGAGCGGGACGTCGAAAATTTCGTACGAACGACGCCGAAGGCCCGCGATCATCCGGGAATCCAGCTCTATGCCCTCGGCATGACGCCATCCCTTTTTCTTAAGCAGGTCGAGAAAATAGCCGGCGGCGCACCCTATGTCGAGCGCGGCGGAGAAGTCCCGGGGAATATATTGTTTACAGATATGATACCATTTCCCGAACGTTTTTATCCGCAGGGGAGCGATCAACTCGTAATCTTCATAACCGCTTTCGCTCCCACGGTCAAAGTAACCGTTACGGTAAATGTTGAAGAGTTCCTCGTTCCGGATCCGGGGGTTTACGTAGATCATGCCGCATGACAAGCATTTGACAAGTTGAAAACCGCCGATCGTATAGCGGATTTCCTCCAAAGCGGCGCTGCAGACAGGACAGGAGTAGCTGGAAAGTGTTTGCGTCATGGAGGGTGCCGGTTTCCGGAAAACAAGGAGCAGAATATACAAAAGGGCGGCTGCTGCCGCCCTGTTCTGTTTTGAGGGGAAAACCGCCGGAGAGAAGATATATATTTATTCACTTTGTGCATTTCCCTTCCGCCGTTCGGCTCAGTCTTTCAATGCAAAGGCGTTGACCGCAATGAACATTCCCCGGCATATCGGCATCATCATGGACGGCAACGGCAGGTGGGCCAGGAAGCGGGGACTGCCGCGGACGGCCGGTCACCGCGCCGGAACCGAAGCCACGCGCAAAATCGTCCGGGCATGCGGCGAACTCGGGGTCTCGTATCTCACTATCTATGTATTTTCCGCCGAAAACTGGGGACGCCCGAGGATCGAGGTTTCCATGCTCATGGAACTTCTGGTGGAAATGACGCGGCGGGAAATCGAAAACCTTAATGCCAACAATGTCCGGCTGCGGATCATCGGCGACATCTCGCGCCTTCCCCGCAATACGAAAAAGGCGCTTTTTGACGGGATAGAAACCACGAGGAACAACACCGGTCTTACGCTGGTTCTCGCCGTGAGTTACGGAGGCCGTGCCGAAATCGTGACCGCGGCTAAAAGGATCGCGGCTGAAGCGATTGAACATCCGCGCCTCCTGAAGGCACTTGACGAGAGCGTATTCAGCAGGTATCTTTACACTGCCGATATTCCCGACCCTGAACTCATTATCCGGACCGGAGGGGAGTGCCGCATCTCGAATTTCCTGCTGTGGCAGGCGGCCTATGCCGAACTGTACATTACCGATGTGCCGTGGCCCGATTTCGACAAGGAATGCCTTGTGAAAGCGATCGAAGAGTACAACCGGCGCGACCGCCGGTTCGGAAAGGTCAAGGAGTCATGAGTTTACCCAACATCGGTAAAAGGCTTCTTTT
>Ga0315273_10014432_pt1 | contig 10176 bp, 9 predicted proteins | sample YL17G02_0_MG_FD_205753 | JGI IMG/M metagenome (GOLD analysis project Ga0315273, IMG submission 205753) | Sediment microbial communities from Yellowstone Lake, YNP, Wyoming, USA - YL17G02_0 | ecosystem: Environmental > Aquatic > Freshwater > Lake > Sediment | place: USA: Wyoming | collected... | reverse complement strand
GAGCGCCACCGGTCGGCGGTGGCGGATATCCTCGGCCAGGTAGACCGTGGCCATGCCACCCGCGCCAAGCTCGTGGACGATGCGGTAGCTGTGGGCGAGAGACTCCTGGAGCCGTTCGAGCATGGGGCCGCTTCCGGGAGGAGTGCCTATCGCGGTCAAATTACACCGATGGCTGCTCCCGGGCGAGGAAGGGGCAGGGGGAGAAGCACAGCGGCCCGCCCTCCCGAAGGAGGAGCGGGCCGCTGACGCGCTGGCTATTCGGAGTCAGAGAATCCCTTCCCTGTTCCTCTCCTCTTGGCCGCCGCTCGAACTGAGGCGTTTGCGGTATGACCGTAAGGGCTCCGGCTTCCATCCCCGAGCGGCTTGCGAGCCGTGCGGTTCACCAGTGCGGGCGCTGCAGGTCGGCTGAATCGCGGACCAACCTCCTGCACGGCACGCTGCGACGCCGAGGCAGCGCGGGCGAGACACGCGATTGGTCTCGCCGCTCCAGACCGGAAGTGATCAACTCGTCGGCCTGGCAACAGTTGCCAAACTACTACTTTCGTACGATCCCGCAAGTCCGAAAAAACTGCGAAGAAAAAGCGAACGAATGCCGTGCAGGTTCCCACGCTCCATCACCAGGAGTCGGTGAACTTCTGCTTCTTTCATCATTTGCGCGCCCAAGGACCGAGGGAAATACCTCGGACGCCGCTAGAGGTCTCTCGATGGGGCATTTATCAGGCGCTCATGAACCGAGGGGTGATCCCGAGCCGTCCGGCGTGAGCCATGATCTCCGCGCCGTAGGTCGGATTCGCGATGATGACAAGGTCGGGCGCCGACTCCCGGAGGATGTCCGGAGACTCGACTCTGGCCCCGCTCAGAGGCAGGTACAGGCTCTGTCGAGCGGGATTGATGTCAACTACTGTGCCGATCGCGGCGCTGGCGACCTCATTGACCATCACCATGACCCCTCGCGCTCCGGCACCCCAGAGCGCCACCCGGTCGCCCCTCGCCACGGCCGCCTCCAGGGCCTCGACGAGCCGCGTGGTGGCGGACTCCGCCTGACCGGCGAACATAGCCAGTTGCTGCTTCGCTTCCGCGAGTTCATCGGCCTGAAGGGCTTCCGTGTCGCGGGGTTCGGCCGCGGCACAGTCCGCTCCCAGGTACTCGCCCTGCCAGCAGGGCGCCACCGCGTCCACCCGGAACCCCGCCCTGGTCAAAGCCCGCTGCAGTGCCCCAGGGGTGAACCAGACGCGGCGCTCGTGGATCACGTTCCAGACGACGCCGCCCGAGAAAGTGGGCCGGGCATCCACGACTTCAAAGTAGAACGTCGTCTGCTGCGGGCTCGCCACGCAGTCCCGCACCATCCGCAGGAAACCCATTGGGTCCGGCAGGAGATCGATGAGCTGCCGACAGCTGGCGAACCCTTTGACGAGCCTGCCGTAGCGGGGACCAAAGTAGTCACGGATGAACCGCACCGCCCCGTCGGCGTCGGGCGGAGCATTCGGGTCAATGCCGAGGCCGGACGCTCCGGTCAGACCACACAGCATGCGGAGGAGCGTGCCACGTCCGCAGGCGATGTCGAGCACATGCTGGTGGGCCCCGGCGTGCGTCGTGGCGAGACGACTGGCCAGTTCCTCGAGGAAGTGGAGGAAGGTTGCCGACCCGTCCGTTGAAACATCGTACCCGGTGAAGCCGACGACGGCCGGGTCGTAGGCATCATTCCAAATCCCGCCGCAGTGACAGCAGAGGGCCAGCCGAGTGTCCACCCGGGGCGCGGCCAAGGCTGCGTCCCGGGTCGGCCAGAGCACGCCATCCTGCGCCGGGACGCCAGCGCGGACGAAGAACTGCCACCCGTCTGGCGTCTGGCAGAGCGGGCATCGCAGCACTGGCGGACTCATCTCGGTACGGTCAGGGTGACAACCGCGACAACGGGCAGAGCGTGACCCCAATGCGCCGGGGAGCGGACGGGGATGTGCATCGTGCCTCCGACGCGCGATTGGCTCTCGAAGCCATGGTAACCTCTTCTCGTGGCCTGGTGCGGTTGCTCGCCGTGCGGTGTCGGAGGCCGGCTACCGGACGATCCTGCCGAGGGCCGAACTCTGCCCCACCCGGTCGAAGTAGCTCCAGGCGGCGCGGGTGATCCGCGCGATGCTCATCTCCGCCTGCCTGGTGTCCCGCCCGAAGGTGGTCATCACCGCGATCGCGAACGGGCGATTCGGTACGAAGATGATCCCGGCGTCGTTACGCACGGCGTCGAGGTCGCCGGGCTTGTTGGCGATCTTCAGGCCCGGGGGAATCAGGCGCGGGATATAGCTCTCCTTGTGCGTACTCAGCATCGCGAAGAAGTCGTCGGTGAGCGGCTTGCCGAGGACGTCGCCCTGGTGGAGTGCCTCGAGCAGCGTCACCAGTTCCCTCGGCGTCGCCGTGTTCTCCCGCCCCGCCTGCGCGGCCTTCACGTCCATCATGTGGCGCCGGAGCCGGGTGTTCCTGAGCCCGAGACCGGCCAGCCATGCGTTCACGTTCTCCATGCCGACGCGGTCGATGAGTACGTTGGTCGCGGAGTTGTCGCTCACCGCAACCATCATCGTGGCCAGGTCACGGTTGGTGACCTTGGTGACGCCCGGCGTGAGTCCGCCCATGATGTCGCTGTCCGGCACGAGATCCCTGGCGTCCACCGTGTAGAGGTCGCCGAGTCTGGCGCCGGCCGTCCCGGCGGAGGCGCGGGCGTGCTGGCGATACAATTCGGCCAGCACCGCCAGCTTGATGGTGCTGGCCGTCGGGTAGATCGCGTCCGCGTTCAGGTAGAAGGCGCGCTTGTCCGTGAGGTCGAGGATTGCCACCCCGACCACAGCATCCGTGGCCTTGGCAATGAGCCGGACGGAGTCTTCCATCTGGGCCCAGAGGACGTCCTGCTTGGCGCGGGTCGATTCCGGCGTGTCCTGGGCATTGAGCGAACCCACCGAGCCCAGGGCGGCGACGGCTAACGTCGCCGCGAGGACGAATCGGCGGGGGCCGGGAGCCGCGTGGTCAGGTCGGGGAAGGGGCATATCCGGGTGCCCGCGGATCAGCGCTTGCTGCCAATGCGCTCCTCCAGCGCGCTGACGAAGGGCTTGACGGCGGGCGGCGTGTCCTTGCCGGCGCGGGTCTTGAGCAGGTAGCTCACGTCCGGCGACTTGTCCGTCGTGGTCGGGACCGACGCCGCGGGGTAGGTGGTCCGGTTGCCCTTGCTGTCCACTTCGTACTTGGTGCCGGCGAGCGAGACGCCGACGAAAGCCCCCGCACCCTTGGTGGAATACGAGTAGATCGCCGAGCCCTGCTTGAAGTCGGTGGCGGCGCCGATGGTGCTGCCAACCGGGCCGGCCGCGATCGAGGCCTGTGCGCCCAGCTCGAAGTTGGACGTGGCGATGAGCGCCGGTGCGTCAGCGTAGGTGAAGATCAGCACGACGTCGGTCGCCTGTCCGCCGACCTGGAAGCCGACCGAGCCCGACTTGATCGCCATATAGCTTGGCAGGCTCCAGCCGTCACCGACTCGGCAGGCCACGAGACCGTACCCCACCTTGCCACCCACGATCATGGCGCCCTCCTTCACGCTCGGGATGACGGCGATGCACATGGCGCTCCGCAGCAGTCCGTTCGGCGGCGAGTTCTTGGGATCGGACACCAGGTTGGCGAGGACATGCGCCGCCGCCTTGGCGCGGTCCTCGAGCTTCCCCTCCTGCTGGGCATGGGCGAATGATGTGACCAGGGCGGTGAGGGCAAGGGAGGTGCAGGCCAGTCCAACGAATCGGCGCGCGGGCATGTCAGGTGATCTCCGTATCGAAAGCGATGAAGGGCGGGGACGAGACGGCCTGCGAAAGATAGGCGAACGCCCGGTCTTGTGGGCCAGGCCAGTAACAGGGATGTTTCGTCATCCTCCACAACGAGTGCCGTCTGGCCAACCGCCCCCAGCTCCTTCGAGCCCTGGGACTGCGCGAGGGGATCGCGGTGCACATGGGGCTGATCATCGGCTCCGCGATCTTCATCGTCCCCGCCACCATCGCCGGGCGCCTCCACGCCATGGGGCCGATCGTCCTGGTCTGGGTGCTGGGTGGGTTCCTCACCTTGATCGGAGCGCTCACCCTGGCCGAGCTGAGTGCGGTCCTGCCCTCGGCGGGCGGCCCGTATGCCTACCTGCGCCACAGCTTCGGTCGGTTCTGGGCGTTCCTCTTCACCTGGAACCACTACTTCATCAACACGGCGGGGACCATCGCGGCGGTCTCCGTGGCATTCGCAACCTATCTGGGGTCATTCATCCCGGCCCTCTCGCCGGGCAATCACTTCTACAGCCGGGCCTTCAGCGTGGCCGGCCACCGGCTGACTTTCGCGCTCGGCTGGACCGAAGTCGTGGCGATGGCGTTGATCGCGATCGTGACCCTGGTCAACGTGCGGGGGGTCCGGTTCGGGGGCTGGGTGATGAACCTGCTCACCGCGACCAAGATCCTGGCGCTCCTGGGCCTGATCGTCGCGGCGTTCGTCTCCGGCAAGGGCAGCTCGGCCAACCTGCTCCCCTGGTGGCCCGAGCACTGGACCCACGAGACCACCGCGGCCTTCGGGCTGTCGATGATCGCCGTGCTCTGGGCCTTCGATGGCTGGATTTCGGTGACCTTCACGGCCGGGGAGATGAGGGATCCGGAGCGGAACATCCCGCGCGCCCTCATCATCGGCACGGTGGCCGTGATCGCGCTCTACCTCGGCGCCAACCTGGCCTATGCCTGGGTGATGCCGCTCAACGCGATGGCGGGGTCACCCCGGGTTGCGGCCGACGTGGCGCGACTGGTACTGGGCCCGGTGGGTGCGACGCTGGTGATCGTCGGCATCCTCTGCTCGACCTTCGGCACGGCCAACGGCGCGCTGCTGGCCATTCCCCGTTCGATCTACGGGGCAGCGGAGGACGGTGCCTTTCCGGCCCGGTTCGCCCGGGTGCACCCGCAGTTCCATACCCCGGCGGTGGCCATCGCCACGCTGGGCGTCTGGGGGGGGCTGCTGACGCTGAGCGGGACCTATGACCAGATCACCTCGTACGTAGTCTTCGGCTCGTGGTTCTTCTACGCCCTCACCATCCTCTCGGTGATCGTGCTCCGCCGGGTCATGCCCGAGGTGCCGAGGCGGTACAAGGCGTTGGGGTATCCCTGGGCCCCGCTGCTGTTCGCGGCGGTGGCGGGATGGTTCCTCTACAACACGGTGGTGGAGGACCCACGGAGCGCGGCGATCGGCATCGGCCTGCTCGCGCTGGGGCTGCCCTTCTACTACCGCTGGAAGCCGCGCTGACGAGAGGGGCCAAGGCTGCCAGTGGCGCCCTCAGCTCGCGAGTCTCGCCACCTCGCGGCCGAGGTCCGACGCCGACGCGAACCGTTGCTCCGGCGCCCAGGCCAGCAGGCGCATCACCAGGGCGGCGACGGGGGCCGGCACAGCGGGATTGACTCTCTCCAGCGGCTCCGGGGCGTTCGAGAGCCGCTTGGCGAGCAGCAACATGGGCGTTGCCGCCTCGTACGGCAGCCGCCCGGCGAGGCACTCGTACAGCACCATGCCGGCGCTGTACAGGTCGCTCCGCGCGTCAACCGCTTCGCCCATCAGCTGCTCTGGCGCCATGTACGCCGGCGTGCCCACGAGCAGTCCCGGTTCAGTGTTCGCCTGGCTGCGCTCGGCCAGGCGCGCCACGCCGAAGTCCATCACCTTCAGCAGGCCCGTCTCGTCGAGCAGCAGGTTCTGGCTCTTGATGTCACGGTGGATGATCCCTTCCGCGTGCGCCACGGCGAGCGCCTCGGCCAACTGTGAGGCGATGGCCAGCGTGGCATCCACGCTGAGGCGGCCGCGCGTGTCGACCAGCTCGCGCACGGTGATTCCCTGCACCAGCTCCATCGTCAGGTAGTAGACGCCGCCCGATTCACCGATGTCGTGGGTGCGGACGACGTTGCGATGCGTAATCTTGCGCGCGAGCCGGATCTCGGAGCGAAACCGCTCCAGGAGCGCTGCGTCGGCGGTGAACTCCGGGCGCAGGGTCTTGACCGCGACGTCCTCCCCTAACTCCCGGTCGACCGCGCGGAATACGGCGCCCATCCCGCCGCGGCCGATCAGCCCCGTGATCTGGTAGCGGCCCGCCAGAAAGTCCCCGGTGTGCATGCTGTCGTCGGCCTGCTCTCCGCCGCCGGCGAGGCCGCCGCGCCGCGCCGCGACGACTTCCACCTGGAGGGCGCGGACCTGCTCGCGCAGCTGGGTCTCGCGGACGTGAATCTCCACCACCATCTCATCAAAGATCCGGGCCAGGCGGCCAAGCTCGTCGTCGTGGCCCGCCAGATCAGCGAGTTCTCCGACGCGGTAGATGCCGGCCTCGACCTCCCCCGCCGCCGCGATCACGCGGTCGGCGTCGATCTTCTGGCGCGCGAGCATCTCCTCATTGACGTAGGCCCGACGCAGGAAGCGCTCGCCCACGATGCTCATGGCGGCGATGAAGAAGCAGGCCAGGCCTGCGAAGAAGACGTAGGGATAGGCCTGGATGGCGGGAATGGAGTGCGTCTGGGCCCGGTGCGCGGCCAGCACCATCGCCGGAATCATGAACGGAGCGATCGACGTGACGGCCAGCAGCGGCGGCAGGCGCATGAAGAGCGCAAAGACTGCACTCAGGATCGTGGCCACCATCGCCGGGCCGGTGCTGTCGAGGCCGAGGGCGCGCTGCGTGCCAACGGCCATGCACCACAACAGGTTGGAACCGGACACGGCCAGCACGAAGGCGCCGAGCACGGTTGCGAGCCGGCGAAACCGCGAGTACGTGACGACGATCATCAGTACCTGCAGGGGCAGCACGAGCACATAGGAAGACAGGAACACGCCGAACCAGTTGATGCCGGGCCACCAGAGGTAGCCGGGCAGCGACGAACTCAGGGTGGCGGGTATCCCGACTCCCCAGGCCAGCCTGAGCAGGGGCAAGCTCTGCTCGTTCCGCCAGGCGCGATACGCCTGCTCGGCATCGGGCGCAGTGAAACGCAGTCCGAATCGGGTCTGGGAGGCCAGCCCGAAGGTGGAACGAGTCACCGTCATCGGAGCACTTCCGGAGTGCTCATGTCGACCCCCCACGTGGCGAGCCCCTGGCGGCGCCCCGAGTGGGGCCCCGCCAGCTGCATTTGCAATCTAGACGGTTCCCGAGTGCAAAAGCGGTCGTCGCTCTGCAGCCGGCTCTACGTGTCAGCTCGGTTGTAGGCCTTAATGGTCAAAACAACTCCAATCACGAGAAGAAGTGCTTGCATTGAGAGCAAGGCGGCAGGGGGCGGGACGCTTCGTTGCGCAGACTCAGGGGCGCACATGCGGAACAGGCCACCGAGCAGGGCAAACCAGCCCATAGGCGTGATTAGGACGGGCCACCCGCGACTCCACTGATGATGGCTGCGGAGGATCGCAAGGCCCGCCACAAACCACAGTGTGCCGGCCAGGTAGACCTGGGTGACTGGAACATCCGCCCAGATATGAGCTGTAAGCGCTTCGGATACGGAGAGAGCGATCAGGGTTGGGCCGAGCAGGCCGGCGATACGCCGTGGATCCGACATTCGACCTCTCAAGCGCGTGTTTGGTGGCAATCGGTCATGAACCCCGCCGATGAGAGCTAACGGCGCGTCAGCGTCACCCGGGCAAACGGTCGGCGGACCCCCAGGCTGTCATTATCCATGTGCCACCGCCAAGCGTCCGTCGGGCGACTGTAGACAAAGGTGGTATGGAAGCCGGTTGTTTGCGTGTAGTGGAACACGAACGAAACTGAGTCGCCAGCCACCATTCCTCGACCAGTGCCCTGCGGCTCAAACGCGCTGGCCCCGGTATTGTCGAGCCAGAGACAGGCGTACTCGCCGGAGCGGGGGTCCCGACCGAAAAGGACGATTGCCTCATAGGCCGGCGTCCCGTTCGCGGCACGCTCACGCGACACCTCGTGCATCTGGACATACTCGCGGCCCAAGATCCAGTCGAAGGTGACATCATGGGTCGTCGACTGCCGGGCGATTGTCCCGCGCAGCACCCAGTGGCCAATGAGACGATCGAAGAGGGAGTCCGCGGGCAACGATTGAGCCGGGAGCCGCGCGGCGATAAGAAGGAAGAGAACGGACAAGCCTGCGATCTTCCGCCAGCGGGATACCTTTGCCGCCTAACGGCCTGCGTTTCAACTGCGAAGGCACACCGACCGAGCCACGGTCTTTCGCGATGCTCGCGGCGCCTTCGGCTGCGGTAAACGCTTGTTAGACCGCGCCTGGCTGACGAGCGGGTAGGCCTCCGGGCGGTCGATCGAGTCGACTGCAAGGTCGACATCCAGATCAGGCCAGTACAGATGATGTGGGCTCGGCCTCTCGAGCAGGGTCAGCTGGCGGATGGTGGCGTCCGCGAACCAGGGAAACTGTTTGAAAGCGACGAACCGTTCCCGGTCATCAACCAGCAGCCAGAAGCCGTTGGTCGACACGTTCGTCACCTCAGCGCCCGAAATGGGCGTCCCAAGCCTTCCGGATTTCATCCAGGTTCTCCAGAGCTATGCGTCTCGCGGCCGCAAGGCGCGTCGGCGTCAATCCGACATTGTTGGCGAGGCTGATCTCCGGCCTAATCCAGAATTTCGCCTCACCCGTTGCGTGCTGCACATGGACATGAGGCCGGGTCTCTTCGCGCGAAAAGAAGTAGAACCGGTACCCGCGCGTCCGGAAGACGGTTGGACTCTTGGACCGAAAGTTAGTGGGGCGGAACCTGGCCTGCCGTGCGCCCGGGGCGGCGGGGTTGGGACCCTGGGCGGCTCAGGGTCCCCATAGCGACCAGGACTTCGAGCGCGGTCTAACGGACTGCGCTTCTGCGGCGGCCGCGTCGGCGCCGCAGGCGCACGATATATGGCGCGGCCGGCCGCAGAAGCGCCTGTTAGCGTGCCCCTTACGGGGCGAACATCTCCCGCAGAACGCCCAGCACACGCTCAAGCGTTGGTGGACTGAGCCGTCCGACCTTCCGGGTGAGCCGCGCCCGATCGATGGTGCGGAGTTGGTCCGGCACCACATGACCGGACTTGCCGGCAAAGCGACACGGAATACGGAATGGGTACGGATGCGAGCCCGTGGTGAGCGGCGCGACAATGAACGTACTCAGCGCCCCGTTCAACTCGTCCGGAGAGACGACCACGCACGGTCGCGTCTTCCGGATCTCGCGGCCAAGTGTCGGCTCGAGCGCCACCAGGAAGACGTCGCCGCGCGTCACAGGATCCGCGCTCACCATGCCCATTCGTCCCGGTCGAAGTTCGTGGCCACGACGGCGTCGAGCAGTCCGTCCTCGGTCGCCGCTAGCGCCGCCGCCGCTTCAGCCCATCCGGCCCGGGTCGAGGCCAGCGGTCGAATCACGACCGTGCTGCCCTGAAGCTCCAGTTGCACATCCTCCTGCAGCCCGGCTTGCTCAATAAGGAGCTTCGGGAGACGGATGCCACGGGAGTTGCCGATACGGACAAGCTTGGTCTTCATCGGGGCCTCGGGGACTGATGTATCTACAATGTAGTCACATCCCCGTCCCGCGCAAGCCACAGGTGATGGCCGTGACCCTTCCCGGATATCACCGCAAGCCTGGCCGTGATACCGGCCTCGGCCTGGTTTGGCTCAGATATCCATCATCCCCGGATATTCCGCCGAGCCCGTGCCTCAGTGATCGGGCCGCGCCACCCTCGCTACTGCAGCCACCGCTCCATCCACGCCACTATCCGGTTCATCCGGTCAAGCAGATGCTTCTCCTCCTGCAGCGTGTGCCCCTCACGCGGATACAGCACCAGCTCGGTCTCCACCCCATAGCGCTTGAGCGCCCGGTAGAGCATCTGACTCTGGGAGATCGGGTCCGTGATATCCTCCTCGCCCTGGAGAATGAGCGTCGGGGTGCGCACCCGCGTGATGTAGCTGAGCGGTGAGCTCTTCCTGAAGCCCTCGGGTTTCTCATAGGGCAGTCCGTAGAACCACTCGTCGTAGGCCGGGCCCGCCTCGGTACCGTATTCGGTGGCCAGATCGCTCATGCCGGCTCCCGTGACCGCCGCCTTGAACCGCGTGGTCTGGGTGATGGCCCACGACGCCATGTAGCCGCCGTACGACCAGCCCGCGATCCCAAGCCGGGCGGGGTCCGCGATGCCGCGGGCGATCAGGGTGTCCACGCCCACCATCAGGTCCTTGAAGT
>Ga0315273_10014431_pt1 | contig 10177 bp, 7 predicted proteins | sample YL17G02_0_MG_FD_205753 | JGI IMG/M metagenome (GOLD analysis project Ga0315273, IMG submission 205753) | Sediment microbial communities from Yellowstone Lake, YNP, Wyoming, USA - YL17G02_0 | ecosystem: Environmental > Aquatic > Freshwater > Lake > Sediment | place: USA: Wyoming | collected... | reverse complement strand
ATTTTGGAATGGAGATAAGTAACCGGACTTTTCTTATTTTTCCGGGCAATATATTCGGGGATATTAGCCATGGGGCCGGGGCGGAAGAGAGCGATCATCACCATAATATCTTCGAGACGGTTGGGTTTCAGCTCCTTTAGCCATTTAGTCATACCGGAGCCGGAGAGTTGAAATACACCCATGGTGTCTCCGCGGGCGAGCATGGAATAAGTTTTTTTGTCATCCAAAGGCAGATTTTGCAGGTCAATTTTTACCTGCCTTGTTGATTCAATCAAATCCCGGGCAGCTCCAAGAATTGACAGATTTCTGATTCCCAAAATATCAAATTTAACCAAGCCGACGTCTTCGGCGGCGTGCATCTCATATTGAGTGATAATTTTTTTCCCGGCAGGCTCAAGCTGAAGAGGAGTAAAATCGGTCATGTCCGTGGGAGAAATCACCAAACCGGCGGCGTGAACGGAAGCGTGGCGGGCATTGCCTTCCAGCTCCTGAGCTAAATCCAAAAGTTGACGAGCCTGGGGATCGGAATCGTAGAGAGCCTTAAGTTCGGGGGAAACCTCCAGCGCGTGTCTTAAAGTCATAGGAAACCCCTGGGAACCCATAGGAATTAATTTGGAAATCTTGTCCGGAAAGGAATAAGGGTGTCCCAGAACACGACCTACGTCGCGTACCGCTGCCCGGGCCAGCATTCGTCCAAAAGTACAGATCTGGGCTACTTTCGTTTTACCGTATTTAGTGCGTACATAATTTAAAAGTTCTTCCCGGCGATCGTCAGCGATATCCAAATCGATATCCGGTGGTTTGGGCCGGAAGGGATTTAAAAATCTTTCAAACGGGAGGGCGTATTTAATAGGATCGACCGAAGTAATTCCTAATACAAAAGAAACTAACGAGCCGGCGGCTGAACCACGGGTGTTGGTAATTATTCCCTGCCGGGAACACCAGTTAACCATATCGGCCATCATCAGGAAATAGGGGGCATAACCTTTTTGAATGATGGTATCCAGTTCAAATTGAAGACGGTCTTTTTGTTCGGCGGTAGGCGAAGGGTATATTTCACCGAAACCCTTTTGGGAAGATTCACGCAAAAAATCCGGAGCAGACTTACCATCAGGCAGATCGATACTGGGAAAATGCCACTTACCCAGTTCTAAAACCACTTCGCATTTTTCGGCTACTTTGAGGGTATTGCTGACGGCATCGGGAAAATCAGGAAACAAACCGGCCATTTCCTCACCCGATGTCAGATAGAAAGTAGGAGTATCAACGTAACGCATCCGATCGGTATCAGATATATTTTTACCGGTAGAAATACAGACTAAAACATCCTGGGCCTGGGCATCGCTTCGAGTAATATAATGAGCATCGTTGGTCGCCAACAGCCTGATTCCCAATTCCCGGGAAAGGCGGGTAGCTCCTTTTATGCAAATATCTTCAGATTTCTGGAATTCCTCTAATTTGGATAATATTTGGGGGGAATCTTTAACCGTATAAAAAAAATCCTTATAAAGATGTCTTTGAATTTCCAAATAATAGTCATTTGTAAAAAGCTGCTGATACCACAAAGCGGTTTTCCTGGCTTCAGTATCGTTTCCGTTTATTAACAGTTGGCCAATTTCGCCTTTAGGACACGCAGAAAGGCAAATTAGATCCCGGGAATACTTTTCCAGGACTTCTTTACTGAAACGCGGGCGGTAATAAAAGCCTTCTGTCGAAGCAATGCTGGATATTTTCATTAAGTTCCGGTAACCGTTTAAATTTTTGGCCAAAAGGATCAAATGAGAAGATTCACGGCCATTTTTATTATCCATGATGCGGTGATCCCCATTAATGATGTAGCCTTCAATGCCAATCAGCGGTTTGATCTTTTCAGACTGGCAGGTCTTGTAAAACTCAACTGCTCCGTACATGTTACCGTGATCGGTAATGGCTACGGCCGGCATGTCCATTTCCTTAACTTTAGACACCAATTTTTTTATCTTGGATAAACCGTCCAGAAGAGAATATTCCGTATGCACATGAAGATGAACAAAAGTATCAGCCATAGAGTTCTTTGATTATCATGGAGATTTGTGCGGTTTCCACATTTCCTAATGATTTTTTCACCTGTCCAATAAGGTATGACCGGGCTTGAATTTTTCCGGACTGGTAATCTGAAACAGCCTGGGGATATTGTGATAAAATGTTTGAGACTTTTTCGGACAAAATCTTTGGGTCGATTTGGAAAGAATTTTGCGATTCGTTTATTAATGCTAATAATTTTTCAGGTGTTTCCGGAAACTTTTCGCCGTATCGTTTGTTAATTATGAAATCAGAAATATATTTAGTTTTATCCGGCATAGTAGAAGCTAAATGAATAAAATATGTATACATCTTATGATCTGAACAAATTATATATGCGTTTGCAGTACTTAGACCGTAGGTATCTGATAATTCCTGCCTATTTACTGAACTCAGTTTAGGCAGAGTCCGACGGATACTTTCAATATAGTGAGGAGAAAATACAAAGGGGGGAATGTCCGGCTCGGGAAAATAGCGATAATCATGAGCCTGTTCTTTACGACGCTGGGACACAGTCTCTCCTTTGCTTTCATTAAACCCCCGGGTTTCCTGGACAGGAGATACCCCAGAATTTAAAAGCTGTGTTTGGCGTGATTGCTCGAAATCCATGGATTTTTTAATAAACCGGAAGGAATTGACGTTTTTAATCTCGACTTTATATTCAGGCAGCTTAGTCTGACCTTGTGGGCGCATGGAGATATTGGCTTCCAATCGCATGCTGCCCTTTTCCATATCGGCCGTAGAAATATCCAAATCCCGGACAATAACCTGAATTTCTTTAAGAAATTCCACGGCTTCATCAGAAGAAGAAAAATCAGGTTCGGTAACCACTTCCACCAATGGCACACCGGAACGGTTAAAATCGATAAGGGAGAGTTTTTCGCCGTTAATTTCAGTGTGCTGCATCTTAGCTGTATCCTCTTCCATGTGGACCCGGGTGATGCGGATATTTTTTCCTGACAATAAAGCCAGATGGCCGCTATGGCAAAAAGGCTGATCATATTGGCTGATTTGATAACCCTTGGGCAGATCAGGATAAAAGTAATTTTTTCGGTCAAATTTTGAATGGAGATTCACCTGACATCCCAGAGCCAAACCCAATTTTAGGCACCAATCGATAGCTTTGGCATTGGGAACCGGCAGGGCCCCGGGGAGGCCCAGACACACCGGACAAGTTTGGCTATTGGGCGGTTTACCGAAGTGATCGGCCGGGCAGCCGCAAAACATTTTGGATAAGGTTTTGAGTTCGACGTGAATTTCAAATCCGATTACCGGCTCATAAGTGATCATAAAATAGGTTTTTGTAAGTGATAATCGGTAGTCTGCTGGAACGCGTGGGAAACGGCCAGGATGTCAGGTTCATGGAATTGGGGGGCAATAAGGCCGAAGCCTACCGGCAGGCCGTTAACAAATCCACAGGGAAGACTGATTCCGGGAAGACCGGCAATGCTGGATGGCTCAGCCAGAATATCCTGGAGCTCACCAAACATCGGCTGGTTCCTGGTGGCCCCGATTTTAAGAGCCGGTCCGGGGGTGGGAGGATTGATAATCAGATCAAATTGGGAAAAGGCCCGGTTAAAGTCATTGATAATTAAAGTCCGTACCTGCTGGGCTTTGCGGTAATACTGGTCATATAAACCAACAGACAAGGTATAAGTACCAAGCATGATCCGCCGCTTGGCTTCCTGGCCGAAAGCGGTCCTGTCTTTGCCAAAGCGGATACCGTCGAACCTAGCCAGGTTGGAACTGACCTCAGATCTTTGGAGTATGGTGTAAACCCCGATGGAATATTTGGGATGGATAAGAGAAGTTTCTTTTACAGAGTGACCAAGGGCTTCCAGTTTCTCTATGGCTGCAATAATCAGAGGTTTGATTTCAGGTTCGAGAACTTCAAGGTACTCTTTGGGAAAACCAATAGCGAATTTGCGTTTGGTAAGAGTTTTCATATTTTTCACATAATCTAAAACCGGTTCAGGTGAAGATGTGGCATCAAAAGGATCCTGCCCGGCGATAACCGAAAGCATTAAAGCTGAATCAGCCACAGTTTTGGTCATCGGACCGGGAGAATCAGTGGAACTGGCCATAGCTATAACTCCGTAGCGGGATGTCCGGCCGTAAGTGGGTTTAAATCCGGTAACTGAACACCAGGAAGCCGGTTGACGGATGGAACCGGCAGTTTCGGAGCCTATAGCCCCCAGACACATATCTGCTGCTACAGCTGCAGCCGATCCTCCGGATGAACCTCCGGGAAGACGGGTGGCATCCCAGGGATTTAAGGTCGGGCCAAAATCAGATGTTTCAGTAGAGGATCCGTGAGCCCAGGCATCCATATTTGTCTTTCCGATAATAATCGCCCCGGCAGATTTCAGCCTGGCTGTAACCGTGGATTCATACTGAGGCCGGTAGCCGGATAATAAATCGGCGGAAGCGGTAGTGGTCAATCCCAGTGTCAGGAAGTTATCCTTAACAGCGATAGGGATTCCTCCAAAAGGACGAGAAATATCGGACTTTTCCGCCTCTTTTAGGGCCTGGTCATTCATTTTTAGAAAAACGTTAAATTTAGAGTTGTAACGGCTTATCTGCTGTAAACAGGCTTCTACCAGTTCTTGGGAAGAGAACTGCTTATTTTTCAGACCGATTTTAGCTTCCGAAATAGATAGTTGGTTTAATTTCATATCAAATCACTGAAGGTACCACTATATAACCCCGATGAGATCTCCTGGCCTGAGAGATGGCTTGCTCCTGATTGAGAACCCGGGTCCGGTCAATAACATCCGGACGGGTGATGTTTTCCAGACCGGTTACCTGAGAAGTCGGGATAACGTTTTGGGTATCCAACTCATTAATAATAGAAATATTTTTTAAAGTATCCGTCAACTGGGAAGAAAATAATTGCTCTTGTTCCGGAGATAATTGGAGGTTAGCTAAGGACGCAATTTGTTTGATGTCCATTGGAAATAGTTTAGCACAAGTAAAACTTGTCTAAGGAAATTGATTACTATACTACAGGTTTATGTTTATAATTTGACAAAAATTATTATTTTGAGTGTAAAACGGCAATTATGTTTTAAAAATTTAATTTTAGAAATAGATGGAAGATTGTTAATTAAATTTAGTAAATATCCTAGTTTATAAAAGCCTATATTTTCCTGATAGAAGGATCTTCTTGAATTTTTGTAGATATTATTATTAAATTGGCAGTCTTTTGGTTAGTGTGCTATATTTTCCGGATATCCGGTATTGCCAATATGACCAAATATCCCTGTATATCCGAGGTTAATAACGTCCATATATAATTTATTCTCTAATTCTCCCCGATCTAAGGGATTTTTCGTTTAATAAAGATAATATTTTAAAATTTTAGTTTACTTGAAAGCCTGTAATATATTATTTGGCAGCTCTAAAAGTTAATTAAAAACCTTAATTTGGGAATAATAATAGAAAATATAAAAGCGGTTTTACCATGCACCTATAGTAGTCAAAGGGAAAATAAACGGTGTATATATAGGCTATGACATTTGCTGCAAGACCTTGATTCTTTCAGTAACCGGAGGGTGGGTGTTGAACAAATTAGCGAAATAATTAATTTGCTGATTTCCTGAAGAAATTAGTGGTTTTCTGTCCAAATGAAAGGGGTTTGAAAAATAGAGATGGGCAGTGGCTTTGTTGGCGGCTTCCAGAGGTTCCCGGTCAAGCGAAATTTTCTTGAGGGCGGAAATTAAGCCGGACGGCTGACGGGTTAATTTTACTGACGAGGCGTCAGCAAAAAACTCCCGGCGCCGGGAAATGGCCAATTGAATCAGTTGCGCGATTAATGGAGAAATTATGGCCATAATAATACCCAATATAAGGAATATTCCACCCGAGGATTTATTTTCACGATTTGTTTCACCGGAGCGAAACCAACTAATTCTAAACAACCAATCAGCTAATAAAGTGATTATCCCGACCATGACTGTAACCAGAGACATGAGCCGGGTATCGTAATTGCCGATGTGGGAGAGTTCGTGGCCGATAACACCTTCCAGTTCGGTACGATCCAATTGGGAAAGAAGCCCGGTGGTAACGCAAACGATGGAATGCTGAGGATCACGACCGGCAGCAAAGGCGTTTAAAGCGGTATCGGTGATAACGTAAAGCCTGGGCATGGGTAAACCCGAGGCTAAACAAAGATTTTCCACGCCGGTATAAAAATTGAAATGATCCCGGCGATTAGCGGGCGCGGCCTGGGAAATGGTTAAAATAATCCGGTCACTATAGTAGTAAGATGCCCAAGAGGTTAAACCGGAAATTATAAGTCCTATCCCCAAAAAACCCAAAGGAAAAGAAGTGGAACCGGTGGTATAAATGGATAAGGCTGAGGCAATAAAATATATGGCTACGGCTACAAAAGCCGTAAAGAGAACCACCACCAGCGCGCTGCGGCGCTGGTTTTGCTCAAGAGATTCGTAAATGTTGAGCATATTACAAACTGACCTTTGGGGTGGTTAAATCGCTTTCCGAGACAGTTAGATGTTTTCCGGAAAGGGGTGTGGACAGCCCCTGTTCGGCTTTGAAACCGAAAAGATTAGCCACCAAGTTACTGGGAAAAGTAACGAGTTTAATATTATAGTCAGCTGTCAAATCAATAAGCGTCCTTCGGGAATACATGACTTTATCCGAAGTATCCCGCAATTCGTCCATCAGTTTGGTAAGGATATCCGCGCCTTTAATCTCAGGGTTACTCTCCATAACCACCTGAATCTTGGGGAGAATTTGGGAGATTTGGTCGCTGGCTTGGGCGTATTTATTCAAATCACCGGATTTTACGGCGGCGTCGATAGTTTTTCGGGCGTCAGCCAGCAGTTTAAAGATATCCTTTTCGTGTTTTAAATAAGCTTTGGCTGATTCCTCCAGGTTGGGAATCAAGTCCGCCTGGCGTTTTAACTGATTACCGATTTCCTGGATAGAAGCCTGGATCCTGGTCCTGACTGAAGACAGGAAATTGAAGATGCTGACACAATAGGCAATTATGACTACGGCAATAAGACCTAAAATTGTTAGTAACGGCATTATTTGTCACCTCCTTTGAGGAGATCTATTAATTCATTTATATTACTACAGTTGACCACATCAGGTCGACTAGCCCATCCGCGCCTGGCCTGAGCAACACCGAATTTCATATAATCCAGGTGGCTATCATGATGGCTGTCGGTATTTATCACTATTTTAACTTTGTTTTTTACTGCTTCTCTGACTAAATTGTCCGGTAAATCCAATCTATTCGGCCAGGAATCGATTTCCAGCCATTTATCCTGAGTGACGCAAAAATCAAACAATTTATCCCAGTCGATGTCAATACCTTCTCTTTGCAGAAGCAGGCGGCCGGTGGGATGAGCCAAAAATTTTACCTTGGGATGGTTTAAACCAGCAATAATCCGGTTGGTCATTTTTATTTTGGTCTGATGAAAACTGCTGTGAATAGAGACACAGGCATAATCAAGCAGATCAAGTGCCTGGTCAGGTACCGATCGTGATCCGTCGGCCTGAATGTCTATTTCCAGACCATTGAAAATATACGGCGACCCATTTTGCAGGTTAAATTTAGTGATCATTTGACCCTTGGATTTAAGAATAGATTCAACTTCAGATGTCGAATGGGTGGATACGGCAGGATTGTGTTCAGTAAGACCAATATATTCATAACCTAGCCGGGCAGCCCGGGTAAAAATTTGGGAAAGAGAACTTTCACCCAAATCGTGGCTAGTCTGGGTATCAAAGCTGCTATGAATTTGTAAATCGCCTTTAATATCCGCATATTCAACTAAATTGGGTAATTTATGTTCTTTAGCTAATTCGATTTCACCAGTATTTTCACGGAGCTCAGGAGGAATCCAATCCAAGCCCAAATAGTTATAGAATTCCTTCTCAGTAGAAATAGATATCACCTCCGGCCTCCGGCCTCCCCCTCTTAAGTTAAGAGGGGGACGGGGGGTGATACCATACTCTGAAAGTGACAATCCTTTCTTTTGGGCGTATTCCCGCAAAGCGATATTGTGATGTTTACTACCGGTAAAATGTTGAAGAAGTGATCCGTAAGACAAGGGAGAGGCAACCATGAGATCAATTTGAAGTCCATTGGAAAGTACTATCGAGGCTTTAGCGTCCCCGGATTCGATTATTCTAACAGCCTTGGGATAGGCACAAAAATGGGATATAGCCGACGGCGGATTATTAGTGGATATGGCGATGTCGATATCCCCCACGGTCGAAACATGGCGGCGGAGACTGCCGAGGGCATCGATAGAAATGACGGCAGGGTTTTTTTTCATCCAGGAAATGACAGTTTCCGCTGTGCCTTGGGCGACAGGTAATAGTAAGCGTTTGTCGCGATGAGCATACTGCTCCAGGCTGGTTAATATGGCAGATTGGGAATCGGGGCCAAATCCTTCGATACGGGCGATACGGCCCTTCCTGGCGGCTTTTGTAAGTGAAGATATAGCAACGCTGGCTTTGGATATACCTAAGGCTTTACAGAGCTTAAGAGCGGTTTTAGGGCCGATACCGGGAATTTTGATTAATTCGAAGATAGCCGGAGGAAAGGGTTTGAGAATTTCTTTAAAATGACGGACTTTTCCGGTTTTAAATAATTCATCCAAATGAGAGGCAATCCCCTCGCCTATTCCGGGGAGTTCAGATAATTTACCATCATCCCACAAATCTTTAATTTCCGAGCCCGAATGTTCGACCGAATCGGCGGCTCGGTTGTAAGCAATAACCCGAAAACGGTTGTCACCCGAAGAAAGTTCCAAAGCTGCGGCCACAGACCGGAGCAGATCGGTTATTTGCTGATTAGAGAAATATTTTTTAGCCACAATAAACCTAGTATAATCCTAAATGATTTTTAGCACACATCTCCCAGTTATCAAAATATGGGCTATTTACGACGAGGGGTTTGATTCGTTTTCAACTTGACCGGTAGTTATCGATAGCTTAAGGGAAGACTTCCATATTTAGCTTCTTGCGGGACCGAGGGGACTCGAACCCCCGACCTCTTCCTTGACAGGGAAGCGCTCTAACCAAACTGAGCTACGATCCCAACTGAAGTGATTTTACTATTTCCTGACGAATTTCTCGACCCACTGTTTAAAGAATCTAACCAAACTGACCCTACTTCGTCCTTCGGCTAGCTTAGGACTTCGAAGGGCATGGCTACGATCCCAACTGAAGTGATTTTACTATTTCCTGACGAATTTCTCGACCCACTGTTTAAAGAATCTAACCAAACTGACCCTACTTCGTCCTTCGGCTAGCTTAGGACTTCGAAGGGCATGGCTACGATCCCAACTGAAGTGATTTTACTATTTCCTGACGAATTTCTCGACCCACTGTTTAAAGAATCTAACCAAACTGACCCTACTTCGTCCTTCGGCTAGCTTAGGACTTCGAAGGGCATGGCTACGATCCATGAATTGGTATCTTGCAAAAGACTGAGGTGTGTATTATATTGCGGCTAGATCAACCTGCCCGGAAAGAAATATAGTGAAACAGGTATTAGAATTTTTAAAAGAGCATGAGGAAAAAGTGTCCACGTGGATGGGAGCAGGGGTAGCTATTTTGATTGCTGTCCTGTTTTTTACGTATTTCCGGTCGATTAATAAAACCGGCAACGGAGAAATTACCGCTGAAGCCCAGCAGACAGAACAAAAGACCGTCGTCAATTTGTCGGAAGTCAAACCGGATGAACTGCCTAAAGAATACGAGGTGAAAAAGGGCGACAACCTGTGGGAAATAAGTGAAAAAGTTTACGGAAACGGTTATCTGTGGACTGAAGTCTATTCGGCGAATAAAGAAATAATTAGAAACCCCGATAATATTGAAGCCGGATTAAAGCTAACACTACCAAAACTGCAAGTTAAAGTAACAGCATATGAAGTGAAGGCCGGCGACAGTTTATCGGCGATCGTCGAGAGTACCTGCGGCAGCGGTTATGGATGGAACGAGGCGGCAACAGCCAATCATCTGGATAATCCATCCCTCATATATCCGGGGCAGAGCTTAAAGATTTCGTGTAGAATTTGAGGTGGCGCGGGGTTAGTTGATCGGCTCAACGTCACCTTCCCAAGGTGAAGAGAGG
>Ga0315273_10014430_pt1 | contig 10177 bp, 10 predicted proteins | sample YL17G02_0_MG_FD_205753 | JGI IMG/M metagenome (GOLD analysis project Ga0315273, IMG submission 205753) | Sediment microbial communities from Yellowstone Lake, YNP, Wyoming, USA - YL17G02_0 | ecosystem: Environmental > Aquatic > Freshwater > Lake > Sediment | place: USA: Wyoming | collected... | reverse complement strand
CGAGCGCCTTGGGGTCGGCGCCGCGCGCCAGGAGAAGCGCGACGACGTCGGCCCGCCCTTCGGCCGCGGCGGCGTGGAGCGGCGTGCGGCCGGCCTTGTTCCGCGCCTGGAGGTCGGACCGCCGCGCGAGGAAGAACTCGACGAGCCCCTTGTGCCCCTTGGCGGCGGCCAGGTGCAGCGGCGTGTTGCCCGCGGCGTCGGCCGCCGTCACGTCGCCGCGCTTGCCGACGAGAAGCTCGACGATGGCCCGGTTGCCCAGGCCGGCGGCCAAGTGCAGCGGCGCCGTGCCGGAGGCGTCGGCGGCGCCGGGGTCGGCGCCCGCGGCGATGAGCCGCTGGACCGCGCCGGCGTCGCCGCCACGGACAGCCTCCAGGAGGCGCGAAGCGGTTTCGTCGGCCTTGACCTTGGCCGTCTTGTCGGGAGTCTGGGCGCCGGGGGTCTCGGGCTTCCTGGGCTCTTCCTTCTTCTGGCACCCCACCGCCAGGGCGAGCGCGACGGCGAGCGCCAGCAGGTTCGTCCATCTTGTCATGCCACAGGTTCCTGAGTCGCAGGGCACGGTACCCATCGTTTAGCCGCGGCCGGTACGGCCGCGATAATGATCGTCGCCGTGCCGGCGACGGCCAAACGACGGCGGCCGAGCGTTTGCATCGTTTAGCCGCGGCCGGTACGGCCGCGATAATGATCGTCGCCGTGCCGGCGACGGCTAAACGATAACGGCCGAGCGTTCCCATCGTTTAGCCGCAGCCGCCGCAGCCGCGATGATGACCGTCGCCGTGCCGGCGACGGCTAAACGATGACGGCCGACCGTTTGCATCGTTTAGCCGCGGCCGCATACGGCCGCGATTATTGTTCGTCGCCGTATGCGGCGACGGCTAAACGATGCCGCCGTCACACCGCACTCCTATAAACTCCCGGAACGCCGCCGCGGACCGTGGCTTTTTCTTGCCTCCGCCCCGCCGGAACACGTAGAGTACGCGAGCACATGCACGCCACAGCGCTGGTGCGCGGTGGGTCAGGAGACCCGCCGCGCGGCAAGGGGTGGCAGTGCTTATCCCATCCTTTCGGACAGAACAGGCGCCATGACATCGCGGAAACGCCAACGTCCGCAGGTCCCGTCGTCGCCGCGCGCGGCGGACCCGGCATCGCCGGCCCCGCCCTCCGCCGGCGGCCGACGGATCGTCGGCTGGCGCCTGTGGGCCCTGCGGCTCGCGGTAGCGATCGCGGCGCCGCTCGTCGTCCTGGCGCTCGCGGAACTCGTCCTGCGGGCGGCGGGGTACGGGTACCCGGCCGATTTCTTCATCCCGGCCTGCGGGGGCGCGCGGTACGGGGCCAACCCGAAGTTCGGCTGGCGCTACTTTCCTCGCGGGCTGGCGCGGGCGCCCGATTTCGCCCTCTTCGACGTGCCGAAGCCGGCGGGCGCCTACCGGATCTTCGTCCTCGGCAGCTCGGCGGCCCACGGCGTGCCGGAGCCGGCCTACAACTTCGGCCGCCTTCTCGAGGTCATGCTGCGCGAGCGGTATCCCGGCGTGCGGTTTGAGGTGATCAACGCCACGATGACGGCGATCAACTCGCACGCGGTCCGCCAGATCGCCCGCGAGTGCGCCGGCCGCGACGCCGACCTTCTCATCATCTACATGGGCAACAACGAGGTCGTGGGACCGTACGGGCCCGGGACCGTCTTCAGCCGGTTCTCGCCCAGCCTCGGGGCAATCCGGGCGGGGCTGTGGGTCAAGTCGACCCGGGCAGGCCAGCTCCTCGGCGACGCGGCGCAGGCCCTGGCCGGCGGCAAGACGGCCGCGTCGTGGCAAGGGATGCAGATGTTTCTGGAGCACCGCGTGGCGGCCGACGACCCGCGCCTGGCGACCGCGTACGCCCACTTCCGCGCGAACCTGGCGGATATATGCAGCGCGGCCCGAAGCGCCGGCCCCCGGGCGATCGTCTGCACCGTGGTCACGAACCTGCGGGACTGTCCGCCCTTCGCGTCGCTTCACCGGGCGGACCTGCCGGCGCCCGACCTGGCCCGCTGGCAGGAGGCCTACGACGCGGGCGTGGCCCTCGAGAAGGCGGGCGAGCCCGCGAAGGCCGCCGAAAAGTACGTCGCCGCGGCCGCCCTCGACGACCGCTGGGCGGACCTCCACTTCCGCCAGGCGCGGGGCGCGTGGGCCCTCGGCCGCTTCGACGAGGCCCGCGAGCACTTCGTCCGGGCGAGGGACCTCGACGCCCTGCGCTTCCGCGCCGACACACGCATCAACGAGATCATCCGCGAGGCGGCGGCCGGACGCGAGGCCCAGGGCGTGTACCTCGTGGACGCCGCCAAGGCGTTCGAGTCGAACCCGGCGACGCCGCACGGCATCCCCGGCGGCGAGTGGCTGTACGAGCACGTGCACTTCACCTTCCAGGGGAACTACCTGCTGGCGCGGACGATCCTGGAGCGCGCGGAGCCGCTCCTGCCGGAGGCGATCCGGCAGCGTGCCGCCGGCGCCGGCCCGCCGACCGTGGAGCGGTGCGCCGAGCTTCTCGCGCTGACCGGCTGGAACCGCCTGCGCATGATGCAGGACATGGCGGACATGATGAGCCGCCCGCCGTTCACGAACCAGATCGATCACGCCGAGCAGGCGGCTGAGATGCGCCGCCGCGTCAGGGAATTGGCGCCGCAAGCGTCGGCCGCCGCCCTTCTGGAGGCCGCCCAGGTCTGCGCGAAGGCGCTGGAGTCGAACCCCGACGATTTTCACCTCCAGGCCAACCTCGCGCTGCTGGAGAGCGCGCGCGGCAACCACGCGGCCACAATCGAGCGGTGGCGCGCCATCCTCGCGCGGTGCCCGGACCACGTCCCCACGATCGTGGCCTTCGGCTTGGAGCTCATGCGCGGGGGAAGCACCGACGAGGCGATCGAGCAGTTCAAGGAGGCGCTGCGCCGGGCGCCCGACAACGCCTCGGCCCAGCGCGACTGGGGCGACGCCCTCGTCCTCCGGAAGAAGCCGGAGGAGGCGATTCGACATTACCAGGAGGCCCTCCGCCTCAAGCCGGACTTCGCGGACGCCCGCCTCAACCTGGCGACGGCCCTGGTCGCGCTCGGCAAGGAGGCCGAGGCGGCCGCCGAGTGCGAGAAGGCCCTCGCGATTGCCCCCAGCCCGACCGGCCACTACAACCTCGTCGTCATCCTCGCCAGGCAGGGCAAGACGGCCGAGGCCATCGCGCACTGCCGCCAGGCGCTCGCCCTCGAGCCCGACGACCCGACGCTGGTCGACAAACTTCAGAAGCGGCTGAAGTACCTCGAGGCGCGACAGCGGCAGGAAACGCCGTAGTACTACAACGCCACTTGACCGCGTGCGCGGTGGGTCTCCTGACCCACCGCGCGGCAATTGCCCCCCAGCGGCGAGATAACGCATGTGCGCGGCGGGTCAGAAGACCCGCCGCGCGAAGTGGCGTTGTAGTAGTGGGGGGGGGGGGTAATGGTTCTGTGCCTCTCGGGTGCCGCCCCTACACTGTCACCCCGAGCGAGCGCGGCGAGTCGAGGGGTCTCGCCGTGAGAATGTGCGAACGGCAGCGACCACGGCGAGATTCCTCGACTCGCTGCGCTCGCTCGGAATGACAACGCGAAGCAGGCGCGGGCCAATTCCCTTAGAAAATCGTGTAGATGAACGGCGCGAGGCTCGTGCCGCCGAGAACCACGAGCAGGCCGAGCACCAGCAGCGCCACGAGGATCGGCAGGAGCCACCACTTCTTGTTGTGCTTGAGGAAGTCCCAGAACTCGCGCAGCAGGCCCATACGCGGCTGGGCCGCCTCCCGGCGGAATCGCCCGGCATCGTTCGATTCACGAGGCATAGGTATAGCTCCAATCCTAAAACTGCCTGAAGTACCGTCTCGCGTCGGCCGCTTGCGGGCGGCGAACCCAGTACGTCCCCGCCGACCGGTCGAACTTCCTGTGAAGCGGGTCGCGGCCGACCAGGCGCATCACCAGCCCGATCGGCGTCAGGATGCCGTAATAGATGATCGCCAGGATGACATAGGATACCACGAAGCCGATCGGCGCGCCGAGGAGGCTCAACACCACGTACAGCGGCCGGAGGCACGCCGGCGCCACCGCCGCCAGCACCCCGCAGGCGCCCGCTGCGTCCCACAACAGGCCGGCCGCCGTCTTGGCAGCGCCATCGCCGATCGCGAAGCCGAGGATGCTGTGCCGCACCCAGACCCATGCCCCGAGGGCCGCGAAGGCCACGAGCGCCGCAAGGCCGAAGCCCCGCAGGCGCCGCCGGTCAGGATGCCAGTTGATTTCGATGAACGCCATTTCGCCAATCCTGCGGCCGCGCCCAGCCCGCCCAAGGCGGGTCTTCATGATCGTTTAGCCGTCGCCGGCACGGCGACGAACCGTATTCACGGCGCGTGTTTCAATCGAGGTCGAATTGCGCCAGGTAACGATCGACCTCGTGCGGCCGGCCCTCGGGCTGCTCGTGCTTGTAGAGCACGCAATCTTCCAGGACCAGCACGTCCATGTTGGTGGCCATGAAGCAGCGGTACGCGTCCTCGGGGGTGCAGACGATCGGCTCGCCGCGGATGTTGAAGCTCGTGTTGATGACGACCGGGCAGCCGGTCATCCGGCGGAACCGGGCCAGCAGGCGGTAGTACCGCCCGTGCCGCTCGGGGTCCACCGTCTGCACGCGCGCCGAGTAATCGACATGCGTTATCGCCGGCACCGTCGAGCGCACGACCTTGAGCAGCCGGTCCACGCCCCGCAGGCCGGCGGCCTGGCCCCCGACCGGCAGCCGCCGCTCGGGCCGCACCGCCGCCACCAGGAGCATGTACGGGCTGTCCTCGTTCGGGCGCATCTCGAACCACTCGGCCACGTTCTCCCTCAGCACGCTGGGCGCGAACGGGCGGAACGATTCGCGGAACTTGGTCTTCAGGTTCATCAGCGACTGCATCTCGGGCGACCGGGCGTCGCCGAGGATCGAGCGCGACCCCAGGGCCCGCGGGCCGAACTCCATCCGCCCGCAGACGTGGCCGATGACCTTGCCGCCGGCGATGGCCCCCGCCACGACGTCCAGCAGGGCGTCCTCGTCCTCGTACCGGTGGTACGCCGCGCCGACGGAGTCGAGGAACGCCCGGACCTCCGCCGACTCGAACCGCGGCCCCAGCAGCGAGCCCTCCTGGAGGTCGTGCACGTTGTCGGCGGCCCGCGGGTTGTCGAGCAACTGGTGCCACACGAAGAGGGCCGCGCCGAGGGCCCCGCCGGCGTCGCCCGCCCCCGGCTGGATCCAGAGGTCCTCGACGACTTCGCGCCGCAGCCGCCCGTTGGCCACGCAGTTGAGGGCCACGCCCCCGGCCAGAACCAGGCGGCGCTGGCGGGTCTCGGCCAGGACGTGGCGGGCCATCCGCACGAGGATCTCCTCGGTCACCGCCTGGACCGAGGCGGCCAGGTCCATCTCGCGCTCGGTCAGGGGCGCCTCGGGCCGGCGCCGCGGCCCGCCGAAGAGCCGGTCGAACGCCGGCCCCGTCATCGTCAGCCCCTGGCAGTAATTGAAATAAGACATGTCCATGCGGAAGGAGCCGTCCGCTTTAAGATCGACGAGCCGCTCGAGGATCAGGGCCTTGTACACCGGCCGCCCGTACGGCGCCAGGCCCATCAGCTTGTACTCGCCCGAGTTGACCTTGAACCCCGTGAAGTACGTGAACGCCGAGTAGAGGAGCCCCAACGAGTGGGGGAACCGCAGCTCGTGCGAAAGCTCGATCCGGTGGCCCTGCCCGACGCCGAAACTCGCCGTCGCCCACTCGCCGACGCCGTCGACCGTCAGGATGGCGGCCTCCTCGAACGGCGACGGGTAAAACGCGCTGGCCGCGTGCGACTCGTGGTGCTCGGTGAAGACGAAGCGGCCCGTGTAGGCGCGCCCGAGGCCGCGGTCCATCTCGCGCACCAAGTGCAGCTTGCGCCGGAGCCACAGCGGCATGGCCGCACAAAACGAGCGGAACCCGCGCGGGGCGTACGCCAGGTACGTCTCGAGGAGACGCTCGAACTTCAGGAGCGGCTTATCGTAGAACGCGACGAAGTCGAGGCCCGCCGGCCCGAGGCCGCCCTCGCGCAGGCAGTAGTCGATGGCGTGCCGGGGGAACCGGTCGTCGTGCTTCTTGCGCGAGAACCGCTCTTCCTGGGCGGCCGCCACGATCCGCCCGTCCCGCACCAGGCAGGCCGCGCTGTCGTGGTAAAACGCCGAGATGCCCAGGATGTTCATGACCAGGAACCGGGCATGAAATAGAAGAATCGCGCCAACAGGCTTCCTGCCTGCTCCAACGTCACACTCGCCGCGAAGTCCTCCCCGTGAACGAGGAAGTTCCGGTACTTCCGCACTCTGTGGACATCCCCCAGGCCCGTATCGCTCACGTGAGCCTTCGCGGCAACCCTGTCCAGAAGCACCTCCATTCGAGGCTTGGTCTTCCGGCCAAATTCGGCCGACCAGATCCGGCGGATCGCACTCTCGAATTCCGCAAATAGCATGACCAGGTACGTGGCCTCCAGGCGATTCAAGCACAAGCGCAGGTCATTGGGGCAAATCGCGGCCGGAAGCGCGTGGGGCGTTCGCATCGCGGCTGACAGGGCTCGCCCCACGGCAAACCGTGCCGCATGGTACTGGTCCGCCACCCTCTTGAGTTGGTCCAGAACCTGTGACTTGGTCATGCAGCGGTAAGGTCCCCAACCAAGGTTACGAATGCCTTGCGGCCCCACTTCTGATGCAATGGGAGTCCCGACTCCGTTTGAAGCACCCAACCGCCGTGCTCTCGCACAAGAAGCACTCTATGGAGAGTCGGGAACGAATAGATATCAATCCTTCCATCGCATCCCAGCACTTCCCTGCCAATCGGATCAACCACCACCCAGCCGCCAGGAGTCTTGATGTCCAAGACGGGGACGGCATAGGTTCCGGTGTGCTCCTCAGAGATCGTCTTCTCCTTCCGACTGACCAGCCACGAGGATGCCTTGGCCCACGCCTCGATGTCATCAATGACTTTTGCCAATACCGAAACCCACGCTGTTTGGGCAGAGGTCGGTGCGGCCGAAGCAGGGTTCTTGGTTGCCATGAATGTCTCCACTTTCTTGAAAGTGATTCCTTGGATTCCTTGAACAATGCTAGGCCGCGGTCACTGACCGGGCAAGCGAAATCCCAGCGCCGGGCGGGAAGCGAAGGTAGGAAGCGAAGGTAGGCCCTTGGCATGGCACGCGGAACGTGGTAGAGTTCAAGCGGTCACTGTGCAGCAAGGTGAGTGGGTTCAATGACTCGTACCGACCATGGCGACAAGGATCTGTTGGGGGGCGCTACGCGCTCAGCACCGTCGAGTCCGGCCGTGACGGAGGGACCCCCTCGCCGCCGCACGGAGGCCACGCTGGACGAGAAGTTCAGGGCCAAGCTCGCCGCGTGGTCGCGGGTGACCGCCTCGATGAGAACCACCCATCACATTTACCTCGGCGACGCCCGGGAAATGCGGGGTCTCCTGCCGGGCACACCGGTGCACCTGGTCGTGACCTCCCCGCCCTACTGGAACTTGAAGAAGTACGCGGCCGATCGCGGCGGCGCCCAACTCGGCCACATCGACGATCTCAAGGAATTCCTCGGCGAGTTGGAGAAGGTCTGGCGGCGCTGCTTCGACCTGCTCGTGCCGGGCGGCCGGATGTGCGTGGTGGTCGGCGACGTTTGCCGGTCCCGGCGCGAGCACGGGCGCCATCTCGTTGAGCCGCTCCACGCCCACCTGCTCGTGCAGGGCCAGGCGTTGGGATTCGACCCCCTGGCCCCCATCATCTGGAAGAAGATCGCCAACGCCAAGACGGAGGTGGCGGGGAACGGCTCGGCCTTCCTGGGCAAGCCCTACGAGCCCAACGCGATCATCAAGAACGACATTGAGTTCATCCTGATGTTCCGCAAGCCGGGCGAATACAGGCACCCCACGCAGGAGCAGCGGGACCTCTCGATGATCGAGAAGGAGGAGCTCGGCACCTGGTTCCAGCAGGTGTGGGAAAACGTTCCGGGCGAGTTGCAGCGCCATCACCCCGCCCCGTTTCCCAAGGAGATTGCATATCGTCTTATCAATATGTTCTCCTTTGTGGGTGATACAGTGCTGGACCCGTTCTGGGGCGTCGGCAACACCACGCTGGCGGCCGTCGAGGCCCACCGGTCCAGTATCGGGTTCGAGATAGAGCCGGCCTATATCCGCGCAGCCAGGAAGAACCTGCAGCTTCTCCCCGGATACGCGGAAGTGAGCTTCCATGAGCCCTAACCCCGAGGCATTCCTTCAGCATCTGCGCACCCAGGGCTATCACCCGCGCTCCGACAAGCACTCAAACGCCTTGTCGGAAGCCCTGGTCGCCGACCTGCTTGCCGCCTGTCCCGTGATGGCACAGAAGGCCAGGCAGGGGCTACTGGTTTATGACCTCAACTTCACCCTCTCGGTGGGCACGTCGGACTGGAACGTCGACCTTGTCCTTGGAGCGCCTCCCCCGGCAAGCACCCCTCCCGAGGGAAGCGCCGCGATTCGCCGGACGCGCCCTTCGACCATCCAGATTGCCGTCGAGATCAAGGGCGTGATGACCGAACACCGCAAGGCCATCAAGAACCGCAAGCGCGACTTGGAGGCGCATCACGAGCACGTTCATCGCTACAACAATCTGGCGATCGCCGGCGGAATACTGGTCGTGAACCAGGCCGAGACCTTCCGGTCTCCCCTCAGGCCTGAAGTGACACACCACAAAGACCCGAAGTCACTCGTACGGCACTGCCTACTCGAGATGCGGAGCGTGGTCACCCGGCCCGGCCTTCAAGGTGAGGGGCTGGAAGCCAAGGCCGTGCTCGTGGTCGACATGGACAACCAGAATCTCGGGGCAACGCACTTCGTGACCGACGCGCCGGCCCCGCCCATCGGCGATCCGCTGCATTACGACGCCTTTCTCCAGAGCCTCTGCACGCTGTACACGCAGAGGTTCGGAAACCCCTAGAATCGCCCGTAGAACTCCTTGTCGCTCATGCCATGTTCGGGAGTGAGGTGAAACTTTCGGCGGGCCCCTTCGATGTACGTCCGGGGGATGTCCTCGCCTTCTCTCCGGGCGGGTATGGGATACTTGTTACCCGCGCTATCCATGAGCATCGGATGGCGCTTGCGCCTGTGGCCGGAGCTCTTGCCTTCGGACGTTGAAATGCCGAACGAGGCAAAGACCCGCTTGACGTCACGCCACTTGGCTGACTTGAGGGGTATCATCAGGAGGTGGTCGCAAGAGCGTAGCTCACTCCATCCACCGGTCGGGAGCGGATGTGGCGTTTGACCACCCGCGCCGGCGGGCGATACGGCTTGGCGCGAGCCAGCATCTCCCAGTACCGCCTGGGCGCCGGCGTAAGGACCTTCCCGAAAGTCCCATCCTCCAAGGAGGCGTTGAACAGGTCCTCCAGCAATTCTTTCAGGAGTTCGACAGCCGCCGGCTTGGTGCTGCCCACGGCCACGACATCCGTTTCCAGACAGTGCGCGACAAACTTGTCTGGACTCTCTTCGCACCGATAAATGAGGAAGTTCAGGCTGATCATGCGGCCGTTCGCCATTGGCACCCTCCTCGTCCGCGGCTCGTGTATTATACCCAACGGCCCAAGCCAAGACAAACCGTCCCCAGACACTATCGACCACCGCGGCAACCAGGCTTGACCGGGTCTTGGGGGCGCTGCTGTACTGGGGGCGGCCCTGCACGCACAGAGCGTGCTCGATCCGACCCCAAGCCACGCGGTCGCCTTCGGCTCTCCGCTGAACGGTCGGCGCCCGCGGCGCGGCGGCGTAAGGGGCGGCGCTCGCGGCGCACGAACCATACGTGGCAGACGGTCAAGCCGTCGCGTGACGCCGTTTATTCCGCATTCCGCATTGTCGGTGCGCACGCGCCCTTGCCAGAACGCCCCCATCGGTTACAATTCGCGGAATGGACCAAGCGTATATCCGCAACTTCAGCATCATCGCTCACATCGACCACGGCAAGAGCAGCCTGGCCGACCGGCTGCTGCTGCGCACCGGGGCCATCACCCGGCGCGAGTTTCGCGACCAGATCCTCGACACGATGGACCTGGAGCGCGAGCGCGGCATCACGATCAAGGCCTCGGCCGTCACCCTCGCGTACGAGCACCAGGGCCGCCCGTACATGCTCAACCTCATCGACACGCCC
>Ga0315273_10014429_pt1 | contig 10177 bp, 12 predicted proteins | sample YL17G02_0_MG_FD_205753 | JGI IMG/M metagenome (GOLD analysis project Ga0315273, IMG submission 205753) | Sediment microbial communities from Yellowstone Lake, YNP, Wyoming, USA - YL17G02_0 | ecosystem: Environmental > Aquatic > Freshwater > Lake > Sediment | place: USA: Wyoming | collected... | reverse complement strand
CACGACCCAGCGGCTGGCCGTACCGACGATGCCGAAGCTGGCCTGGCCCACCTCGAGGCCAAGGACGGCGGCCAGATCCACCCGCATCGCCTCGATCTCACGCCGGATCCGCCGGGCCCGGTCGAGCACCACGTCGCCGCACTCCGTCGGGAGCGCGCCTCGGCGGCTCCGGACCAGCAGCGAGGCCCCCAACTCGGCCTCGAGCTGGCGAACCTGCTCGGAGACGTTGGATTGCGCAGTCGAGAGGGCATCGGCCGCACCCGTGAAGGACCCTTCCTCGTCGATGGCCAGCAGGGTGTCGAGATGGCGAAGCTCCATGGCCCGAGGTTACCATCGGTGTACTCGATGGTAACGATCACTTCTACCTGTTGGACAGATTCGCTAACAGGGTGCACCATGGCAGCCAGGTCAGCGTCCGGGAATCGGAACCCCCCTTCCGACTCCCCGGGCGCTGCTGTTCTCGTCCGCAGAGTGCAATCGGAGCGTCGCCGTGGCCGCAGAAACGGTCTCCAACCTGATCTTCACCGGGCCCCTGGCCTGGACCGTCGACGCCGCGTGCGTCGGGCAGACCGATCTCTTCTTCGCCCCAGCCGGCGAGCGTCCCGAGACCCGTATCCTGCGCGAGGCGCGCTCCCGCGCGATCTGTCGCAACTGCGAGGTCGTCGCGCCGTGTCGTGACTGGGCCCGCTCGATGCGCGAGTACGGCTTCTGGGGCGGCGAGTCCGAAGAGGAGCGCGCCGCAGCCGGGTACCGCGTCGACATGCCGGTCGGCCGCGTCGCCCGCTACCCCAAGGGTGACGGCCAGCCCGTCAAGCCCCGCGAGTCCCGCGTCGCGTAACCCGCGATCCTTCGCTCGCTTCGCTGCGGGCACCGCGTCGGTAACCTTCCCCGGCGTGGCTGACACACCCGAAGGCGTCGACCTCGAACGGCTCCAGCCGTGGTTCATCGAGCACGTCGACGGAGCCGGTGAGGGGCCGCTGACCGCCGAGCTCATCGCGGGTGGGCGCTCGAACCTCACGTACGCGATCTCCGACGGTTCGCGCGAGTGGGTGCTGCGCCGACCTCCACTGGGCCACGTGGTCGCGACCGCACACGACATGGGCCGCGAGTATCGGGTCCTCGCCGGACTCGCCGACACCGACGTTCCCGTCCCCGAGGTGTTCGCGTTCTGTGACGACGTCGAGGTGAACGGCGCGCCCTTCTACGTGATGGAGCGCGTCGACGGCCGCATCCTGCGCACACCAGAGGACATGCGCTCGATCACGCCCGACGACGCTCGCCGCTGCAGCAACGAGCTCGTCGACGTGCTCGCGCGGCTCCACTCGGTGGACTACGAGGCGGTGGGCCTCGGCGACTTCGGACGTCCCGACGGCTTCCTCGCACGCAACGTGGCCCGGTGGGGGACGCAGTGGCAGGCGAACAAGACGCGCGAGCTGGCCTCGGTCGACGAGCTCGCGCGCCGGCTCGACGCTGCACTCCCCGAGTCGGGACCGCCGTCGATCGTCCACGGTGACTACCGACTCGACAACACGATGCTGGCCAACGACGACGCGAGCCACGTCGTCGCGGTGCTCGACTGGGAGATGTCGACGCTGGGCGATCCACTCACCGATCTCGCGCTCTTCCTCGTCTACTGGGGTGGCGGCTCGGGCCCGGCCATCGCTTCCAGTCAGACCCTCAGCTCGGTGCCGGGCTTCCTCACTCGCGACGAGGTCATCGCCAGCTACGCCGAGCAGTCAGGTCGCTCCGTCGAGCACCTCGACTTCTACATCGTGTTCGCCATGTACAAGCTGGCCGTCATCCTCGAGGGCATCAACGCCCGCTTCCTCATGGGCAAGACCCTCGGTGAGGGATTCGAAGCCATGGGCGAGATGGTGGCCGAGCTCGTCGACGCGGCCCTCGCGGTCGCGGACCAGTCGTCCGATCCGCGCCTGCACCGCTGACGGTCATCGCACGTTGAGCACACCCCGCCGCGTCACGGGACCCGAGGTCGCCGCCGTCGCGCTCGGTGGGGCGATCGGCGCGACGTGCCGCTACGGCGCACTGAGAATCTCACCCGTGACCCCCGAGTCGTTCCCGCTGACGATCCTGGTGGTGAACCTGGTCGCGTCGGCGCTTCTTGGCGTGCTGCTCGCGATGCTCGATGATCGGCGCGGGGCGCTCCCGAACCGGCCCGTCGTTCGCGCGTTTCTCGTTGCCGGCGTCGTCGGAGCGCTCGGGACGCTGTCGGCCGTCGCAGTCGACATCGCGCGCCTCCTCGCCGAGGATCGGACCGGCACCGCGGTCGGGTATGGCGTCGTCACGCTGGTGGCGTGCACGGGCGTGCTCGTCGTCGGCCTGACCGCCGCCGGCTGGCGACCCGCGTGGCACACGATGCCCGAGGAGGACGAGCTGTGATCTGGCTCGGGGTCGCGTGCGCAGGAGCGGCAGGGGCGAGCGCCCGCTTCGTGATCGAGCGCGTCGCGCGCGACCGTTTCGGCAACGAGTTCCCGGGGGCGCCATGGGGGATCAACACCGTTGGTTCGTTCGCGCTGGGTGTCGTCGTGGGGCTCGCCGTCGCGCAGGGTCTCTCCCTCGACGCCGCCGCGGTCATCGGGACCGGTTTCGTCGGTGCCTTCACCATCGTGGGCCCGCTCACCTTCGACTCGCTCCGCCTCGCGCTCCAAGGCCGGCGAGTGGCCGCGCTGGTGAACTCCGTCGGCGCGCTCGTCGCGTGCACCGGCGCGGCGGCGCTCGGTCTTGCGATCACGGGAGCGATCTGACTCAGTCCGGCCTGCACGAAGGCGCTCCGCCGGAGCGGGACTCGATCCGAAGCGCTCTCGCTCGCGCGCCGGGCCAGCCTTCGGCCGTGTTCGTGAGAATGACGTGATCCGGTTGGTCGCGCTTACGGCCAGCGGTGGGCGATCATGGCCGACGTGGACGGCGACCGATGGATGAGGGTCACGGGCTCGTGCCGCATCGACACGGGCGAGCTGGAGTGGCGGGCGACCCGGTCCGGCGGCCCCGGCGGGCAGCACGCCAACACGTCCGACACCAAGGTGGAGGTGCGCTTCGACGTGGCATCGTCACCGTCGCTCGGCCCCCGCCAGCGGGCCCGGCTGCTCGAGCGCCTCGGGCCCGTCGTGCGGGTCACCGTCTCGACCTCACGCTCCCAGGCGCGCAATCGTGAGCTGGCCCTCGAGCGGCTGGCCTCACGCCTGGCGAAGGCGCTCAAGGTCGAGACGCCCCGCCGACCGACGAAGCCGTCGAGATCGGCTCGGAGGAAGCGGGTCGAGAACAAGCGCCAGCGCGGGGCCCGCAAGCGTGATCGCGGTCGGCCCGACTGGGACGACTGAGGGCGGCGCCCCGGACGTGGCGCCTCATACGTGGCGGGAGATGTAGCCGCGCTTGCGGAACAGGGAGAACATCCTCGTAAAGAACCAGACCGAGAACAGCGACAGCACCACCGCACCGATCGCGGCGATCCCGACCTCGCCCCACGGCAACGGCTCCCCGTCGACGAGCGCGTGCGTGGCCGCGAACATGTGCGTCGTCGGCAAGGCCAGGGCGATCGGCCGGAGCGCCGCGGGCAGCGCGTCGACCGGGTAGAAGATCCCAGAAAGCGGCAGCAACAGCGCGATGAACCCCCAGGTGAGGATCTCCGCACCCTGGCCGAACCGCATGATCAGCCCGATCACGATCAACGCGACCGCCCACCCGACGATGATCAGGATCGCGACGAGTGGGATCAGCGCCAGCCCGAGGCTCGTGATGTTGAACGCGTAGAACGCAAGCGCCACGAGCGACACGAATCCGACGCCCATGACGAGCTTCGCGAGCCCGAACAGGGCCGTGCCGGCGCCGTACTCGAGCTCGGTCATCGGGGTGACCATGAGGTTGAGCAGGTTGCGTGACCACGTCTCTTCCAGGAAGCCCGTCGCCACGCTGATCTCGGCTTGGAACACCACGTGGAACAGGATGATCCCGGCCAACAGGAATGCCGCTCCGGCCGCGGCACCGTCGGTCTGGCGACCGAAGTAGACGCCGATCGATCCGAACAGGACCGCGTCGACCACCGGCCAGACGACGACGTCGAACCATCGTTGCGGCGCACGCCACAGCGCGTAGCTCTGACGCCGCGCGATCGCCAGGACCCGGTCGCGGTTCACGGCACTTCCTTCTCGATGTCGGCGCCCCGGAGCGCGCTGCCGCCGGCGGCGAGGTGCAGGAACACGCCTTCGAGATCGTCGCGCCCGAAGCGGGTCGCGACCTCCTCGGCGGTACCGTCGGCGACGACTCGACCGCCGGAGATGAACACGACACGGTCGCAGAGGCGCTCGACCTCGGTCATGTTGTGACTGGTGACGAGCAGCGCCGTGCCCTCGTCGGCGCAGAGGCGCTCGAGCCCCGTGCGCACGCGCAACGCGACATCGGGATCGAGCGACGCGGTCGGCTCGTCGAGGACGAGGAGGCGGGGCTGGTGCAGCGTCGCCTTGACGATCCCGACGAGCGTTCGCTGGCCCGACGACAGCTCGTTCCCCATCGCCTTGGCGAGGTGGGCGATGTTGAAGCGGTCCAACCCGGCTTCTACCACCGGGGTCGGATCGCGGAGCCCGTAGAGGCGGCCGAACAGCTCCAGGAACTCGACCACGCGGATGCGCTCGGGAAGTGGCAGGTAGCCGGCGGCGAAGCCGACCTCTTCCATGGCGCGGCTGCGCTGCTTCGGGAGCCGGAAGCCGGAGATCTCGACCGCGCCGCCGTCGGGCGTGATGACGCCGAGCAGCATCATGAGGGTCGTCGTCTTGCCCGCGCCGTTCGGACCGAGGAGCCCGACCCGTTCGCCCGCGTCGACGCGCAGTGAGACGCCGTCGACGGCGCGGACCCGCTTGTACTGCTTCACGAGTCCGGTCGCCTGCAGGATGGGCGCGCCGCATACCGGGTCGGACGTGGACACGGAACGAGTCTCGCATGCGGATCGCGCCCGACGCAGCGGGCTTTCGCGACGGGCGCGCCCAACCCTCGCCACCAGGCAGACTGTCGACTCGTCGACCGACTCTGTAGGCCCGACCGGGTGGGGCTCGACCGAGTGGCCTGATCGAGGTGGAGGACGAATGGGAGTGTTCGACGGCGTCGAGGTGGTAGAGCTCGCCGGGCTCGTCGCCGACGCCGGCGAGCTCGCGTCGCTCCGCGGCGCCGGAAGCGAGCAACATGCCGGTGGGTAGGGTGGTCGCATGAGTAACGGGCTCGTGTGGGAGCAGGCGCTCGAGCCGCTGCGACGTCCCGTGCTCGTGGCCGGCTTCGAGGGATGGAACGACGCCGCCGATGCTGCGTCGGCCGCGGCGTCGTGGCTCACCCAGCACGGGTCGACGGACGCCGCACTGGTTGCGTCGATCGATCCCGAGGAGCACTTCGACTTCCAGTCGCGCCGACCGCAGGTCGAGCTGGTCGCCGGCGTCACCCACAAGATCACCTGGCCCGAGAACCTCTTCTCGGTGGTGCGGCTCGAGGAGCGTGACCTCGTCGTACTGCGGGGCATCGAGCCGAGCTACCGCTGGCGCTCGTTCTGCGGTGCGGTGCTCGAGGTCGCCGAGGCCGCCGGCTGTGAGCTCGTCGTCACGTTCGGGGCCCTCCTCGCCGACGTGCCGCACACGCGCACGGCCCGGGTGACCGGCGCATCCACCGACCCCGAGCTCGTCGAGCAACTCGGCCTCACACCGTCGCGCTACGAAGGTCCCACCGGCATCGTCGGTGTGCTCCACGACTTCTGCCGCGAGCAGTCGGTGCCGTCGGTGTCGCTCTGGGCTCCGGTCCCGCACTACCTCGCGGCCCCCCCGAACCCCCCGGCGACGCTTGCGCTCCTCGACCGGCTGGGTGCGCTCTGCGGGCTCACCCTCGATCTCGCCCGCCTCGAAGCTACGGTCGCGTCCTGGCGCGAGAAGGTCGACGAGGTCGCGGCCGCCGACGACGACGTACGCGGGTACGTCGCCACGCTCGAAGCACGCTTCGACGAAGACGACGACTCCGACACGTCCTGGGGGGCGAGCCTCCCGACCGGCGACGAGCTCGCAACCGAGGTCGAGCGGTTCCTGCGCGAGCAGCGCGGCGACGCCTGAACCGGCGCCAGGTGTGAGCCGGATTCGCGAGCAGATCGACATCGAAGCGGCGCCCGAGGACGTCTTCGCGTTCTTCGACGATGTCGCAAACGCCGGGGTGCTCGTCCCCAGTCTCGTCGCGCTCACGTCGGTCGAGGCGCTCCCCAACGGTGGGCGACGGGTCGAGTACACGACGCGGAACAAGCACGGTGAGATCGTCGCGGCGAGCAGCGAGCATCTCGAGTACGACGCGCCGCACCGGACGGTGACCCGCGGTCAGCAGTCCGGCATCGGCACCGTCTCGACGCGCCACTTCGTCCGGACCACCGGCAGAGGTACGCGCGTCGTCGCCACCATCGAATGGTCGGTGCCGGTGAAATACGTCGCGGCGCTGATCACCTCGCCGTTGCGCCGTCCACTCCGCCGCTCGCTGCGCCACAGCCTCGGCGCGGCGAAGGCCGCGCTTGAATCCGGACCTGCGTCGCTCAGCTCCAACTAGGAAGGTGAGAGACGCATGCAGAGTCAGTCGAGCAGGTCGTGCGCAACGGCTTCCCAGAGCGCCTCGGAGAGGCCGAGCGAGTCGACGTCGACCCGCTCGTCGTTGCCGTGGAACATCGTGGCGTAGTCCTCGAAGCTCAGGTTCTGGCTGAACAGCCCGAAGCCGTACCCGACGGACCCGGCGCGCCGGAAGAATCGGTTGTCGGTGCCACCCACCATCAGGAACGGCACCAGCGCCGAGCCCTCGACCAGCCGACCGGTCACCCGGGCGAGCGAGTCCCACAGGGGGGTGTCGATCGGCGAAGCGGTCGACGGGTCGTCGTTCGACTCCAGCTCCACACGGTCGGCAAGGTCGCCGAGAACGTCGTCGAGCATGGCGCGCACCTCGTCGCCGGTCTGGCCGGGCAGCGTGCGAATGTCGATCTCGAGCTCGACGACATCGGGGATCACGTTCGTCTTCGTGCCCCCGTGCATGACGTTGGGCGAGAACGTGGTGTGGGTGCACGCGTGCACCAGACGCGACATGCCCAGCGGCAGCTCGCTCAACGATTCCCGCAAGCCGTCGGGGTCGAGGAACGCGGCTGCGATCTCGGGCGGGTAGTGCATCCCCTCGACGAACTTGCGCCATACGTCGTGGATCGTGGTGTCGGGCTGGTAGTCGTGGAGTCGTCGCACGATCTCGGCCGCCGTCACGACCGCGTTGTCGGTGCGGAACGGTTGCGACCCGTGGCCGGGCGTCCCGTGGATCCGCATCTTCGACCAGAAGGTGCCCTTCTCCGCGGTGAGGACCGGGAGCCGAATGCCTTCCGGTGACGGCATCTGGTAGCCGCCCGACTCCGTGAGCACGTAGTCGGCGAACACGGCGTCGCGCTCGTGCTCGACGAGGTACTTCGCGCCCCAGGTGCCCAGCGCCTCTTCGTCGGCGACCGCCAGGTAGATGAGCGTGCCCTTCGGGGTGAAGCCCGACTTCGCGAGGTTGCGGAACGCGACCGCCTGCGACGCGGTGATGTTGAGCATGTCGACCGCACCGCGGCCCCACACGAAGCCATCGACGAGGTCGCCGGAGAACGGGTCCCGGCTCCAGCCGTCGGGGTTGACCGGAACGACGTCGGTGTGCCCCATCAGCAGGAGGCTCGGCGCTTCTGGGTCGGAGCCCTCGATGCGCGCGACCAGGCTCGCACGGCCGGGCTGGGGCTCGAAGCGCTCGACGTCGAGTCCGGTGTCGCCCAGGAACTGCTGGAGCAGGTCGACGCTGCGGATCTCCGCGCCGGACGCGATGCGCCCGTCGTTCACACACGCGTTGCGAATGAGCTGCTGGAGCAGATCCGTGCTCTCCGCCGTGGTGTCGATCGCCATCAGGCGCCCACCATCGTCCACGTCCTCGTCGGATCCAATCGCCGCACGCGACGACGGTAACGCCTCGGCAAAGCTCTGGCTACGCCGCCGGCGCCGCCCGGTACATGAGGGTGCCGTCGGCAGCTTCCCAGCGCTCGGCATCGCCCGCCAGGACCATGTGCTCGAGGTGGGCGAACGTCTCGCTCTCGGCCATCACGCCCCAGTGCTTCTTGGGGAAGATCTCGTGAGAGATGTCCTGGACGGTCGCGGGACCGATCGCGTTCGATGCATCGCGGATGAACAGCATCCGCTCCTCGTGGTGCTCCTTGATCGCGTCGACCCGACCGGGAACGTCGTCGAACGGATGCCCGTGCGCGGGCAGCCCGAGCTTGACGCCGTCGAGCGCCGCGACGAGATCGAGCGTCTGGAGGTACGACCTGAGCGCGTCGGCGCCGTTGCCCACGCCCGAGATGTGCGGCGTGATCGACGGCAGCACGTGATCGCCCGAGAGGAGCAGCCCATGCTCGGGGTCGTAGAGACACAGGTGGTCCACGGTGTGCCCCGGCGTGTGGATCGACACCCACTCGCGCCCCGCGAGCTGGATGCGCTCGCCGTGCACCACCCGCTGGCTCGGGTTCGGCGGGCGGAAGAGCATCCGCATCGCACGGATCTTCATGCGCCTCGTCAGCTTCGGGATCGGGTGCTTGGTGCCACCCCACGGCGTCTCGCCGCCCCACGGCACCGACTGCGCCTGCGTCTCGGTGGTCGGGTTGTCGCGGAGCGGGTCGCCCTCGTAGTCGTCGGTGTGATCCGCGATGGTCGGGATCTCCTCGCCGCCGATGTCGAGTGCCTGCGCTGCGGCCGCGGCGATGCGCTCCGCCTCGGCCTGCTCCTCCTCGGTGGGGAGACGGTTGCGACGTTTCGTCTCCTCGAGCGACCACGTGGTGAACGCGCGGTGCGCAACGAGGTTCGCTCCGGCTTCCTTCTTGATGCGCCCGGCGCCGCCGAAGTGGTCGGGGTGCGAGTGCGTGACGATCACCGTGTGGATGTCCTGCACGCCGAAGCCCGCTTGCTTCAATCGCTGCTTGAGCGCCTTCCACGACGACGGGCCGGGGAGGCCGGGGTCGACGACAGCAAGACCGTTGTCGTCGAGCAGCCCGTAGGTGTTGACGTGGCCGAGCCCGGGCATCCAGATCGGGAGCTGCATCCGGATGACGCCCGGCGCGACTTCGACGACCTCTTCGGATGCAGGATCTTGCTCCTGCTTGTGAGGCCTGGGCCTGGGTGCCGCATCCTGCTCGCCGTGCTCGGCAGGGATCGGGTCACCCGGCCGCCCCCGTGTGGCGGTCACCCGGCCACCCTACCGGAGGCTACCCAGGCTTCTCGGCACGTTGAGCGACAACTGTTGTCGGCGAACGTGCCGAGAACAGCCGGTGCGAAGGTGCCGCGTGCCGTGTGGCGGTCACGAACTCACCCTACCGGCTGGGTCAGGCCTCGTACGCGTACGGGGCGAGCTTCGGCCAGGGACGGGCCTCTTCCAGCACCGCGCCTGCGGCGAGACACGCGAGGTCTTCGTGGCGGCTCGCGACGACCTGGAGCGCGACGGGGAGACCGTCGACGAGACCAGCAGGGATGCTCGCGGCGGGCTGACCGCTGAGGTTGAACGGCGCGGCGAACGCTGCCGACATCCCGAACAGCGTCACCTGCTTCCCGTTCACCTCACCGACGAGCTCGCCCTCGGCCGCGAGTGCGGGCTTGGGGGTCATCGGCGTGAGCAGCAGATCGATCTGACCCCAGATCGCAGCGAGCACGGTGAGCAGCTCGTGTCGGCGACGGATGGCCTTCCCGAGCACGTCGGGGCGGAGATGCGAGAACGACTCGTACTGCAAGCGACCGACGACGCTCAGCTCGTCGAGCCGGTCCTTCACATCATCCGCGTGGAACGACATGTCATCGACGGTGGAGAGGACGCCCCACGAGCTCCCCGGCTTCGGCAGCTCGACCCTCACGTCGACGAGCTCGAGCCCTGCTGCCTCGACGAGCGCGTGCGCGAGCTCCTCGGCGCGCGCGGCGGGCCCGGGCTCGGACTCCGCGAACCCGAACGACGTCACGAACGCGGCGCGCAAACCGCGCAGGCGCCCGGTCGCGGCTCCCGATGCCAGCTCGTCCTCGTAGGGAACCGGGGGCTTCGGGAGCGACGTCGGGTCGGTGAGGGTCGGGCCCGAGATCACGTCCAGGTAGCGTGCCGCGTCGCGCACCGAGCGGACCACGGG
>Ga0315273_10014428_pt1 | contig 10178 bp, 7 predicted proteins | sample YL17G02_0_MG_FD_205753 | JGI IMG/M metagenome (GOLD analysis project Ga0315273, IMG submission 205753) | Sediment microbial communities from Yellowstone Lake, YNP, Wyoming, USA - YL17G02_0 | ecosystem: Environmental > Aquatic > Freshwater > Lake > Sediment | place: USA: Wyoming | collected... | reverse complement strand
GCAACTCGTACGGCGCTGAAACTTGCGGACTACATAGTAACTGAAGCGGGTTTCGGCAGCGATCTGGGCGCGGAGAAGTTCTACAACATCAAGTGCCGGGTTGCGGACCTGAAGCCCGTGACCACCGTGGTAGTTGCGACCATCCGGGCGTTGAAGATGCACGGCGGGGTGCCGCTGAAAGAACTGGGCCAGAACAACCCCGGCGCCGTGACCAATGGAATCGAGAACCTGGAGAAGCACTGCGAGAACGTGCGTAACGTGGGCCTTGAGCCGATTATTGCTATCAACAAGTTCCCCACCGACACCGACGATGAGATAGGGGCGCTGTCGGATTTCTGTGCGACGTCGGGCTGCAAGTGGGCATTGTCTGACGTCTGGGCGCGCGGCGGCGACGGCGGAACGGAGTTGGCCGAGCTGGTGTTGGACGCCTGCAAGAACGAGTCCACATTCCATCCCGCGTATCCCTTGGACGTTTCCATCAAGGAAAAGGTGGACGCTGTCGCGCGGCAGTTCTACGGCGCCGACGGCGCGACCTACCTGCCGGCGGCCGAGAGCCAGATCAAGACGATTGAGTCGCTCGGCTTCGGCAATCTGCCGATCTGCATGGCGAAGACTCAGAACTCGCTTTCCGATGATCCTAAGGTCGTCGGACGGCCGAGAGACTACAAGATCACTATCCGAGAGGCCAAGGTGAGCGCCGGCGCGGGATTCGTCGTGCTCTACGCCGGCAGCGTCATGACCATGCCGGGCCTTCCCAAAGTCCCTGCGGCCATGAAGATCGGTATGAAGCCGGATGGGGAGATCTACGGGTTATTCTGATATTCACTCATTGCCGTAGAACGAGTTCAGTCGCCGGCCGGGGGAAACGACCGGGCCGCTTCGATTGTCCATACCCGACGGTTGAGTTCGTGACGCGGCGTATAGTATGGGGTATGGTCATAGTGGAGATCGGCCATGACAAAGGATAAGTGTCCCGGTCAGGACACGCGGTTCTGGAAACCTGACGACATCTTTCAGTCGCCTTGCGCACATTGTGGAGTTCCTATAGAATTCTTCAAGGATGATCTTCGCCGGAAGTGTCGTCAATGCGGGAAGTACACCGTAAATCCCAGGAACGACCTGGGCTGCGCCGCCTGGTGCAAGTACGGCCCGGAGTGCCTTGCGCAACTTGGTCGCCTGAGCGAAGCCGAAGAGACAGATGGCGAAGAAGACCTCCCCGACAAAGCGTGACGGCTTCTCCAAGGCATCAGGAAGGATCAGAGGCGTCCGGTGCAGTATTCTGAGTGTGCCGCTTGATCCGACCGGCCGCCGTATGATACAATCATCTACGGACAGCACAATCTTATAAGAAAGGCTTAGGCAGCCAACTTGGTAGACGCAAAACCCGCCTCGAGCCGGCCGAATGCCGCGCATCTTTGCCGCGATCTGAGGTCCCTGACCGAGAACTCCCTCCGAAACAGAGTGCTCAGGAAAGAAAAGCTGGCGGAGACTGTCACCTTACTCGAGGTGGAGTCTCCCTTGATCGCTGCGGCGTGCCGCGCCGGGCAGTTCATAGTCGTGAAACCCAACGAGTTCGGAGAGAGAATTCCTCTCACTATATCGGACGCCGACAGGGAAGCCGGGACCATCACCATCATCTTCCAGGAAGTCGGAAGAACCACTAGAGAACTCGGAATGGTGGAGGTCGGCGACGAATTGCCCGACATAGCCGGGCCGCTCGGCACGCCGACGGAGATCGCCAACTTCGGCCGCGCCGTGTGCGTCGGGGGAGGCGTCGGAATCGCTTTCCTGCGTCCGATAGCGGCGGCTCTGAAAGATGCCGGCAACACAGTGAACACCATCCTCGGAGCGAGAGACAAGTCGCTCATCATCCTGGAAGAAGAGATGCGCCGGCTCAGCGATGACCTGATCGTAACGACCGACAATGGCTCCTATGGGCAAAAAGGGTTTGTAACGGACGCTCTGCGTGCAATGCTCGATTCCGGCACGCCTGTCAGTATAGTATTCGCGATCGGGCCGATGCCTATGATGAAGGCGGTTTCGGACCTCACCAAGCCCTACGGCGTGAAGACGATTGTGAGTCTTGACCCGATCATGATCGACGGCACCGGTATGTGCGGCGGCTGCCGGGTCACGGTTGGAGGCGAAACCAAGTTTACGTGCGTGGATGGCCCTGACTTCGACGGCCACCTGGTGGACTGGGACGAGTTGAAGAATAGGAAGTTGGCCTACGCGGAGCAAGAACGTCTAGCGCTGGAGCGGATGCCCGCATCTATGGAGGGCGGCAGGTGAAAAAGGAAATCAAGAAGAGACAGCAGATGCCCCAGCAGCCTGCCGAGGAACGAGTCCGGAACTTCGACGAGGTGGCTTTGGGGTACACGCCCGAGCAAGCGATCGAGGAGGCGAGCCGGTGTACCGGGTGTAAGCGATCTCCGTGCATATCGGGGTGCCCCGTCGCGATAGACGTTCCGGCCTTCGTCAAGATGGTTGCGGAAGGGCGGTTCCTGGACGCCGCCGCACTTGTGAAGGAAGCGAATTCACTGCCGGCGATCTGCGGGCGCGTTTGCCCGCAGGAGGAACAGTGCGAGCAGGTCTGCGTGATGGGCAAGCTTGGCGAGCCGCTGGCGATCGGGCGGCTGGAGCGGTTCGTGGCGGACTACGAGGCAGCGCAGGGAAACGGCGATTCGGGCGGAGAGCATCGTCCCGCCGATCCCGATCTCGCGCGTTTTGCTGTCGCGGTGGTTGGGGCCGGGCCTGCCGGGCTGACCGTGGCCGGCGAACTGGCGAAGATGGGCTACTCAGTTACGATCTTCGAGGCGCTGCACAAGCCCGGTGGTGTGCTCAGATACGGAATCCCCGAGTTCCGGTTGCCGCGGCAGATTCTGGACCGCGAGATTGACTACGTCAAGTCCCTCGGCGTGCGCCTCTTGACAAACGTCGTGATCGGGAAGACCTTCACCATCGAGCAGATCCTGAACGGCGGATTTGAGGCGGTGTTCGTGGGAACCGGCGCCGGGGCGCCGATGATGATGAACATTCCCGGAGAGAACCTGAACGGCGTGCTATCCGCCAACGAGTTTCTCACCAGGGTCAACCTGATGCGAGCACATCGGTTTCCGGAATACGCGACACCGGTGCGAGTCCCCAGGAAGGCTGCGGTGATCGGCGCTGGAAACGTGGCTATGGACGCGGCACGGACGGCCTTGAGAATTGGCGGCGAGGAAGTGTCCATCGTCTACAGGCGTTCCAGAACCGAGATGCCGGCCAGAGCGGAAGAGATAGAGCACGCTATCGAAGAGGGCGTGCGCTTCCATTTGCTCACCGCCCCGGTCCGATACATCGGCGACGAGCGGAACTGGCTGACGGGGATGGAGTGCATACGCATGGAGCTTGGCGAGCCGGACGAGTCGGGCAGAAGGCGTCCGGTTCCTGTAAAGGGTTCGGAGTTCATAATGGAGGTAGACACCGCGATTGTGGCGATCGGTCAAACTCCGAATCCGCTGATACGCACCACGACGCCGGGCCTTGAAACCACCAAGTGGGGTGGAATAATAGTTGACGAGTCGACCGGAGCCGCATCGGTTCCGGAGGTCTTCGCAGGCGGCGACGCCGTCACCGGCGCGGCGACGGTCATCACAGCGATGGGCGCAGCCAAGATCGCGGCTGCGGGCATCGACGCATGCATCAGGAAGAAACACGGACTGGAAAAGGAAGAGTAGCTGAGCTGCTCAGAATGACATCGTTCTGCTACCGAAAGCCCCTCTGATCCGGTACCACGCGAAGTATTGCAATTTTATTGACAAAATCGTCCGAATGCGGTAGACTAAAGCTAACAACAGCTAATGCTGGCTAACCGGTTGTTGGAGGTGGCTACTGTTATGGACGACAACGTACTTACCCTCGACGAAGCTGTCTCTTTCCTCAAAGTATCGAAGAGCACGCTGTACAAACTACTCGAATCCGGGCGAATACCGGCCAGGAAACTTGGCCGCAGATGGCGTTTCAGCCGCTCGGACCTCGAACAGTGGCTTAGAAGCTCGGATACCGGCGGTAACGGCGACGAGATGCCCACCGACGGCGGGCGCATTCCGACCGAGACTGCAGGCGGGGTCATAAGCGATCTCCTCCGCGAGGATCGTACTTTCGAGCCTTCACCTGAGTTCGTTGCACAGGCAAACATCAAGGATCCGAAAATCTACGAAGAGGCAACCGCCGCCGGCGCGAAGTTCTGGGAGGGACCGGCCTCGGAACTGCATTGGTTCAGGAAGTGGGACAAAGTCCTCGATTGGAAGCCGCCATACGCAAAGTGGTTCGCGGGCGGGAAGACCAATATCAGCTACAACTGCCTGGACGTGAACATCGCGAAGGGACTGCGGAACAAGGCAGCGATCGTCTGGGAAGGTGAGCCGGGCGAGAAACGAACTCTTACCTACTGGGACCTGTATCGGCAGGTATGCAAATTCGCCAACGTGCTGAAGGGTCTGGGAATCCAGAAAGGCGACCGGGTAGCCATTTATCTCCCGATGATCCCGGAGTTGGCGATCGCAATGCTGGCGTGCGTTCGCATCGGCGCGGTCCATTCCGTGGTCTTCGGCGGGTTCTCGGCTGATTCACTGGCAGACAGGATCAACGACGCTCAGGCCAAGATTCTGATCACCGCTGACGGTGGATTCCGCCGTGGCGGGCTCGTTCCCCTGAAACACGATGCCGACTATGCCCTGCGCGATACGCCCTGCGTCAAGTATAATGTCATCGTCCGGCGTGGGAACTTCCCGATAAGGACCGTCCCGGGCCGCGACCTCTGGTGGGACGACCTCATGCAGGCCGCCTCCCCGGAATGCGAGGCGGAACCCCTCGATTCCGAGGACATGAGCTACATCCTATACACCTCCGGCACCACCGGCAAGCCCAAAGGCATAGTCCACACCACCGGCGGCTACCTGGTCGGATGCTATGCCACCAGCAAGTGGGTCTTCGATCTCAAGCCCGAGGACCTCTACTGGTGCACGGCTGATATCGGATGGGTTACCGGACACAGCTATGTCGTCTACGGGCCGCTCGCGAACGGCGCATCGATTCTCATGTACGAAGGCGCTCCCGACTGGCCTGACCGCGATCGGTTCTGGGCTCTCGTGGAGGAGTATGGCGTCACCGTCATGTATACCGCTCCGACCGCCATCCGCGCGTTCATGAAGTGGGGCACTGAGCCTGTCGAACGGCATGATCTGTCGAGTCTCCGGCTTCTCGGAACGGTCGGCGAGCCGATCAATCCGGAGGCTTGGATATGGTACTATCAGAACATCGGAAAGACCAACTGCCCGATCGTCGATACGTGGTGGCAGACGGAGACCGGGCACATACTCATCACCACCCTTCCCGGGATCGGTACCATGCGTCCGGGCTTCGCAGGAAGGCCGCTGCCGGGGATAGATGCAGCCATAATGGATGACGCCGGCCATGAGATCGAAGTCGGAGGTGGATACCTTGCCCTCACAGCGCCGTGGCCGGGGATGATCCGTGGCATATACGGCGACCCCGAGCGTTTTGTCAAGACGTACTGGTCCAAGTGGCCGGGCATATACTTCACGGGCGATGGCGCCAAACGTGACCAGACCGGCTATTACCTGATCGTGGGCAGGGTAGACGACGTTCTGAACGTCGCCGGCCACAGGATAGGTACTATGGAGGTCGAGTCCGCGCTGGTGGATCATCCATCGGTTGCTGAGGCGGCGGTGGTCGGCACGGCTCATGAGATCAAGGGCCAGGCCATAACCGCTTTCGTAACCATCAAAGAGTCCAGCCACCCCAGTCTCGATCTTGCGCAGGAGCTGAAGAATCACGTGGTGAAGAAAATTGGGGCCATCGCAAGGCCGGAAAACATCATATTCACCGCGGATCTCCCAAAGACGAGGAGTGGCAAGATAATGCGCCGACTGCTTCGAGACCTTGCTGAGGGCAAGGTAGTCGGGGATATCACGACTCTTGCGGATCCCTCAGTTATCGAGAAGCTCAAGAATCAGTACGCAGACACGCAGGGTTAGAGGAGGAGCTGCATGGCTATTCTACAACAATTCTCAAAGCCGCCCGCACGGCTTCCACGCGTTGTGCTCTGCGAGTCGTTTGACCAGAGGGTGCTCAGGGCCGCCCACGCCCTGAACCAGCACAAGCTCGCAAAGGTCATGCTCCTCGGCAACTACGATGAGATGGACAGAGCGGCGGTCGGATACAGAACCTCCCTGGATGGGATAGAGGTCCACGAATATGAGAGCGACAAGATGCAGGACACGATCAAATCGTCGCTGGCCGAGTCCGGTCTGAGCGACACATTCGATTCGACTGATCCGGTTGTCGCAGGCGCATGGTTTGTACGGAACGGATTGGCCGATGCCGTCGTCGGCGGTGCAACCTCGACGCCGACTCACGTCATAAGGGTCTTTCTGAAGCTGCTGGGCGCCGCCGACGACTGCAAGACCGTATCGGGCATGTCCCTCGTCTTGTTCAACGAATGCCAGTTTGTCAGGAGCCAGGTCGTGGGGATGGCGGATATAAGCGTCGTTCCGGAGCCCACGGTCGAGCAGCTTGCGGATATCGGCATACAGTCCGCGGCAAACTACGAGCGAATGACGGGAAACGAAGCCAGGGTAGCTTTCCTGTCGTTCTCCACCATGGGAAGCTCCGATCATCCGGCGGCGATTAAGATACGGGATGCCGTCGCTCTGACGCGATCTCGGAAACCGCATCTGGCAGTGGACGGCGAGATGCAGATAGACGCGGCGCTCATTCCCTCTGTGGCAGGAGCCAAGTCTCCATCCAGTGCCGTCGCGGGCAGCGCTAATGTCCTGGTCTTCCCCGACCTGAGCGCCGGTAACATAGCCATCAAGATCCTGCAGAAGTTCACAGGCTACCAGATTCTGGGGCCGATCCTGCAGGGACTCAGATATCACGGCACATATATACCTCGAGGCTCATCGGCCGAGGATATACTGGATCAAGTCAGGCTCTTGACGAGCTGAGATATGCCGACCCCCGTAGTCGGAGGCGTTCAAGAGTTGTTGTTACGCTCGACTCTCGAACGCTTCCAGACTCTCTGCGCGAGCGCGCCGTGGCGATCGTCCCGGATCGACATGGATGCGCTTCCCCTGTGTGCACGCCTGTTTTTTCCCAAAATTCCGCCTCAACATTCTTTTCCTATTGACAACCCGCCGAACGAAGTGTTATCGTTACAGAGGAGAGAGTGATATTGTTACAAAAAGAACAAATGTACACCGGTGGAAACACTCAGGTGTCATCGACGTGAGCCGTTGGGGCTGAACGCGGCCCGGTGGTTGAGCCAGGACAGCCCAAACGGATAGACCGGATAACGTTTGGATGAGAATTGCAATAACGGGCAAAGGTGGGGTCGGCAAGACGACAATCTGTGCTCTGCTGGCAACCGCCTTTGCGAAAACTGGCCATAGGGTTCTGGCGATCGATGCGGATCCGAACGCGACACTAGCGTCCTGCTTGGGATTCCCTTCTCCGGATAGCATTGTTCCCCTCAGCGAAATGACCGAACTCATAGAGGAACGTACCGGGGCCAAACCCGGAACGCCGGGAGGCTTCTTCAAGCTGAATCCTCGCGTCGAGGATATTGCGGACAAGTTTGCCGCAAAGCATGAGGGGATTGCCCTGCTGCGCATGGGCGAGGTCAAGAAGGGTGGATCCGGATGCTATTGCGCGGAAAGCGTTTTTCTTAAGAACCTCATATCCCATCTTTTCGTCAGCGAACAGGATGTCCTTATCATGGACATGGAAGCAGGCATCGAGCACCTTGGCAGAGGCACTGCCTCTGGTGTAGACTGGCTGCTAATGATTGCGGAACCGACGCGGCAAAGCGCGGAGACCGCCAAGCGCATTCAGCCACTTGCCGCCGATATCGGGATAACTCGCGTAGGAGTGATCGGGAGCAAGAGCCGCAGCGATCAGGAAACCGAGTTTCTGGAGCGTTCAGTCGCTCCGTTGCCGGTCCTGGGAGTGATACCCTATGACGAGGCCCTGCGTCTGGCCGAGATTGAAGGACGCCCCCCGCAGGCGAGTCTGCCTGCGGTCAACGAAGCGATCGAGAAGATCATAGCCCACTTAATGGAAGAGACGGGCTAGACCGCACAACAGAGGAGTTACCGACCATGGATACGAAGAAGAAGCGCACTGCCGATGCCGCCGCTCAGGCGATGCTGGATCGCGCGGCCGAGGCCGAGATTCCGACCGCCTTTGATCGCTGGGACGCCATGCAGCCCCAGTGCGGATTCGGAAAGCTTGGAGTCTGTTGCCGAATATGCAACATGGGTCCTTGTCGAATAGACCCGTTTGGCGAAGGCCCTCAGACCGGGGTCTGCGGCGCCAATGCCGATACGATTGCCGCTCGAAACCTGGTCAGAATGATCGCAGCAGGCACCGCCGCGCATTCCGACCACGGACGCGATGTCACTGAGGCGCTCATGCTCGCCGGCCGGGGAGAAGCCGGGGGATACCAGATCAAGAACGAGGAGAAGCTTCGCGCGCTGGCCGAGGAATACGGGATAGACGCGAAGGGCCTCGACATCAGCAAGATTGCCGAGAAGGTCGCGGAGACGGCGTTCGAGGAATTCGGAAAGCAGCATGGGCAGCTTCGGTTCGTGAAACGCGCGCCGGAGAAGCGACAGAAGATCTGGCAGGAACGCGGGGTCACTCCGCGGGGCATCGACCGTGAAGTCGTCCAGTTGATGGACATCACCCTCATGGGCGTGGATAATGACTACAAGAGCGTGATCTCCCATGGGATTCGGACCGCGCTGGCGAACGGGTGGGGTGGATCCATGATCGCCACCGAGCTGAGCGACATCCTGTTCGGTGCGCCGACTCCCGTTCGATCTCAGGTGAACCTGGGCGTGCTCAAGGAAGATGAAGTCAACATCGTCGTTCACGGTCATGAGCCGACGCTCTCCGAAATGATAGTGACCGCTTCCCGCGATCCGGAACTACTCCAGTTGGCGAAGGAAAAGGGCGCAGACGGGATAACCCTTGCTGGGATCTGCTGCACGGCGAACGAGATACTAATGCGCCATGGAGTCCCGGTGGCCGGCAATTTCCTGTCGCAGGAGTTGGCAATGCTGACCGGCGCGGTGGATGCCATGATCGTCGATGTTCAGTGCGTCATGCCCGGTCTGACCGAGATCGCCAAGTGCTTCCATACCAAGCTGGTCACGACTTCCCCGAAATCCCGGTTCCCGGAGGAGGTCACCCACATCGAATTCGATGAGAAGCGTGGTCTGGAGATCGCCAAGCAGATAGTTCGCCTGGCGATAGAGAACTTCCCCAACCGTGACAAGGCGGGTACACAGATCCCTGATATCAGGGAAGGATTGGTGGCAGGGTTCACCGCAGATAACGTCTTCCAGTTCCTCGGCGGAAAATACCGCTCGACCTACCGGCCGCTCAACAATGCAATCATCGAGGGGCGAATACGCGGGCTGGCCGGCGTTGTCGGCTGCAACAACCCGAATGTGTGCCAGGATTCCGCTCACCTCGATATGACGATGGAACTGATAAAGAACGATGTCCTCGTGGTTCAGACCGGATGCGCCGCAATCGCATGCGCCAAGACGGGGCTGCTCTCCCCGGAGGGCGCCAAGTACGCCGGTCCCGGACTGCGGGAGATCTGCGAAACCGTCGGCATCCCGCCGGTCCTGCACCTGGGCGCATGCGTAGACAACACGCGCATACTCATCGCTCTGTGCAATGTCCTGGCGGAAGGCGGCCTGGGCGAGGACATAAGCGATATCCCCGTAGCAGGCGCCGCTCCCGAATGGATGAGCGAGAAAGCCATCGCGATCGGCTTCTATGCCGTCGCTTCCGGGCTCTATACCGTCTTCGGTTCGCCGCATCCCATCCTCGGGAGCAAGAATCTGACCGAGTACCTCTGCGGAGGCATCGAGGAGGAATACGGCGGCAAGTTCGCCTTCGAGATAGACCCGATCAAGGCAGCGGGCATGATGATAGAGCACATTAACAAGAAGCGCGAGGCTCTGAAGCTCAGGCCCATGCTCTCCGAGTCGCAGGCCGAGGCCCCGGTCGCGGTCGGCGCGGAGAGGTAGCGGGACAGCGAGTCCTCACGCTGGATACAGAGGTCGAAGATGAAAGGTATCTTGGTTATCAGTGCT
>Ga0315273_10014427_pt1 | contig 10178 bp, 10 predicted proteins | sample YL17G02_0_MG_FD_205753 | JGI IMG/M metagenome (GOLD analysis project Ga0315273, IMG submission 205753) | Sediment microbial communities from Yellowstone Lake, YNP, Wyoming, USA - YL17G02_0 | ecosystem: Environmental > Aquatic > Freshwater > Lake > Sediment | place: USA: Wyoming | collected... | reverse complement strand
TCCAAAGCCAGCCGTCTGGATTGAGGAGGATTTCAATGACGTCATCATTTTCAAGAGCAGCGAGCAGCACAGGGCCAACTTCTCGGCGAAGCTTGTCTAGAATTCTTGTTTTTGTTGTATCTGGCGTCATCGCTATTCCTTTCGTGGCTGAAATGTTGTCCTATCGCCATACGCAGCTTTGTCTAAAACCTTGCAAAGCAACTAGCGTGCCGCCTGATTGCAGAGCCTTCGCGATGGAATCATAGGTATTTTCCTGAGGTGCACCGACAGACGGAGCGTTTTGGCGGGCCCCGTAGGGCATATTCGACCGACCATTGGCTCATATTCGAGCCATTCGGAGCCAAATCCTCTGGCTTTGGCCTGTGCAAGAGCGATGAGGTACAGTGAAAATAAAAAAATTGTTTGACTAGGATTCTCAATAATCATGCTATTTCATCCTGTTTTGTGACCATTAATAAATCATGTGAGTTTATATTTGGTGCCGTAACGCACTCTAGTGGCGAGGAATACCTGGCGGCAACCGCATAGTTTTGAATGTCAACAGAAATTTCACCGCGGCGGTGGATTAGGCGGTGATTCCCCCGCCGCGGTGAAAATTTATTGGCTACGCTGCGATAAATGCTTTAGCCTGGGCCAAGATTTAACAGGTTCTATGGTAGGGAGTGTCTCCATGATCCCTGATTTCCAAAAGTTGCTGAAGTGCTACCTCGACGCTGGGAATGGTCGAACGCCGCAATCACTGGCGGCTAGGGCGGGAGTGGGCGCATCTTCGCTGCGGCGTATTCTACAAGGCGAAGTTAAAACGGTGAGTCTAGCCAACGTCCTAAGCTTGCTTAAGGTCGTCGCCACCATCCCCGAAAGCACGACGTTCCTGAAGCGGCATTTCCCGGAAGCTGGAAGCTACTTCGAGGCCGTCGCCTCTAGCGCCCATATTGCTGAAAACGTCGGCGAGGGGCTTGAAAAAGCACTTCTCGACTTCGACCAGTTCGCCATTATCTCACTTGCTGGGACCCCATCGGGAACTGACGCTAAGCAGGTAAATGATGTTTTGGGTATCCACGCGGAGCGCAAACTGGAAGCGTTGCTGGACGCTGGTTTTCTTGTCGCCAAAAGCGGCAAGGTTTTTACTAGCCAGGACGAATTTGGCATCTCAGACAATCAAGTCATCGCTACCGAAATTGGACACGCTCTCCGGTTTGTCAGAGACGAGCACATCGGCAAGCAGATGCAGCACCTCGCACTTCATACCAAGGGGCTGACTAGAGACGGCCAGAAGCTGGCACACGCGGTCATCCAAGAAGCATTGATTAAGCTGTTGGAAATCGGCCAGAATCACAAAGGCAACATCCCAGTCTTTTTCGCCGCTGCAATGGGCACCTTTACATCTGAGGGAGTTAGCAAATGATCCGAGCGATTCTTATAACCGCTGTCCTGCTGGCCTCTTCGACTGTGAACGCGGGCCAGTCTTCAGGTACTAACTTTGCACCGGATGGTTCTGCTTTAGACGGCGTGAGCTCGCCAGATGAGATAGCTAGGTTGCTGGCTGCTCGCAAAGCGGAGCTTGAGCGGCGAGTTGCTGATAGCAGATATCCGCGGGCTGGAGCTGTTGGTCAAGGGGCCGATGACAGAGGCGGGCACGAGTAAAAGGTAAGGTCAACATGCGGCAGTTGCTAGGTGCGTCATTTATATTATTATCCCTTACCCACTGCGGAACCGGGAGAACAAATAAGGCGCCTGACAATGTACAAGTCACTCCTGATGTCGCTAAAGCAACACCATCGGAAACTTTTATACTTGTTTTTGGCGCGGAACTCCTCAATTTAAGTGAAGACTTTAATCGGGTAAGAGCTCCAACTGACGGCCATGTAGCTGCGACTGAGGCTGATATATGTTTTAGAGCTGGGGCCATTCTTGAAAGATCGCATCGTTTAGCCATTGATGCAGAGAACTTTTTTAAGGAAAAGTCCCTGACGGTGGAAAGTTCGACGTTGATTGCTGCAGCAGTTGTAAAAATTAAAATCGGCGCGCTAGGTCATACCTGCGATTTAAATACCCTGCCTTTAGCGCAACAAGGTATTAAAGACTTGCAAGATGCCTTTCATCGTTATTTAAAGAGCCGCCCTCGCCTAGGGTTAACGACAAGCGGATAGACGCATCAGGAGTACGTCAGCGGTTCAGCAGCTCCATACTGCCGCCATATCTGCGGCGGACTAAGGCGATCGAAGAGCAATTCCTTGGCTTTACCTGAAGGGCATCTCAAGTGGTGACTGTTCGGACGTCTTGACGGCGGCCCTGCTTGGCAAGGATGCTCCAGGACTATCCGCGTCGACCGTAGGGCGCCTTAAGGAGTCTTGGCAGCAGGATTACGACCTATGGGGGTGTAAGCGCAGCCTAGTCGGACGTCGCTACGTTTATATATGGGCCGACGGCATCCACAGCAATGTCCGCCTAGGTAAGGACGACCGAGTCTGCATGCTAGTTGTCATGGTGGTGACACTTGACGGGACGAAAGAATTGATCGCCGTCGAATCTGGCTACCGCGAAAACACCATCAGCTGGAAATCAGTCCTGCTGGGCCTCAGGGGCCGTGGCATGGACGTTGCTCCCGAACTCGCTGCTGGCGACGGCGCCTTGGGTTTCTGGGCTCAACAAAGCAGCAGCGCTGCTGGGTACATAAAACTGCCAACGTTATCGATAAGTGCCATAGAGCAAGCAGGCCGAGGCCAAAGGCTTGCTGCACGAGATCTAAATGGCGGATAAGAAGGTCGATGCCAACCGAGCTTTTGATCAGTTCATTGAGATATACGGCGGCAAGTACGAGTAGGCTTGCAAGTGCCTGAGCAAGGACCGCGCCGAACTATTCAACTTCTTCGACTTCCCGGCCAGGCATTGGAAGCATATCCGCTCCACCAACCCGATAGAATCGACATTCGTGAAGATCCGCTTGCACGCACTAAAAGGACGAAGGGATGCGGGTCCGTTTCGGCGGAGCTTGCCATGGTATTTAAGTTGGCTCAATGCGCAAAGAAAAAGTGGAACAAGCTATACGGGGGCAAACTGCTAGCCGATGTGATTGACACTAGATTTGTGTTTATCGATGGGATAAAGAGGGACACCCTCGCCGCCTAGATCATGCGGCCCATCCACAACATTTGCCCATACTCATTGACGAAGCGGTATTTTAGTTGGCTCAGTGGGTAATTCCAATAACTTTCCTGCCATTGCACTCAGTGGGTCCAGTATTGATCCAAACTCTTTGTCGAAGTTATCAAGGATAGCTTTGTTGTACCAATCCTCAATTTCTTTCATGCTGTTTAGTTCATTGCCGTAGTTTGTGCCTTTAAACGAGTAGTAGACAAAATTCCCAATCCCCGCCCACTTGATTGGGCCAAAGTAACTTCTATTTCTGTCTCGAGTTTCAGTATATGCATCGACAAATTTCGCATAAATTTCGGATTTTAGACCGGATAAATTATCAAGCTCACCCTTATCGCTAGTAACGTAATATCTCTCTTGAATGATCAAGAAGTGGATACTTTGAATTAGCATATATCCACCTATCCAATCCAATCCTGACTGGTTAAAAAACAATACTAAGTCGTTACAATCAGTCGTAATAGAGTCCAGAAGACTACGCCTGCTATCACGAGCTCTGTAATATTCTCGCAGGTTGAGTTCCAATGTCTCCACTTGTCGTAGTGCTTCTAGGAGCTGTTGCTCTCTCAAAATGCCTTCAAAATTTCTTGTTACCTCTGTTACGGCCTGGCTGACTGCGCGCCTGAAGGCTCTATCATCGCTTTTGCTACCAAACACCTTGTCAAGAGCTTTGCCAGCCGCCCAGGCGACTATTCCTTTGCCAATTTCTTCTAAGACAAAACTCCATGTTATTGGATCCATCAAGAAAGCATGAGCGCGCGGCAACGGTTGTTCAGCATTTATATTCAGGCATATTTTTTCGAGATATTCAGAGGGCTTACTCAACCCTTGTGAGATTATTTTCTCGATCTCAATTTTAAAAAGTTGGGAGTCAAAATGGGATCGTTGGTTCATTTATGGCGACCTGTATTGGTGATTATTTTCTCTAATTATTTTGACATTGAAATCGAAATTAGTCTCTATTCCTTTGTACACGGCATCCCAGGCTCAAGGGATTGAGAAAAACAAAGTCGGTGCTACTCAGAGGCAGGGGATAAGCCGTTGAAGCTTGTCGGTTTGATCCCATTGGAAAAATGCTTTTTTTCGAACTAGTTGATGAGCATTGATCGAGTTCGTTTGCAGTGGTTCGAAGGGAATACTGGTCAGATCCCCAGCACCTCTAAAATGCGCTCGAATTGAACCGCAGTCCCGTAGTAGATGCGCAGTTCTCCGGACGCGCCATCTCCTCGTAGTTCGAGCCTAAGGCTCAGACGGTCCCGAATGATGTTTTCTACCGCCGCAATGTTTGGATCGTGAGCACTGGTTTTTGAGGAAGCCCCCGCGCGTTTGCGCGGGGGACGACCGGTAACGATTCGTTCGAGGGCCTTCATGAGAGCACTTTTACTGCTCCATTTTCGGTTTGCGACATGCCTGACGAGAAGGCCGACGCCGATCGTAGAGGTGTGTTTGCGCACGTAATCCTTTGCTTCCTGAGGCCAGCGTGCCGTGGCTTCGAAGCTTAGAAGCTGGCGAAGAGGAATGCCAAGGTCGGCGGCTGCCGCCTTTTGGGTCATCCCCTTCTGCTGGCGCCGGGTGCGTAGCCATTCTCCGGCGTTGATGAAGCGTGCGGCGTCGAATGCCTTTGTTGACGAGCCAAATAAAGAGATGGGTAACTGAAGTTCGTTATCGTTGAGAAGGTAGGCACCCGGCCTTTTGGGGCGTCCGTGCGATTGGCGAGGCGTTACCTGGGCCATTCAAATAGTCTCCGTGATGTGTGAATTTCACATATTTGGATATCCTGCGGTATCTGCGTCTATATCTTAATGCAATGAGAACATTAGGTAAAATGGGTATTCTGGCTTTGGTTTCGCCGTGATTTGGATAGCGCGTGTTTTGCGGCGAAGGGCCGTGTGTCGAGGCGCTCCGCCATTGAAGTCCTCCCGTGATGAATATCTTGCAAGTGAATGAACCAGTCGCTGTGGACTGAGGTTCGTTCTTGATTCTTCAAAAATCTTTGGCCACCTCTTGATTTTACTCTTAGCTTATGGATACACTTAATTATTGCTTAACGTAAGCTTTCACGCAAATTAGAGAAAAGCATCAGGCTAACCACGGACGGGGTCGAAGCGATGGCGAAGATGGCGAAGAAGTCGGTATCGGCAAAGGGCAATCGACCTGTAGAGAAGCCTGCTGTCGGAGCTAAGGCTAAAGTCGAGGAGTGCCAAGTCGGCTTTCGCGACCCCTTTTGCTTGAAGACCACCGAGCTTCGTGATGATCTTCAGGTCTCCGCTGCAGCTATTAGCGATATTCTGCGGAAGGCGCATGGCCCCTTCGTCGGAGCCTCAAGTAAGACGGGGGCTGCGAAGAATGTAGCTCCATTCGCTGTGCGGCAGATTTTTTCTGAGCGCGGGTTTCGCTTCCCGCTGGACTCAGCGGGGACTGCGCACCGAATAGCCCTCCAGATTACTAAGGGCGGAGCAGCCAAGACGACCTCGGCGCACGCGATTGGCACGAGGATGTCGGCATTTGGAGCAAAAGTGCTGCTCGTCGATAGCGATCCGCAGAGTAACTTAACGACGGTCTTTGATCTTGAACAGTACGGCGTGGAGATTGACGAAGATACCCCGATCCTTGCCGACCTGTTTGAGAAGCAGCGTGGGTCTGATGAGATCGTCGTTGAGGATCTTATCGTCCCCATCACGCCGAATTTGCACTTAATACCAAGCACGCTCCAGAACTCTAACATGGAAGTGTATTTGCAGCGCAATGGGATCAACATTGCGAATGGTATGGCTCGGAAATTTGCTTCGGTATTGAAAAAATATGACTACATCATTTTTGACTGTGCTCCCGCGCTATCGACCACCAATGCGCTGATTTCGTGCTTCTCCGACACCATTATATTGCCTGTCTATCCCGACAAGCTCTGTATGTCGGGATTGCATCAGACCTTAGGAGAGTTGACTCGTCTGCAGGAGGAATTTAGCACTGCTAACGCTGCTATGAATGGGCGGATTGTTTTTAGTCGGTTTGACGCGCGCCAAATGATGTCGGTTCGTTATCTATCCCAGTTGTACGATGAGTTTCCGGACAAAATGTACAAGACGTACATTCGGACTAGCTCTGCATTAGCCAACAGCATTGATGCAAGTAAGAACCTTTTTGAAATGGGCAAGAGTGGCGTTGCAGGCGACTACCACAATCTTGTGAAGGAAATTATAGGTCTCGATGGTCTCAAGCTGAGGAAGAAAGCTCCAGCCGGTAAGCGGAAAGCCGGGAAAGGAGAGGGGATCTATGCCTGATGCTAGGGAGATGCTTAAAAAGCTGGCGAAGGAGAATCGCCATAAGCGTGTCGATATAAAGGTCCCTGACGATATTACTCGGCCTGCACCTCTTAAGAAGATCAAACGGACCGGACCGACGCGGCCCTATCAGCTTGTTGATCCAGAGGGCCGCGATAAAACGGTCCATGGCGACTCAGAGGCCATGGAGCGGAGTGGAGCCGTTGCGGCGCCAGAGGGCGATCTTTCTGGGGGCGTTGAGTTACGGGTACGCAAGCCGTCTGTAGCGAAGGTTGTAGAGGCTTTTGAAGAAGCGGCGGTCTTGCCGGTTGAAGCGGTTGCAGTGCAAGCAGCAGCGTCAGACTTAAAAGAGCTGGAAATACATCAGACTACCGATTATCAGGAAGCCAACAATCAGCTTTCTGAATATCGGAAAGCTGATATTCAGAAAGCCGGTAGTAAGAAAGCTGAAGTTCGGGAAGCTAACACTGACTTCGGTCGCGAAGATTCGCCGCCCGCTTTGTTGGGCTCCGCGGTTTTGGCAGAGGTCGGCAGTCCTTCTAGTTTTCCTACTAGGCAGATGATCAGTCATAGTCGCGGTGGGGGGCAAACAGTCACCAATCTAGCTAAGCGAAGCTTGATTCAGCCGGATTGGCGAGCGGATCTGTCGAAAGACGAGGGCTTCTTGAGGGCGCACTTTCGGACGGCCTTGGGTAAGGGGAAAATGGCGAAAGAAGTCGATCTATACTGTCAGCTTTACGCAGAAGCGCGCAGACGACAGTCCATTTCGCTGCATTTTTTGAGCGCTGAGCTTGGTGAATTAGTTGGTAGCTCGTCGAATGGCACGATTAGGGCGCGTTTGTTGTCCTGCGAGAAGTTAGAGCTTTTTATTCAGCAGGGATTTAACAACGAGACCAAGGAACATAGGCGCGGCACGTACATCCATTTGCGCTTTCCTTGGCTATAAATATGTTTAAAAACATGTGCTTACCGATTTTAAGCTAGCCGAATATTAGCTTCCCTATTCACGGGAAGCTAATATTCGGCTTTCCGGTAACTGGCTAGCCGACTACTGGCTTCCCTAGAAGTAGCTAGCTGATTCATGGGAAGCCGAAAATTGGCTCGCCGATATCAAGCTAGCCGATAATGGGCTAGCCGGCTATCGGCTTACCGGATCTCGGCTAGCTAATAAACAGGAAGCTGATAGTTGGCTTCCTAGTAATAAGCTCGCCTAAAATCAGGAAGCCGATAACGAGCTTTCCTCTTTTGAGCTAGCTAGTAATCAGCTAGCCGTTTTCAAGTTAGCTCGAAATCAGCTAGCTAAAATTCAGTTAGCCGATTACCGGCTTCCTAACTTCAAGCCCACCGTTATTCGGCTCTCCAAATAGGAGCTAGCCTCAACTTAGCTTTCCGAACATCAGATGGCTGTTAATCAGGTTTCCGACTTCGAGCTAACCGATAGATAGCTTCCTAATCTCAAGTTAGCTCGAATTCAGCTTGCTGCATGTTGGATAGCTGTTAGTCGGCTTACTGACTCTCGGAGAGCCGAAAATCAGCATCCTAACTGCGAGCTAGCTGAAAACCAGAAGGCTATGTTTTAGCTTTCTGAATTATGGCTAGCTGAGTGTCGGCTAGCCATAAATCGGCTAGCTAACTAACTGAATTATTTACCTATTATGGTGATTGGTGGCTTGTTGTTTTATGCGTAGCGGACTAAAGTGGGTATGTAGGTAAATGTTGCCGAGATCAAGATGTGCGCTACCGCCGCGCCTGCGTAAAAAATCAGCTGCTCTCACGCGCGCCGGGACTGTCAACTAAGGAGGCGATGCTGAAAACCTGCCCGAAAAAAAAGACCGCGAGCTGTACCAATACTGGCGGCTCAAAGCGCCCCTGCGCAGGCTTTTGAGCGCAGGTACGAGGTCGAGGCATTTATACGAATTGTAGTGATCTTCCTCAATGTCGTCTTCGCGCATGGGCTCGCGCGAAAACTAGCATCCTTGTGGTGGACTCGAACGCAGAGTACCTAACTCTCGCATGAGCAGTTTTATCCGATATTTCACCGGCCCGCGGGCTGGCTTGGAACCTTGCGCCCTTGGAGACTTGTGATGGCAACTGTTCAGGAAGCCAATTCGGAATCGTCGTATCATCGGTCTGGCCGTTACCAGTTCCGCTATTGGCATTTTGACGATCAAGGTCAGCGTTTCGCCCTTTCGCACGCACCCAAGGGACGAGCCTCGGCTATTCCTGACCTGATCAATACTGCATACCGCAACGCTGGTGGCAGTAAGACGATCTACGGTATTGCCTTTGACCTAGATGCTCACCGTGCCGCTCCGCGTTGGCTGGATGGTGGTGGCTGCCTAGATTGGCCGAGTATTTTAGACGAGCTAACCAAGAAGCATCCGCACATCGCTCATCAAGTCTCGCATGCCGTCCGCAGCACGGGCGGGAAAGGAGTTGCCCTGGTGCTTGCAATAAACCCGCTGCCAATAATTGCATCTACAGCATCCAATCAGCGGGCCGCACAGAACTTGCAAAGCCGTCTGATTAACCTCTTTGTCGCCATGGGCCTCGGTGCCGATCCTGGCGCTCGCGGCCTCGAACGCGACTATCCAAACTTTCAAAATGCCGACCGACTTTTATATGAAAACCGTCTTGCCCTGCGCCGTGCCGAGCAAGGGCGCGAGGCCATCATTACCAGACTGCACGCTTATCTCAACGAGTTAGCCCGGCAAGAGCGGCGTGACACTCGCATCTATCCCGATGCGCGTGCCGAGACGGGCTTAGCCAAACTCGTCGAATGGCTGCTTGGATGTTATGACCCTGGTCTTGGGCTTCGGGTGCCTAGTTACCTTTCTGGTAGCGAAGTTTGGGCCTCAACGAAAACCTTGGCGACCGTGACGGGGCTATCCAGCAAGTTCTTGATCAAGTTTCTTCAGCATCCGCCCGCGTGGTTAGAGGTGGATTACGCGAAAGGGGAGGGGTGGCGCCTGAGGATTCCTCTAGGCCGCGCCGTACAGCGGCTTCTGCCGCGCGCTGAGATGCTGCTGGCTTCAGCAGCAGCGGGCACGGCGCCGCATAAGCCGCTCTTTTCTATTGGGGTCATCAAAGAGCCGCATTTGGTTGGCGACGACGAACGCAATGCCTGGCTTACCTCAATGGCGCTTGCCTATAAATGGCATGGCTTTAGCTGCGAGGAAGCGCTCGCCAAGATCCAGCTTCGTCTCCAGGTGATGCCTGATTACGAGTGTTCGCGCAACTGTCGCCAGGTTCGTTCGATTGTTCGAGCTATATTTAAAAATGTCCCCGAGACGGCAGGGCGCTTTGCGTCGCGGCAATTGCCGACATGGATGACTGATGACCAGAACTTTGCAGGAATTGGTAAGAGAACATCTCCTAGAAGGGGCTTTGCCCCGGAAGAAGAATTGTTCGGGTGTGGTGAGGGAGTGTCCGGCCTTATGAGTCAGCCTAAGCTCGTCGCAAATCCGGGTAGTTCCGATCGCGGCGCTAGATCGGGCGAAATAGTGGTAGGTCTTTTTGATCAAGGTTTTCAGTCGCCCGCAGAACAGTCGGCTGGTATCTCTCGGATAACTTTAGCTGCCGCAGGCGGTGTAAGTCTTGTCGCGGTTCGTTGGCGGCAGCGCGTAGGCATCTTTGATGGGGACGACTTGATCCTCTGCGTTACGAAGCGTCACTACCGTGCAAGCGCGGCGATAGCCCTCTTAAAGACGCGGTCCGAGTATGCTGAGACGAATCTTCGTG
>Ga0315273_10014426_pt1 | contig 10178 bp, 8 predicted proteins | sample YL17G02_0_MG_FD_205753 | JGI IMG/M metagenome (GOLD analysis project Ga0315273, IMG submission 205753) | Sediment microbial communities from Yellowstone Lake, YNP, Wyoming, USA - YL17G02_0 | ecosystem: Environmental > Aquatic > Freshwater > Lake > Sediment | place: USA: Wyoming | collected... | reverse complement strand
GGTTAGAAGCACAAGCACGATTTTCGGCACAAAAGTCAAGGTCATTTCCTGGATCTGGGTCGTGGCCTGCAAAATGGCGATCAGCAACCCGATCACCAGCCCCACGCCCAGGAGCGGCGCGGACAACAATAGGGTTATTTTAATGGCTTCCCCCGCCAAGTTGACTACGAATTCCGGTGTCACGTTTTTAACCTCACCCGAAGCTTTTGACCATGGACCCGATCAGCAGATACCACCCGTCGATCAAGACAAAAAGCATCAATTTAAAAGGTAAAGAGACCATAAAGGGCGGCAACATCATCATGCCCATGGAAAGCAAGACACTGGCCACCACCATATCGATCACCAGAAAAGGGATATAGATAACGAACCCGATCTGAAAGGCCGTCTTCAACTCGCTGATGCTAAAAGCGGAGATCAGCACGATCGTCGGGATCTCTTCCAGGGTTTTCGGCTTTTCCGATTTGGAAATCTCCAGAAACAAGGAAATGTCTTTTTTACGGGTCTGCTTGAGCATAAAAGCCCGGATCGGTTTGAGCGCCCGATTCAGGGCCTCAGGTTGGGAGATCTCTTCCGCCAAATAGGGCTTCAACGCCTCTTTGTCGATTTCATTGTAAACCGGCGTCATAATGAAAAAGGTCAGCAACAAGGCCAGGCCCAACAAGATCTGGTTGGGAGGCATTTGCTGGGTCCCCAAGGCCTGACGCAGAAGCGAAAAGACGATGGATAACCGAATGAAAGAAGTCATCATGATCAGGATGGCCGGAGCCAAAGACAGCACGGTCAGCAGCAATAGAACTTGCAGGAGCACGGAAACCTGCTCGGGCTTGTCGGCCGGCTCAAGCCCGATACGGATATTCGGTAGGAGCGGAAGCTGCTGAGCCCCGATCTCTCCCGTTGCAATTCCTATAATCAGGAGGCATAGAAGCAGAAGGATTCCCTTATTCGTTTTTCTGGATTTCGCTATCATCGATTTCAAGTTTTTCCCGTTTTTTAAAAGCGTTTTTAAAAAGACTTTGTCTTAACAAGGCCTGAAACCCGCCGCTTTGCTCCCGGACCGCGGTTGGGTCCTGAGGCGGTTTGGCCCTTTTGTCAAGCAGTGTGATTTGGTCCGACGTAACCCCCAAGACCAGCCACTGGTCGTCGATTTCCACCAGGGCGACGCTCCGCCGGGGTCCCAGATTCAAAAGACTGACCAGGCGCAAAGGATTTTTGGTAAACGCGAACGTCCCGCCTTTTGCTTTTTTCAAAAAATAAAAAAGGCCGAAAATCATTCCTAAAATCAGGATTAAAGATCCCAGCATCTTCAACAGTGCGCTTCCGAAATCCGCTTCCACCTCTTCTTGGCCTCCCTAACGACCCTATTTAAGCTCTTAGCCCTCAAACAGAGACAAAAGATTGTCGATCGATTCCGAGATTCAACAATTTTAAAAAAGGGAATGTCGAACATCGAACGCCGAATATCGAATGATAAAGGTTAAAGACCAATAACAGCCTTCATTAAGTTTGCGCTTTTTACTTCAACATTCATTATTCGATATTCGTTATTCGTTATTCCCTTTTTCCAAGTTCCGAGCCAAACTGCCCTGAAATGCCAGGAAACCAAGCCTGCCCGACTTACGTCAATTTTTTAACCCGGTCCTTGGGACTGATGATATGCATGAGACGAATGCCGAATTTATCGTTGACCACCACCACTTCACCCTGGGCCATTAATTTTCTATTGACGAAAATCTCCAACGGTTGACTGGTCATTTTATCCAGTTCCACCACGGAACCCTGGCTCAACTTGAGCAAATCGCCGATGGAAATCCGGGTCTTACCCAACTCCACCGTGATCTCCAGGGGAATATCCAGCAAGAAGTCCATGTTCTGCGAACCGCCCTCTTCCTGAATCCCGGGTTCAATATCCGCAAAAGTCACTTCTTTGGCATCCAGATCGCCGCTCATGTTTTTTTCCAACTCTTTTGCCCCGTCATTCATCAGAACACCTCTTTATTTTTTTGCCGCCATGTTGCTTATGGATTTTTTCCATCCGCCAGACGCACTATGTAGAGATGGCGAATATTCATCTCTCCAGATCCCTGCGTCTCTACGTTCTCACATTCTCACCTTCACACCTTCACACCTTCTTCCGTTCCCACCTTCCCACGTTCTCACCTTCACACGTTCACACGTTCCCACGTTCACCCCGCGACCGGACTTTCCACCTTGAACACTTTCTTCTTATGATAGCTTCCCACAAACCCTTCAAACTTGGCAATGCCCTCGACCAGCGCCGGGAGCGGTTTCTTGAAATGGTTGTCCAAGATCAGGATATCGCCCGCTTTCAATTTCAGCAGATCTTTAATGGACAAATAAGTATGGCCCAAATCGACCGCCATCTCCACTTCCGTTTCCAAAATTCGATCCCTAAGACTGTTGACCCAGGCTAAATCGATCTGGGCTTCTTCAACCCGGTAACCGCCCGCCAATTTTTGCTTGATCGGCTGGAAGCAGGAAACCGGGATGCACAGGGTGATGGTGCCCAGGGGTTTATTCAATTCCACCTCGATTTTGACCAGCATCATGATCTCTTCGCCCGGAACGATATTGACCACCAAGGGATTGCTTTCCGAACGCACAAACTCGGTCTTGATGGGATGCACATCTTCCCAGACGGTGGTGAAATCGTTCAGGGCCATCTGTACCACTTTTTCAATGATCCTTTTTTCAATGGGCGTGAAATCCCGGCCCTCGATCTTGGTCGAACCCTTGCCGTTACCGCCGAAAAACGTTTCCACCAGGCTGAAGACCAGACGGCTCTCGATCACCAGGATGCCCATGCCCCGCAAAGGCTCCATCTTGAAAAGGTGCATGCTGGTCGGCACCGGCAAGGAACGCTGAAATTCGCTGTATTTGATCGATTCGATCGGGTCCGAATTGATGTCCACCAGTTTGCGCAAGGCGCTCGACAACGTGGAGCGCAATTTCTGGGTGAACCGGCCGAACACCACCTCTAGGAGCGGCATGCTGGTCCGGATATTGATCCCCTGGCTGGCCCAATCCAGAGTCACCGCAGAGGCCGCCACCATGCCCGGTTTTTGCTCTGCTTCTATATCGCCGGTGTCCAGACCCTTAAGCAGGGCATCCACTTCATCTTGGGATAACAGTTTATTCATATCCGCTCATTTACGTTTTTTCGATCCTATGCTTTTCTGGATCGAAAAAACATTACTGAATAATGAAATCCATGAAAAAGACATTGGCGATTTTACCGCTCTTCAGGTGCTGATTGAACAGGGCGGCCAGTTCCGCGCGCAGCTGCATCTTGCCTTCCACGGAGTTGATGTCCGGTATGGTTTTACTGCTTAACAAGGAAATAATCGCGTCTTTAAGCTGGGGCATGCGTTTATCGATCTCCGCCTTTAAAACTTCATTTTCCAACTCCAGTTGGATCTGAATTTTTAAATAACGCTTGCCGCTCGGGTCGAGCAGGTTCACGATAATAGTCTCCAGGGGATAAATGGGCCCCATGTCCGGGTTGGCATTGTCTTTTTCTTTGATCGCCACAATTTGACCTTTTTCTTTGGGAGCCGACATTTTTTTCCAGACCATAAACCCGCCGCCCGCAACCAGCAAGGCCAGAACCGCGATGATGACCAGTTTAAGAGGAAATGCCCTTTTTACCGCTTTTTCTTGCTTTTCTTCGTCTTTTTCTTCGTCTTTTTCTTCACCCTTTTTTTCGCCCGGATCTTTCGCCTTGGGCTCCTCTTTTTTGGGGCGATCCTCTTTTTTGGGGCGATCCTCTTTTTTCTCTTCCGCCATGATCTATTCTCCTTTCAGCACAGCCTTGCGCTTCCGAATGATATGAAGCAACCTCTATGCCAGAAACGCCTATTCCCGCTAGAATCGTCCCGGGCTATTTCCAATGTAATATCGGCAGGATACCCATAACTTTGGATCTTAGGTTGGTTTAATTACGCAATTTAAAAAAATAGTGGAGGACCTTCTAGTCAACATTTTGACATTGAAAGGCGTTAAGATGGGCCCCTTGACAGAGGGATGTCGGACTTGAAACAGAATGAATTGTTTTACATCAAAATCAGATCCCTTGAATCTGCATAAAGGATGCGATTTTTCTGTTCATTTCTTCCAATTTTTCTACCATTTTCGTCACGATTTTCATGCATTTCATAAACTCTTCTTGTCCGAAAAACGGGCTTACCTGGACCAGGCCGGCCAGGTTCAACAGGTCATTGAAAAGATACGGTTTGCTCCAGGGATCCTGCTCCAAAGCCGTAAAAGCTTGGCCAAAGATCGTTTTAATGGTTTTAGCATTCGGTTCCCGACGACGGAACAATTGTTTAAGCCGTTTTCTTAAATTCTTCAGGAACGCAATCTGTTCGGAGCGATCCGCGGGCCGGCTGAACCGGATAGGGGCGCAGGGCCCGGTTTGAAATTTTTTTAAAAAACAGTCCCGATTTTTGTCTTGACCCGTCAAATGACCTTGGACCGCGACTTCATCCCAGGTGAGCGTCCGGCTGCCCTGAATCGCGAGACCGCCGCCGTAAAGATTATAGACCGGCATGTTCAGATGCTCTATCTCTGCTTCCAGATCCCGCAGGGCGGCCAGATAGACCGGGTTGGAGTAAATGAGCTCATCGGTCTGATTTTTAAACGCCCAATCGTTTTTCGGGTCAAATCGGAAAGTTTGTTCCGCGGCCAAATGGTCGCGGGCATGGGTCCGGGTGCCTTGCCAGGCAAAATCATGCCCCACCAGCATGACCTGGTCTGCTCCGCACCAATCCAGAAAACGCAACATGGATAAGGAAACATTGCCGCCCGGTTCCATCAAAAGATCTTGGTCCGCCAATAAAGGGGCGGCCAGACCTCCCCGGGTCCATAGCGGAAGGGTGGGTCCGGGATACATTTTGATTGCCTCCGGGTCGGCGCTGACGGCATAAATCAAAGGGATATTTCGGGCCCAATCCCGGTCAAGCTTTTCATAAATGCGCCCCAGCAAAGGGTCGCATTCCAGGGCCAAACACAAATGCGGTTTTAAACCGAGCCGCTGCAGCGCCGGCAGAGTTTGCAGGGCCGTGACATACAAAGCCCGGCCCGGGTGCTCGGCCAGGAGCGGCGCGAACTGTTCTAGAGAAGGACCGGCCCCCAACTGGACCGCCTTGAGACCGGCCGCCTGCCCCTTGAGCGCGAGTAGATTCCTTTCTTTCCCGGCCCGGGCCAGGTTAACCAGTTCATTTTGCATGATCCGGTCCTGCCGGTTACGCAACGTGTACAGCTCGACCCGCATATCTTCCAATGCTTCCCGGCTATAGCGCGTCCAAAGATCATACTCCGGCCCGAGCTGCAGGCTGGGCAGGTCCGACCGGAGAAGCACCTTGCCGAACAAACAGGCCAGGGTCAATTGGTAAACCGTTCTACGCAAATGGGTTTGTTGCGGCGGGACCAAAATCAAACGGCCCTGTTTTAAAGCCGAGCTGAAATCGGTTAAGCCCAGGGTCGCCCGCAGCATTTCGATTCTGGGTTCCAGCAGCAGGATGCGGTGCGAATCGGCCGTTTTTTCCAAGAGAAAATGCAGGCCATAACCTAAATTGCCGCCCACGATCAGCGAAGCATCGTTCGGCCGGCAACCGGTCGCGCTCCAGGACTCATATGCTTTTTGGGGCGGCAGGGTCTCAAAAAGACCCAGGCCTGGTTTGAACTCCCAATCCAGAGCGCCCCAGCGGTTGGTCCGGATATTTTTGGGAATGGCCGTTTCCGGTTCTTGTTGTCGGATCCATTGATAAATAGGGGCCTTTTGGCCGGCCAGTACTTGCAAATTGGTTTTTAAAAAAGGGTAATCCATTTTTACCAGTATCCGATTGCCGCGGTTACGACAGGTTATTAATCGTCTCATAATAATATTGACACGTAAGCAAAAATTTATTCATCGAGATGAGGTTTCAGCAGCTCTTTTTCAAACGGCAACTTCCTAAACGCGGAAGGTTATCGTAAGATCGGCAAGCGCGACGCCCGTATTTTACAGGCGCCCGAAAAAATTTTGCCGACTCCAAAAAAATTTAACTATAGCGGCGCTTGCCACGCGAGGGCTTCTGCCCTTGCCGTTACTGCCCGAATGCGGTTAGTGGCTGTTTGAAAAAGAGCTGCTGAAATCGAAATCATGTGTCAATACTATTTTGAGACCGTTAATAAAGCCCCCTCCTTTTTATTAGGAGGGGGCTGGAGGAAAAGGGCTCAACTGCTTTTGGGGGTCGGCCCTTTATGGTAAAACCGATTGTAAATTTGATCCAACAATTTTTTTTCGCCGCTAAAGCACTTTTACGATCCGGACATTACCGTTTCAGGTTGATCAGTTCCTGCAGCATGGCGTCCGTGACCGTGATCACCTTGGAATTGGCCTGGTAACCGCGCTGAGTGGTGATCATCTTGACGAATTCGGTGGCCATGTCCACATTGGACTGCTCCAGGGAGTTGGGCGCAATGCTGCCCAAGCCGTTGGTGCCGGGCCGGTTGGTGATGGCATCCCCGCTGTCCCGCGTGCTCTTGAAAAGATTGCCGCCTTCTTTTAACAAGCCCAGATTGTTCTGGAATTTTGCCAGGGAAACCCGGAAAAGCGGGATGAGCTGGCCGTTGGAATAACTGCCGGTGATCACGCCGTCCACATCCACGTTTACGCCCTGCAAATCGCCCGCGCCATAACCGTTGGCGGCCTGGAAAGTGGTGGTGGAAGATCTGGCGAACTGGGTGGTGGCCAGGGACCCGTTGACCCAACTCGTGCCGTCATAACGCGAGCCCAAATCCAGTTCCACCGCCATGGGGTTGCCGTTGATGAACTCGGGATGGTACACAAAATAGCCGTCGGAAAGATTGGCCGCCTCGGTCTGAGCGGTCCAGGTGCCGTTACCGTTATTGATCTCGAGATCGATGTCCGTGATCACGCCGGAACCGGTGTTGAAAGTGATCGTACCCCTGCCGAGCAATCCGGCATGGGAGGCAACCGTTACGGTCCGGTCGTCTTCACCCGGATTGCAGGTGATTATGTATTCATAAGTTGAATCCACCACTCCCTTATCGAAATAAACCGTGATGTCATGCGTGCTGCCCAGGGAGTCGTAAACCTTGAGTGTGGTCTGGTACTCATAGGCGGTTTCACCTAATGGGGTGGGATCCGTCCCGTCCCAAGCCAAGGAAAGCGCATCCGCGCCCGTGGAATTGTCGGCTCCGTCTGAATTCAGGTTGACGATGACTTCAGTGTTGGTTGTCTGCTGGGGGGGCGAGGTAAATGAATCCAGCACAATATCGTCGATCGAACCTATATCTTCGCCGTTCTCATCCAGTTCCCAACCCTGCACTACGTAACCTTCCGGGTTCACCAGAAAACCGTCTTTGTTGAACCGGAAATTTCCGGCTCGGGTGTAGTAATTGGTGTCGCTGCCGAATTCGCGTAAAACAAAAAAACCGGAACCGCCGATGGCGAGGTCCGTGGTGCTGCCCGTGGATTCGAACGACCCTTGTTCGTAAGAAGCATAGATGTCGCCCATGGCCGAACCCCGGCCGACCTGGGCCGTGCCCGACATGGTCGAGATGTTCTGGCTCAAGAGGTCCTGGAAAGTGAACGTGCTGCCCTTGAAACCGATGGTGTTGACATTGGCGATATTGTCGCCGATGACCTGCATGGCATTGCCGATCGTATTTAAACCGCTAATACCTGAAAAGAGTGCGCTTGAAAGTGCCATGATCTTAAACCTCCTTGTTTTTTTGTTATCTGCATCTGCCGGCTGATCCGGTCGGCAGAACCGTTGACCGAGTTTATTATGATTCCCTGCGCGGCCGGTTAGCTTCCCGTGTCCGCTACGGGGTCCTTAATACTGATGACTTGTTCGAGCATGAAGGCGATATTGCCCACATACAGGAACGGTTTATTGTCGTTGAACTGCACTTTGGTGACCTGGCCGATGGTCCGGGTGGAAACTTCCTGTTGTTCGCCGGTGGCATTCAGGGCGACCACCTCGAATTTATAAGCACCGGGCGGCATAATTTCGCCGGCATTATTTTTGCCGTCCCAGCTGAAAGAATGCTCGCCGGCTGTGAGAGACTTCAAGTCGACCTTTTTGACCGACTTGTTGTCCTGATCTATGATCGTAAGCTGACAATCGGCCTGGTTCTCCAGCAGGAAACTACCTCGGCAGCTTTTTCCGGTCGCCAGCCAGACCTGATTGCCTTCCGCCACAATCTCTTTGCCGATATAATTCAGACTTAAAAGCTCGGTATTTTGATCCTGGATATCCTTGAGGGATGACAGGTTCTCGTTGACATTAAAGAGTTGTTCCAGGCTGCTGAATTGCGCCAATTGGGCCGACATGCCTGTGGCGTCCATGGGACTGAGGGGGTCCTGATTGTTGAGTTGCGCCAGAAATAACTTAAGGAAATCGTCCCGGCCTAAAACATCCGTCTTCTTTTCCACATAGTTATCATTTCCCGTAGAGGCTTGAACGTCCGTTACCATTGTCATGCTTTTTCTCCTTGGTTCTTTCCTCAAACATGCAGGTCTATTTGATAAAGGCTGTTTTTAACCGTCATCCGGGCGGCCGGTTCCACCTCGGTGATTTCTCCCGGTCGCTCTTCTTTTTGTTTGCCGGAACGGTGTTGGAATTGCTCGCCGGCCGCCAAACGGTCCTGATCCAGAGAATACTGGCTCAGCCCGACCGTAACCTGAATTTGATCCACGATCACCCCCTGGCTGGTTAATTGCTGCCGCAACTGCCCCAGGTTGGCCTCGATCAATTCCTTGACCGCCGGATTTTCCACTCCCAAGTTGGCCTGTAAATGGCCCCGTTTCATGACGATTTCCAGGTCCAGCCGCCCCAGCTCGGGCGGTGAAATGCTCAAGCGGCTTTTCTGCTCGCCGGCCTGGACCATCCAAATCAAACGTTCCAGGACTTTGGGCAAAGGTTGCGGCAGATCGTAAGCACCGCGGACCGGATTCACCGGTCCGGTTTCCGCGCCTTCGGTCACGGACCGTTTACTCCCGATTCCTTGCGCTAAACTCCATTCGCCGGAAAACTCGTTTGGGTTGTTTATTTTTTTCATACCTTTTATGACTTCTTCCAACCCGTCTCCTTTGGTTTTTAAAAGCGCATCGGCTTTTATATTCAAGATCGATTCAACCGGATTGCTCTTGCCTTTACCGGCCTGCCAGGCGGCATTTTCCTGTTCCATCGCGTTCAGGTCGCCCAAGCCTTTGCCCAAGCCTTCAGGGCTCTGGCCCTTTCCCCAGGAGGCCTTCTTAATCGTTTCCGCAATGGTCTGCTGCCAGACTTCGGCCTGACGGTCCTTAGGGGTATCGATAACAGCGCCTTTGAGCAATTCGTTCAATTGCTTCTGCAAATCGTTTGGGCCCAGGAGCGCCGGCGCATCCCGGCCTTCCGGGCCTTTAGCGCGGGCGTATTCGAAAGATAGCTTTTCCAAAAGCGTCTTGACTTCCTGCGGCGAGACCCCTTTTTGGATCAAGGCCTGGGCCAGAGTGTTCTTCAAGGTCTGTTGTTCCCCTTCTCCGCCGTTTTCTCGCCATGCGCTTATGAATTGTTGCGCCTGCTTTTCCAGCCCGCCGATCTGCGGCTTGGTCGCGATCTGGTTTAGGTTCAAAAATTCTTGCAGTTCTTTGGCGGAAATCCGGGCGCCGGTCAAATCGCTCAAGGCCCGGCTCAAGCGCTCCAGGGCGAGCTCGCCTTTGGAGGTGGTCGCCTTTTCCAGTAGGTCCTTCATTTGTCCCGCATTCACGCCGGACTTGAAAAGTAGTTCTTGGACCCCCGGTATGTCTTTGGAAGCGACCAACAAAGGGTCCGGATCCGAGTGCGGATCGACCGGACCTTGTTGAAGTTTGGCCATCAGTTTTTGCAGATTAATGTTGCCGTTCTTGTCCTTGACCCCGGCCAGTAAGGATTCGATTTTTTCTGGTTCAAAGCCCTGGTCCTTTAGGTATTGGGCCAGTTTACCGGTCAAATGCGCCGGCAAACGCAATTGATTGGCCGGAATTCCCAGGTTGCGGATCAAATCGTTGATCGGATTCGACTTGGTTTCCGGTTTTTGCATTTCCGGTTTTTGATCCGATCCCGGCCCGGCATAAAGGCAATAACCCCAATCCCCCTTGGGGCCCTGGTCCAGATTCTTTTTGA
>Ga0315273_10014425_pt1 | contig 10178 bp, 5 predicted proteins | sample YL17G02_0_MG_FD_205753 | JGI IMG/M metagenome (GOLD analysis project Ga0315273, IMG submission 205753) | Sediment microbial communities from Yellowstone Lake, YNP, Wyoming, USA - YL17G02_0 | ecosystem: Environmental > Aquatic > Freshwater > Lake > Sediment | place: USA: Wyoming | collected... | reverse complement strand
GAGCTTTTCCGGGTTTTGTTTCGCCATGTCGTTTGCCAGGCTAAAGTCAGTACGGGTGTCGTACAGCTCCCAGGTGTCGTTTTCGAGAGCAGCCCGGGGCTTTTGCTCCCATGCCGCCCGGTGGATAGTACCGGCAAACCAGCCGTCATTGTAAATGGCACGGTTCCCGAATATTTCGAAGTATTGAGTCAGGTGGCGGTCCCCGGCCTTGCCGTCATTTAAGGTGTAAAGCATGCTCACGCCTTCGATGGGGGTCTGGGGAACACCGTTAACAATCTTCGGCTCGGGCAGGCCTGCGGCCTCCAGTATAGTTGGGGCAATATCGATTACATGATGCCACTGCGAACGTACCTCGCCCTTTGCCTTGACCCCCTTCGGCCAGTGGATGACCATGCCATTCCGCGTTCCGCCATAGTTAGAGGCAACCTGCTTGGTCCAGCTGAATGGAGTGTCTCCGGCAACAGCCCACCCTGCGGCATAGTGGCCGTAAGTATTCGGGCCGCCGAGCTCGTCATAGTGCTTCAAGACGTCCTGTACCGTTTCCTGCACTCCGTTGAAGTAGGTCATCTCATTAAAGAGACCACTCATGCCGCCTTCGGCGCTCGCGCCGTTGTCGCCGACAATGTAGAAGATTAGCGTATTATCGAGCTGACCCATGCCAGCGATGGCGTCAACGAGCCGTCCGATCTCGGTATCCGTGTACTCGCCAAAGCCGGCGAACACCTCCATCTGTCTGGTAAAGAGCTTCTTCTCGTCAGCGGTCAGCTTCTCCCAGTCCTTGATCGCTGTAGGCTTGGGCGCAAGCTTTGTTCCAGCCGGAACCACGCCCAGCTTGATCTGGCGGGCGAATGTCTCTTCCCGCAGTTTGTCCCAGCCCTGGTCGAACTTGCCCTTATACTTGGCGATCCATTCCTTCGGCACATGGTGCGGCGCGTGGGTCGCGCCCGGCGCAAAGTAAATGAAGAAAGGTTTATCCGGCGTAAGGGACTTCACCGAACGCATCCATTTGATAGCCTGATTAGTCATGTCGGTCATGAAGTGGTAATTCGGATCTTTAGGCAGTTCAATCTTGGTCAGGCCATCATAAACCGCCGGCGACCACTGATTAGTTTCGCCCCCCATGAAGCCGTAAAACTTGTCAAAACCGCTACGGGTCGGCCAGCGGTCGGTCGGTCCTGACGGGCTGACCTCCCACGCAGCGGTCTCGTGGTTCTTCCCGAATGCGGCGGTGGTGTAGCCGTTGTACCGCAGCATCATTGCCAGCGGTGCCACACTCTCGGGACGCTGCCCCGTATTCCCGGGGAAAGCGGTAGCGGTCTCCGTGATCGAACCCATATTGTTCGTGTGATGGTTGCGGCCGCTGAGCAGCGCAGTCCGAGTTGGCGCGCAGAGCGCCGTGGTGTGGAACTGATTGTAGCGTAGGCCGTTATTAGCCAGAGACTCGACCGTCGGCATTTTTATCGGTCCGCCAAAGGTGCTGGACTGACCGAAACCCATGTCGTCGATCAAAATAATGAGGACGTTGGGCGCTCCAGCCGGAGCCTTGACCTCGAAGCGCGGCGGCGGCGTTGCGTTCCGAGCGTCCATTATGGTGCTGTGCGGGAGTTGCGGTTCGTGGATCGGCAGCACCGTGCGGTCCGGCACACCGGTGATCTGCCCTGCTATGGCAGGCACGGCGGCCAGCATGGCGGCAAGAAAAAGATACAGCATTACTGAGAGAACTGCTTTGCTCTTCATATATGTCCTCCTTTTCGTTTATGATGCACACTTGCATTAAAAAACTATCTGGAGCCTGAGGCCTACGATAGTCGCTGTATCGACATCTTTTGTCTTGCTGAGTAGTAAATGCTCTTCATCAATCTTCAGCTTTTCTTTCTGTGCAGGTCTGATCACCTGTATGTCCGGCGTCAGCTTCATCCAGGGCGTTATTGCAAAATTATAGTAAACCTCAACTCCATACTCATCCCTCAGGATTTCTCTATCCTTAAGGATTCCGGTAAAATTCGGATTGCTAACATCGATATAGTAAGAACCTATGCCAAACTCATCCAGGGGCCTTCCCGGTATAACTCCCTTGCCGCTGACTCCTAAACTATAGAAATAGTGAAATGGGTTTGCGTCACCATCTGAAGCTCCGAACCTTCCGAAAATGCCGACACCCTGTTCCTTTTTCGGTTCATATAAGTACTGGTCAAAGTTATAGAAAAAGGACCAGGAATCATCCTCTTTTTTAATTCCGCCGTTCTCGATAATAAAGCGCATGCTCTGATCAAGGGAGGAGAAGTCCTTCCCGGAATATGTATAACCCACGAGTTGATGTCCTGTCATCCCGAAGAAGTCTGTCCTGATGCGTCCCTCAATGGCATAGGTATTATTTCCCTCGAATGCAGTATCAAAGCCGCTCCTGTTTGCCTTTCCGTTGGAGTCAAAAACCATCATGCTTATAATGGCTTGTTTTGGATCTTTTGTCGGAAGGATTATGACTCCTGCGCCAAGCGTTGAATTGGGACAAGTCACAAGTAAGACGGGATTGATAGTGAATGCTGTATTAAAAAATTGCTTATCGCCTTTTCCGTGGGCAAAAGCGTTGGCATCGCCTGAGGTAGTATCAATTTTCCCGAGGGTCACGCCGAAATAATGTGAAAGGAACTGGGTAAAATTAACTGCGGGTATGTTCAATTCCTGATCCCCGGGCAACGGGAACAATTGATTGGTGTTCACAGGCATGAGAGCGCCTGTATCCAGGTTTATGGGTTTATTGTAATTCCCTTCGACTTCAACCGTGAAAAATCCTCCGGGCCACAAACCCATTTTCTGGGTGTCCATATGAAGTGTGAGGTTGCCCCGTCCTGTATACTCCCATCCGATATTCTTGCCGCCGCTGATCACGCTCTGTCCGACCTGGGTCAGATCAATGTCGAATGTAACTCCCTTTGCAGCCCATTCATTACGGGTTCCGCCCCAGTCGCCCGTTAAGGTTGAGCGGGACCAGAAATCCCCTGAATATGACTTTGCAGCAGATGCTTCTCCTGCCTCGACCTGTGCAGCAAAAGACAGCCCGAACAGGGCTAAGAGCATTGTAATGATTACTAATTGTTTCGTCTTCATTTTTTCGTTTCCTCCTTTATCGTTATGCATTCAAAGAGAGCTCAAAGAACTACTCCTTCAAACGGGGTTATTTTAACACATAAGTACTTGCCGGCTAAATATTAACTCGGCAACTATAGTTGTCATCCTGAACCCTTCGCTTTGTCATTCTGAGCGCAGCGAAGAATCTTGTCGTTACGCTCAGGACAGGCTCAGTGTCCTCCCCAGAGGATCCGCCGAGGCGGAAAGGATCTCGTAACAGCATGAAAAGGCGAGATTCTTCGCATCGCTCAGAATGACATCATTGCAGTGCCTTCGTATTCCCTTTCTCTTGCTGTAATTACTGTTTCCTATTTGAAATCTCCCGAAGGAGCATTTGTGCATCCCTATACTCTGGGTACTTCTGAATCAGCGCATTCAATATCTGCACTGCCTCGTCTTTCTGGTCTTTCTGATATAGGTAAAACGCCAGCGTATAAGCATACTTCGGCTCATCAGGCCTTAGTTCATTCGCCTTTTTGCAGAATCCGATAGCTTCCGCGATCCGGTCTTTGGCGAGAATGATACATAGGTTATACGCTGCCGGCGCCATCTGCGGATCGGTCATGAAGGCCGTCATTAAGGCATGTTCAGCCTCTTCCATCCGCCCCAGTTCTGCCATGAGCAGTCCGAGATTAAAGTTCGCTGCCGCATTCTCGGGTTCAATCTTTAGTGCTTTCCGGAGACTTCCCTCGGCTTTTTTCTTATCACCGAGATTCACATATGCCATCGATGCATTGACGTAAGGGACAATTGCATCGGGTCTCAGCTTGATTGCAATCTCAAAGGATGCTGCAGCCTTCATGTATTCGCGAAGGCTCATGTAATAATTGCCGAGGTTATAGTGCGCTCCGAAGTCATCTGGCCGTGCCATAAGAGATGATTTCAGTTCATTCAATGCACTCTGAAAATCTTTGCGCTGTTGTTCGGGTATATATTCTACAGGAACAGCAGCAAGTGAAGAAGCAGCTCTGATCCTTACGAGGCGGTACTCATCACGCGCTGCTTTCAGAAGCGCTTCAACAGATTGAGGAGTCAGGTAATTCTGGAGGCCCTCTGCTGCCGCGGACCTGACAAGCGGAGAAGAATCATTCAGCGCCTTTATGAGCACTGGCCATTTCTTCTCATTATTACATGTCATGAGAAGACGGATGACAGAAGCCCCATAGACCTGATCGCGGTCTTTGCTTGTAATGTAGGCAAGCATCTCTTCAAGCCTGTTCCAGTCCCTTTTCCGTCCCGCTTCAATTAAACCGGAGAGCTGGATCACCGGTGACTGATAGTCACGCGTCCTCCATTTACGCACATACTCATCGGCCCATCCGGCATCTTTGTCCGTGTGACAGATGTTGCAGGCGTTCGAAGATTTGAATGCGATTGATGCCGCAGGCATCGGTGGACGCATGGAATGGTCGCTCCGCTCCATGCGGGCAAACTCGGTCTTCGGCATGTGGCAGGAGATGCATTTGCTTCCTTCGCTGTCAGGTTTATGGTGCGTATGTGCAGTTGGATCTTTCACATTCTTCTCGTGGCACGGCATGCATGCGTCATTAAACTTCTCCTTCTTAAAGCGGTAGCGTCCGCTTGACGTATGGCAGTGCATGCATTCGAGCTTCCCTGCTTTCACGCAAGGGCTCATCATCCAGAGCGTATAAGTATAATTCTCTCCCAGATCGCGTCCGTCGGGATAAAAATCAGGATTTTCGAGTGTTGTAAGATCGAAATGGTCGAAGTACCTGTCTCCGGGAGTGAAGCCCGCGGTGATCGGTCCTCCCTTGGTATGACAGGATGCGCACATGTGATCACGCTGTTCAGGCGTCATTGTTTTTGTGCTGATGATTTTCAGTTCTTTGAGCGGTTGTCCTTTGGGTGTGGCCTTTGCTATCTTGTTGTGGTCCTCGCCGGGGCCATGGCAGGTTTCGCAGTTAATGCCGGGCTCTGCCCATGTTGATTTGTATGAATCCGTATTCAGATCATAGTTCGTTTTCAACTGGCTCACGTGGCACCCATAACAGGCTGTGTTAAAGGTCAGCATGGGATCCTTCCAATCCACAGGTCGGTCAGTTGTATGAACAAAGTGGCGCACGAAACTCGCAGTCGTGTCATACCACTCCTTTTTGCGGACATCATAAGATATGGGCAGGACCTGCAACCGTCCGCGTTCCATCGGGGTAAGGAAGAAATAGACATACTTCCCGCCCATAACATGCTTCACCGGATAATTCTTCCTGTCCTTTTTAAAACTCTCTGTAACTATTCCTTTCTTTATATCAAAACGGTAGTTCTTGTTCTTGATTGTTATGTCTTCCGTCTGAGGAGTAAGGTTATTCTCCGCGAATGCTGTTGTATACGGCTGCATCGCAAGGCCGTGATGTGAAGTCGACCAAAGTGTATAGAATTTCTCATGGCATTCGCGGCAGCTCACTGAACCGGCATAACCTGGGGGTTTAGGTGATTTGGTTTTCTCTTGAGTTACATTGCCGGCTATTGCATAATTACGGATTCCCATAACCAGTATTACCATTATCAGTACAAGCAAAATAAATCTTGTTTTCCTCATATCACTGACTCCTTCCATATAGATCCTTCGTTTCACTCAGGATGACAACCAACCGCATATCATTCTGATTCCGCCTGCTTGACATACTACAGTATAACATGATATGGTTAACCATATGAAGACGACCATACAGATACCTGATAGCCTTTTGAAAGAGGCTCGCAGGCTTGCAAATGAGGAGCGTACGACGCTGAAATCTCTTATGGAAGAAGGTCTTCGTCGTATCGTCTCCGAACGCAAGCGGCGGGCCAGGTTCAAGCTCCGCAAAACTACGTTCAAAGGAAAGGGACTGCAGCCTCATCTTACAGGAGCAACCTGGGATCAGATTCGAGATATCAGCTATGAAGGACGCGGAGGGTGATTGCAGTAGACAGCAATCTTCTGGTTTATGCGCACCGCGAAGATGCCCCATGGCATGATGCCGCTTATGCCCGGATTGCTGAGCTGGCTGAGGGTAAGGCGCCATGGGCGATACCATGGCCGTGTATTCATGAGTTTCTTGCCATTGTGACCCATCCAAAGATTTACGCTCCTCCAACACCTCTGGGGAAAGCCCTTGAACAGTGTGAAGCCTGGCTGGAATCGCCAAACCTTGTTCTTCTCTCTGAAACAGATGATTACTGGCTGCAACTCCGCCCCATTCTCTTGACCGGACGGGTATCGGGTCCTCAAATACACGACGCCAGGGTGGCGGCATTATGCAAGGAGCATGGCGTGACTGAGTTGTGGACTGCAGACAGGGACTTTGGCCGCTTTCCGGACGTAAAGACACGGAACCCGCTCGTCGGTTAGAGCCTCCTTTCGCCTTCCATTGGCTACAATTGGTTTTATTATTTTTCAAACGGATAAATCACCTTCCAGTCTTTTTTCATATCCACAACCGTCCAGCCTTTCGCCTGCGCCTCATCGAGGGCCTTGTCCAGGTACCGATATGCGATGTGCGATCGTATGCCCATTCCCTGTCAGCATCTGTGTTCGGCGTAGAGCCGCTTGGTCTTTGGATGCTTTGCTGTGGTTTTCATTGGCGACTCCCCTTTTTTTGTCATTCTGAGGCCAAAGCCGTCCTCCCCAGAGGATCCGCCGAGGCGGAAAGAATCTCAGATCCTTTGTTTCACTCAGGATGACAAAAAGTCGCTGTGTCATTCACTGTTTCCATCCTTTCACTCGGACCCTGGAACCCTGTTAATTCATCTTTACATTCGACACCTTGGCCCCTCGAACCCTTTTCGTACCATTCACCCCTCTTTGATCGCCCGGACCTCTGCGGCACGCTCATCCACCGGGATTACGGGCAGTTGACCCTTTTTGGCCGGCAGCGTGCGGAGGTGATCCATGATCGCCTGCCATTCCTTGATCTCTTTGGCAGCCTTGCTCTTCCCGCCGATGGCAACACTTTTTCTGTCTGTCTTGCCCGTAGGTGACAGCAGATCGGGAGTGCTGCTGCGCGGGTCTTCAAGCGCCTCGACCTTCGACTTGAGCTGCTGTCCCTTCCTGTTCTTGGCGACAATCTGCAGTTTGCCCTTGCTGAACTTCGGGATGGCGACGATGAACTGGCCGACCATCAGGGGACAGGTGAGACTGTACAGGCGATCGGACTTGCCACTGATATCTATCGGCTTGTAGCCGCGATCGATATCACCCAGCTCGATGGCCGTGACAGCATCGAACTTCGGTCGCGACAGGTTGTAGCGAAACCTCATGCCGGAGGCGCGGGGGAAAAACTCACCGGGGTGGGTCGGGTTATCCACCAGCATGTACTCGATCAGATTCTTCAGATCCAGACCGTTTAAGTACCCGGTCACAAGGGCACTGCCGGCTGTCGTATCGATAATACCGGCACCGAGAGGCGCCATGGCAAAGACGTCATAGACGGTCTGCACACCGGTCTTCCCACGTTGCAAGCCGGCGCGCATCGTCCCGTTGACGGTGAAGCCGATATCTGCTTTGGTGGCCTGTCTGAAGGCGTCGGTACAGAGATTGGCGAGGAGCGTGCTGGCGACAATATCGGAGTAGGTGTTGGGCAGATCCTGCGGCGCTATTGCCAGCGGCTGATCGATACTGTACCCGCGGGAGGCAAAGACAGCCGAGGTGACTCCCTTCTTCAGTTTGTCGATCTCGGCGGCTATAACCCGGTCGCCGGCAATGCTGTCGTCGATCGGGTGCAGTTTGTACGACTCGACCGTCAGTTTGTTGCCGTCAATGGTAAGCACCAGTTCACCGAGGTTTTTACTCTCCTTGCCGGTCTGCACCACGGGGGTGCGATCGTTGACGATGGTCGCCTCAGTAAGGAAGGTGTGGCTGTGGCCACTGATCACTATGTCGATACCCGGCACAGCCCTGGCCACGCCGACATCCTCGCCTTCGGTGTAGCGCCCGTCCTTCCCTTTCTCCATGCCACCATGGCTGAGAACGATGACCAAATCGACCTTCTCCTTGTCGCGCAGAAGGGTCACCATCTCTTTGGCGGTCTCGATGGGGTCGGCGAAGATAGTCGCACCGCCACTAGTGTAATGCATGGCCTCTTTGCCGAGCAGACCGAAGATGCCGAAGCGGAGGCCGCCACGCTCGATGATGGTGTAGCGTCGGATTACCCCAGCCTTGGCCAGACGCTGCAGATCAGCCAGTGTTGGGTCCTTTTTGGTAAAGTCGGTATTTGAGGCAACCACCGTCGGAACCCGGCCGGCCTTGGCAGCCACACTAATTGACCTGCCAAGACCGTCAGGCCCGAGGTCGAATTCATGGTTGCCGAAGGTGGTGGCGTCATAGCCCATCATGCCCATGAGTTTCAGTTCGCCGCCGATCTCACGAGTGGCTGCAGCAAAGGCAGTCCCCATGCTGTAGTCGCCGGCATCCAGCACCAGCACCGGTCCCTGGCCTTTGTGTGCTTCCTTCCGTTTTGCTATTAATGAAGCCAGGCGTGCATAACCGCCCAGCGTATTGTCGTCATTGAGTGTAAAGGGGGTGTAGTCCGCAGCCGGTCCCATGCCGATGAAGCTCGTATGCATGTCGTTGGTATGAAGGATGGTGAAAGTCTTCTTCCCGTCCATTGCCGCTACCAATCCGCCGGGCAGGAGCATCGTTATGCCGACTGCCGCTGAGAAGGCCAGGAATTCGCGGCGGGAGATCGTATCGCGTGACATGAAGGTAAATGTCTCCTTACCGTCCACTGCCGTGGCTGGTTTCTTGTTTTTAAACTTCATAAACACCTCCTTGTTTTAGAATCCTGTTTATTATTGAGTGGGCCGCACCCGATTGGATCAGGTGCGGCCCGGTTGGTTCTCATCAGTGCTGCATGCAGCGTGTGCTTATTTTTCGCCGCCTTCCTGCAGTTTCTGCAATACCTGGTCAAGACCGAAGGTGCCCGCTTTCTGGCGGGGCGGATAATCCACATAGGTTTTCAGATGCTGGCCTACATAACCCACGGCCGGCAGGATTGCGTAGGCATGTTCAACACGCCATTTGGAATAGCCGATGGACTCCTTGTCGGCCCGTTCAAACGGATCGGCGCGCAGATCGAACAGCTTCGGCATGCGCAGGGTCACCATGGGCTCCTGCCACACATCAAATCCATGAGCGCGCTGCTCCTGGAAGACGATCTTCCAGCGGTCATAGCGCAGTCCCACAAGGCTGCCGCTGTCGCTCCAGTAGAAAAACTCTTTCCGCGGCCACTCAGCCTTTGCCTGCAACGCAGGCAGCAGGTTGTAACCGTCGACATGCACCTTGTAGGTCTGGTCGCCGGCGGGATGGCCAGCCAGCAGCTTCGCCTTGATGTCTGGCTCACCAGCGGCCGCCATCAACGTGGGCATCAGGTCCTCAAGCGATGTAATGTCGTTGATCTGTGTGCCGGGCTTGATGGTGCCGGACCAGCGTACGAGCGCTGGAACGCGGTAGCCGCCCTCCCAGTTGGAGTTCTTCTCGTTGCGGAATGTGGTTGTGCCGCCGTCGGGCCAGGAAAACATTTCGGCTCCGTTGTCGGTGGTATAGACGACGATGGTGTTCTCTTCGAGGCCCAGTTCCTTGAGCTTGTTGAGCACCTGCCCGACCTGGCCGTCATGTTCGGTCATGGCATCGGCAATGATGCCGAGGCCGGTCTTGCCTTCCGACTCTTTCTTCAGGTGGGTCCAGATGTGGATCCGGGTGGAGTTATACCAGCAGAAGAAGGGCTTATCAGCCTTCTTGGCGCGCTCCAGGAAATTCAGCGTCTTGGCAGTGACTTCCTCGTCAATCGTCTCCATACGCTTCTTGGTCAACGGGCCGGTGTCCTTGATGGTCTGCTTGCCAATACGACCATTGCGGCCATCCTCGGTCGGATCATCCTTGTCCGACGCGAAGCTCTCTATTACGCCGCGCGGTGCAAATTTTTTCCTGAATTCAGCGTTCTTCGGGTAGTCTGCGTCCTCCGGCTCTTCCTCAGCGTTGAGGTGATAGAGATTGCCGTAGAATTCATCGAACCCGTGAACCGTAGGCAGGAATTCGTTGCGGTCACCAAGAT
>Ga0315273_10014423_pt1 | contig 10180 bp, 8 predicted proteins | sample YL17G02_0_MG_FD_205753 | JGI IMG/M metagenome (GOLD analysis project Ga0315273, IMG submission 205753) | Sediment microbial communities from Yellowstone Lake, YNP, Wyoming, USA - YL17G02_0 | ecosystem: Environmental > Aquatic > Freshwater > Lake > Sediment | place: USA: Wyoming | collected... | reverse complement strand
CCCTTCAATGTCCGTCGGTCCAAAGGGAAGTTCGGTCACCTCGGCGGGCGCGCCACCGGCCGTCACTCGGTTGCCCGGCTCGAGCCCCCGGCGGAGGACCGCGAGCCCGATGGTGCGGTCGGGCAGGATGAGTCGTGAACTCACTCGGCCCACCTGTTTCTGTCCGGCCATCACCTCGTCTCCGGCCACGGGCCCGGTGTTCCAGCGGATTCCGCGCAGCACGCGGTTGGCATGACCGCGGAAATGGAGCCGAGCCACCGTCTCCTGCCCGGTGTAACAGCCCTTGGTATACGACAGGCCGCCATGCTCGTCGAATCCCACTTCCTGCGGCAGCGTGCGCTCGTCGATTTCAGCGCCGAGTGCGGGCCATCCTGCCAGGATCCTCGCCGCCTCACGATCCTCTGCTCCGCCCGGCGACATGCCGGCTGCCCTGAGCAGGGTGCCCGCGCTCTCCAGCGCATCCGGGGTGCCGATGAGCAGGGCGGTGAAGGGGCCGATCGTCGGGGTGGCGACGAGGAACCCGCCCCCAGCCGTCTCGCCGCGGGAGACGGCGCTGGCGCTCGGCAGTCGGCCGAGGGGCACGACTGGCCAGCGCTCCGTGGCGCCGTCGCCCAGCATGATCAGGACGCGCGTCGTGTCGGAGACATCGGTGGCGGTGGCGAGGCGGGGAGGGAGGGAGCGATGGAGAATCTGGGACACGGGCTCGCGCGCCGCCGGCGGGAGCACCAATGTCACAGCGTCCGGGGTGCGGAGCGACCAGCCGTCGGCAACGATCATCCCCTTCGGAGTGAGGAGCGCGCCATACGTGATCGATCCGTCGCCGGGCTCGAGCAGGTCGTTGGTCCACAGCCCCTGAAGGCAGGCGAGCGCTCCTGATCCGGTGACGCGGAAGAGCGCTGCCGGCGCGGCGGCAATGACCGCACCTCCCCGCAGGCGGTGGAGTCGTTCGAAATCCAGGAGCGTGGTGGGGATCATCCGGGAAAGCTAGCGGGGCGCTGGGTCGACCGGGGCATAGACGCCGTGCAGACGATAGGCCTCGTCGAGCAGCTCAACCGGGTGGGCCACCCGCGCCGGGATGCCGGCGGCCAGGAGTCCGGCCCCGATCTGCATCAAGCACCCGGGGTTGCCCGTGGCAACCACGGTTGGTACGGAGTCTGCGAGCCGGATGGCCTCCAGTTTGGCGTCCAGCACTTCCCTCGACAGCGCGGGCTCGAGGAGCGAGTAGATCCCGGCGCTCCCACAGCACTGCTCGGCGCCGGGGAGCTCCCGGAGTCGAATCCCCTCGATGGCGCGGAGGACGGCGAGTGGTGCGGTGTGCACGCGCTGCGCGTGTTGCAGGTGACAGGGCGCGTCGTATGCCACATCGAGCGCCAGCGGTCCCGCAGGGCGCGGCCCCCGGTCGGCCAGCAACTCGGTCACATCCCGCACGCGGGCCGCGAAGTGCGCCGCCTCAGGTCCGCCGAGAAGGTGGCCGTACTCCTTGAGGAGCGCACCGCAGCCGGCGCTGTCCACGGCGATGAAATCCGCCGTTCCGTGGAACGCCCCGATGTTGCGCTCTGCCAGGCTGCGCGCGCCGTCATGATCACCGGCGTGCTCGTGCAGGGCGCCGCAGCACCCCTGGCGGGGGACCTCGACCATCCGGTACCCGTTTGCCTCGAGAGTCCGCCGCGCGGCAGCGTGGACATGTGGGAACAAGGTGTCCATGACGCAACCGGCAAAGAGCGCCACCGTGGGGCCCGCGCTTGCGCGCGCGCGCGGCGGGGATGCGGGGACGCGGGAAGGTGGTGTCGTGGCTGCCAGCATTCCGAAGGAGAAGGAAAGCCGTCCGCCGCCGACGAACATCCGGGGCAGACCCGTGGCGCGGAGCCAGCGGGCGGCCGTGAGCACCGGGCGCCAGAGCAACGGCGTGGAGAAGACGCGGAGGATCAGCCGCGCGGCGCCCGGCAATCCCCGTGCGGCCACCAGTGTGCTCCGCGCCGCCGCCAGGCCCTGGCCGTAGGCCACGCCGGAGGGGCAGGCCGGCTCGCAGCCGCGGCAGCCGAGACAGCGGTCGAGATGTCGTCGTAGCGCGGCATCGGTGGGCGCAATGGTGCCGGAAGCGAGCTCGCGCATCAGGACAATGCGGCCGCGCGGACTGTCGTTTTCGTCCCCGGTGGCGAGGTAGGTTGGGCACGCCGGGAGGCAAAAGCCGCAGTGCACGCAGGGCGCGAGCGACTCCAGGATGCGGGTCGACGCTTCCACGCTCATGGGTCCATGCCGTCCAGCGCGACGACCAGCCGCCCGGAGGGGTCGAACACCGTCCGGAGCTGTGCCACCAGCGGCCCCACGCCCTCGCGGTAGGCGCCGAAATGCCCGATGGCCTGGCGCACGGCCCAGGGCGCCCGCTCGAGGGTCAGGGGCACCTCGCGCGCGGCGGCCAGGTTGCGCAGCGTGCGAATGCGATCGGGCGCTGCGTCGCCGGCCCAGCGGAGTCCCCCCTGCGAGGCGCCGGCCCAGACGAGCCCTTCGTCCAACTGCTGACCGACGAGGTCGAGGAGCTCATCGAGCCCGGGGGCGAGTACGCCGAGGCGGAGGGTGACCGTCGCGCCGCTGCCGGCGTGGGTCACCAGGTGCCAGAAGGCGTGGGCGCGGTCCGCGTCGAGTTCGCTCCAGGGGAGGTCGGTGGTGGCCAGGAGCCGGGCGCGGTCGCCCTCCACGCCGGCATCGGACCCCGTGAAGCGCGCCGCCAGGACCCAGTCGGAGTCCGCGGCCACCGTGGGGGAAAGCAACTCGAGCGCCGCGGGCTGGAGCCCGGTTTCGGCGAGGTCTCGTGCCGCGCTGGTCAGGCGGTCGCGCGGGCCCCGGGCGAGGAGTGTCCGGTCAGTGGCGGGGCGAGCGCGGAGCCGCAGGTGAAGCGTGGTGAGTACCCCGAAGGCCCCGAACCCGCCCACCTGCAGCTTGGTCAGGTCGTAGCCCGCCACGTTCTTCACGACGGTGCCCCCCGGGCGGATCACGCGGCCATCGCCGGTGACGGCGGTGCAGCCGAGCACGTGGTCGCGCACCGGCCCGAATCCGGCGCGAAGCGCGCCGGCGGTGGCCGTGGCGACGACCGAGCCGATCGTGCGGTCGGGGCGGCCGGGCGGGTCGAGGGCGAGCCACATGCCATCCGCCGTCAGGCGGCGCTGCAACGCATCCATCGGAACGCCCGCCTCGACGGTGGCCACCAGGTCCGCCGGGTGGACCGCGATGATCCGGTCGAGGCCGCGCGTGGTCAGGGCCAGGTCGGCGCGGGCATCCGGCGGCAGCCAGCTGCCGTGACCCTCCAGGCGCACCCGCCAGTCGGCCTCATCAACCAGTCGTAGCGTGGCAGCCAGCCCATCGACCGAGTCGGGCACCGCGCGGGGAACGCCGTCCGGGTCTCGGCTGACCGCCGAGGGACCGAGGAGCGCGCGCAGCCGCTCCAGCACGGCGGCGCTCACAGGGCCGCTCCCCGATGCCACTCGCGGCAGGCGTGGTTGGGGATGACCTTGCCGGGGTTGGCTCGGGAGGAGGGATCGAACACCCGCCGGACGGCGCGCATTGCCCCGAGGGTCTCGGCGTCGAAGGCGTCCGGCATGTAGGCCAGCTTGTCGCTGCCGACGCCGTGCTCCCCGGTGATGCTCCCCCCGACGGCCAGGCAGGCGTGCATGATGTCGTGATTGGCGGCGCGGACGCGGGCGACCACCGACGGGTCACGGCCGTCAAAGCTGATGTTCGGGTGCAGGTTGCCGTCGCCGGCGTGGAACACGTTGGCCACCTGGAGCTGGTAGCGCGCGGCGATCGCCGCCACCCGGTCGAGGACATCGGGCAGGGTACTGCGGGGCACCACCGCGTCCTGCACTGCCAGGTCCGTGGCGATCCGGCCCATGGCGCCGAAGGCCTTCTTCCGTCCCTGCCAGAGGCGGGCGCGCTCCGAGGGCGTGACGGCGCGGCGGACTTCAGCGGCCCGATGTTGCCTGAGCAGGACTTCCACCATGTCTGCCTCGGCTTGAACGGCTTCCGGCGCCCCGTCCACCTCGACCAGGAGCACCGCCGCGGCGTCGGCCGGGTAGCCGGCCGCATAGATCGAGGCCTCCACCGCCCGGACACAGGCCTGATCCATCATTTCCATCGCGGCGGGCACGATGCCGGCCGCGATGATGCCGCTGACCGCCTCGCTCGCGGCGCGAACTGATGGGAAGGCGGCGAGCAGGGTGCGCACGTCGGCCGGCAGCGGTTCGAGTCGAAGCGTGATTTCGGTGGCGATGCCGAACATCCCCTCGCTGCCCACAAAGAGCCCGACAAGGTCGGGGCCCCAGGCATCGCCGCTCCGCGACCCGAGCTGGACCAGACGTGCATCGGGTAGCAGCACTTCGAGCGCCACGACGTGGTTGGTCGTGACGCCGTACTTGAGGCAGTGCGGCCCGCCGGCGTTTTCCGCCACGTTTCCGCCGAGGGTGCAGGCACTCTGGCTCGAGGGATCCGGCGCGTAGTACAGCCCGTGCGGGAGCGCCGCATCGGACAGGCGCGCGTTCACCACGCCCGGCTCGACGACGGCGCGCCGGCGCACCGGGTCGAGGTGCAGGATCCGGTTCAGCCTCGTGAGGACGACCAGCACGGCGTCGTTTCCGGCGAGCGCCCCACCGGAGAGGCCGGTGCCGGCGCCGCGCGCCACGAAGGGCACGGCGGCCAGGTGAAGGAGGCGGATCACCTCGATGAGTTCACGGCGAGAAGCGGGGAGGACGGCCAGGGCGGGGCGCGAGGCGTGCGTCGGGAGGCCGTCGGCCTCGTATGCGGCGAGTTCGGCGGGCCGCGAGCGGACCCAGCGCGGTCCGACGATCCGCCCGAGTTCCGCTGCAAGTGCCGCGCTCACGTGGCGACGGCAATGTCGGGGTGGGGGCCGCCCTTCCCGTTGCTGCGGGCGCGGGCGTGCACCCGTGCGCGCGCGGCGGCCTCGGTGGCGAGCGGCGGAAGGAGTTCGAGCAGGAGCGCCACGCGCTCGGAGGCGGTCCGCATTTCCAGCAGGCGTCGCTTGACCTCGAACTCAAGGTCCACCGCGGCCGCCACCTGAAACGAGAGCGCCTCGGCGTCCTCGGCCCAGGGAGAGCGGTCACTTCCGCCGCCCAGCACTTCCATGGCGCCAAGATATGTGGTGGCCACCTCGCGGAGCGCGGCCAGTGATTCGGCGGCCACTTCCGGCCCGGCGAGGTCGTCGAAGGTGTCCACCAGCCCGATCAGGTACGGTGTCTCGCCAGCCAGCCTCTGCCGGAGGAGAAATCGTCGCTCGCCCACGACCACGATGTTCGACCGGCTGTCGGGGAGCTGGTGGGCCGCGCGCACCCGCGCGATGCACCCCACCGTTCCGGGGCGCGGAGCCCCGCCGTCCGGACCGGGCGGGAGCAGCCCGAAGCGTTCGTCGGCCTGCAGACAATCGGCGAGCATGGCACGGTAGCGGGGCTCAAAGATGTGCAGCGGGAGCGGCGTTCCCGGAAACAGCACGACATCGAGCGGAAAGAGCGGAAGCCGGGAGGGCATGGCGGAAATCTAGCGCAATGCCCGGCGGGGGGACGGCATGGGGGCCCGGTTTACGCCGCGCCCCACATCCCGTTGAGGCCCTTCACGTCCGGAGCCTGACGCAGCTTTTCGAAGGCGCGCTCGCGGATCTGCCGGATCCGCTCGCGGGTGACGCCGAGGAGTTCGCCGATGCGCTCGAGGGTGAGGGCGTCGGAGCCCTCCTCGAGGCCGTAGTAGAGGTAGAGGATCTTCCGTTCGCGGGGGGTCAGGTACTGGTCGAAGAGGCGGTCGATGAACTCGCGCGTGAGCCGGGCGTCGGTCTGCTCCTCGATGTCCGTCCCGCCGGTGCCAGGGAAGCGTTCCCCGAGCGTGCTTGAACCACGCTCGCTCCGTTCCACCGGCGCGTCGAGCGACAGTTCGCCCGAGCTCATCCGGCGAGCGAGCCGCACGTTTTCCACCGAGTCGTTCAGGGCGGTCGCCACCTCGCGGTCGGTGGGCTCCCGGCCCATTTCCTGGGCGAGGAAGCTCTCCGCGCGGGACATCTTGATGAGGGCCGAATTCTGGTTGAGCGGGATGCGGACGCTGCGGGTCTGCTCGGCGAGAGCCTTGAGAACCGCCTGGCGCACCCACCAGACCGCGTAGGAAATGAACTTGACGCCGTGCTCGGGATCGAACTTGCGGACCGCCTTGAGCAGGCCCTCGTTCCCGATGGCCACCAGCTCGGACAGGTCGAGTCCGTGCCCCTGGTATTTCTTCACGTAGGAAATCACGAACCGGAGATTCGCGGTGACCAGTCGCTCCGCCGCCTGCTCATCTCCGGTCTGCGCCAGCCTCGCGAGCCGCTTTTCCTCGGCGGGATCGGCGATCATCGGAAGTTTCTGGATGTCGTGGAGGTATTGGTCGAAGGCCCCCGTCGGGACGGCGCGAAAAAGGGCCTTTGCCTTGGTGGCATTACCGTGAGCCATGGCGATCCCCGTGGGTCGTGGCGCGAACGAAAGGCGTGATCTGGCAGTAGAGCGCACGGCGGGAGGCGAGCCGTCGAGTGTGCGAATATAGGACACGCCTAGAAACTGGTCAAGCGAAAATTTCTTTCCACATCACAAAATCATCAATACGAGTGAGTTGCGGATTTCGTCCACTGGCGGGCCAGTTCGAAGTCGAAACAAACGTTGATAAATCTTGTTAAGTAATTACCAAATAATGAGTTAGCAGATTCTACAAAAGTGGAAGAATGTGGAGAGATGTGGATTCATGCGGCGCCGGAGGTGCGCAGCGCGTGCACAATCGCGGCGGCATCGTTCACGGCGACTGTCCATCGTCCTGCATCGCGCGCCACGACACCGATTTCGTGCAACAGGGCGAATCGAAGGCTGGTCCCTGCCCGTTTTTTGTCGAGGCGCATCGCACTGAGCAGTCCGTTCGCGTCGAGATCCACCGGGAGGTGCGTCGGGAGTCCGAGGCGGCGCAGGCCGGCCGCAATTTTCCCCGCAAGGCCCGGGACCGCCACACCGAGTTCCTCGGCGAGGTGTGCTTCGGCGACGAGCCCCATGGCTACCGCATCGCCGTGGGGCACCAGGTATCTCGAGGCGTGCTCCACGGCGTGCGCCACGGTGTGGCCGGCGTTCAGCACCGCTCGCCGACCTGCCTCTCGCTCGTCCTCCATGACAATGGTCGCCTTGAGTTGCACGCTCCGCACGATGAAGCGGGTGAGGTTCTCGGGTTCCCGCGCCTGCAGTGCCGGCGCCGCCGATGCCAGCTCGGTCCAATAGCCCGCGTCGGCGATGAGCCCATGCTTGGCCATTTCGGCCAGGCCGCCGCGGAACTCCTGGGGCGGAAGCGATGCGAGCAGCAGCGGGTCGGCCAGCACGGCGGCGGGGGGGTGGAAGGCGCCCACCAGGTTTTTCCCGTGTGGCGTGTCCACGCCGGTCTTGCCGCCGACCGACGAGTCGACCATGGCGAGGAGGGTGGTCGGCACCTGCAGGAACGGGATGCCGCGCGCGTAGGTGGCGGCGACGAAGCCCGCCAGGTCGCCGACCATCCCCCCGCCCAGCGCGACGATGGCGGAGTCGCGCGACAGCCCGGCCGCGAAGAGCGCGTCGGTGAGCGCTTCCCATCGGGAGCGCGACTTCGACGATTCTCCGGGTGGGACGGACAGCACGAGGGCCCACGGACCCCCGGCAAGGCGCTCGGCCAGGAGCCCGCGTACCGTGTCGTCGGTGATGATCGCCACCTGCCTGTCGGGCCAGAGCGCCTGGACGCGCGTGGGGAGCTCGTCGAGGACGCCGGCCCGGACGGTGACGGTGTAGCTGCCGAGGGCGTGGGCAATCGGGAGGTCGGGCACGGTTACCAGGTGTTGTCGGCCACGCCGGCGCGATGATTGGCCAGGCGAGCCAGGGTAAAGAGCAGGTCGGAAAGGCGGTTCAGGTAGGTGATCAGCAGCGGCGGCACTAGGGTGTCGTGCGCCAGGTGCACCACGCTTCGTTCGGCCCGCCGGCACACCGTCCGGGCGTGGTGCAATGCGGCGGCGTGTGCCGTGCCCGCCGGCAGCACGAACGCCCGGAGGGGGGGCAGTTCGGCGTCCGCCTCATCCATGGTGCGTTCGAATTCGGCGATCCGCCCGGCAGGGAGCTCCGCCTTGGCGAGCGCGGCCGCCACTTTGGCGGGATCCGGTGTGGCGAGATAGCCGCCGATGCTGAAGAGGTCACGTTGCACCTGTTCCAGGAGGGGATCGAACGCGGCGTCAGGCGCGTTCGCCCGGGCGACGCCTAGCACGGCGTTGAGTTCGTCCACGTCTCCATAGGCCGCCACGCGTGGGTGGTCCTTCGGGACACGCCCGCCGCCGAAGAGGCCAGTTTCGCCCTGGTCTCCCGTCCTGGTGTAGATCTTCATGGTGCCTGCCTCGAACCCCGGATGATGGCGAGCATCTCGCCGATTGCTGTGACTTTTTCTCTGGGAGCGCCGCGGGCCGCCCCGGCGCCGGTCTCATGCGCGTCGAGCACCTGCCAGCCGTGCCAGCTCACCACGTCTACCCCGCGGCTCTGGAGCAGTGCCACGACGGCGTCGGGATTCTGTTGGACGGGGTCGGGCAGGATGCCGCGGTCGGCGTCCTCCAGCAGGCAGGCGACTGTTTCGACGGCGTCCGGTTTATTGGTCCCGATGACGCCGCTCGGCCCCCGCTTGATCCATCCGACTGCATAGCAGCCGGCCACCGCTTCGCCGCCGTCGCTGGTCAGCACCCGGCCTCGCTCATTCGGGATGATGGCGCGCCGGGCGTCGAAGGCCACGCCCGGCATCGGCCGTGACCGGTAGCCGACCGAGCGGAAGACGAGCCCGACCGGCAGCGTCCGCTCGGCGCCGGCCGGGACGGCCTGCACGCCGTGCGGGCCCGCCTCGAGCCGGTTGGCGCCGACGACGAGCCGCTCGACGCGGTGCTCGCCTTCGATCCGCAGCGGCGACGTGGAAAACAGCAGCACAATGCGGCGGGGCCGGCCCTGGACGCCCCGGTCCAGGAGCGCCTGCAGTGTCTTGAGGTTTTTCTCGGCCTCACGATCGGGCGCCGCCTCGAGCGCCGCGCGGGTGGCCGGATCCAGTTCGAGATCTTCGGGCCGCACGACGATGTCCGCCAGGGGCAACTCCGCGAGCTCCTTGAGCTCGGGGTTGGTGAACGCCGCCTGCGCCGGCCCGCGGCGGCCGAGGAGGTAGATGGTGCGCACCCGGCTCTGGCGGAGCGCCTCGAGCGCCGGCGCCGCGATGTCGGTCGTGGCCAGGTCGTCGGGGTCGGTGGCAAGGATGCGCGTCACATCCATCGCCACGTTGCCGACGCCCACCACGGCGGCCGCCTCCTGGCTCAGGTCGAATGTGCGGTTCCGGAAGTCGGGGTGGCCGTTGTACCAGCCCACGAATTCGGTGGCCGTGTGACTCCCCGCGAGGCCCTCACCGGGAATGTCCAGCGTCCGGTCCGCCTCCGCACCCACGGCCCAGACGACCGCGTGATAATGACGCGAAAGATCCTCCGCAGTCAGGTCGCGCCCCGCGGAAACGTTGCCGAAGAACCGGAAGGCGGGGTGCGCAGCCACCTTGTCATAGATGCGCGTGACGGACTTGATCTTGGGATGATCGGGCGCCACCCCGCCCCGCACCAGACCGAACGGGGTGGGGAGGCGATCATAGAGGTCCACCGCGACCGGTCGGTCCTGCCGGAGCAGGTGCTCGGCGGCGTAAAATCCTGAAGGGCCAGCGCCGACGATCGCGACGCGCAGCGGTTGGGCAGCCACGCTACTTCCTGCCCATCTGGAGGACGAGACTGTCGATCTGGGGAATCATCACCCGGCTGCCGAGGGTGTGGTTGTTGGCCTGGACCGAGAAGGTGAGGGTGCGCCCGGGCAGTTCGATGTAGCCCGAGAGGGCGTTGACCCGATTGATGCTGCCCGTCTTGGCGCGCACTTTCCCTTCGAGGGGCGTGCCGACGAACCGGGACTTGAGCGAGCCGCGCTGTCCCGACTGCGGGAGTCCCGCCGCGAACGTCTCGAAGTGCGGGTGGCGCCGGATCCACGCCAGGAGCGTCGCGAACGTCTGCGGCGAGACGAGATTCCCCGCTGAGAGGCCCGAGCCGTCCCTGAGTGCGAACTGCGTGGAGTCGGCCTTCATCGAGTCGATGAGGACCCGGCGC
>Ga0315273_10014422_pt1 | contig 10181 bp, 7 predicted proteins | sample YL17G02_0_MG_FD_205753 | JGI IMG/M metagenome (GOLD analysis project Ga0315273, IMG submission 205753) | Sediment microbial communities from Yellowstone Lake, YNP, Wyoming, USA - YL17G02_0 | ecosystem: Environmental > Aquatic > Freshwater > Lake > Sediment | place: USA: Wyoming | collected... | reverse complement strand
AGAGCAGCAGACAAAGTTGGCATACCACAGGGTAAGAAGCGTGCGCCGCACCGGACTGCCTGTTATTCCCTCGACGGCAAGAACCTGTTCATAGTGAAGCTACCGCGTCACGAGTGTGCCGACGGCACAAAGCGTAGCATCGTCAGTAGCTTTCGGTTGAGCGAAGGCAGCTTCAAGCGGCTATACGAATGCTCCCTGACCAGGAATGACTTCGAGAAGCACATCCGGGGGCTGATCAAGAAGCGACTGCTCTAGCCCCACTCTGCAGCCGCGACAGGTTGGAACCTACCTCTGGGCTCTGGTGTACGTGGCCGTCTGTATCTCGATCCAGCAGTCATCAACGGTGTCCTCAAGGTCCCGCCGAATCTGTGCCCGAACCCGGGGCCAATCTCTGCCCACATCTCCCGTCTGTGTTCGCGGTTGTCTTCATCGGCCCACGGCCCCTCACGGCCCGTGACCGGAAGCGTGCAGGATCTTCTCCACGCTCAGTAGGGAGCGATCGTGGGTGTCTCGCTGCGGGCTACAGCCTGGCTTCAGGCTGCCCACGTTGTGCCGGAGGTACAAAAAAGCAGGCTCCGCATCTGCGAAGCCCGGAGGGAAGGAGGAAAAGATGGTTGTTTGTGCCATGTGGATTATTCCTCCATCGACCCGGGTTTCACACAGTATTTTTGCGGGATTTTCAGGGACCTCCCCCTGCCCCTCCTTCGCAAGGAGGGGAGAACGCGCTTCCCCCCTTACGAAGGGGGGGACTGAGGGGGGGTCGAGTTCGGAGAACCCTCCTACAACGCGCCCGGTCCGCGAGCGGCCAGGGCGTAGGCGTCGGCGAACTCCCACCCGTCGAACCCGGCGCACTTGTCGAGGTTGTGGAGATAGACCGGGTCCTTGTGCCCGCACGCGCAGCCCGCGGCGGTCATCAGCGTGACGGCCTCGAGCGCCTCCTTCAAGGCAACAGGCGGCCGGCCGGTGCGCGCGAAGCCGGCGATTGCTTCCGCCAGGCCCGACACATCGCTTCCGCTCAGCGAGACCATCGCCTTCTTGCTCTGCCCGCAGATCGAAAGGCAGAGCTCGTGCCCTGGGGAGGCAAGCTGCATTATGCACACCGGGCCGCCGTCATAGTCCACGAGGTAGAGCGAGGTTTCGTCCTTCGACCCGATGAACCTGACCCCCATCGCGCCCGGCCCGAGCACGGCCCCGATCACCTCGGCGATGTGCACGCCCCGGCCGAAGAAGTCCGGCGGGGCGCTGGCGAACACGCTCACGATCTCCCCGAAGTCAGCGATTGCCTGGCGGGTCTCCTCGACCTCGTTGCAGAACCGCGTGGCGCCACCCGCCATGATTCGCGCGCCCTTCTCCTCCCATTCGAGCAAGCGGGTGCAGTGAGCCGCCTTGCCGACCGCGGGCGAATCGATGTAGACCATCTTCCCCGCCTCCACGAACGGCTCCGAGCGCATGAGGTGAAAGTCCCAATCGACGCCCAGCACCAGGGCCAGATCCACCATCTCGGCCATCTGCTCGAGGGACTCGCACACGCATTCGACGCCGTTCTCGGCTGCGAACCGGTCGGCGTAGCCCGCGGGGTGGACGGTGCGGCCGTCCCAGACGGCGGTGATATTAAGGTCGTCGTGGCGGCGGAGAAGGCCGGCGAGCGATCCGGCGTGGGGGGTATCCAGGTCAACGATTCCTATCCTGACCACGCTCGCACCTCCTTGTGAGGAGACTCAGTCGCACCGCTATTGTAGCAGACATGCATTCGCAGCGCAAAAGGGCCAAACCGCTCAGCTTTCTACGTGCATCGGGTTCCTGTATAATTGAGATAGCAGTTTCGAACACCAGGGAGGCCCGACTACGTGTCATACGATGTGATTATCCTCGGCGGCGGCCCCGCGGGGTTGACCGCCGGGATCTATGCTTCCCGAGCAAGGCTCACCACTATTCTCGTCGAGAAGGCCTTCCCCGGCGGGCAGCTCATGATGTGCGAGAATATCGAGAACTACCCCGGATTCGCCGGCGGGCCGGGGATGAAGCTCTCGGAGGCCATGCGCGAGCAGGCAGAGAGGTTCGGCGTGCAGTCCAAGATCGCCGACGTGGAGCATCTCGACCTCCTGGGACTGGAGAAGGTGCTCTACACCGCCGACAAGGAGGAGATTCGCGGGAAGACAGTGATCCTCAGCCTCGGCGCGAAGCCCCGGCGGCTCGGCATCCCCGGCGAGAACGAGTTCGTCGGACGCGGGGTGTCATACTGCGCCGTGTGCGACGGCGCCTTCTTCAAGGACAAGAGGCTCGCTGTGATCGGGGGTGGGGACACGGCGGTCGAGGACTCCGTGTTCCTCACACGCTACGCGTCGAGCCTGCACATAGTCCACAGGCGTGACAAATTCCGTGCCCAGCGGATCATCCAGGAGCGCGCGCTCACAAACCCGGTCATAAACGTCCAATGGAACAGCATAGTGCGCGAGATCGGGGGCGGTGACACGGTCGAGCACGTGGTGCTTGAGGACGTTACTACCAGTCAGCAGACTCATCTGCCGGTTGATGGCGTCTTCATCCTCATCGGCCACGACCCCAACACGAAGATGCTCGGTGGCCAGATCAAGCTCGACGATCTGGGCTACATCCTGACCGACGAGGACATGCGCACCAACGTCCCCGGCGTGTTCGCCGCGGGCGACGTGCGGCACAAGCTGCTGAGACAGATCATCACCGCCTGCGCCGACGGCGCCATCGCCGCCGCTGCTGCGGAGAAGTATATCGAGGGCTCACCGTGACCCAGTCCCCGCAGGGGGACTTCGTGTCCCGAAAGCTTTCGGGATTGCCGCAGTTTCAACTGCCCGGTGCTACGGCGCATTGCCGGCCAGTCCCGCCTCGAACGTTGTGAACACACTCACGCTCTCCGGCGGTAGTGTCGCCTTCAGAACCCCGTCGCCTGAGGTGACCTTCTCCTCCCGAATGCCGTCGCAGTGCTCCCAGTCGCAGACGAACTGCCGCCACTTCCCGGCGGGCTTCGCGGGAACGCGCAGCGTTACGCTCTTGGAGAGCCGGCCGTCGCTGACCACGATCACCGTGACCTGGCCGCCCGGCGCTCGGAGCGCGGCTGCCCTCACGCCTCTGCCCGGTGAGTTCGATCCGGGCGTGACCCGGGTGTCGAGAACCCCCGACCCTCGCACTGTCCAGCGCGTGAGCATGGCCCAGGGGTAGTAGGTCCAGCCGTTCGGGCGGACGTGCTGGTCCTCGATCCGGAACGGGCAGAACTGGCTCCACCCGGGCTGGTTATATTGCCACTTCAGCACCGCGCCGATCCCTCGGTTCGCCAGCTCGATTGCGTACTCGACGGCCCCGAGGCAGGCGAGATACTGCTCGCGAGGGGCGACGATCAGGTCGGTCCCGGAACCGTTCGTTTCGGTCACCATGATCGGCACGCCGCCGCGGATCGACCTGAACTCCCGGATCGCGGGTCCCATCAGAGCGAGGTCCTCGTCGAGCGGCCAGGAGGAGGTGGTCGCGGTCGCGCATGCCAGGCCGGCGCCGTAGTTGTGGACCGCCGCCACGTCGATGCAGGGCGCGCTCCGAACCGCATCCGCCGTCTTGTGGACCACCCCGCCCCACTCGACCATCTCCAGCCCCAGGAGCTTCACGAGGTCCCTGATGCCCTTCGCCTTGAGCTTGGTGTCCAGCAGCCGGTAGATATCGAGGATGCCCTCGGGATACTGGTCGAGATCGACCCAATAGCCCGGCTCATTCCAGACGCTCACGTACTTCACGCACTTGAAGCCCCTCGTCACGCGGAAGTAGTTGGCGAGCTCGGCAAGATACCCCGCCATCCGGTCCCTGCTGTACGGGGTGAGCCAGTCGGGGTTCTTGTCGCCGGTCGATTCGTAGTAGCCCTTCCGAAGCCAGTGACCGTTGGGCACGCCCGGGTATTCCTCGGTCCCTGAGTGCCAGTTGGCGATCAGGACGTCGATCCCGTGCTTGTCGCAGAACTCCAGAAGCGTGCACAGGTGCTTGATCGGCGGGGTGTCGAAGTCGTATGTATAGTGCTGACCTGTATCCCTGCCCCGCACGTATTCCTTGGGCGGGCACATCCCGGGCATCACGGCCACACGCAGCATCTCCGGGCCGTCCCAGGCCATCCGCTCGAATAGCTCCGGCCAGAGCGCGACCTCCAGCGCCGAATGCCGTTCGGTCGAGACCGTCTCCCAGTTCCAGCCGAACCCCTCGGTCATCCGCGAGACAGTCTTGTCGCTGACATCGATCTTGACCTCGCTCGGCTCGTCCGCCAGGTAATCCTCGAAAGCCTCCGTGATCGTGGCGCCCCCGAACCACGCCGTGCCGGAAGCGTGATCGACCCCGATCTGGACCTTGAGCTTGGCCGTGCCCTGCGGGACGATGATCGTGCGAGCGTGGCCGGTCCAGTCGTGACTGCCGGTTACGAAAGGCAGAATGTCGTAACGCTCGGGGCCGTTCCGTTTGAAGGCCTTGCCCTCGGAGTCCAGGAACCACACGATCATCCGGGCCCCGTACCAGGGCTGCTTGCCGGGCTTCAGGTTCTCTGTCTTGACCCCGATCTCCACGCGCACACGGCGGAATCCCTCGGCGCAATCGAGCGGGATAGTCTTGGAGCCGTAGGCGCTGCCCTCCTTCGCGAGATCGATTCGCAGCAGCTTGCGGCCCTCTGTCTGCCCGGTTCCCTCGAGGCGGATGCTCGACTCGTCGCCCTCGATCTCGAACTCGGGCTTCAGCGTTGGGATGTCGAAGCTGCCGTGGGGCAGGATATTGCTGCCGTACGACGGGGGCACGCCTTCCGGAAGCGGCACGCCCAGGTACGCATCGTCCCACGAGACCCAGGCTCGCGGGTACCGGTCCACCAATCGCGCGCACGCGTAGAAGCTGACCGATCTGACCTCCGGCCCGGCCTTGAATCCGCCCACGAAACGCCACCATTCCGGGACCGGGATCTCGATCTTGGGCGATGAGACCGTCTGCAGGAGCTTCGTGCGTTCTCGATCGGCCCAGAGGTACACTACGAACTGCGTCCACTGGTCCGCCCCGCCGGGGCCGTCCCATTTGTCTCCCTGGCCGCCGGCTCTGATGAGCAGCGACGTCGCATAATACCCCGGCTCGATCTCATCCAGGTTCTGGTAGAAGTAGACATCGACCGGGGTCGTGTCATCGAACGGCTCCATCGCGCTGTGCTTGACGGCCATCATGTAGGCGCCGTGGTAGCCATCCTCCCGCTTGATCCAGCGAGAGTCCCAGTGGGCCGATCCGGGATGCGTGCCGGCGCGCGTCCACGCCTTGGTCCAGTCCTCGAAGCTGGGATCAACGAGCAGGTTGCCGACAGCCGGCGCAGTCCCGGCCAGCACGGCAAGAAGCACCAGTGTGGCGATAGCGTGTTGACCCTTCATGCCCAACATGGTAGCATATAAGTGCGGATGCGGGAGTAGCTCAGTTGGTAGAGCGCTAGCCTTCCAAGCTGGATGTCGCGAGTTCGAGTCTCGTCTCCCGCTCCATTCCTCACTTTCACCGCAATCCTGACCCCAAAAGCCTCAACTGGCATCATTCTTGCAGAGCTTCTTTTTGCAGCACATGCAAATGGGGGAACCTACCGATGCGAAGAATAGCCTTGATGCTATGCGTGGTGCTTGTCGTCGGGTCATGTATAGCCGCGCACGCGGGCAGCGTCAGCCAGCCGCCCAAGACCGGCCTTAGCTACGACTTTGCTTCCGAGATAAACGGCGGTTGGGCTGTAGTCATGGCGGACGATTGGGTCTGCCCTGACGGCGCACCGATATATGGGATCCGCTGGTGGGGCTCCTACTGGACTCCGCCGGCCCCGAAGGCGTTCACGGTCTACTCGGACGCCCTCAACGGCGCTGCCGCGGGGGGCATCGACTCTTTCACGATCGTCGTTCTTCCGAACGTGCCGGCGGGCGGCAGCATGCCGTTCGACCACCCCGACGTGAATACTAGCAACGCGCTGGCGGGCTGGCAGGTCGGCCTCGCGCAGGCGAACGAGAGCCCTGCGTTCACAGTGACGAAGTCCACGAATCCGACCGTGACCGAGGACGTCTACAGCTACTATGTGGACCTGACCCAGGTCATGGGCATGCCCGGTGGTCCATTCCCGCAGCAGCAGGGCACCAAGTACTGGCTCGCGATTGTCGCCAACCTCGACGAGCCCAACAAGCAGTGGGGCTGGCACGAGGCCGATGGACATTGGGGCGGCTACGCCCTGCAGGCGGTTCTCGCCAACACGGACGTCGCGTGGTATGTCCCGTGCGGCGGCCACGATATGGCGTTCGAGCTTGTCATTCCCGAGCCGGGATCCTTGTGTGCTCTGGCATCGGGCCTGACCGGGCTCGTTGGCTTCGTGCGCAGGAGGAGAAGACTCATTAGCTAGCTTTCGGGGAAAGAAAAACCCGTTCTGAGCGGGAGGTCGCGGATTCACGCCGCGCCTCCCGCTTTGTGTACGTGGAGGACACCCGGCTCCTCCAGGCTAAGCAGTACGCAACTGCATTTGCCAAAGAGGTACTGATTGAGGATGCTCTATGCCTTTGCCGCCGCTGCCGGGCTTATCCAGGCAAGCCCTGTCGATGCAGCGCCGCTGGTGGAGTACGATCCCGTCCTGGCCGGCAGCGTCCCGTTCCGCAGGATCTTTATTGACGCGATGGTCGTCGAGGAATCCCACGGCCTTGAGCGCGTCTTCCACGCCGCGACCAAGTACGAGAAGAACCCCGTCTTCGTCAAGGGCGAACCCTGGGAAGGGTGGGGGCCCTCGATCGGCGGCACCGTCATCCGCGACGGCGACAAGCTCCGGATGTACTACTATTGTCTCCACGACGATTATTCCAGCCTGGTGTGCGTCGCCGAGTCCAGGGACGGCCTCCGCTGGACGCGGCCCATAGTCGGCGAGGTCGAATACAATGGCTGCACTAAGAACAACATCGTCAAGTGTTGCCAGCAGGTCTTTAAGGTGGCCAGGCCGACCTCTCCGGATCGCAGGTGGATCACCTACGGCTTTCGCAACGATCGGGTCTCCCTCGGCTACTCCCCCGACGGCCTCAAATGGAAGTGGCAGGAACGAGACGATGGCCTGTTCACCTCGTCGGATGTCATCAACTGGTTCTACGACCCCTACCAGAACAGGATCTGCGCCACCTGGAAGACCTCCAGCAGGCGACACAGGTCGGTCGGCGTCGCGTGGTCGAGCGACCTCGAGCACTGGACCAAGCCCATCGACGGCCCGGTCTTCGTGCCCGACGACCTGGACCCGGACCCGACCCAAATCTACGGGATGCCGGTCTTCGCCTATCAGAAGTCGTTCATCGGCCTGGCCTGGATCTACCACGCGCGCTGGATCAAATACGGAAGATACACAAAGCCCGAGGTGATGTACGAGGCGCAGGTCGGCAGCCCCAGGACCATCGACGTTCAACTCGCCTGGAGCTGGGACCTCATCAACTGGACCAGGACGCCCCGGCGCGAGCCCTTCATCGACAACGGCCCCTTCAAGCGGTTCGACTGCGGGCTGGCGTTCACCGCCCGCGAGCCCATTGTGATGGGCGACGAGCTCTGGTTCTACTACACCGGCTGGGACCAGATCCACGAGGACTACGAGGGGATCACATCCGCTGTGGGACTGGCCAAGCTGCGGCTCGACGGTTTCTGTTCGATGCGCGCCGGTGACAAGGAAGGCTGGCTGATCTCCCGGCGCGAGGTTTTCAACACGCCCAGGGTCAGGATCAACGCCAAATGCGCGCCCGGCGGATATGTCGCCGCCGATCTCGTGGACCGCAGCAACGACGTCATCCCCGGCTTCGAAAAGGAGAGGTGCAACGCGTTTGTTGGCGACTCGGTCCGCGGCGAGATCACCTGGAAGACCGCGAAGTTTGCCAAGGACTGGATCGACAAGGATAAGAAGGTCAGGTTCTACGTCAAAAGCGCCGACCTCTACTCGTATCTGCCCGAGGACATCAACCAGAAGATCGACGACGGCTGGCCCGACCACTAGCCCGCCGGCCAACGAGTGTTCGAACGATCCCTGATCGCCCCCATTGGCATAGTTCTTGCACAGCTCATCCAGTAAAGAGGACACAGGCCGTACTGTGCCCGGGGGGAAACACAATGATGCCGCGAATCGCATTGGGGCTCTGCCTGGCTCTTCTCGCCGCCGGCTTCTGTGCCACATCCGCCGAAGCGGCGAAGTACACTCAGCCGCCGAAGACGGACCTGAGCTACGACTTCGCCTCTGAACAGAACGACGCTTGGGCGGCGGTAATGGCGGACGATTGGATCTGTCCTGATGGGTCGCCGATATACGGGATCCGTTGGTGGGGCTCCTATTGGACCCCGTCGGCCCCGAAGGCGTTCACGATCTACTCGGACAACCTCAAGGGCGCCCCTGCGGGCGGCATAGACATGTTCGTAGTATACGTTTTCCCGAATGTGCCGGGGGGCGGCAGCATCCCGTTCGACCACCCCGACACGACCAACACGTTGGGGGAATGGCGGTTCAACGCAGCGCTGGCAAACGAGAACCCCGCGTTCACTGTAACGAAGCCCACGAACCCGACCGTGACCGAGGACGTCTACAGCTACTACGTTGACCTGACTCAGGTCATGGGCACCGGTCCGTTCCTGCAGCAGCAGGGCCAGAAGTACTGGCTCCTGATCTACGCGGATCATGACGACGTGAACAAGCAGTGGGGCTGGCACGAGTCCGACGTCCACCGAGGGGATTACGCCCTGCAGGCGGTCGAGGGCAAAGAGGAGTTGGGCTGGTATATGCCCTGCGGCGGGCATGATATGGCGTTCGAGCTGATCCTGCCCGAGCCGGGATCGATCTGCGCTCTGGCAGCCGGGGTCATCGGCCTGGTCGGCTTTGCCGGTAGGAGCCGAAGGCGCACCCCCTAGCTCGCGCGAAGGACTTTCAGACACGAACGCGGGAGATGCCCTTTGGGATGTCTCCCGCTTTTGCTTTGTACGGAGGTGTGGGCCGGTGCGCTGGACTGCTCTGCTTGGGCTTGTCGTGCTCTGTGTTGGCTTGCCGCCGCCCGCCCTGGGCAAGCCGGACCCGCCGGCGGATGCGCGCCCCGCCCTCTACAATGTCTCTACCTCCGCCGAGCTTGTCGAGGCCGTGAACCGGCTCAGCCCGAACGGCGGCACTGTGAGCCTCGCGCCGGGGGCCTATGAGATCGACGAGACGCTCAAGATCGTCGGCAAGAACGCGGTCAACCTCCGCGGCACCGGGTGGGATACCTCAATCCGCAGGAAAGGCGCGGGAGACGCGATCCTGTTCGATAAGTCCCACTTCTGCACCGTGCGCGACCTGCTGATACTCGGTGATCCGTCGTCGGCGACAGGTTCCGGGATCGTGTTCCGCGACGCAAGCTCGTGCAAAGTTGACTCCTGCCGGATATGCGAGTTCGCGGTGAGCGGCGTCAGGTTCGAGGGAAATGCGAAGTCCCCGATGTCCTCGAACACGGTCTCGAACTGCCACTTCATCGGCAACCGCGGCGACCAGCTCTATAGCTTCAACAACAACGACTTCTACATCACCGGAAACCAGTTCGGCACTCACAGCAAGTTCCCACGCACCGGCTGCCGGCTCGACCACTCCTCCGCCGGGACCTACTCGATGAACTATCACTGGGGCAACGTCAATGCCCTACGCCTCGGGCCTGGCGCCAATTTCAACCGCATCGAGAATAACCGGTTCGAGCAGAGCAGAGAGATTGGGATCATCATAGGGGACCCCGAGAAGGGCGACCCGAGCTCGTTCAACATCATCACCGGGAACACGATCCACACGAACTCGGAGGGCAAGCCGGGCGAGTTTGCGGCCGTCGCCGCCTACGATGCCCACCAGACCACATTCTGCCAGAACCAGGTGTTCAGTTGGGACTCGAACTCGGTGAAGCACAAGTCGAGCCTGGTCCTGGGCCGCAGCTGCTTCAACTGGATAGTGAAGGACAACAACTTCCGGCACAATACGGGCAAGGCTCTGGTCTACGACGAAAACGCCGGCCACATCATCAAAGACAACCTCATGGACTGACTTGCGCCCTGCTGTTCGGGTCATTCTGAGCAACCGACCGCACCGGCGGCGCGGTTACATTGGAAAGGAAGTCACCCCCGAAAATGGGTACTTCCTTAGGAGCTTGCGAAGAATCCCGGGCCAGATA
>Ga0315273_10014421_pt1 | contig 10181 bp, 3 predicted proteins | sample YL17G02_0_MG_FD_205753 | JGI IMG/M metagenome (GOLD analysis project Ga0315273, IMG submission 205753) | Sediment microbial communities from Yellowstone Lake, YNP, Wyoming, USA - YL17G02_0 | ecosystem: Environmental > Aquatic > Freshwater > Lake > Sediment | place: USA: Wyoming | collected... | reverse complement strand
GTCTTTCCCAGGGCTTCGCCCTGGGCTATTCCATAACGCCCTTTCAGGGCTAAGAACCGATGTGCTGAGAGCATTCTGTCTTCATTCAGCTGAAGTCTTATCATTCATCCAATCAGCTCTGGCTGGGATTGTAGCGCCGCGGCGGGGGCGCTTCAAGGCTGGAGGCGGTAAAGCCGGAGCGCGGTGGGACGCTCGTGCACGGTCGAGGCGGCGAACGAGGCGACGGCGAGCGTCGTGCCCTCGGGCGACCAGGCGAACCAGACCAGCGGCTGAAGCGCGCCGATCCCGTCGAGCCGCACCACTCGCCCGGTCCGGGTGTCGACGATGCGCCCCTGGGCGCCCAAGCCGTGGTTGATCGCGCACGCGACGTAGCGCGCCCCGGTCGACAGCGAGACGAACGCGATGTCGAGATCGCGGGTCTCATGGACTCGCCGGGCCTGCCCCGTGGCGGGGTCGACCAGGAGCACGGCCTGGCGGTCGCCCACGAAGACTGCGTAGGCGAGCCCTGAGCCGTCGGGCGCCCAGAGACGCGGGAACAGCCCGGCCGCCGGCAGCGGGGGCGCCAGCGAGCTTCGCGCCCCAGTCGCCAGGTTCACAATCTCGCAGTGATTCACACCGAACGAGTCGGGGCCGGTTCCGACCAGCGCCCACTGCACGTCGGGCGAGAAGCTCCAGGCGAGGAAGGGCGCCGCGGCCCGGTAGACGCAACGCGGCTCCTTGGCCCCGGGCGCGAGTGCCCAGAAGGCCACCGCTTCGTGCCCCTTCTCCGCGCGGCACCGCTCGACAAACAGCAGGCTCCCGTCGCTCCGCCAGCGCACGCTATCGAATCGGGACACGTCCAGGCCCGGCTCGACCGGCCGCACCGCCAAGTCGTCCAGCCGCAGGGAGAGCATCACCCTGCCCGGGCTCGAGCCCGCGGCGTGGTCCGCCGCTCCGGGGCGGAGATCGTCTCCGTTGCGGAGTGGCGTGCGACTGAGGAAGATGACCTCGCGTCCGTCAGCCGACAGGCTGCCCTCGGAGGCGATGGTCAGGCACGCCGCGGCGTGGACGAGCCTGCGCTCCCCCGTGCGGGTGTCGAGCGCCCAGAGCTCCTTCCGCTTCGCGCCGCCGTGGGGAGTGACTCGATAGAGGAGGTGGGGGCCGCGCGTGGGGTAGAGCCAGCAGCGCTTCTGGTCGCCCAGCGGAAGCGTGTGCAGGCTCGCCGACTCTGCGTCGACGATGTGGCACAGCGGCTCGGCATAGTCCGAGTTGAGCCGGCCCATGCCGTAGAGCCGCGCCCCGTCGGGCGACCAGGCGATCTGCGAGGGGCCGGGCGTCAGCGGCTCGGTGCTCCGGGAGGGCAGCGGCTCCCGCACGCCATACCACCAGGCCGGCACCAGGGCCGCGGCCAGCGCGGCGGCATACCCCGCCGCCACCCACCGTCCCCGCGGCCGGACCGGCAGCGCGACGACGAAGCTGACCACGGCCCAGCCGAAGCACGCCGCCAGCACCAGAATCAGGGCTCCGCACGCGCCCAGGAAAATGGCCGACAGCGACACGCAGGGAATGGCCAGCCCCAGGACGCCGCCGGCCCGGACCAGGCACGACTTCCAGCGCCACTCGTTGTCGATCGCGCCCCCGGCCAGCGCGCAGCACACCCCGCACGACGCCAGCGCCAGGCTGATCGGGAGGAAACTGGCCGAATCCCAGGTCAGCGCCACGACGAACGCGTAGCCCAGGAGGATCGCCGAGAGGGCCGCGCTCGCCAGCGTCGCCAGGCGGTGCCGCCGGGCCACGCGGTGGGGATCCTCCAGGTAGGCCACGAGTTCCTTGCTGGCCCGTGCGGCGGAGGCTCGGGCCGCGATCTCGCTGACGAGCTGCTCGCGCCGTTCCCAGTGGAGCCCGATCCGGAACTGGCACGGATCCGTCCAGCTCAAGGGCAGGAGCCGCCGCGGGCGGACCAGCTTGAGAACCACCGCCGGCGAGCGGAAAAAGCCGCCCCGCCTCAGCGCGACCTCCTGGACGTTGCGCCAGGCGATCTCCTCCCGACGCGCCAGCGACCGGAATCGCAGGCCCGCGCCGTCCAGGACGATCTGGCCCCGGGCGACGAAAACCACCCAGGCGGCGGCCAGCCCCCACGCCGCCAGGAGCAACCCATAGGCCCCACGCACCCACGCGTAGGTCTGGATCAAGGGCAGCAGCGAGGCCCAGCCCCAGACGCCCGCGACCAGACCCAGCACGATCAGCCACAGGACCGCGACATCGTCTCGCGTGCGGAACACGAGCGGAGACCGGACTGGCGCTCGCGTGTGGACGTGGTGTACCGGCGCCGAAGCCACCGAGAGTTCGGTGTGCCACGCCCGGAGTCCCGCTTGGGCGTGCCTGTGGAAGAGGCGCTCACGAAGCCCCTCCCGAAGGTTCCAATACCTTCGGGAGGGTATCGGAGTCCCGCCTGCACCCGACGCAGCAGGCGCGGTTACCCTCCCGAAGGCATTGGAGCCTTCGGGAGCGCGGGAGGCCGTGCCTCGAAGGCCCTCGGGCTCTGGGATCGCCGTCTGTCCACGCCGCATTGTCTGCTTCCGCCGAATCGGGAGTCTGCATTCGGACACCCTGGACGATGGCCCACGCGTCAGGTCGGTTCCCCCGATTCCCATCCCCCGGCCAGCATTCAAGATAGGAACTCGTAGGCCGCAGAGTCCAGGTGGTGAGCCAAGCGGAGCAAAGCGCATGCCCCGCCAATGGCTTTTCTTCTCCTGTCATAATCGTAATCTTAATCGTAATCGTAATCGGCCTTCTCTTCCCCCCGAGTGGCAACCCAAGATCGATTACGATTAGGATTACGATTACGAAGGAGCCAGGCATCTGCTGGCGGCCGGAGCGGAGGGCGATGGCCTATTGCCTTGACTCCGCTCGGCCTCCCGCTTATAGTGCTGGCCGTGGCGAGGCAAACCGGAGAGCACAGGTGGACGCGCAGCCCCAGAGTAACCCGGAGATCGCGCAGGACGGAGCACAGCATTGCTCTGTCACGGCGCGGTCCATCGCCATCGGTGCGGCGCTGATCCCGCTCCTGTGCCTTTGGGTCGTCGAATGCGAGATCCTGTGGTACTCGTGCGAGCCGACGACGGTCTCGCTGATGCCGCACGTCGTCTTCATCCTCTTCTTCCTCACCCTCGGCAATCTGCTCGTCGCGCGCTGGTTCCCCGGGGCGGCGCTCAACCCGGGCGAACTGCTCACGATCTACGTGATGATGAGCATCGCCTCGGTCGTCTGCGGCCACGACAGCATCGAGATCCTCGTCCCCATGATGTCCCATGCCTTCTGGGGGGCGCAGGCGAACCCGAACTGGGCCGAGAAGATCCACCCGTACCTGCGGGACTTCGTGACGGTGCGCGACATCCCCGTGCTCCGGGGCTTCTACGAAGGCGGCTCGTCGATGTACCGCTGGGAGGTCATCGCCGCCTGGGGCCGGCCGATGCTGTCGTGGGCGAGCTTCATCTTCGCTCTCGTCGGCTCGCTGTTCCTGATCAACTGCATCCTCCGCAAGCAGTGGACCGAGAACGAGAAGCTCTCCTATCCTGTCATTCAGATCCCGCTGGAACTGGTCACACAGACCCGCCAGTTGCTCGGCAGCCGCCTGATCTGGTACGGCTTCGCGCTCGCCGCGGGGATCGACCTCGTGAACGGGCTGGCGCAGTACATCCCCGCCATCCCGGAGATCCCCATCGTCCACTTCAACAACCTGCGGGAGTACTTCAAGGAACGGCCTTGGAACGCCATCGGCCAGATGTGGTTCAGCCTGTACCCGTTCGCCATCGGCGTGTGCTTTTTTCTGCCCGTGGACATGGCCTTCTCGTGCTGGTTCTTCTTCCTGTTCTGGCAGGCGCAGCGGGTGGTGGCCAGTGCGATGGGCGTGATTCTTCCCGGCTTCCCGTTCGTCAACGACCAGACGGCGGGCGGCTACCTCGCGCTCTGCGTGATCGCCCTCTGGGTGAGCCGCCGGCACCTCAAGGAGGTGTTCCTGCACCTCATCGGGTCGCGCAAGGTCGACGACTCCGCCGAAGCGCTGCCGTACCGCCTCGCGGCCCTGCTCCTCGCGGCCTGCCTGGTCTACGTGGGCATCTTCCTCCATTGGCTCGGCATGTCGGTGTGGCTGGTGTTCCCGTTCCTCCTGATCTACCTGGCCATTGCCGTGGCGATCGCGCGGATGCGCGCGGAACTGGGGCCGCCCGCGCACGACCTGCACTACGCCGGGCCGGACCAGATGATGATGCGCTTCGGCGGCATGGGGAACCTCGGGCCGCAGAACCTGGCGGCCCTGGCGATGACCTGGTTCTTCAACCGCGCGTATCGCGGCCAGCCGATCGCGCCTTCGCTCGAAGGGCTCAAGATCGCGCAGCAGACACGCATGTCGGCGCGCCGCATGCTCCTGGCGATGGTCGTGGCCCTGGCGCTCGGCACGTTCAGCGGCTTCTGGGGCATGCTCCACGTCGGCTACAAGCACGGCATGGCGGCGAGCGTCATCGGGCCGGGGCAGTACTTCGGCATCGAGACGTATGAACGCCTCTACAGCTTCATCGCCGAGCCGCAAAAGCCCAACACCGGGGCGACGATCGCGACGGCCGTGGGCACGACCTGCGCGCTCGGCTTGGCCGCCCTGCGGATGCGGTTCGTCTGGTGGCCGTTCCATCCCGTCGGCTACGCCGTCTCGGGAAGCTGGTCGATGGAGCAGCTCTGGTTCCCGATGTTCATCAGTTGGCTCCTCAAGTGGGTGATCCTCCGCTACGGCGGGGCGAAGGCGTACCGTCGGGCCATCCCGTTCTTCATCGGCCTCGTGCTCGGCGACTTTGTTGTCGGGTGCTACTGGATCCTGCACGGTGTGGTCCTCGGCATTCCGACGTACCACTTCTGGCCGTATTGAGGCGAGACGATGGTCCTCTGGCTACTCGCGCTCAACCTGATAGGCCTGCTCGTGCTGATGGCAGCTCGAGTGCGCGGCGTGGCCGTGGTCCTCGTTCTGCTGAATAGCGCGGCGGCGGTGTGGGTGGCCGAGACGGAGGTCATTCGGCCCCTCGGTCGAAGCGAGGTGCTCGGCATCCTGTCGGGGGGCATCTGGGAAGTCGCGCTGTTGGGGCTGAACATCGTCGGCGCGGTCATGGCCTTGCTGGGATCCGGGCGCGGCTTCCGGACCGCCGTCTCCGCGCTCTTCGCCGTCGACGGGGTTGTGCTGTCCGTCTGGGGTTGCGCCCTGATGAGCAACCCGACGCTGGTCGACCCCGGGGAGCAGGTGCGCCAGATCCAGGACTACCGCGCGGTGGCCGACGCCGTGGATGAGGCCCGACTGCGACGCACGGTCACGGAGCTGGCCTCCTACGGTTCCCGCGTGACCGGCTATCCCGGGGCGGACCGCGCCGCTAAGGCCATCGCCGCAGCGTTCCGGGAGATCGGGCTGGAAGACGTCCACGAGGAGCGATTCCCCGTGGCGGTCCCCATCGACCGCGGCGCGGCACTCCAAGTGGACGGGCAGCCGCAGCCCATCGCGCTGGCCTGCCTCTGGCCGAACCTGGTGCGCACCCCGACCCTCCCGCGCGAGGGCCTCCGCGGGCGCCTCATCTACGGCGGCTACGCCCGTCCCGCCGACTTCAATGGCCAGCAGGTGGAAGGCTCCATCGTCCTGCTGGAGTTCGACTGCCGGGCGGAATGGCTCAACGCCTTCCTGCTCGGCGCGCGGGCCGTGATCTTCATCGAGCCCGACGGCCCGGTGCGGTCCGAGTCCGAAGCGAAGTTCCTCACGGTGCCCGCCGACGCGCCGCGGTTCTGGATCGCACGGCGAGAGGGGAGGGCGCTGGCCCAGCTTCTTCGATCGTCCTCGACGACTGAGGCCACGCTGACCGCGCGAATGGACTGGGTGAACGCGGAGGGCGTGAATGTCGTGGCCTCCCTGCCGCCTGCAAGAGGTGCCACGGCTGGCTTGTCCAGCCGTGCCCTGCCCAGCACGGTCGGGCAAGCCGACCGTGGCACAGGAGAGGACACGGTCGGGCAAGTCGACCGTGGCACGCCGACGGATGTCGTGGTCATCAGCGCGTACTACGACTCGATGTCGGTGGTTCCTGCCATCGCGCCGGGTGCGGAGCAGGCCTGCTCGGTAGCGGCACTGCTGGAAGTCGCCCGCACGCTGAGACAGCACCCGTTGCCCCGGCGTGTGGTCTTCGTGGCCACGGCGGGCCACGGCGAGGCCCTTGCCGGGGTGCGCCAGTTCATCCGGTCCAACATCCTGCCCGCCGAAGACGGAGGGCGCGCGCCGCTCGACGTGGCGGCCTTCATCGCGCTCGACCTGTCGAGCCAGAGCCGGCGCGTGGGCATCTTCTACAAGGGCTGCCTCGTCGACCAGCTCGAGAGCATCCAGCCCTGGTTCTCCCACCTGGGGCTGCGCTGGTCGCAATGGGCGACCGAGGCCTGCGAGGCGCTCGGACGGGAGCCAGCCACCGCCTTCGTCGATTGCATCAACCAGGCATTCGGGCGCAACTGGCGCACCTACATGCCCACCCCGATGGCGCTCGAAAGCGAACTGGCCACGCTGGCGGGCCGCGTCGGCATCGCCTTCTCGACGACCGACGACGCGCGCCTCACCATCGACTCCCCGCTCGACACGCCCGAGCGGGTGAACATCGAGAACCTCGCCGCGCAGGTGCGCCTGCTCTGCTGCGTCGTGCCCAACATGTTCAACTCCGTCGGCCCGTTCATCCGCAAGCCCCCCGGCAACTTCTGGGCGCGGCTCCGCACGCGCGCCGTCGAGTTCAACTTCCGCAAGGACTATCTGCCGAACGAGCCGCTGCCGGGCGCGCTCGTCTACCTCCAGGAAGCCCAGCCGAAGAAGTCCCTCTGCGGTGTGCGGGGCGAGCGGATCCTGCTCGCCGACGAGAAGGGCCACGCCGTGCTCGACGGCATCGCCGAGCAGCGCGCCGTCGGCTGGTGGCGGGCCAGCGTCACGCTCGGCGCCTTCTGCCTCGACCGCGAGACGGGGGCCGTCGTCTACGCACCCGACCTGGGCGCCGAGGGAGCCAAGAACTTCCCCATCCAGACGCGGATGAACGCCCTGGAGAAGAGCGCCACCGTCGTCTGCTTCCCCTGTCGGGCGCTCACCTTCTACGACCTCGCCGACCAGCGCTACTACGTGCCCTTCGACACCATCAGCGTGCTCGACGCGGGCACCAACTCGTCGCCGACCAGCTTCGGCTACCTGCTGCCGCGCAACCCGCCCTGGATCTCGGCGACCGAGACCTGCTCCGTCGTCTTCGCGAAGCCGGGCACGCGCCTGCGCATCCTGATGGGCGCCGGCCCCATCGGCAAGCGTCTGCTCCTCCTCAACGGCTCAGCCCAGCGTCCGCTCGGCACAGGCTTCGAGATCGGCCCGCAGGGGACCACGATCCCCTTCACGCCGCTCCGCGCGGCACGCGACATGTGGCTCCTCGACGACGAACGCATCGCCAACTTCCGCCGCCACGGCCTCGAAAACCCGCGCGTCGCCAGCCTCCACGCCCAGGCCAGCCGCCAACTCGTAGCCGCCGACGCCGCGCTCCAGGAACGCGACTACGCGGGGTTCCTGTCCCACGCGCGGGCCGCCTGGGCGCTCGAGGCCCGCATCTACCCCGAAGTCGTCGGCACCGCGAACGACGTGGTCTGGGGCCTCATCTTCTACCTCATCCTCGTCCTCCCGTTCTCGGTGTTCATGGAACGGCTGTTGATCGGCGCGAAGAAGGTCACCTCACGCGTTCTGGGGACGACGGCCGTCTTCGTGGTGGTTTTCCTGCTGCTGGCCGTCTTCCATCCGGCGTTCAGCGTGTCGATCTCGCCGCTGATGGTGCTGTTGGCCTTCATCGTGCTCACGCTCTCGGTGGTCGTGCTCACGCTGGTGGTTCGGCGGTTCGAGGAGCTGATGGCGGCGCGGCGAGCGGCAGCGTCGGGCGTGCACTCGGCCGACGTGAGCCGCCTGAGCGCCGCGCTGACCGCGTTCGTCCTCGGCCTCGGCAACCTGCGCAAGCGTCCCGTCCGCACCAGCCTCACGGCGGCCACGCTCATCCTGCTCGCCTTCTCGCTCCTGTCGCTCACCGCGGTCGTCCAGTACCTTCAGCAGACCGTGATCCCCTTCCCCAACGTCGAGGCGCGCTACGAGGGACTCCTGCTTCGCGGGCGGCAATGGCAGCCGATCAGTGCGATCGCGATCGACGTGCTTCGCAACGAGTTCGGCAAGCAGGGCGCGGTCGTGCCCAGGGCCTGGTACTACTCGGACCGCACGGGCGAGCGGTCGGCCGTCCCCGTGACTGGCGGGTTAGAGCACAAGACGATTTACGTCGCCGCGCTCCTCGGCCTGACGCCCGCGGAGGCCGAAGTCACGCGTCCGCAGGAGGCCCTGCTCGCGGGCCGCTGGCTCGAGCCGGGCCAGATGGAAGCCGTCCTGCCCGAGACCATGATCAAGAACCTCGGCATCGATCCGGACAGGGCGCTCGGCTCGACCGTCTTCTGCTTCGGCCGGCCGCTCACGGTCGTCGGCGTCTTTGGAACCAGGGAGAAGCGAGAGGCCACAGCGCTCACCCTCGGCGGCTTCCGGCCGCTCGATCCGCAGCGGAAGATCACCGCGCTTGACATCCTGGGTGTCTTCAGGACCGGGCTGATGCGGCAGATCACCGACCTCGACGGCGAGCCGCTGACCCCCGTGGACGCCGTCCTGATGGCGCAGCGCCGCCAGCAGCAGGGCCCCCCCGATCCGAACGAGTTCGAGGAGTACATCCACCTGGTCGGGGGCTCCGTGGCCATCGTGCCGTACGATTTTGTCATCGGCGTCGGCGGCACGCTCCGTTCCATCTCGTTGCGCGTGGAGGACAAGGCGCACGTGTCCGCGTTGCTCCGCGATCTCATGCCGCGCACCGAGCTGGCGCTCTTCGCGGGCCGCGACGGGCGGACCGATCTCTTCAGCACCCGCGGCTCGTCCGCGATCACGGGCGTCTGGTCGCTCATCGTCCCGACCCTTCTGGCGGTGCTCATCGTCTTCAACACGATGCTCGGCTCGCTCTACGAGCGCACGCGCGAGATCGCCATCCTCACCTCGATCGGGCTGGCGCCCAAGCACGTCGGCGCGCTCTTTCTCGCCGAGAGCCTGGTCCACGCGGTCATCGGCACCGTCACCGGCTACCTCCTCGGCCAGGCGGTGACCCGCTTCATGCACGCCTACCATCTGCTGCCCGGCCTTCAGCTCAACTACTCGTCGACCGCGACGGTGCTGCTCTCGATCTTCATCATCGCGGTCGTCGTGGCGTCGAGCATCTACCCGTCGATCCAGGCACGCCGCATCGCCGTGCCCGGGCTGGAAGTCCGCTGGCAGTTGCCCGAGCCAGTCGCCGACGCGATTCGGATCGAGCTGCCCTTCACCGTCAGCGAGGAGACGGCGCTCGGCGTCAATGCCTATCTCCAGGAGTACTTCGAGGCTCACACCGAGGCCGCCCTCGGCGGCTTTGCCGCCGCCGATGTCCAGTTCGACTGCGCCGGCGATCCGGCCAAGCCCAATCTCCGGATCACCATGACGGCCTGGCTCTCTCCCTACGACGTCGGCGTGAGCGAGCGGGTGGCCCTGGAGACGGTGCTTCTGCCCGACGGGCTCTTCTACGGCATCCACCTGCGGCTCGAGCGGCTCAGCGGCGACCAGGGCTCCTGGCGCCGCCTCAACCGCCATTTCACCGATCTGATTCGCCGGCAGTTCCTCATCTGGCGCATCCTCCGGCCCGAAGCGCGCGCCGCCTATCGGGCGCGCATCGCTGATAAACTGGGATTCGTAATGCGTGATTCGTAACCACAGAAGAAGATCTGCCCGCGAAATCCGCCGTACGGCGGACGAAAAGGACGCGAAAAAAGAGGAGAAGACAGAAGCCAGATCACAGATTCCACAGATTCCACAGATGAGGAGAGGAAACAAGACAGAGGAAAGGGCATTTGGGTGAAGACAAGACTCCTCCGATGTCCATGCCGAATCCTGACCTGGGTTCTCCGTCTTTACCCCCCTCAAGTTTCTTCTTCCTATCTGTGCAATCTGTACTACACATGTTCGAATTCTTGTTTTTTTGGAAGATTTCCGGCTGCTTTTTCCGCAAGTTGTCTGGCGTTTGGGGTTTCCGCGTTGGGATTTGTTTGTGGGTTGGGATTTGGAGTTTGGA
>Ga0315273_10014420_pt1 | contig 10181 bp, 14 predicted proteins | sample YL17G02_0_MG_FD_205753 | JGI IMG/M metagenome (GOLD analysis project Ga0315273, IMG submission 205753) | Sediment microbial communities from Yellowstone Lake, YNP, Wyoming, USA - YL17G02_0 | ecosystem: Environmental > Aquatic > Freshwater > Lake > Sediment | place: USA: Wyoming | collected... | reverse complement strand
AAAGGTACTCCACGGAGCCGGCAAGAAGCTCATGACCCACTGGTGCGGCCGGCTCACCGGCTTCGCGAACGACATCCCGGAGGCGGAGCATGACGGTATTTCTGATATAACACCCCTTCCCACAGGCGACGCCGACATCGTCGAAGCGCGGAAGACCTGGGCAAAGAAGTTTATAATAATGGGTGGCATCGACCCCACCCTGTTCGCTCGCGGTACGTCCGAGGAGATGACGGCGTACGTTGAAGACCTGCTGAGCCGGATGGAGCCGGACAGGCGCGGATTTATCCTCGGGAGCGGCGACGCTGTCCCCTTTGGGACGCCGCCCGAGAACTTGAGGGCTGCGGCCGCGGTCGCTGCCCGCTTCGCTGTCGACTGAGGGAGAGGGCCATGCGCCTCGCCCTTTACTCTGCGGAGGTCCGGGAATCATGATAGGCTACATCATTCGCAGGCTGCTTGCGCTGCTCCCCATTCTGTTCGGCGTGGCTATATTCGTCTTCATCGCTACCCGCATGATGCCGGGAAACATCGCCCAGATCATGTGCGGGAACAACTGCACCGATGAACAAATTGCAGAGCTGGAAGCAGATTATGGCCTTGACAAGCCGATTCCTGAGCAGTTCGTTGAGTGGATAGGCGGCATGGCTAGAGGAGATCTGGGCGACTCCTTCCTTCGGAATCGTCCGGTCGCCGACGAGATCGTGGACCGCCTGCCTATCACCCTAGAGCTCCTGATCCTCACAATGATTATCTCGACCGTGGTGGGCGTCGGCATGGGAGCCATCTCAGCGATGAATCATAGACGCTGGCCCGATGCCGGCATCCGCGTTTTTAACATCATGGGAATGGCTTTGCCCGCGTTCTGGGTGGCCACGCTCGTCATCCTGCTGCCCTCGATCTGGTTCTCGTATGCGCCTCCATTCCAACATATAAGCATCTTTGAGGATCCGTGGGGCAACATGCGGGAATACGTTCCGCCCGCCCTCGTCATGGGCCTCGCTTCATCCTGTGGGTTGGCGAGAATAGTACGCGGGTCGATTCTCGGTGTTGTGGGGCAGGACTTCATCAGGACGGCGCGCGCAAAGGGACTGAGCGAATCACTGGTCATACGGCGTCATGCGCTGGGGAACGCCATGCTGCCTGTCGTCACCATTCTGGGCATGCAGGTCGCGGGTCTCATGGGTGGTGCTGTCATCATTGAGCAAGTCTTTGCCTTGAACGGGCTGGGCCGTCTGGTTTTCGAATCGGCGACCATGCGTGATTACCCTGTGCTGCAGGTAATGGCCCTCTACACCGTCGTCGTTGTTGTCATGATGTTCCTGTTCATCGATCTCGCCTACGCCTGGCTCGACCCGAGGGTAAGGCTTACCGGAGGCCAACATGCATAGCGCCGAACTTGCTATCGACACCACAATCGCGGAAACAAAACCGAAACTGCGACTGGGGCGGACAATCCGCAGGCACATAATGGGCTTCGCCGGTCTCTTTATCCTGCTGTCGCTGGTGGTGGTCGCTTTCGTAGGGCCATACGTTGTTCCCTACTCTCCGGAATCACAGAAGTACGACAACCTGGCTAGCCCCAGCCTCGAGCATCCATTCGGTACCGACAGGCTTGGCCGTGATGTAATGACCCGCGCAATCTACGGTACTCGTGTGTCTTTGCAGGTCGGCATTGCCGCCGTGATTATCGGCGTCATCGGTGGCAGCCTTCTCGGCGTCATCTCCGCCTACTTCGGCGGCTCGGTTGACTACCTGCTGCAGCGCCTGGTGGAAGTGGTCATGTCGTTTCCGCCGCTGGTGCTGCTCATTCTGATCGCGGCGGCGATTCAAGCCCAGGTGGGTGCTTCCATCTGGACGGTTGCCGTCATCCTGGGCGTCTTAGCTATTCCTTTAATGTCCCGCGTCGTGAGATCGATCGTCTTGTCGGAGAAGGAGCAACCGTATATCGAGGCGGCTCGCTCTCTGGGAGCCACCAACTGGCGCCTGCTCTTCCTCCATGTTTTCCCATCGGTCTTTCCTCTGGCGGGCATCCTGGCCGCCCTGTCTTTGGGCGGCATGATCCTGGCAGAGGCGGGACTGAGCTTCCTCGGCCTCGGCGTGCCCCCGCCTACCCCATCCCTCGGCGCAGACATGGGTGGTTCCGCCCGTGACTACTTCACCGCCGCGCCCTGGCTCGCTATCTTTCCGGGCCTGATCTTGAGCTTCATCATCCTGGGAGCGACCATGATCTCGGAGGCTGTCCGCGACGTCGTCGACCCATTCGCCCGACAGGGTGGAGTAGGGAAATAGCGGCCAGAGCCGGAACATCGAGACTGTCAGGTTGACGACCGAGATCGGGATTATCCCGGCGGTGACTGCTGCTCTGTGGCCTTCGAGTACAGCAGGGTGATCGGAAAGGTCAGCTAGATGGCGACCGACGAAAAAGCTCAGCGGCTCTTATCGCTGCTCCAGCGCTACCTTGAGCCTGTGCCCGTGCCGGCCGGATTCACCAGCCGCGAGATCGTTCGGCGCGCTATCGAATTCGCCGACCCGTCGCGTGTGCCTTACGCTTTCGTCGAACCTCTCCAGTCGGACGTAGCGCACTTGCTTGTCGCGCAGCTCTTTTCCGGCCGGAAGGATCGCAACATTCCTCAGGGCGAGTTCGTTGTCGATGAATGGGGCATTGGCTGGCGCGGCACCGGGCACGCTTGGGGGCACGCCGAAAAGTTCCCCCTGGCCGACCTCGCGGCGCTCGACAGCTACCGGTTTCCTGAGATTCACTCGCCGGAGGAATACGTCCTCTTTCAGCAAGTGGCGGAGGCGGCCGACCGCGCCGGCAAGTATAACATCGCCCCCGACCCGATAGGTGCGTACGAACGCCTGCGTTCCCTCATGGGCTTTGAGAATCTGGCCATGGCCCCCGCCATCGACCCTGACCGTTTCCACAAACTCCTGGGCAAGCTGACCGAGATGACCCTCGACGTCATCGAGCGGTTCGCCGCGATGAAATGCGTCCACGCCTTCATGACCTGGGAGGACTGGGGACTGCAGACCGGCCTGCAAATCAGGCCCGCCCAATGGCACGAGGTATACAAGCCTCACTATGCCGCTGTCATCGATGCCTGCCACAGGAATGGCATGCACTACATACTTCACAGTTGCGGCTTCATCCGCGACATCATACCCGGCCTTATCGAGATCGGTGTCGATGTCCTTCAACTGGACCAGCCGCGGCTGATGGGCATCGAAAACCTGGCCCGAGACTTCGGCGGGAAGATCTGCTTCTGGTGCCCGCTTGACATCCAGTGGTCGCCGCGTGAAAACGTGACCGCCGAGGAGCTACGGGCTGAGGCGCGGCTGATGGTCGAGCAGTTCGGCCGTTTCAAGGGTGGATTCATCGCCAGTCAATACTTACAGCCGCGCGATATCGACCTGTCTCCGGAACGCCACCAGGAGATCGCCGAGGCGTTCTTCGCCGCCGGCTGTCGCTAGCCAACGCTACTCGTTCCGCGGCTTGATTCTCTTCAGTTGCCCCTAGTACGGCGTCCCGAAGCGCTCGTGGTTCCAGCGACGTCCCTCGTCCATCATCGCCAGGTAGTTTGCCTGAGGGATGTAGTTGGCGACGGTGTTACCGGTGCCGAGGCAGTAGCCTGTGCCCTTCGTGCCGCAGGCTTCCAGTATCTCCCGCGTGCGACGGCGGACAGCCTCCTCCGCACCCCTGCCGAGCAAGTCCATGTCCACGCCGCCAAGGATGGCGATGCGGTCACCCCAACGGCGGTGGACCTCCTCGACGTGCATGATGTTGTCCTCGTAGGAGTGCTTGCCGTCCCAGCCGATGTCGATAATGTCATCCATTATCTTCTCCAGGTTACCGCAGGAGTGGAGTAGAGCCAGCTTCCCTTCGGCGTGGACAGCTTCGACGAGCCTCCGGTGGTAGGGGAAGATGTACTTGCGAATGGCGGTCGGAGACAACGTGGTGCCGCCGAGGTAGCCCAGGTCATCACCGTGGAAGACGATGCCGACCTTTTCGTAAGAGGCGGCCTTCTTGGCTGCCGCGACGGTGAGCTCACCGACCCGGTCGCAGATCGCTTGTACCAGGTCCGGCTGGTCGAAGAGGGCGTAGGAGAATGGCTGCAGGCCCATGAGCCAGGAGCTGTTCTCGAAGACGCCGCCTATGACCACGCTTATCTTCATGCCTTCCGGGATGACGGCGTTGAGGTAATCGATGGCGGCGGAGGATATCTTCTCCGCCTCGGGCCAGGGGTAGCGCTCAAAGTCCTCCCAGTTCTGGATCGGCCCCGTCTCCTCGTCCTGCCAGACGCGTTCGCCGGCCGCGTAGTTCTTCTGGTCGGCCGTGTCTTCCGTTCTGAGGTAGTTTTCCCGCGGGAAGTTGGCGCCGGCGAAAGTGAACACGTAATCGTAGCCGGTCTCGTAGCAGAACTGGACGATCATATCCATGACCTTCTTCGCCATGAGCAGGTTCGCCAGCTTGTTCTCCGAGGAGCGTCCCGGGCGCACCAGTTCCCTCAAGTCGATGGGGAACTTCTCGCCCAGTATGTTCTCCATCGTCGCCGGATCAGCAAACAACTCGATGAGCGGCACCGGTCCCGGCGGCCCCTCGCGTCGCAGCGTGCGTCGCAGGTTATCGAAGTTGGGATTCCGCTCTACGCGGAAAGTCGGTCCGCTCAGGCTCGTCATTCCATCCGTCCTCTCTATAATTACCGGCAACCCGGACTCATCAGATTTTACCTTATTCTCCAATTCGGCGACAATGCCTGCGCACTCAAAGCCCGGATGCCGTCGCTCCAGGACGACCGCCGGCGGCACTCGCCTGCTGGACAAGCGAGCGCCGTGTTGACTGTTTATCAGTCCGGCCGTAGATTGGAATCAGGTACGAAGCGAGGAGATTGTCGTGGCGATCGTTCGAGACATTAAAGCGGAAATCGATCCTCAAGAGATCATCGATCTGATAGAACAGCGCCAGAAGCGGCCTGTCCCACAGGCCTGGCGGCAGGTCATCGATGAGGCGCTGGTGGAGGCGCGGGCGCTGGTCGAACCGGCGATTGTGTACGATGTCTTTCCTGTCGTCTCCGCGGGGTCGTCGGCTCTCACCGTCGGCGACGGCATCGTATTGGAGAGCCCGGTCGTCGCGTCGCTGTTCGGCGGTGCGCCGGAGGTGGTCCTGATGGCGTTCACTATCGGCCGCAAACTGGAGGATCGAGTCGATGAGCTGAGCAAGGGTAGCGACGTTATCCTCTCCTTCACGCTCGACATCATCGGCTCGCTGGCTGTAGCCAACCTGGGGAAGGGAGCTTACGCGCTCATTGAAGGTCTGGCGGCGCAGCGGAACACGAAGGCCAGCATACCGCTCAACCCCGGCACGACGCACTGGCCAATGTCCGGACAGCGCGTAATCGCCGAAGCGGTGGGCGCGGGTGAGGCGGGCATCGAAGCGATGGAGTCCGACGTGCTGCGTCCCTTCAAAACGCTCTCCTTCGCCGTCGCCCTCGGTGACAACGTGATCACGCCGGCGGAAGGCTCATCTTGCGACTACTGCGAGAACCGCGACGCCTGTCGCTTCTGACGTTGGTGTCGCGTCGTCGACGATACCTGCTGACGCTGTCATGAGGGGCGCTGCCGCTGCCACAAGATGCAGCGCCCGGTGCTCCCACCCACCCTCCTGCCTGCCGGCAGGCCCTCGAAGCGTCTGGCCTCGCCCCTCTCGGCGACGAAGCTAAAATTGTCCTTCCCGACTGGATTGTCAGCCGCCGTATCCTATGCTAAACTAAGGTGTTCTTTCCCGGCGTCAGTTGCTGCGCGGAATCCCTCGATTCGCACCGCACCTCTGAACAAGGAAACCAATCCGTTTGTCCGATGCTGAAGGCATCACCTTTGAGGAGGGGATCTGCTTGTTCGTACAGTTGAGAGATGGTGAGACTCAGGAGCACCTGCTGGGCCGTTTCCGACAGGGCATGCAGCGCGACGGCGTGCTCCGAGAGATTAAGAGAAGGCGTCACTTCGTCTCCAAGTCAGAAGTGCGTCGCCTGGATCGGGCAAAGGCCCTGCGTCGCGCCCGTCGCCGTCTCACCAAGTATGCTGCCAGACACGCGTAGGCGCTCACCAAGAATCGGGAGCGCCTACCTTACTTCCGTTTAGCCACAGCCTATCGACGAGCCTGGTTTCGACTAGGCTGCTTTCTCGTCAGTCTGCCACAGCGCGAACGGGTTCCCATCCGGGTCCTGACACACAGCGAACCATCCCATGCCTGGTACCGGCCGCTTTTCGAGGATCACCTGTCCGCCGAGCTTTCGTACCTTCTCCGCATACTCGTCCACTGACTCGACATCAACGTAGTTAATCGGCTTCTGCATCGGATCCATCCGCGGCATCATGCCTCCGGTCAGGCTTTCCCCATCGTCGCCGGTGTGAATCATCCAGTATTCTTGTTCGCCCGGCATCTTCTCGAACTTCCACTCGAACAGATCGCTGTAGAAACCGCTAAGCTTGTTGGGATCGCTGGCCGGTATCTCGAAGTAAACGATTTTCTTCTGCATTTCGAATCCTCTCTTCGCCGCAGTGGCTACTATTTCTCCTCCCTGATCGCCTTGCGCACGCGGTCTGCGAGCTCCTGGCTGGGTTCCAGATCATGCACCATCTTGCCGTGATCCGCCGCCTTCTGGAGTATCGCTTCATCGTTCTGGCCGCGCGCCACAAAGTTGCACTGCATTCCCATGTCCTCACACTTGAACACCTTCGCCATCGAACACCTCCCTGTGCTGCCCCCAGATCGCCGAAGCGCTATCTAGGGGAGTCGACTCTCTACTGCCGCCGCATCGATGTTGCGGAAGAATGCCTCTATGTAGTCCGGCCGCTTCAATCCGTAGTCGATCATGTAGGCGTGCTCGAACACATCCATGACCAGGATTGGCGTGCAGCCCGCGAGATGATTGTCCTGGTGCTCGTTGATCCACTGGTTTATCAGAAGGTCGCTCTGACCGTCGCGGTAGAGGACCGCCCAGCCGATACCACGCATCGTGCCGACGCCCTTGAAATCGCGCTCCCACGCCTCATAGCTGCCGAAATCCTTCGATACGGCCGCTGCGAACTTCGGCGACTGCGCCAGACCGCCTTTTCCGCCGAGGTTGTCGAAATAGTACTCGTGGAGGCGCATTCCGTCCCACTCGAAACCCATCCGGCGTTTCAGCTCCGCGTACTCCAGCGTGCCGGTCCGTCCCTCCTCCGTGATCTTTCCCAGCGATTCAAGCAGCTTGTTCGTATTCGTGACGTAACCCTGGTAAAGAGTGAAATGATTCTTCAGCAACTGCTCGCTGAACCCGTCCATTCCTATCAGGCGTCCATAGTCCTTAGCTTCGTACACTCTCTTGATATCTCCTTTCACTGTATGCTGTGACGATAGCGTGTCTTCCGTTCTTCTTCAACTCCTGTCCTGGCGGAGCCCGCGCCTACGACGTCTCCTCTTCCTCCCGCTGCTCAGGGATGCGGAGGGCGATCTGCGGTCCGCTGGGGGTCAGGACAACGTCCACCGTCGCCGCCTCCAGGTCGTCGGCAACCTTGGGCTCCAGCGTGAGGATGTCCCGTCCCATGTGCTGCACGATCACGTCATCGTCGTGCTCAATATCTATCTCCGCTGCAAAGTGCTGCCCCTGCGTTCGGCTCAGTCTTACTGCTTGCTCCGGGCGCGCCTGTTTCTTATCCAGAAACTCGTGCAGCGCTCTTGCCGCCGATTCCGCCACCGTCAACATGACACCACCGCCATCCTCTACGGCTATGCGGCCTTGTTGGCCTCCTGCGCCGTCTTCGGCTCCAGCATGATGCTCGGGTCTATCGCCCGCTGCTTTGTCTGCAGGACACGGCGAAAACCGCACTGCAGGCATACCACGTCCCAACTTCCCGGCGGATCGTACTCGATCCCGAGATTGCCGCGACAGCGAGGGCACCTGGATAGTCTGGAATGCAAGGCCGTCTTCATTTCCTATTCCTCCTGAAATAATGTCTCCGGCTTTCCCGCGCGATCATCCCTATCGCGCTAGGCGGCAGCCGGCGCCGGTTTCATGTCATCGATAGATGCCAGGTCTTCGAGCTGGACCTGCAGCCAACGGCCGATATCATGTCGCAGGACAGCGCGTCGCAGCCGTAGCGCCCGCTCGCTGCGCTCGTCGTCAGACATCGTCAGCGCCGTGTGCAGCGCCTTAGACGTGCCTTCTATGTCATCCGGCTGCACCGGAATCGCCCCGTCTTGCAGCTCCTCGTACGATCCGGCGGCGGTCGAGAGTACCAGCGTCCCATTGCGACGGTTCAGCACCGGCCCCTCCTTCGACACCAGATTCATCCCGTCGACCAGCGAATTCACCATCAGCACGTCATACATGCTGAGGGCGACCAGCGCCTGCAGGCGGTTGTGCTCGTAGAACACCGAGATCGGCGACCATTCGCCGTCACCGTAGCGCGCGTTTATCGACTCGACGAGGTGGAATACCTCGTCGGCGTAGGCCTTGTACTCCGGAATATGGCCTCGTGAGGGCACCAGGAAGGCGAGCATTCGGACACGCCCGACCCACTCCGGATGCGCCTCTAGCAGCGTCTCGAATGCCCGGAAACCGTTGGCGATGTTCTTGCTAGGGTCCAGTCGGTCGACGCGAACGATCGTCTTCTCTCCCGCCTCGCGCGCCAGCTTGGCAAAGTAGGGCGTCGCCTGCGATGACGAAAGCTGGCTGCGCAGGTCGAAGACATCGACCGATATTGGGTTCGCGGAGACGCGCGTCCGCCGCCCGCGGTAAGTGACGATGCCCTCGTTGAAATCGATGCGGGCGCTGGGGAAGAACGCCCAGCAGGTCAGCAGGAAGTCCTGAGCCCACTTCTCTGTCTGGAACACGACGCTATCGTTCGCAAGCAGCCCCTCGCAGATCGAATCGACGATCTGGCGCGGCATCTCCTGCCAGGCGTCGAGGCCGGGCCAGGGTACATGGATGAAGTGCTGCAGCGTCGCCCCAGGACAGAGATTGCGGATGAGCAGGGGCGCCGAGTACAGGTGATAGTCGTGCAGCATAATCGAACCGCAATGCCGCCGCCCTCGCGTCTCCAGCGCAACCGCCTCGGCGATAGCCTGGTTCACCGGCAGATAGCCTTGCTCCCAGGCGTGCAGAGCCTCTTCGCGCACGTCGGCGCGATTGAGCCGATCCCACATGGAGTGATGAAGAAACCAGAGAAAAGGATTGCAGAACGTGCCGTAGAATAGGTCGTACGCCTCTTTAGGAGCTGCCACCAGCCGCAGCGAGGCTCCTTCCCCCAGAGCGAACGTGCGCCCCGCCATCGCCCGGTCCGCGTCGCTGGCGGCGGAGGCGATCCAGGTCATCGGCGTCATGTGGGAGAGCGACGTCAGCGCGGTGGCGACGCCGCCGCTTGCCCAGCGCCGCCGCAGGGCGCCGGCTTCGTCGTAGTAGAAATCAACGGGACCGCGATTGCTGATTACAAGAAGAGGAGCAGTGGTGACGGGGTTTTCTTTCCTTGACCATAGCCCGGGTTCCGTTTGCGTTTGCACTTTGACTTCCTTCCCAGAGGCCGTCCGATATGTGAGCCGGCGGCGTTATACGCCTGCCGGTTTAGCTCACCTTTCGCAGATCAGTCGGCGATGATGTCTCGCTCACCTGGCTGCGCGCTCGTAGCCGCTTCTCCCTCAACTTGCCCTGAAGCGCCTCGAAGGTGGATGCCACCTCCCTCACGAACTCCGCCGGCTCTGACGGCCGACTCCTATCCTTCACCAGCGAAATAGAGGTGAGCAGCAGTTCGTCCTTGCCGGGCCGTCGCGCCTTCGGCTCAGAAGAAGAGTCAAGGGACACCGATTTCGCTCGATGACGGCGGTGAGTCATAGCTGTCTCCTCTCAAGCGGCGTTTTGACGTGCCGAATCAGTCTCTTTTTCCCGCTTGAAGGAGATGCTGAGCGTTGTCATTGTCGCTTTCTGGAGCAGCCGGCTCTCCTCTGCGTTGTCCAGTGTGTTACCGCACTGGATGCAGCAGACGTATTGCCCGTAGTAGTCCGTGTCGAGGAAGAGGTCCCCGTGGCAACGGGGGCAAGATTTCATCCAGATCATAAGTCCCACCTTTCTGCCTCTTGAGTCCACCCCGCCGAGTGGAGCAAAGGTCACAGGTCATCTTATTATTGGGACGTGGATTTGGTATGAAAGCGG
>Ga0315273_10014419_pt1 | contig 10182 bp, 8 predicted proteins | sample YL17G02_0_MG_FD_205753 | JGI IMG/M metagenome (GOLD analysis project Ga0315273, IMG submission 205753) | Sediment microbial communities from Yellowstone Lake, YNP, Wyoming, USA - YL17G02_0 | ecosystem: Environmental > Aquatic > Freshwater > Lake > Sediment | place: USA: Wyoming | collected... | reverse complement strand
GCGCACGATGAAGTAGTCGCGACGGCAATCGCGGCCATCCCACCAGCCGCTCTCAATGCGCTCAGGGCCGGCGAGAATTTCGTACTGGCTAATATCGCAGCGTTTGGGCTTGGGCAGTAACCAGGATGGTCGGTGTGCCAGGGCCGTGCAGTGCGCTGTTTCATCCAGCGCCCGCGGCCGCCAGCTGTATTCCGGGCGATGGTCTGCAACGCCCGTCAGGCCGCCTACCGCGTCACGGCCCAGTCGCGCTTGCAGGCGCTCGGCCAGTTGTTCAATGCCTTGCTGCTGTTCCGCCGGGCTGTCGCGGAACAGGCTGTGCTGGCGGGCGGCTAACTGCAGCAGCCGGGGGGCTTCCATGCGTATTTCGCGTACGGCTTGTGGCAGCCGCAGGCGCTCCAGCCGCTCGCGCAACAAGCCCAGTAACCGCGCCGGGTCCTGGGTGGGTGATTGCATGCCAAGTTCCAGCTGGCTGTCAGCATGGTCTTCATGGCGCAGCACGATGTGCAGGGACTGCACGGCCTTGTCGCTGCCGCGGAGCACGCCACACAGTTCTTCCAGCAGGCGCCTGAATGGAAACAGCAGAGCCTGGCTGGCGTGAATCTCTGCCGGCAATTCCAGCCGTGTACTAAAAGCCTGTGGTGGCTGGTATATAAGGCGCGGATCGGGACGGGTGCCCAGCAGGCGGTCAATGTAGTCCGTTACCGCTGGGCCGAAACGCCGCGTCAGTGCCTTGCGTGGCAGGCGCAGCACATCCCGCACCTGGCGAAAGCCCATCAATTCCAGTGCATGCTGCTGGGGTTCCTGCAGGTTCAGGCAGCGCAGGGACAAGGGGCCAAACTGCTGGCGGATATTGCCGCCTGCATTGATGTGCAGTGCTTCCCCCGCTGCCAGCCAGGCTGCCTCGGGCGTGGGTGCAGAGCCGGCTACCGCGTGGTAACCCAGCCGTCCCAGTTCACGTTCCAGGCGCTGGCCGAGTTCAAGCGGAGAGCCGAACAGGCGCTCACTTGCACCGGCTTCCAGCAGCAGCGCGGGGTGACCGGGTGGAATGCTGACCTGGCTGCTGTACTGGTAACACCAGGCTGCCAGGTGTTGCACTGTCTCGTTTTCTTGTACCGGCTGGCGCGGCACTATGCGCACGCCATCAAGAATGCCCAAAGCGGCCATTGCCGGCATGCCCGGTTTGATGCCGCCTTTGCGCGCGGCTGGATTACTGTCGATGATCACTTCACGCCGCTGCACGATAGTACTGACCGCAAGCGGCAAATCCTGCCTGGCCTGGCCGCGGATAAACCCGTCCAACGCCAGGTGGGGCAGGCGCAAAGCCAGCCAAAGGGGTGTCGTGGTGGTATTGGGCCGGGGAAGCATGGCCCGCAGTGTGAAACTGCTGGGTATCATAATGCGAGAATCGCCCTAGTTGATTACAGCAGAAGGCTGCAGCGGGCCAGGGCTGTTGCGCGGGCTGAATATGCGGGCGCCACCGCAACTCTCCCCAACCAGACCGGGGTGGTGGTGCTCCCTGCGCGCATGCAAATGCGGGATCCAGGCGGACTCACCGGACTGGTTGCTGCGGCACTTCCCCCGGCATTTCAGGATATCGATCCGGGTGCCCCTTGCATTGCTCGGTGCATTATCTTGGGCCGCACCCTGCAGATGCAGTCGCAGGGCGCAAGGTGAGGCGCTGGTCAGTGCCTGTTCCGGGCGAAACAAGAAGGCCAGCTTGGTGTTGGCTTCGGCGGCCAGCTGCAGCCGGCGTAGCCGGGCAAAGCTGGCTTGTTCAGGCCAGGCCAGCACGGCACCACCCTGGATGCCGTGCAAAGCCTGTTCGCAGGCCCACAATGACTCCCTGGCGCTGTGGGTGCGTACCAGCAATAACCGCTCCAGTGCCAACCCGTGGCCCTGCAGAGCAGCCGGGTAGGGAACCCAGGGTGGGTCGACCAGGATCAGCCATTGGCCGTTGTGGCTGATTTCAGCCAGTGCCGGAAACAACAGGCTAAATTCACCCAGGCCAGGCTGGTTCGTAATCAGCTCCGTTACTGCACCGACCGGCCAACCGCCGCCTGGCAGGTACGCGTCCAGCCGTGCATGACCGGTAGCCAGCGTACGCTGGTGGCGGTTGGGCTCTCGCCCGCGCCACAAGTGCGGTGTGTCGGCCAGCAGGGTGTCTATGGTGGCAGCGTGGTCCATATCAGGGGTAAGGTGCGTCACTCGAGGCGGGGCCGGATTACACCCACCCCCAGGCCCTCAATCACCAGTTCCTGCCGGCGCAGGTCAACTTCAATCGGCGCGTAATCAACATTTTCCGCAATCAACTGCACCCGGTGGCTGCGTCGGCGAAAACGTTTTACGGTGACTTCATCCCCCAGGCGTGCGACTACGATCTGGCCGTTACGCGCTTCGGGGGTGCGGTGCACAGCCAGCAGGTCCCCGTCGAGAATACCTGCGTCCTGCATGCTCATGCCCTCCACCCGTAGCAGGTAATCAGGCCGCTGGGCGAACATTCCCGGGTCGATACGGTACTCGGCTTCGATGTTTTCCTGTGCCAGGATAGGGCTGCCGGCAGCTACTCGCCCCACCAGCGGAACCAGGGTTTTGGGGTTGGCCGGCAATTCGCCAATGGCCAGCGGTAACAGCGTGATACCACGTGATACGCCGCGCTCAATGCCGATCATGGATTTTTTTTGCAGTACCCGTAAATGCGCTTCCGCCGCATTGGGTGACTGGAAGCCAAAGTGTTTGCATAGCTCTGCTCTTGTAGGTGGAAACTTATGTTTATCAATGAATTGAGCAATAAACTTAAGAACTTCTCTCTGTCGCAATGTGAGTAATTGATGGGCCATACGCATGTTCCTCCTGGAAGTGCTTGTAAATATATACAGTACTGTATGTTTAATCAAGTTTTTGTTGAGCAGGGTTGTTCAATTTTGAGCGATCTACAGAGCGAACCGCTGGGTTTTTTCAGAGTCCGCTTAGCCGGCCTGCGGCTGCCCTCGCGAATTATGCGGCCTGATCGGGACCTGGCTGGAAGGGCGTCTTCGGCAATTGCTCCTGCATTGCCCTACCTCCTGCATCCCTGCAGTCGTGCCTTTCAGCCCTCGATTTTCATCCCTGAAAATCGCCCCGGTCCGCATAATTCACTCGGCGGCTAAAAGTCTCTGAAAAAACCCAGCGGTTCGCTTTGTGTATTGGGGCAATGTTGCCACAACCATGTGGACGTGGCGGGTGGTAAAGGCTTACCAGCCGCCACCACCTCCGCCACCTCCTCCTCCTCCGGATGAGCCCCCACCACCGCTACCAGAACTGGAACCGGGCGGGGTAGAGGCCGAGGAGATGGCGGTGGAAAATGAGTTGCTGAAATTGCTGCCGAGGTGATTGAGTGCGCCCATGCCGTGGTAATTGCCGCTATACCAGGCGGGTTGGTAAGCGGATGCTTGTGGTGTTTCCCCAGGTAATTCGCGGAGTAATTCGCGGGCAAATCGCTCGCACCAATGATTTTCCACCCCCAGCGCATAGGCGTACGGTAGAAAGGACTCGAATACCTCGGGAGTCAGCACCGGGGAGCGCATGCGATCCAGGCGGTCCTGCTCAGCTGTGTCGAGGTACATGCGGAATCCTTCGATATCGTCCATCGCCTGGCGCCCGGCGGGGGTTGGCGCACGTAGCAACCAGATGAACAGCCCATGCAGAAGCAATACCAGGAAACCCCAGCTGATCCAGATCAGCGGGCTGCTTCCGAAGGCGAGGGCTGCGAACACGGACAAGCCGGTGAAGATGACCGGCGGAGCAACATACAGGGTATTGAGATGAAACAGGTGTCCCTGGTATTCATTTTTCAGTGCCCGCTCCAATACCGTGCGCGCGGATTGGAATTTCGCATGGTTCGCGTTGGTCATGGCTATGGACGAAGTGCCCTTTGGCAACATGGCGTCAAGGACACTCTCCTCGGTCCGGGTAAGCTGCCCGCTGACGGGGCGCAACGGAGCACTGCCATTCGCGCGGCGCAAGGAAAATTCTTTGTCTTCTTCCTCAATGCGGATGTGGCCCTTGACCGCCAGGCTGATAATGGCGGCAGTAAAGGCCTGGTTCCTGAAGCCCATGTCCAGCAGGTAGCGGCAGGCAGAGGGGGAGATGCCATCGGGTGCTTTGAATTGAGGGATGATCAGGCCTTTTGCGGGGTCGCGCCCAATTTTGTTCCATGCCCAGCCATACCACAGGAACGAAAGCACCAGGCCCAACCCCAGCACCAGGGATGCACTGTTGTCGCGCACAAACCAAAGGACTTTTTGCGTGCCGGACGGCTCCGCGATCAGGCCTTTCGGCCAGCTAAGCACTACGGTGAAGCCCTCGCGCGGTGCGAGTTGCCGTGTTGTTGCAAATTCAACGGTGCGTGCATCAATGACGCGCGTCAGCCCATCAGTCCCCTGTGAACCGGAAACGCCGGTATATACGTCTAGTTCCAGCTGGTCCGCAGCAATCGAGAACGGTAAGGAAATTCGTGCGGAAGTTTTATCTATGGGAAAAGCCCAGTCACTGCCGGTAACGTTCCAGTACAGCTCGTCATGGTCTGCAAAAAAACCCAGTTGCCGGTTGGTGTGGAATTGGATCCGGTAGGTATATTCAGCGGGATCGAGGAAATGGTCCGCGCTACCGATATACACCCGGACACCATTGCTCATTTCCTCTGTGTGCCAACTCTCCGGCTGCCCGTCGCGCAGTATTGAGTCGATGCCAAATTCCACCGTGTAATGATTGCCGTACCGATCTGTGTAGCTGGTGGGAAATTCCCGGTAAATTCCGCGCCGGATTTCGTTTCCTTCCGCCCGCACGCGAATCTCTTCACTGACCGTGAGTTCCCCGCCCGGGTGAACCATGACTTCAGTGCTGTAGTTGAGGATACGTTCGTCTGCGCCTGCCATGCCGGTCAGCAGAAGACTGCCAAGCAGCGCCAGGTATCTGCTGGCTCGCTTGAATTGCAGGTAACCCGGCCGGATCTGTCGGCCGGCAATCACGCAGAATCCGCCTGTGACGAAAGTTGCACCGTGGGTACTTCGCGCTGGCTGGCCAGTTCAATTTCGAAAAATGCAGCGGTATGGAAGCCGAACACTCGCGCCAGCAGCAAGAACGGAAAACCTTGCACGAGGTTATTGTTATCGCGCACGCTGCCGTTGTAGTAGCGCCGTGTATATTGCAAATGTTCTTCAATTTCCACAAGGCTGGCATGCAACTGCCGGAAGCCCTCGCTGGCCTTGAGATCCGGGTAACTTTCCGCCAGGGCAAACAGGCGCCCGATAGAACGCGATAGCCCGGTCTCTTCATTGGCGCGACGTTCGAGCGGCATGGCAGCCGTGCTGCGCAATTGGCTAAGCTGTTCCAGCACTGCCGATTCGTGTTGGGTGTAGCCTGTCACAGTTGCCACGAGGTTGGGCACCAGCTCGTAACGGCGCTGCAACTGCACATCAATCCCGGCCCAGGCTTCGCTCACCTGGTTGCGCAGTCGCACAGCGCGGTTGAACATCACAACGGCCCATGCTGCCAGCAGTCCTGCGAGGATACTCAGGAACCAAAACATAGGGTCAGCTCAGGAAGGCAGGTCCAGCGCATCACAAATGAAACGATTGAGCGGAGCGGCGCGGCTGCAGGCGTCAGCCACCTGGTCGATGAAGCCCGGGTCTAATGCGGCAGAGGACTCCGCTTCGGCCATCACATAAAAACTCTTGCGCTTGAGGTCCTCAATGTGTACGTGTTCGGCATTGAAGCCCCGGGGCGGGCGCAACAGCGACTCCCCCTGGATGCCTCCCAGCTCCAGCACTCTGGGTGCGTTTTTTATGCGTGCCCAGGAGCGCGCATTGTCAGCAATGAAGTCCCGGATCTTGTTCAGTTGCGGCGCGGGTGGCCGCCAAATACCACCGCCAAACAGAAGACCATCGGTGCCGAGGTGCACATAAAATCCCGGCGCATGCACGTCATTGCCCGCATCGTGCCGGAATTGGCAAGCGGCATGCGTTTTGTAAGGAGTTTTGTCCCTGGAAAAACGTGCATCGCGGTAGATCCGGAACATCGATCCACCGTACGGCCTTGGGTCGGCTATGTAGTGCGGTGATACGGCCTTTAGCCGCGGTTGCATTGCGGCTATGAATTCGCTCATTGGTTGCACAACGGATTCGACGTAACGCTCTTTTGCAGCGCTGAACCAGTCCCGGTTATTATTTCTTTCCAGGTCCGCAAAGAACTTGAAGAGGTCTGCAGGAAACCCGTTGAATACTGTCAAGGCTGGCACCTCGCGGCGTGTCTTTAAACGACCGGCGCCTTACTCGGAGGGGTCATCCGTAATAATTACAGCAGGGCCCGGTACGAGCTCCCGGGGATACATATAGCCGGTTCCCATCCCAAAACCCATACCAGGATAGCGGTAGTACGGGTATCCCCCCCAGTACGCACCACCACCCCAGTAGTACGGGTAGAAACTCGGTCCGTAGAAGTTGTCGTACATCATCACGGTTTTGCGGGGCTGCCACAGAACCATGTCGGTCAGTGCCAACACCGGGTAGCGGTAGTCAAACTCTTCGATTTTTCGCTCTTCGATGCTCTGGATTTGCCCAACTATGGTGACTTCACGACCCTGCTTGTAGATTTCCGGGTCATGGAAGCCCTCGGAACAGGCAATGAAACGCCCCGCTGTGGTGTCATCGCCGGACACCGGCCGCATGTACTTGTCCAGTGTGCGCGATAGCACTTCAAAACAGGTTTTGTTCTGTTCGTTGCGGGTAGCAACCAGAATACCACCCCAGCGTACGCTTGCTCCGAACTGTTGCGGTTGCACGGACGCTGGAGTAACGGGATTAAACTCGCCTTGCAACTGGACCGGCACCGACGTGCAAGAGGCCAGAAAGGCGGCTGTACATGCCGCGAAAAGCGTGAGTAGGTGTTTGGCAGTCATTTGCATGGTGTCCATAGGACCGGTATTAGCCGGTACTATATTACATCAACCTGATGATTTTTTTCTGGGGCGAAAACGCTTAACCGCGTTCTCCAATTCACCTGCTGGCGGCGGCTCCGCCGAATAGCGGTGTTGGTTGTACAAACCTGCGATGCGGTAGATTTCTTCCGCGCTCCCTGGTAGTTCGACGGTCGCGGCGGTGGCCAGTTCCATTGCACCATTGGATGCCGGGACTTGGAAACCGGCCTTTTTCAGGCGCCGGAGGAAATTCCTCCAGGCCCTTGCAACAGGGTTCTTGTCGGCTTGGCCAATCAGCCTGGTCAGGACCGGCAGCACCAATAACGCAATGATTCCGAGCACACCGAACAGCATGGACGTCAAGGCGGCCGGGCTCACGTAGTCCAGCCCAAACTGCGAAAACATCTGTGCCTGGCTTTGCGAGCTGAACTCAATGATCCAGTCGTTCCAGCGCTGCTCTACCAGGTCCACGCCATTACGCACCGATCGCACCCAGTCGAAGTCCAGCATGTGCCGGGGCGCGGAAAGCGCCCCGCGTGAGCCCTGCTGGACGCGCAGAGGAGATACGGCCGCAGTGGGGTCCACCCGGGTCCAGCCTTTTTCTGGCAACCACACTTCGGTCCATGCATGGGCATCGGATTGACGCACCAGCAGGTAGTTGCCGATCTCGCTGTACCAGCCACCCTGGTAGCCGGTTACGATCCGTGAGGGGATACCGGCCATGCGCATCATCACCGCAAACGCTGAGGCGTAGTGCTCGCAGTAACCTGTGCGGGTTTCAAACAGGAATTCGTCAATTGCATTTAGTCCCAACAAGGGTGCATCCAGGGAGTAGTGAAACTCTTCTTCATTAAAATAGGTCAGCACGTGGCGGATGAATGCCTCGTCAGAAGGATAATCGCGACGCCAGGTTTGAACCTGTTCACGAGTTTTTGGATTCAGACCTTCGGGCAACTCCAGTGCCATAAGGCGTAACGTTTCTTTGAGCTTGGGAGCGTCGATATAGCCGGGTTCCGAAGCCATTTCATATTGCAACAACTGCACGACCGGCAGGCGGCGCAGCAGTTGGAAGTCCATGGTGATACGGGTGTCTTGCGGAGCGATTGCGGGGTAATCCAGTGCAAACAACCAATTCCGTTCATTGGGTTCCATTTGCACCGTGTAGTGCCAACGGGCAGCGGATTTTTGCGGCCTGGATTCAGCCTCAATGTTGCGTCCGAGAAAACTGCTGGTCCAGGTATTGTCATCGTAGTTCCATAGCACCGGACCCCGCCAATATAATTCCGTTGGATCCGGTATCGCGCTTTCGAATTCGGCCCGAAATGCAGTACTGTCGTCCATAAACAGGGTCTGGATGGACCCGGGTGACATGGAGTCCGACAATCCACTTTTGGCGTCCAGCGTGTTTTCGGGCACCCCCCACAACGGTGTAGCCCAACGTGGAAAAAACACAAAAAACGCTATGCCTATGGGAATGGCCAGCAATAAAAGGCGCAGGCTGAATAGCAACTCGGCAAACATCGAACGTTGCATTGAAGGCCGCGTGACAGCAAGCTGAAAAGCTTCGCTGCGTTGGAGCTGTGCAAGGGCAACCAACCCAAGAGTAATGGTTGCCAGGCCATAAACCGGCATGAAAATACTCTGGGTGAACAAGAACTGCGTGACGCACAGGAAGAAACTGAAACTGACAATCAGCCGGGCGTCACGGATGCGTTCACATTCGATCAGTTTAAGTGCCAGCATTGCAGCCAACAGACTAACCGCTGCGCGACGACCGAACAAACCGCCGTAAGACACCACCAAAGCAGCAAGCGACAGTGCCGTGGCCACATAACGAACCAGCTTCGGCAAGACTGACCAGCCCTTGAGCTCCGCGCCCAGTCGCCAGACCAGGGGAGCCAGCGTCACGACAGCAACCAGCAGGGGCATGCGGGGGATTTGCGGGGCCATCGCCACCGACAGCGCGGCCATCACCCACATCATGTTGCGTACTTTTGCTTGCATCACGTTCCGTACAAGGCCAGGATTTTCAGGCAGGCGTCCCTATGCTCCTTGCCCAGAGCGGCGGGGAGTGCGTCCGCGGGCAATTCCAGGGAGTAGGGAATTTGCCGACGTTCAGCGCGCAGAACCCAGGCGGTGAGAATGGATAATTTATCCTCAGGACCCAGTGCACCCATCAGGTACCAGTTGAGTTCGCAGGCTTCTTCGCGGGGTGTCTCCATCACTTGCGAATACAACTTGTCATGCCGGGCACTGGTACGCCATGCAACACTGCGCAGGGGATCACCCGGCCGATATTCGCGCAGCCCATGAAACTGGTCACCTTCACCGGCCTTGGCCAGGCCATCATCGCCCCGCCCGGTACGCGGCAGGGGCGGGGGGTTGCTGGCTGGCTGGGGGTAAACCAGGCAGCGCGTGAAAGGGATGATTACCGACCATGCGCGGAACAACCCAAGTGGAATGCGGCTTTCAAGGTTGAATGGTTCCATCTGCATCCATCCGCGGATGCCAGTTTGTTGCTGCAATACCATGCAGCCCGACCTGTTTGGCTCAATGTCCACAGTATCTGCCGACTCTGCGCAGCGCAGTTGCACGGTGTACCTGTACCGCGGTTCAGGATTATTGATAAACAGCCGGAAGTTAGCAGCCTCGCCCGCAAAAACTGGCTCGGCCTGGATTGAGTTGAGCGTCAAACCAACCAGGTTCCGATAGGCGAGAAAGCTGGTCAGCTGGGCGATTGCAGCCAGGGTGAACCCAAACAGCAGTGCCATGTTGTTGTTGAAATTAAGTCCGCCGACTACGGTGAGTCCCAGCAGGACTCCAAACCATGCCCCGAAGCGGGTCGGCATAACATAGATGTGACGGTATTCAAGATGGAATGGAACTGCTACCGTGCCGCGGCGTTCCCGCACTCGTTCCAGGATCCAGCCATCGAACCATTGGCCGGGTCTGAATCGCTCAAAGCTTGCGTCTATGAACGCCATGATGCGCCGCTGCAAGAGAAGTCAAATCAGGGTATCGGCAGTTGTTGCAACAACTCCGCGATTTGCTCATCCGGAGACTGGCTGAAACCGGATGATGCATTCAGACGGTGTCGCGCCAGGCTGGGGAAAATCATTTTCACATCCTCCGGCGTGACAAATTCACGGTTATCGATAAAGGCACAGGCGCGGCTTGCACGCATCAGGGCAAGGCCGGCTCGCGGCGATAAACCGCTCTCGAACCACTGT
>Ga0315273_10014416_pt1 | contig 10183 bp, 5 predicted proteins | sample YL17G02_0_MG_FD_205753 | JGI IMG/M metagenome (GOLD analysis project Ga0315273, IMG submission 205753) | Sediment microbial communities from Yellowstone Lake, YNP, Wyoming, USA - YL17G02_0 | ecosystem: Environmental > Aquatic > Freshwater > Lake > Sediment | place: USA: Wyoming | collected... | reverse complement strand
GCTTCCACCAAGTTCTATCCAGCCCGCTCCGTTGTAGTAAGACATCGTATTGTCTATTGATGAATAAAACATCCTGCCGGTTAAATTTGATGGAGTGGCAATCTGGCCAAAATCAACGGAACTGGAAAGAGAAACAATATTATCAAATTCAGAAGAACCACTCGCGAAATATCCGCCGGTCATATATGAGGATGAAGCAAGAATGTCGCCGGCAACAGTAAGTTTTTGGTCTGGAATGGCATTGCCAATACCGAGATAACCGGAATTATTAAGAATCATCTGCCGCGTCCATGCGGTCCAAAAACTGAGATAATCACTCCCCTGATTTGTGCCGTTGCCAAAAATTGAACTTGAGCCATCGTCAAATGAAAGAACTGAATCGCCATAAATCTTTATCCCTCCGTTTACGGTTAATTCGTATGTTGGGTTTGTCGTCCCAATTCCCACATAACCACTCGAATCATCAACCCATAATTCTCCAACGTGTAAATCATCGGACATCGAAACCAGACCGGCAAAGGAAGATGTTGCTGTGCCGCCAATAACCAAACCTCCGGAAACAGAAACCGTATTATCGAATTCGGAAGAACCACTCGCATAATAACCGCCGGTCATATAGGAAGATGAGGCAAGGATATTGCCGGCAACCTCGAGTCGTTGAGTTGGATTGATGTTACCGATGCCGATATAGCCAGTTGATTCCTTAACTACAATACCATTACCATCATCGTTCCAAAGCATGGCGTCCAAATTATTGTTTGCCTGAAGCGCTACTCCGGCATTCGGCACGGTCAAGTATCCTTGAGTACTATTATTATAATTATTTAAAGCAATGGCATTGTTGTTACCAAAAACAGTTAATCCTCCGGCGAAAAATCCTGCGCCAGAAACAGAAACCGTATTATCAAACTCACTTGCGCCTGATGCATAATAGCCGCCGGTCATATAGGAAGATGAGGCAAGGATATTGCCGGCGACGGTAAGCTTGGTGTCGGGAGTATAACCAACTCCAATACCAATGTTTCCAGAATCATCTTGAACTAAACCAATTGCGTAGTTAGTAACAATAGCAACATAATCCGCACCCACATCATATCCTCCACCACTTATCCCAGCTGAGCCAGCGGCTCCAAAAGAATAACTCTGTCCACCTGAAACCATTACGCTTCCATTAACGCTTAAAGCCACTCCTGGTGTTGTCGTCCCAATTCCCACATTCCCGCTTGAATCATCAACCCACAATTCTCCAACGTGCAAATCATCGGACATTGAGACCGGCCCGGCAAATGAAGAGGAGGTTGTGCCGGAAACAACCAGGTTTTTGTCAAAATATGCAACATCGGATATTGATGCCGTGCCGTCTACTGATAATTTGTAAGCTGGTACCGTATCTCCTATTCCTACATTGCCCGCAACCCCGGAATACATATCGGAAACATTGATTGTCCAATCAGCATCGCTTGTTCCCCCTCCTGCTCCCGCGCCTATTTCCGACCACGCCACTCCGTTAAAGTAAGACATTGTGTTGTCGTTTACTGAATAAAATATTCTGCCTGTTGATGCCTGGGGAGTAGCAATCCCCCCAAAATCAAGATACTCGCTGATTGATGCTGTTCCCATTTCCACTAATCCAGTAGTAAAGAAACTTGAACTTGCAGCTGTCCAGTTAATGTGTTCAGAGGTTGAGGCCTGATGACCCCATAGGGTTTCAAAATCCTGTCCCAGAATATATCCGCCAGCAGAACCGGATGCATAATCAATATCTATGGTTGTTCCGCTAATCCATAACGGGTCATTGGCTGTGTAGGTTGTTCCTTCATCATCGCCGCAGACCAAATTACCATTCGTGTCAGTATCAATGGTATTGCAGGATTTTAGGTTAGTGAAATTAATTGAGGAATCGGCATAAAGTGCTCCGGAGATTGAAACCAAATTATCGAAATAGGTAGCCCCAGAAACACTGGCTGTTCCGTCAACCGACAAAGTATAGCCGGGAACTGCATCGTTAATGCCTACAGCAGTACCGCTGTCAAAAATTATTGAATTAGTTAAAGTATTTCCATCAAGCCATTTAGCAATATAATTTTGCGCAACCGTGGTGCTTGGTCCGACGCTCGCACTTGCCAAGTTTTGCCAGCCCGAACCATTATAAAGTAATAATTCATTGGTTGAAGAATCAAGATAAACACGCCCGGCTGTTTCCGACGGAGTGGTCAAAGAGCCAAAATCTATATAATCATTTATGGCGATTGTTCCGGTTCCGAAATAAGCGGTTCCGCCTACGTATAAACTATCGGAAATCGAGGCCGTCCCCTCAACCGACAAAGTATAATCCGGAGAAGTATCGCCCAGCCCCAATCTATGATTTATTGGGTCGTAATAAAAGTAATTATTGTCATAAGTCAAGGTATCGGCATCAGACCAAACAGCCACATAGTTACCTGCCCCAGTTCCATCTATTGTTCCGGTTCCTCCCCCGGAAGCCGAAGCTGCCAAATCCAGCCAAGCAGTTCCGTTGTAATACCACAAAGAATTGTCTCCGGAATCCCTATACAATCTTCCTGTCTCTTCTGATGGAGTGGCCATTGCGTCAAAATCTACATACCCACCAAGAGAAAGATTTTGATTAAGCGTGGTGTTGCCTTCAACGGTCAACGTGGAGACAGTTAAATTTTTATTCATGTCCACGTTTTCGTTAAAGGTGATGTCTTCGTTGAAAACACTTATTCCGCTTGCCTGAACCGCTTCCGAATAATAATAATTGTGTTCGGCAACACTTCTGGTTTCGATATTTTTTATTTTTTCGTCGATTATCGAAAGCAATGATTGTCTTAATTCTTCCAATGCCGCGGATGAGACTTGCTCTTTAATAATTGTTGTTTCTTTAACAGTTTCTTTCACCGTTTCTTTTGGCTCAATCTTGGTAATTTCATTAATAATCTGTCCGGTCTTTTCGGTAATTATCACTCTTCCGTTTAAAGTGTTTCTCAGCTTAGCCAAGCGCCTATAAAGATCTATTGTGGAAACGAAAGATTGATTGGAAATTTCCGGTATTGGATAAATCGGAGAATAGGGAATAAGATATTCTATCGTCAGAAAGTTTTTAAGTTTGGAAACCGCACCCGAAAAATATTTTTCATAAAAAGAATTAGCGGATGCAACCCCTCTATTGTCCGAGGAAACCATAGCCGAAAGAATGTTGGAGTTTTGAGTTTCGAAAACAAATTCATTTATCGATTCCAGAGAACCGCTGTCGTCTTTGGAAAGAGAAAAGATGCTTCCCGCAAAAACAAAAAATAAAACCGATGCCAGCGCTATGACAAGCGCTTTTTCCAGCATTAAACGAACATTGTGAATTTTGAATTTTGGCTTCTTGAAAAATTCGATTTTGTCTCCCTCCTCAACATTACCGGTATATTCTTTTAACCACTCGAATGTGGTAACCCAATTACGACCCAATTTAACCGCTTTTAGCTTTCCTCTTCGCGCCATCAAATTCAAATGTCTTTGGGTGCATCCGTAGACCGTTGCCGCTTCTCCTAGAGAAATATAATTATTTTTTTCGGTATCAAGAGAAGGCTTAATCTGATTTTTGTATTCTTCCAGCCACCTTGTTGTGGTGTACCAATTCCTTCCGACTTTTTCCGCTTTAAGCTTTCCCTGGCGAGCCATTAGGTTCATGTGTTTCTGCGTACAGCCGTAAATTTCCGCTGCTTCGTGCAGGGAAATATGCTTCTGGTCGTTATTTTCTTTTGGCTCTATTTGGTTCATGATATTGCTTTATATCCCATTGACTATTGATGAATTAAAAAACCGAGCCAATGAACTTGGTTCGGCTTTAAGAATAATTGGTTTTAGCACTGGGGCTTTAAAAACACCCAAACAATATGAGGTAATATGGAAGTAATATCGAGTAATATTATATATAATATATTCCATTAATCTTAATTATATCACAAAAATACCTTGTCAATATTTTTGAAGCTGTGGATAACTCAAAAGATAAAAACGAGCAACAAGAGGGGGTATTTTTATTGATTTTATGGCCTTAATTTTTATCAATAATTTGATCAGCAAGAATTCTCCGAGAGAAAGAACAGAAAATGGCAGTTTTATGGAAAAACATGAAGCAAGCATCGAAAAAGCCCCAAAATTGAATCTAGGACCAAAATTTAAACTTTTCATGCGAATATATTTAAAAATCAAAACAAAAGAGCCAAAAAGGCCATATTAATTCTTTTTAGGTTGTTTTTAGTCAAAGATTACATAATTATTACACTTTATTGATTTTATAAAACACTACTTTTTATTAAGGTTTATTAATGTTATACTTATTATTTAGCTCTAAACCATTATTCCCTATTTTTCCCCAAGCTTAATCAAATCATGATAAAAAACCGTTAAAATCAACTGTTTTTTTATTAAAATCTGACCCCATTTAATGATAAATTTGTATTATAATCAAACAGAAAATAGGGCATTGCTTTATTCTGATTTTATTATAAATTTTTAAATAAATTCGATTATAATAACTCCCCCGAAAATGACTTTTTTACGTAAAAATAAACGCCTTAAATGCAATAAAAAATGAACAAAAAATGTTCCTCCAAAACGCACAAAAATCTAATCAAAATAATATCATTTATTTTAATAAGGTATTGTCGCTTTTTATGACCACTACTTGTTCTGGCTCCTGTCTTTTTTTGTTGATTTTTCCAGCCATAAATATCGCCCCCGGCAACACTGAATGTTTGTTATTTTAAAAAATATTTATAATGTGGTTTATAAAAATAAAAAATTTCCAGCTCATAAAATAACAATGACCTGAAACAAAAAATGCCCTTCTGGGCATTTTAAAGACTCTAAATTATCTGACCACTACAACGCGAAAAGAATAGTGAGAATGAATCCGATAACGAAAACGAGGATAATTGCGTAGCTAAAAATAGTCGGGATTTTCAGATTATAATCCGTAATCTGAGTACCGATTTTTTTCGCCTTCCTGTGAATTAAAACCACGGCACTTCCTTCGACTGCGCCCAATAATGCCCCGGTCAAAATAATGATAGTTATAAAATTATGAACACCCAAGCCAAGAAACAACAAGGGCACAAAACAAACCAAAAACCAAGCCAAATTTTTATTAATTTTATAGTCACAAATAAACGTTTCTTTAAGTGAAATACCGATACCGAAAAACGAAGTTATCGTCGCCAAAAAACCAAAGAAGGCGCCAACCCAAATAACCTTCTTACCAAGCATTCCGGACAACCCCAAAATAGACTCTTCTGTCGTCTCTCCGCCGGTCAGACCTATAACCGTAATCATAAACAAAAAATAAAGAACTGCCGGAATTAATGTTCCCCAAAGAATCGCTTTTCCGTATTTTTTATTCTCTCCCTTTTTGAAAAAATCCCTTATCTCCGGTATTGCGGACAGGCCCGCCAAAGAATATAACGTGGCACCATAGGGAAGAAAAAAATTACCCCAATTAAGGGTCTGAAGATTTTCTGTATTGATTTGCGAAAAGCCGAAATAAAAAAACAATAACACGATAATAATCAGTAAGGCTCCCATTAAAAGATCCAATTTTGCCACAAGCTTAATCCCGCCATAAAGAGCAATGGCGCCAAGAGTAAAGAAAGCGAGATTAAAAAAGATTGGAGGAATATTAATAGAAGAAGCAAGCATTGCTCCGACAAAATCTCCGCCAACAATAATATACACCAACAACGAACTGTAAAATCCCACCACCACCGAGATGCTAACAATTTTTTTACCCCAATGGCCCAAATATATGCCGGCGTAGCCCACTAATCGATGCTTTCCTTCTGTGCGACAAACAATTTCGCCGTATAATAGATGAACTATGGTTATAATTATCGCTAAAAATAGCAGCATAACCGCTGCGATTCCAAATCCAGACCGCGCTCCAATATAGGGTAGGCCAAACATCCCAACCCCGACAATTGTAGACATTAAAACCGCTATAGCGAATAATTGTTTCATTTTATCCATGCCATATAAACCAATATGGCATATGTAAATGGTCGTAAATTGGCATAATACTTAATAATCCCATATGTTTTATGAGATTGTTCTGGTTTTTCTATGCCAAAGACCAATTTGTAATTATTTTTCGACTAATGACCTATTTAATGAAAATTTTAAAAAGCTTTTATTTCTTGCCTTCTTTCCCTTCTTGTCGACATGATTCGCTTTTCTTTATATTAAAATTAATAATAATCCTTAGATTATTATTAATCTAAATATTGATAAACATTTATAAAAATGTTTATGCCCTATAAACCTCATCTCCTTCTCTGACTTTGTCTTTTACCTTTAATCCGATTGCATCTCCTTTTTTGGCCTTATCCACTTGCTCATGTTCTATCTGCATTGACTCGATTACCTGTTCGAAATCGGTGGTAGCTCCCTTAACATGAATCGTCTCTCCCACTGCCAGTTTTCCTTTTTCTATCTCGATTATACCAACCTGAATCTTATCGAAGTAATGGGTTATTTTACCGATTAATTCTTCCTTTTTTTCCTTGACCATATGTTTTCCCCTTTGAGGGGTGAATTAATTATTATTTTTTACTTTTTTCTTTATTAATTAATTTTATCAGTTTCGAAACCAATTTTTTGGGATTGGAATCATAAATTATCTTTCCCGGCCCACGGTGACTGTTATCAACAATCGATTTTATCATATCCGCGGTTCCTCCGGTACCGATCAGAACACCAATCGGCTTTTGGTCTTCGAAAGCGATTGTAAACTCATTCAATGTACCGATTCTCCCGCAAATGACGATGGTTCCATCCGAAGAACGGGTCAAAAGCAGGTTACGGCCCGCATATTCAAATCCAGTATAGATAATTACATCGTGAAAATCTATCGGTAACCGATATGTTTTCAGATGGGCGATTTCCGAAGCAGCGGGAGATAAACCGATTACTGTACCCCCCTCCTCTTTTGCTCCAATTGCTGCCCAATACGGAATTCCCGAAGTTGCTCCAGTAACCAAAATTCCGTTTTGGCGAATTATTTCCCGGCCCGTTTCTTTGGCTTTCTCCAGAGCATCTTTCGGACAATGTCCGGTTTCAGCCGCACCCGAAATGCAAATTTTATATTTCATAACCCCATAATAGCACTTTTGCGCCTACAATTCCACTACCTCCCCCGTTTTTGGCGCGGATGAAGGAATTCCCAGGTGATCTCTTACTAACTGGCTCAAAGAATTGGCTTGTTGTTCTTCTCCCTGTACCGCCCAAATATGTTTAACGGGTTTATCAAAATTCTCCAACCAACTATAAAGTGCTTTCCTATCCGCATGCGAGGAATAACCCTGAATTGTGGCGATTTTGGCCCTAATCGGAACACTCTCGTCTAAAATATTTACATTCTTGGCGCCTTCTATAATTTGCCTTCCCAGACTGCCCTTAACCTGAAAATTGGTAATCAAGAGACAATTTCTCGAATCAGGGAGATACATTTTTTCATGAAAAACTATTCTTCCCCCGGCCGACATTCCTGAACCCGCAATAATGATTTTTGGTGGAGAAACTATGTTTATCGCCTTGGAGTCTTCCACCTGCTCCGTATACTTCAGACCGGAAAATTTAAATAAATCATGACCTTTCGAAATAAAGCTCTTTGCTTCTTTATTGAAATAATCCGGATATTTCTTATAGATTTCGGTTGCCTTAATTGCCAAAGGACTATCGATAAATATCGGCATTTGCGGAATACGACAATTCGCCACCAGTTCGTTCAATTCACACAATAATTCCTGGGTTCTTTCTACGGCAAATGCAGGAATCATCAATACTCCTTTATTTCCGTATGTTTCCTCAATAATATTTTCAAAGGCGCCCTTTCTTTCGTCTCTGTTTTCATGATTCCTGTCCCCATAAGTCGATTCCACCAAAATATAATCCGCATCTTTAATTTTCGTTGGCGGTTTCAAAAGCGGACTCGGAGAATTACCTAAGTCTCCGGAAAAAACAATTTTTTTCTTTTCTGTCCAAATTTCGATTATTGCCGAACCCAGCATGTGTCCTGCGTCGTTAAATTTGAAATCAATGCCATCTTCAAGTTTTCTTTTTCTCCCGTATTTAACCGTTTTTATCAATCCCAGAACTCCTTCCACATCTTTTCGGGAATACATCAAATCTCTGCCTTTTCTCCGAAATTCTTTTTCCAAGATCTGTTGACTGTCCTCTAAAACGAGCTTCATTAAGTCTTTTGTCGGTTCGGTAGTAAAAATCTCTCCGCGAAAACCATCGCGGTAAAGCTTGGGAACCAGGCCAACGTGATCAATATGAGCATGTGTGATAAACAGATAATCGACGGTTTTCGGATTAAATGGAAAATCTTTCGAATTTTCCTCGAACTCCCGCGGCCCGCCCTGCAGCATTCCGCAATCCACCAAAATTTTTATTGTTTTCTTGGCGCCGGCTTTAGCCTCTAAAAGGTATTTAACCCCCGTAACTTCTCTTGCTCCTCCGTAAAAATATAATTTCATAAAATTTAACACCTAGGTTTAGTTATTGTATTTTCACGGGTTTTGAGTCCGAAGCGGGCATGGTTTCGCCAAGGGCGAAGAGCGCAGGACTCAACCCTGAGCCGCCGCGCCGGGGCGGCGAAGAAAGTGAAAATATAATAACTAAACCGATATCCCAATAATTAATATGTTAGTTTTCTTATTGTTTCTTTTTAATTCGCGCAACTCTTCGATTTTAAATCCTGATTTTTTAAACAACCTTCCGATTTCTCTTTTTGTAAAAACGCGGTAATATCTTTTTTTGCCGTGAAAAGGAATAAAAACGTCTCTGCGAAAAAATGACTTTATCTTCCAGCAAGTTGCGATTATTCTTCCGCCCGGCCTTAAAACCCTTTTAATTTCACCTAAGGCGCGTTTTCTCAATTTTTTCATGGGGATATGATGCAAAACAGCAACAGCCCACACAGAATCAAAATAATTGTCGGAAAATGGTAAACTTAATATATCCCCCACGATAAACATATCTCCATATTTGTCCTTGGCGATTCTGACCAGATTTTCTGAAAAATCAATGCCCGTGTAATCGATATTTTTATTTTTGAAGACTTCATACAAACGACCGGTTCCGCATCCCAAATCCAAAATTCTTTCTTTTTCCTTAACGTAAGATTTCAGCTCTTCAATCTCCGGATTATATTTCTTTCTGGTTTGATGAAATTCCTCCGCTATCTCATTGTAAGTGTTTTTATTTTCCGCTAATATTTTATATGCTTTTCTTAAATTCATGAAAATTGAAGATTATATAATCGAAAATGCCTTAAGGCAAAAAAACATCGATGAGAAAAAAATCGACAAGATTAAACGTCGGGCAGCCTTGGAATTTAAATCGAAAATTCCTCAAAACATCAATCTACTTCAAGCATATCATAAGCTTATCGCGGCAAACAAGACCAAGAAATCTCCAATACTGGAACAACTACTCAAAACACGAAAAGTGAGAACTCTCTCCGGCATAGCGGCAATTACCGTTATTACCAAGCCCTACGGCTGTCCGGGAAAATGTTTATACTGCCCAACTGAAAAAAATATGCCGAAAAGTTATTTGGCGAACGAACCAGCCTGCATGCGCGCGGTCTTAACCGAATTCGATCCTTATCGCCAGGTTGATGCGCGCCTGAAGTCTTTAAAAATGACCGGGCACGTTACGGAAAAGATAGAATTGATTGTTTTGGGCGGAACATGGTCCGCATACCCTAAAAATTATCAAAATTGGTTCATTAAGCGCTGTTTTGACGCTTGTAATGGTAATATGTCGAAATCGCTAAAAAGCGCCCAGAAACGCAATGAAACCGCTAAAAATAGGGTGATCGGACTAACATTGGAAACCCGGCCGGATTTTGTCTTGCCAAAAGAGATAAAACACTTGCGCGAGCTCGGTTGTACGCGCGTGGAACTGGGAATACAAAGCATTTATAATGATGTTTTGAGAAAAAATAAACGCGGACATAGCATAAAGGCCGTAATTGAAGCAACGAAACTTTTAAAAGATGCCGGATTTAAAATTACATATCACATGATGCCGAATCTGCCCGGCTCAAATTTAAAAAAAGATGAAAAAATGTTTGAAGAATTATTTTCCAATCCCGATTTCCAACCCGACCAGCTGAAAATTTATC
>Ga0315273_10014415_pt1 | contig 10185 bp, 8 predicted proteins | sample YL17G02_0_MG_FD_205753 | JGI IMG/M metagenome (GOLD analysis project Ga0315273, IMG submission 205753) | Sediment microbial communities from Yellowstone Lake, YNP, Wyoming, USA - YL17G02_0 | ecosystem: Environmental > Aquatic > Freshwater > Lake > Sediment | place: USA: Wyoming | collected... | reverse complement strand
GTTTGACGGCAAGCCGGATACCCTGCAAGGCCCTGTGTCGCCTGACGAAGTAAGGGCGTTCTGGTCGAGGGCCGACCAACCCCATATCGCCCGCCAAGACGTTGAAGAGCTGAGGAAACTCATCGAGACGAGTTTGGCGGAGCATTTTGCCGAAAGGAGTGACCCGCCTATCATCTCTGGCAGCCCAGACGGGGCCGGTATTTTTCTCGGCATCGTTGACCATTGTCCTGAATTTGTAGAGGACGAAGATTTTGCCGTTTTTTCCGACCCTTCGCTGTTTGAACAGAACAGGACCCGGCGAAGTGCCTCTTATGAGCACAGCGATAAGGAGCATTACCGGGGCGGCGAACGCCAGCATAATGAGAGAGCCGGCAATATCAAAGCCCCTAATCAAGGCATCGGCAATGGCCGACGTTTTATGCGGCTGGGCCAAAGACGGCTCGATGGCATGAACAATAATATCGGGTCGTTGTTCAATAACAACAGCCGGATTATATTCGAAGCCGGGTGAGTCGCCGTCAATATCAATAGCTACCGTGTTTACCTGTTCGCTCGCGCTATGCTGCCGAGTGTAGGTTTGCTGCCCCATAGCCCGTCTCTAAATTAGTCCATGAAAAAGGTTATGCCAATTACATATCTATCCCGTACATCGCCAGAAGATGCATCAGAAACACATTGTCTGCTCCTGAATAAGACACTGATACATCTTTAACCATAGCCAACTTAATGCTCCGTCAAATATAAAGCTTACCCCAGAACATATCAAGCCGCAAATGCGATGTTTCGCATTTATCGCCTGTACTATTACGACTTAAAAACAGAATCAATTTTTGGAACCCACCTTGGCGGGATAAAGAAAACTGCGCAACGACGCAAGGGCTTTCAGGAAAATACCGGCGTAAATAACGGCGTTTATAAATGGATTGTAATTTTCGGCAAAATGCTTCTTATGAAAGAGATACATTGAACGGTAGAACTCAAAGGCGGCTTTTCTATGATTAAACTTGCTGCACTCTCCCTTATAATGTACAATGTTTGCATCCGGATAATACATTATCGCCCATCCGGCTTTCTTTGCTCTCAGGCACCAGTCCAGCTCTTCACCATACATAAAGAATCTTTCATCGAGCAACCCAATCCCGTTGACAACCTCTTTTCGGATCATCAAAAAAGCCCCGGAAACCGCATCTACCTGATGAGGGCTGTCAGGGTCAAGGTGCGTTAGATTATATTTTGCCGTTATTTTACTATTGGGAAACAGCTTGCTTAGTCCAGTAAGCCGGAAAAACGCTACGCCGGGAGTGGGAATGCTTCTGTGACAGGCAAGTTGTAATGTCCCGTCTTCATTTAGAACTTTGCAGCCACAAATCCCTACCTCAGGGTTTCCGTCCATAAATTCAATCGTCTTCTCAATAGCATTTTTCAAAATCAGTGTGTCAGGATTAAGAAGAAGAATATAGTTGCCGCTGCACTTTGTTATTGCCTGATTATTCGCCCTGGCAAAACCAACGTTTTCTTTGTTTTCAATCAGATTCACCTGAGGGAAGTTCTGTCGGACCATTAATACGCTTGTATCCTTTGAATTGTTATCAATAACCCAAATGTCAAAAGGCACCCGCTTTGTTTCGGCATATACGGAGCTAATACATTTTTGCAGAAGCTTCTCGGCGTTGAAATTAACAATTACTATGGATAACGTGACCATGGTTTCTTCCACAATTATACCTATCTTATAGAGAAGGAGAACATAATGTCGAGGTAAAACCCAAGGCTTTTTCCAATTGCTCGGCAGATTTTTGCCAACTAAACTTTTTGGCTGTCTCCATCGCATTGCGACTTAACTCGTTTCGCAGACCAAGATTATTAACAGCAAGAAGGATTTTCTCCTTAAGTTCGTCAGCGTTTTTGGGCTTATACATCAAGCAGTTTTGACCAGGGGCTGCATATTCATTTACTCCGCCCGCGTCCGTCAATATCACAACACAGCCACAAGCCATCGCTTCAAGTGCAGGCAACCCAAATCCCTCCGCCCATGATGTTGAGACGAAAATATGGGATCTATTGTAAATTTCAGCCATTTCACTATCGTTCGTGGGTCTTATCAGAACAAAATCGGTCAAATCAAACTCAGACAAATCATCGTATGACATTATGTAAACCCGGGTGATTCTGTGCAAAATCTTTTCTCTCAGACCCTGCCAAGCCCGGACAAAATCAACAAAACCTTTACAAGGATGTTTTCGTGCAACAAGGCAAATATTGAGTTCGTTCTCGTCTCTTATTTGCATATCACAAAATACTTCATGGTCCAAAGCAGGGTGAACCAGATGAAGCGGCACATTATTTGTTTTTGAAACCGTCAAGAAACAATTATAAGAGTAGTTGGAATTGAAAATATATTCCACTTTGTCGTAAGCATAATTCAGTTTTGTCATCAGCTTGTAAATAGACAGAGCAAAACGACTCTTCAAAAGTTTTAAGTCGTCGTAAATCCTGTAATCATCCGCCTGGACAAACCTAACAACGGTCGATTTTCCCGTAGCGACCAGAAAAAGTAGGATGCAAAGCAAGGGGTCAGATATCAAAATCATGCTGTTCTTTTCCCTTCTTAGAAACAGGAGCATCTTAAGGAAATTATATGGGATTTTAAATACATTCTTGGCCGGCCTGCCTATTTTGAGCACATCGACATTACGATTTACTGAGAAGGTATGAACCTCATGTGAATTATTCTGGCAAACAATTCGAACGGAATATCCCGCCTCCGCCATTTGTTTGGCCAACTCGATGAAGACCCTATTGCCTCCTCCTATTTTGAGATTTGGCATGGCAAAAATAATCAATTTTGGCATTTCAGACCTATAGTAGATAGATATGTGGCCATTGCCACCACATACATACCAAATGGGTACTGGTGTATCGGAGCAAACATCGCCATCGCCAAAAAAGAGGTAAACATTATGAGAGAATATCTGGCAAACAAAGACTGCTTAATCAGGCAGCCATATATAGTCCTCATATAAAACAGAATAATCAAAAAGGCAAAAGGTATGAAGCCCACTATGCCAAATATATGCAATATCATAAAAAAGAGATTAAACGACTTCGCCCCCACGGATGTTCCCGTCCCCGTGTCCGCTTTACCCCAACCAAAACCCTGTCCGAAAACGGGGCTGACACTAAAATCTTCAACTGATGTCTTGAACGCCTTCACCCGTCCCTGTGCGGACTGGTCCGACAAAGTAAATTTGTACAAGATATGGTTTATGTAGGTTAAAGTATATCCCTTAAAAACGAGTGCAGTTGTCAAAATCACAACCGCTGCTACGAGAACATACCTATTGAAAACCAGACCAATTGCAACCTTTTGCCTAAGTAGCACATAAACAACACTGAAGACAACAAATATGAGCAGGCCAAGGTAGGCGTTTCTTGTCGCCGACAAAACTATACCTGAGATAAAAAACGGTGTAACTATCAACAATTGGTAACTGCGGGAAATAGAAACCCTCAACAGCATCAAAAACAGGCCAAATACAAGATATTCAGCATACCACGTCGTTTCTGAAAAGAAAGCCGAGGGTCTTATATTGGAATAATCATACATATAATTTGGCACGCCGCGCAAATTAAAGACGAACTGAATAATTCCCCAAATAGCAACAAACACGGCTATTGATATTAAATAGTCGAATAGTTCAACGCGGCGGCAGGGAAAATCCTTGAAGAACCCATACAGAACAATTATCAGACAGACATAAAAAAGCCAGTACTTAATGTTGTGAAACTTAAAGACAAAGGGGTCAAGCAAAAAACAAACTGCCGACAACAGGAACAAGCATATCACGCAGCCGGAAACAACCATTTGCTCCCGCGACACTCTCTTGTGCAGTGTGCCTCTCTTACGCAAGTATGTTATGACCCTGCAATATATTACCAATACAAGCAGGAAATACCACAATCTGAATTTGTAGTAAGTGAGCGAGAAAATATCCGAATCGAATATCAACCCATAAATAATCGCAAGCACAACCGCATTAACAAACCCTGCTCTTGGGGTATTATACAAAATGATAAATACCATTACTGCCACCATGACCCATAATGAAGCACTAAAACCAAACAGGGTCAGGGCGACAAAAAATAGCAGCAGATTTATCATGCAGAATTTAACTGGTTTACCGAGCAATGCTTCCTCTCGAATGGTAAAAGAATATTTTCAGGAGTCTGAGAAAATAAATCCCGTAGTCGAAAGGCAGCCAATAACGCTGCCTTTTTTCGATTCTGAATAGTTTTCTCGCATACATTTCATCTGCTATTGAAGCGTAAAAGTTAGATGACAAACTTCTGCCGTCGAGTCTGAAAAACGTGATGTGCTCCGGGGCGAAAAACGGCTCACCCATGATTTCCCACACTTCCAGGAAAAACCTGTAATCCATCGCATATTTGAATCTCGTGTCAAACTGCACTTGCTCAAAGACCCGTCTTGGAACAAGCGTCGTCTGATGCCTGATTATATTGCGAAGCAACATATCAAAACAGCTATATTCTCTTGGCTTATCTGTTTTGACCACATTAGAGTCAGAGTCGATATATTTATAAAATCCCGTAGCCCAATTCCTTTTTGAGGATGAAAGTTTTTCGAGCAAAACTTCTATCGCCTCTCGGCGACACAGCGAATCATCGGAATGCAGATGCATAATGTAGCCGCCATGCGAAATTCTTACTCCCTTATTCATAGCATCTGATATTCCCGCGTCCGGTTCGCTCACCCAGTAATCAATTGCGTGTTCATATTTTCGAATTACGTCGAGCGTACCATCTGTTGAACCTCCATCGACAATGACATACTCGATATTGCCGTAGCTTTGATTCAGAACGCTTTGAATTGTCTGTTCAAGATACTTATGGCCATTAAAGACAACGGTGATTACGCTAACCAAAGGACTGCCGTCAAATGATTTTTTGAAATAACCCTTAGTTCTCAGCCCGCCTTCGCCTTGCCGCTCTGAATGAGCCGGCAAAAACAATTGTGTCTGTAATTTTGAAGACGGGTCATTTTCAATTCTCGGCTGCTCTTTTGTAACCATACGCGTAGTCGAGTATTCAGGATTTAAGCAAAAAGCGTTGAAGACGCACATAGAATATTTATCTTATAAAGATGAGACGTTTCTTTCATTCCTATCGGGGCTGAATATCTTCATTCCGAAAATTACTTGATAGCTTCCAGATTAAGACTCACAGGGAATGCTCTGCCGTTCCACACAATATCGGAATTAGCCCAGTCCTTGAAGTCATGATTTGACACACCGTCCGGATCCCATTGCCTGGCTTCCTTGAATCCTGCCTCTCTCAGCTTGTCGGCAAGATACCTGTGGTTAAAAACAGAGTAGTGCACGTTGTATTCATAATCCTGTCCACCCATCAGTGGACCATATATGCTTGTAATATCACCAGAACATGACTCGTAAATATGCAGAATCTTGTCAAAATCAGGAACCGATAATCTCAAAATGCCACCAGGCTTGAGTACCCGCCTCCATTCCCACAAGACATTTTTCAACTTCCTGTGACTAATGTGCTCCAGTATATGACAAGCGTAAACCAGATCCGCCCAATTGGCTTCAAAAACCGACAAGTCTGTAACATCACAAACATAATGGATATGCGGCCCGGGGCGAGCATCTACGTTTATAAACTCCGGGCTGGCGACATCACCACAGCCCAAATGAATAAATATCTTACCATCTGGGTTCTTCGGCAGCTTAGGCACAACGACCATTCGTTTAACAAAAAGAAGCTTGCTCTTAATCCTGCGCACGAGCACAAACCATACCCAAACCAACTCCATCGATAGGCTTTCCAAGAAATGTTTTTTTGTTTGTTCAGTCATTGCCCTTTTTTCTGACAACGCAAAGATGCATGTGGTTGTGAAAAAACAGGATTCTCGAAAACAACCTGTTCATGATTCTGCCATGGGGATAAACTACAAATTTATAGTTAACATACTTTGCAAATAATCTGCCAAATTCGTGGTACAACCCGTCAGTCTGATGGATAGGCACACTTTCTAAAATTTCAAACCGAGCTTGCCAAAGAATTTCTTTGAACCGATTGGGTGTAAAACGATATTCATAAAAATCTCCCCACTCGGGGTAGACATGGTAACGATAACGAGAATTACAGAGATTCCAGCCCCAATGTTTGAGTTCCTTCTTTCCAAGAGCCTTTCTTATTAGTGGGTTGGCACGAATCACATGACTTATGCCGCAAAAAGGTCCTTTCAATCTTCTCAACCAGTTAAGACAAGGCACCGTTATCAAAGCAATACCCCCTGGTGCGAGGACCCTTCGCATCTCAGCCAGAACTTTCTCGGGCCCTTCTTCAAAATGCTCAATAACTCCAATTGAGATCATTCCTTTAAACGTATTGTCAGGATATGGCATTTGTTCCACGTCACCTTCTATAATCTGCAACTCCGGCCATTTGTTTTTTGCATCCTCGACCGTCCGGGCATTATATTCAATCCCGGCACAATCGTATCCCCTGTCATGAAGATATTTGACGTATCTGCCGGATCCGCAACCTGCCTCAAGAATACTGCCCGACCGCGTAAAGTATTTCAGAATATAGGAATTTAGCGGGTCCGTATCACAAGACTCGAGAAGATAATCAAAATCCTCAACCTTCCATGAAAAGATAGTAGACATCAGGTCGGAGTATACCCCATAGGCAATTGCAGGGCTTTTTGTTTTGTATCAATTACTTTGCAAATCGTATCGATAAGCAGCTCCCAGGTATATTCGCTTTCGACGACTCTACGCGATTCATCAGACATCTTCATAAGGACTTTTTCATCTGCTTTCTGAAGCCAGCGGAGCATATCCAAACTATATTCAAATTTATCTCGGTATATATTCTTTCTGTAAGAATTTTCGTAATAGCCGGACTGAGGCGTACAAACAACAGGAAAACCCCACGCCATACTTTCAAGAATCGTCGTTGGATTGGGGTCTGCTAAGGAAGGGCTAATGAAGAAATCAAAATCTATGGCCATCTTCGTCATAAACTCCGGCGTCAACGACCTTGATTGGCTAACTCGCGTAACACCCTTAATATCTTTGCCGTAACCTATCCAGCCAAAGCGGGATTCCGGCATAGCACAGGCCAACCGGCTCAATAAATCCGTTCCTTTCATCGGGTCGTTCTGGCCAATGTAGAGATAGCTCCGTTTGCCCGGAAGATTGAACTTTTTTTTAACACGCGGGAAAAGATTCGTATCGATAGCCATATCCAGCCGAACCATTTTGGGCAGCCAATGGGCAAAAGGACTGTTAGGCCACTGATCCCACCAATACTGTCCCATTATGGCGAATAAAACATCTGAACGCTCCAGCAATCTGCCGACCGCCTCCAGATATGGCCTGTTTATGTGGTTGGTCTGAATATCAACGTTGCAATGTAAAGGTGAAATTAAAGCAAATACTTTTGGGCGACTACTTTGCTCCAAAGACAATTCGGTAACTCCCTTTTTACCCGGCTGATAGGGAAATGACGGATGGCCAAGAAATACGTCATCGGAAGCGAATTTACAGCGTACCTGCTCACGCAAATCATATAGCAACGTCGGCACCAAAGATGATAAGCCCTGAAAAATGTGTTTTGTATTTTCAAAGGGGGATTGCGCAGGCCACCATTTCATATCCGGCTTGCTTCGGTCGCCAAAGGCACAAACCGGCAATCCTAATTGCTGGAGCATCTGGCAGAATCGTCGGCATAATTTGCCCCCAATGTTTCTTAGAGGCAACGAATACACAAAGTGACATTTCATACGACAGCTTTCCTAACTATTCGTTGCAACCGCTGCCTGCAAAAAGGTTATCTCTCGATATGCTCTACCCATCAAGTAAACAGTCGAAGTGGCAAAGAGAAGTATCAGACCTGCAAAAATGCCCGTGACAGACACATGTCCCGTCAGAATAAAACGCCCTAACACCAGAACAAAGTTACCTCCTGAGATGATCATTGCCGAAATAATAGAGCTTCTGACCTTGCCAAGGCCAAGCAGAGTATGATAAGCAGGTACTGCCAAGAGATTCAAGAAAGTCCCAAGTAAAATAAGACGGAAAGGTAGAAGTAAAGTACTGTTATAATTCTCGCGCAACCAAAATCGCATTAATATCCCAGATGCAAGAAATAAGAATACGTAGAAAGGAGATCCGTACCAGAGAATCAATTTGATTAATCTTCGATTTATAGTTCTGATTCGTTCTGCAGAAACAATCGTAGCAAGGCCTGACAGGCGACTTATTTCTGGTAAGATTGGTCGGAGAGCAGTTTCCAGAAGAGCGCGTACCTGAACAGCACTCTGAAATGCTATCTCATAGATCGGTACTGCGGCAACCCCCACATATCGTGAGAGCATCAATTTGTTGAAAGGATTGAACAACATACTTATCAGCGAGCTGCCGAATACCGCGCCGCCGAAATGCAAAAGCCGTTTACATCGATAAACATCGAAGCTACTTATTTGCAGAAAACGGATTGGAGCTATGCGCCAAATGCAAACGAGATACGCGATATGGAGAATCAGATACGAAGCGATACTCGCAATAAGCAAACTTTCAATACCCCGACCAGCGTACAGCAATACGGCAGCAACAATAACGGCTACGATTCGACCGGTCGATTGAATGTAATTCGACAAATCCATGCGCCCCAGGCCCGACAACGCAGCATCAAAGACCTGAACCATAAACACGTAAATGCTCAAAAGGCCGATGTAGGGCAATAACCATAACACCATCTTTGCATTTTCATCGCTCAATTTGAACATGGCTACGATTTGAGACTTTAAAGCCAATATTACTATCAGGGCAACTGTGCCGCTAATGCACAACATCACAAGTGCCGTTGTAACATAATGTTGAATTCCCTTAATATCGCCGCGGCCATATTCTTCAGCTACGAGCTTCATAACCGCTGGCCCCATACCAAGGTTGCCTAATTGAGCAAATGTTAATACTGTAGCCAAAACAAGCCAAACGCCATATTTTTCGTATCCGAGAAAATGCAGATAAATCGAATAGCCCGCCGCCATAACGGCAATATTCATCACGGTTGTCACTGTTCCTGATGCCATATTGACGCGAAGTTGACTGGAAAGAATCTTTTTGAACATAATCCAAACAAACTCCGTCCCCGTCGGTTGTCGGGGACAACTGCACACGCAATCATCAACTGCTGCTTGTCTGACAGCACGTTAACAAGCAGCTATATAAGTAACTTGGACACCAGCCAAGGTTAATCTTTAATCCCATCCAAAGATGTCCGCGTAATATGCTCACGTACAAATGCCGCAAGAACCGAGACAAACAAACCTGTTATGCCGGCAAGCACAACCATCTGCCCTCTTTTGGGTTTGCATTTTTTTTCAGGAACAACGGCCCTGTCGAGGACTTGAATTGTCGGCATACTTTTGGCTTCTTCGATTTTTGCGATTTCGTATTCGCGAGCGAGCAGTTCGAAGAGCACCTCCTTTATTTTGGCGTCCCTGCTGAGCATACTGTCGATTTGACTAAGCTCCTGTTTGATTTCTCTGAGCCGATTTTCGAGGAAGACCTTTTTGTTGGTGGCCTGACCAACAAACAGTTGCTTGTTCCGTCTGTCTAATTCTTCGACATAGACATTTGCCAGATTTGCCGCCCGGCAAGGATCTCCGTCTTCAACCGTAATGGTAACAATGCCCTCGTCGCCGACCTTAACGGATGTTCTCTCGCACAAAATCCGCCTTACGACAGAAAAACCATGTTTGACCTTGTAAACCTTACCTAAATCAAATCTCTCTATCAGGGCATCGGCGACGCTTCGGCTTCGCAGAATGCCGACATACATATCAGATATGCCGCCGACATACATCGCATTTCGCAAAATGGAGCTTTTCACCGCACCCAGGCCGCCGGCCATACCTGACTCTTTTTGCAGGATATCAATCGGCGGCACAACTGAAACTGCGGCGGCATACATCTTTGGCAAACGCATACTTACAATCGCCGTTATTATGACGGTGATTGTGCAAATCCAGAAAATCATCCTCCTGTGCTTCGAGATTACTCGCAGATAATCGACGAGATTTATCTCGTCAGCATCATCCTGCCGGGCCGACGAGTAGTTGGCGTTTTCGGG